>OBLU010005617.1_pt1 | contig 11223 bp, 9 predicted proteins | sample 1518681 | NCBI WGS metagenome assembly OBLU01 (sample SAMEA3539304, study PRJEB22396) | soil metagenome | biome: tundra; feature: field; material: soil | place: USA | collected 2010-05 | depth 0.15 m
CCATCGGGGTCGAGCGTCGAGTTCGCGGTCAAGCACTTCTGGGGAATGATGACCGTACGAGGCGGCTTCGCCCACCTCGAGGGGTCCGCCCACGTGGCCTGTGACGGGACGGTCAGTGCGGAGCTGGGCATCGAGGCCGGCTCGGTCGGCACCAGACAGAAGAAGCGCGACGCGCACCTCCGCTCGGCGGATTTCTTCGATGCCCAGAATCACCCCCGTATCGAGGTGCGGATCAGCGACATCACGTTGGACAGCCCCACCACCGCGACGGCGCGAGGATCCATGACCGCCGCCGGCCACACCGAACCGGTCAGCTTCAGCGCCACCGTTGCCCCCTCGCCCGACGGCCAGGCTGCCACCGTTGAGGCCAACTTCGATGTCGACCGAACCGCCTTCGGCATGATCTGGAGCCCGCTGCACATGGCGGCCGGCACCGCCCAGGTGACCTCACATCTCATGTTCCACCGCACCACCCCGCCCGCGATCACCTGAGTAGTCCGGAACCCCGGAAGGCCATCGCCCCTTGATCGCTTCGACGCCGATCCGACCACTCACGACCTGCCCCTTCCTCAGCCCGCGCCGGGTGAGCGACGCGTCAAGGTCCGGTCCGGCTCGCTCAGATCACCCTCAGCGGACTCGCCGCGCCCTTCATCCTTGATGGAGGGGACGTTGCCTGTGGTTTCGACCTCGGCCACCCAATGCGGCCGTCAGCACGGGAATCCGTGACTCCCACTCACGTCCGCAGCAGCCTCTGTGGATGCGCGGTAACGGTGCTGTGCAGAGCTTTACCCGACAATGACCTTTCTCCGACCGGTGCAATCGGTCTTCCGCGCCCCTCGTCTCGACTACGCCGCGACACCTTGTGTCAATTTGGCTTCGGATACAGTGCATATTCCGGCGCTAGGGACGCGATCCACTCATCGCGTAGGAGAGATGAAGATGGTGCGGCCACAGGCGTGGCGCAAAGCTGCAATCACGGGTGCGATGTTGGCTGGTCTCTTCCTGGCGGCCTTCATGCCACCGGCATCTGCCGTCGCCACCAACCATGAGCCTCATTTCTATCTGGCGCTCGGTGGGTCTGGTTCGGTCGGAGTGCAGCCGACGGCAGCCGCGCCACACGGTCGACCCACCGACGCTGGGTACGCGAACGACCTGCTCGTCATGGAGCGTTCGCGCTGGACCGATCTCCGGCTGATCAGGCTGGGATGTCCCGGTGCGACCACGCTGACCATGTTCGAAGGGGGCGGTCGCTGTGCCTATCGCTCAGGTTCACAGCTCGCAGCTGCCGTGGCGTTCATCCGCCGCCAACCCTCGACCGTCCTGGTGACGCTCGACCTAGGGTTCAACAACGTGCGACGTTGCCTGGCGCATCAGCACGTTGACGAAGCCTGCGTGGCCCAGGCCATCGAAATCGTCCATCGACAGCTGTCCGGGATTCTCACGTCGCTACGAGCGGCAGGGGGACCGGGGTTGGAGATCGTGGGAGTCGGCCACTATGACCCGTATCTCGGCGACTATCTGAAGGGCCCCGCCGGACGTGCCTTTGCCGTCCACAGCCTGGGCGTGGTCACTCTGCTCAATGATGCCCTTCGCTCCGACTATGGCGCGGCCGGCGTTCCGGTGGCCAACGTGGCGGCATCCTTCGACACCGCAGATACCGAGATGACCACACTTGCCGGGGTTGGGAGCGTGCCGGAAGATGTGGCACGAGTGTGCGCTCTCACCTGGATGTGTGCCCCGGCGCCCTTAGGACCAAACCCGCATGCGAACGACGCTGGCTATCGGGCCATCAGCCAGGCCATAGCTGCGGTGGTGCCAGCACATTGACTGGACCGACGAACCGGCGTGCATGACGACCTCACACATGCGATTGGTCAACTCGCCGCCGCTTTCGAACCGATCGATGTCGCGATGCTCTCCGGCGGGCCCTCATGGACGTAGGACCGAATCCTCGCCCGGCGGGCGATGGACGGCGCGTGCCACGAGACCTGCGTACGCCCGGTCAATGGCTTCGCCAGTCGGGTCCTGGCCAGGATGGCCGTCAGCACCACGGAGGCGAGACACACCACCGCCACTGAGATGACGATAGCGATGGGCCAAGGAACCCAGGCATTGAGGTGTCGCCAGCCCAACCAACCCAAGATGGTGATGAAGATCATCTGGGCCAAGTAGATGCCGTAGGCGTTGTCCGAGCCGGAGCGAATCACGGCGCGGGTACGCGTCGAACGCCTCTTACTGACCAGAAACACGCCGATCAGATAGATACAGGCGATGGCCGCGACGTTGAACGGGATGGCCACCGGCTGGAAGGGGTCCGAGCTCGAACCGAACCACGACACCACGTGGTGAGCGGCCAGGAAGTACCACCCCTCGGCCATCCCCGCGCTCACCACCGTGCCTCCCACGACCAGGTGGGCGTGAGAGCAGAGCCAGCGGTGCACGTCTTCGAGGTGATAGGCGACCACCATCCCGGCGATGAGATAGAACTGGTACGAGGTGAGTTCTCGGGTGGCCCAAAACCCCTGCATCCATTCCGGGACTACCCCCCAGTGCATGAGGGAGACCAGGAGCACTTGGATCGCCCCGCTCATGGCGAGGAGCCTGCCGTGATGTCCGCTGGTGCGCCGCAGCAACAAGAAGAAGAGAGGGAAGAGGGCGTAGAACTCGAGGAGGACCACCAAGAAGTAGAGCTGGTAGTACCCCGTGATCGCGAGGTAGCCCAGGTGGACGAGGTCCGAAGGAAGAGTGGCCGAACTCGAAGGGAGAGTGAAGAAGAAGTAGATCAGCGTCCAGCACAGATACGGTATTCCGACCAGTACGAACCGACGTCGCCAAAACGAGCGGAAATCGACCCTCTCCAACTCACGGACGCTGTAGGCGAGCATGCAGGCGGACACGAACAGAAAGGCTTCGCGGGTCGCATGCGTCAGCATCAAGGCCGAGCCAACCGCCACACCCGTCCCCAACGGAGCGAAGGCGATCAGCGAGTGAGTGGCGACCACACCGACTTGTTTCACCGGTCGCATGGCATCAACATGATCAAGGCGTTGCCTGGTGCCGTGGTCCGAGGCAGAGCCCGGCTCAGGCGCCACTCCCGCGCCGACACCGCCGTTGTGATCAGAAGGGGGCGGCGATGTTGCCGGTTGCTTGACTCGCTCCAAGGCGACCTGTCCGTCCAGATTGGTCACTACGTGGTAGCTGCAGAGGTACCGACGTAGTAGATGACAAGCACGTCGTGTTCACGAAGGGCACGGCGCTGCACCTTGCCCGTTGCCCCCACCGGCAACTGTAGGACAACGTGCAAGGCGACAGGTCGTTTGGCGCGCACGAACGCCGAGTCGAGGTTGCGACGGATTCGCGCCACGACATGGCGCGCCCTGTCACGGTCCGAGGCCCCGCCGATACCGTGAAGCACCAGAAACGCGACGGGTACCTGGCCCAGGACTGGGTCGGGCTCACCGATCACCGACACCGCGGCCACCCCTGGATCGGCGAGGATCGCTTCCTCAATCTCCCTCGGGAATACCTTCTCACCTCCTCGGTTGATGACATCGTCGGTCCGTCCGTCAAGATGGAGATAGCCGTCCTCGTCGAGATGCCCGAGGTCTCCTGTCCTTAGCCACCCGTCGGCATCGATGACCTCTCGACACTCCTCGCCGCCGTACGCGGTGATCACCGATGGACCGCGGATCTCCACATGGCCGGTCGCTTCCTGCCCTCCTGCCACCAGCCCGCTGTCAGCCGGCCGGAACTCGGGCACTATGCGAAGCTCGACACCAACCGGTCGGCCCACCGAGCCGGGCTTTCGTGTCCCGTACAGAGGGTTCGCCGTGATCTGACTGGCGGCCTCGGTCATGCCATAGGTCTCGAGCACCGCGATCCCGGTGCGCTCTTCGAATCGAGTCATCGTTGTGGCCGGCAGTGGAGCCGACGCCGAACGAATGAATCGGATATTCGGTGGGATGATCTCGTCGGAATCGGGCTCGGCCAGTCGGGCAATGATGGCTGGGACCGCGTTGATCCAGGTCACGTGGTGATCTCTCATCGTTTCCCAGAAGTTGGTGCGGTGGAAACGGTCGTCAAGGATGAGAGAGGAACCGGCTACCAGTGTGGCAAGCAGCCCGACCACTTCGGCATTGATGTGAAAAAGGGGCAGTGGATTGAACCCACGATCGCTCGTCGAGAGCTGATGGTGTTCAGCCACGTGGCGAGCCGTGTGCAGCAATTGCCTCTGATGCAGCGCAATCAGTTTTGGAATGCCCGTGGTCCCCGACGATGACAACACCACACCCCCATCTTGAACCGGCGGCCCAGAGGAGCCGGTTGAAGCCGGCCTTGTGTCGGTCCTTCCAGGGGCGAAGCCCAAGAACAAGGATGGTGCCTCAAGAAGATCGGCGCCGCGCGTGTCCGACCCTCCGGGAAGCGGCCGGTCGGCCACAATGAAATCTGCCCTGACACGGGAGAGGGCGTGGACCGGGCCCCCGTCGTCACGAACGGAGGCTTCAGGGTCGAGGGGCGCGGCCCAACGGCCAGAAGCGATGACAGCCAGAAAGACAGCGGAGAAGTCGATGGGATCAGCGACGGCAATGGCCACGGTGGCACCCCGAGCAATGCGCACCTCTTCGAACTGAACCAACCAGTGCTCCACGGCACACTCGAGGGCACGGAACGAAATGCGCCGCTCACCGTTGGCGCTTTCAAGGTAGGTGTGCTCGAAGTAGGTGAAGGATCGGTCCCGAATCAGCTCGGCCAAGGCGTTGTCCTCCCGGCCGATAGCTTCCGGCGACAGGTGCGTCAACGTGTCGGTCATGTCAGTACATCATCCGAGCGTCGGTGTAGTGCTTGAACTCGATGAGATTGCTCGAGGGATCCTGCAGGACAAACGTCCGGTGCACTTCGGCCATCCCCTCGAATCGATGGGTCATCTCACAAAACATGGGTATCTTTCGTTGGACACAAAGGCGGTGGACCGCCTCAAAGTCCGGCTCGTCACGAAAGGTGACGCCGAAGTGCCGTGGGTAGAGATCCAGCGTTTCGACCGTGCCAGAGGACGGCTCGCTTAGATGGCAGACCAGCTGATCGCCGAAGAAATCCAGCGTTATGCGGTCGTCGTAGCGCCGGGCCAGCTTGCAACCGAGCAAACGGACGTAGAACTCCTCGGCGTCTTCGAGATTGTGCGCCGGTATCGCCAGATGAAAGGCGTCCTTGCTGTCTCTCACGCCGGCCCACCGTCAAAGCAGGTCAATGTGTCGGCTCGTAGTCCGAGACGGATGGTCTCAAGGCCGAGTACCGCCGTGGCCGCGACGTTGCCCAGATTGACGTCTGGGCCAACGCGCTTGACGAGGACTGTCTGAAGCTCGGTCGTCGGTGCTTCGAAAAGCATCTCCTCCTGACCGATACCACACGACAGCAACTCCTCAATGAGACCGAAGCGAAGCTCGCCATTGGAACGGCAGATACCCGATCGACCACTCTCGCGGGCCTCCAGGGTGACCAGGAATGCCCCAGCGTCGAGGTCTTCGTGGATGCACTCGATCCATTGACTCGGTGGCAAGTTCTCGGAACGTTCGACATCTTTGAATCCAACCTCCGAGATGACCTCGAACTCGCCGGAGAGTTTCCGGATGTAGCCGGCCTTCTCGGTATTGGTGAGGTCAATCGTTCCGTTCGATACTTCGATGTAGTGACAGGAGTACCGGTGGCAGAGATCGCGGAAATCATCGATCCGGTCCTGGAGCACGTACTTCTCGAACAGGGTGCCGCCGAAGTAGAACGCCACACCGGCATCTTGGAGGATATCGATCTTCTCGAAGAGATCGTTGGTCACCAGCGCAGTTCCCCATCCGAACTTCACGTAGTCGAGGTACTCGGCACCACTGTGGACAACGTCACCGAAGTACCGCGTCGGGAGGCCTCCATCAACCACCATGGTGATCCCGGTCGACCTCGGTTTGGCGGCTCTTTCTGGAAGCCTGAGAGTTGTCGCGTTCATCTGATACCTCCGCTCTCGAGTTGGATTCTTTGAGGTTCTTTGTTCAGGACAGGCCCCGGCAGTGCGACGCGCCACACGCTCGCGTTTGGGACTTCATCCCACCGCATCTCACTCAGGCAGAGACCGGCAAGGTAGGCACGGATCGCCCGCACACTGCCACCATGGGCCACTACGACAACGTCCCCGGAGTGGCGTTGGTAGCGGAGCCAATCGATGAACGTGCCGGCGCGCCCGTACACGTCGTCGAGCGATTCACCACCTTCGGGTCGGGCGTGGATGTCCACAACACGCCCAGCTTGTATCCCTGTGACCCCAGGACAAAGTGAGATCTGCGGTCGATTCTCGTACACCCCAAAGGAGCGCTCTCTGAGTGCGCGACACGGTTGCACTTGAAGCCCCAGAGCTGCGCCGAGCACGTTGGCCGTCTCTTGGGCGCGCCGGAGATCACTGGCATAGACCGCAGCGACCGGGAGATCTTGAAAGGACTCTGCCAGCTTCTGGGCTTGGCGGTGACCCTGGCGTGTGAGGGTTGCTTCGTCGGTTTGTCCTTGTACCAAGCCGAGGATGTTCCATGTGCTCTCACCGTGCCTCACCAGCCAGAGAACGAGCTCGTCTTCACCGTTCCATTTCATAGGTACAAGACTGCTCTCAACTTCTGAGCACGAAGTGTGATCCCACCGAGAGCGTCAGCAGAGTTTCTGCCAGTCTCGAAGAGGCCCGGATTCATTTGCGTCCTTTCATGAGCCGGTCGACTTGGTCACCAACGATGTGAGAGCGACTTGATCACTTGCGTTGTCGACGTCGTCACCACGGGCGGCGACGACCACTCGGAGAAACCCGCAGTGGTCAATCTGTCGGAACGTCGGCGTGAAAGTTTCAGTCGATTCATTTACGACTCTCAGCCTGTCCACAATCTTTGAGCGTTGACTGTCCCATGACAAGAGCCCCCGAACCGCCAAGGAGAGTCGACATGATGTGCGAGATGAGGTCCTCGCGGTGAATGCCCTTGAGGACCGTTGCTTCCACTACTCGGTCGAGGAGGTCTCCGAGCTCAATGCCCGCTTCGAGCGAGCTACCCCGTCCGAGGTGATCGAATGGGCGGTCGAGCAGTTCCACCCGTACCTGTGCCTGACCTCGTCGATGACCGACGCCGTGCTGGTGGATTTGGCGGTGAGAGTGGAGCCGTCGATCGAAGTGGTGTTCATCGACACGGGCTACCACTTCCCCGAGACGCTTGGCACGCTCGATCTCGTGCGGCGACGTTACGGTCTCAACCTGCGTGTCATGACCGTGGCACCGCAACCGATAGAGCTGTGGAGGCTCGACCCCGAGCGGTGTTGCTCGGCAGCCAAGGTGGCAGAGTTAGAACGAGCCCTCCTCGGCAAGCAGGCCTGGATGAGCGGACTGCGAAGGTCCGACGCACCGTCACGCGCGTCCACTCCGATCGTCGGATATGGCCGGGGGCTGGTGAAGATCAATCCCATCGCCACCTGGAGCGATCCCGAGGTGGCCGCGTACATCGCTGCGCACGATGTCCCGGTCAACCCCTTAGTGCAGCGGGGCTTCCCGTCGATCGGGTGCCTACCGTGCACGCAACAAGTCGCGTCAGCGGCGGACTCTCGTTCGGGTCGCTGGGCTGGCCGTGACAAAACTGAGTGCGGTATGCACAACTCGGCCACAACACCCGGCTACTCGGCCGCGATGGCGTCGAGCATGTTGACCCGGGCGGCCCGGCGGGCCGGGATGGTCCCGGCGATCAGCCCCGTGGCCGCCCCGACGACGACGTAGACGGCCAGTCGGGCCCAGGGCACCACCAGCTCACCGACGCCCTGGTTGCTCAGGGCGCGCTGGAAGGCCCAACCCAAGAAGAGCCCGAGCACCACGCCCAGCAGCGACCCGATCAGGCCGATCAGGGTGGCCTCGGCCCGCACCATCTCGCGCATCTGGGCCCGGGACATGCCGACGGCCCGGAGCAGGGCCAGCTCGCGGGTGCGCTCGACCACCGACAGGGCCAGCGTGTTCACTATTCCCAGCAGCGCCACCACGATGGCCAGGACCAGCAGGACCGAGACGAGATTGAGCTGGCTGGTGATGCTCCGGTCCTCCGCCGCCCTGATCTGTGACAGATCCTGCACGCTTACATCGGAGAACCCGGCCACCGCCGTGTTCACCGCCATGGTCGCTTGGGCGGGCGACACCCCGGGCCGGGCCGCCACCAAGACGGCACTGAGCGCCAGTGACGGGTCGATCGCCTTGGCCGTCCGGGTGGAGAACAGGTAGCCGGCCTCATCGTCCCCCCGGGTGTAGATGGCCACGACCGGCGTGCGCGTGACAGTGGCGGTGCTGGACTGGGTTTGCCGCAGCAAGGCCACGTCGACCATTTGGCCCACGTGGAGGCCCTGCACCCTGGCCTGCACCGAGGAGGCGGCGATACCACCGTGGGCCAGGGCGGCAATGCTGCCCTGCACCGGCCCGAACGAGATCATGCGCGAGATGGTGGCGGTGTCCACGGCCGCTCCGTAGTTGTACTGCCCGCGGAGCGCGAAGCTCACGAAGGAATACGGCGACACCACCAACGAGGGCTGAGCCCGCAGGCGGTCCAACACGACCGGGCTGAGGGCTTGGGACTGCGATGGCCCGAGGCTGAGCGGGCCCGAGCCGACCGCCAGAACCTCGAAGTCGGCCGAGAGGGAATGGTTGATCTCGTTGTTGGTCGAGGCGCGGGCCGACGACTCCACGATGGCCAGCACGCTGACCAGCGCCACCCCGATGATCAGCGCCGCCGCGGTCGTCGTGGTGCGCCGAGCGTTGCGCATGGTGTTCAAGCGGCCGAGGCGACCGGAGAGGCCGGACAGGTGCTGGTACGGCCAGCCCAGCACCGAGACGAGCGGAGGAATCAGCAGGGGGCTCAAGCGGCCCAGGCCGACGATGCCGAGGATCATGCCGGCACCGACCAGCCACAGTTCAATCCGGTTGCCCTGGTCGATGAACAGTCCCACCCCGACCAGGGCCAGGCCCGACCCCGCCAGCACCAGACCGGTGAGACGCCATCGGGTGGAGGATTCGGCCACCTCGGCCACGGCATCTTGGCGGAGGGCGCTGACCGGCGAGATCCGGCTGGCCGCCACCGCCGGCAGCAGGGACGCCACACACGTCACCCCGGTGCCCACCACCAGGCACACCACGATGGTGTGCCACCCGACCACCAACCCGGCGGTCGACGTCTGCGCCCCGTGGCTCGTGATGGTGCCTCGCAGGATCGCGGCGGCGGCCAGGCCCAGACATAGCCCGACCCCCGAGGCCAGGAAGCCCAGGGCCGCCGCTTCGCCCAGCACGGAGCGGTACAGCTGCGATCGCGAAGCCCCCATGCAGCGCAGCAGGGCCAGTTCCTTGCGCCGTTGCGCCACCAGGATGCTGATGATATTGAAGATCACCAGGGCACCGACGAAGAGGGCGATCCCCAGGACGACATCGAGGATCGTGGTGAACTTCGGGGCGCCCGTGCTGCTGATGGCGGCGATCCCGGCGGTGAAGGTCTGACCGGTGAGGACGAAGTAGTCCGGGCCGACCGCAGAGGCGACGCGTCCGGCCAGCGTCTGCTCGGACACGCCCGGTGCCGACGACGTCAGGATCACGCTGTACGACGCCGAGGTCCCGAGCAGGTGTTGCGCTGTCGGCACGGTGAAGCCGACCAGGGTCGACCCCAGCACGTCGGATGACCGACGCGAGGTGATGGTCCCCACCACGGTGAAGCGCTGGGTGGGTTGCGAGGTGGCCACCCGTACCGGTTGGCCCAGACGCCACCCCTGCGACGCGAAAGTGTTCGCATCGACCACGACCTCGGACGGCGACGAGGGCAGCCGCCCGGCGTCGAGCACGAAGGGGCGGAGACTCGGCACCGGCCCCACCGAGATCCCCTTGGCCGTCGACGAGTTGCCGCCGATCAGCGTGCCGTCGGCCCCGACCAGTTGGGCGTACCCGTCGACCTCACCCTGGGACTGGGCCACGCCGGGCACGCCGCGCACGGTGGCCAGCACGCTCTCGGGCACGGGGACGAACCCCGCCAGACCGGGCAAGTTGGAAGAGGAGCGGTGACCCTGAACCGCCACCGAGACGTGGCCGTAGGCCTGTTCGGAGGTGGCCGAGACGGATTGGTGGTCAGTGTCGGTGAGGATGAAGGTGCCGGCCAGGAAGGCCACGCCGACGGAGATGGCCAGGCAGACCAGCACCAGCCGCAACGGATGGCGCTGATGACTCCGGAACACCACGCGCCACATGGGTCAGCCTTCCAGGAGAGCGAGGTGACGGGCCACGGTGTCGGTCGTGGGGTCGATGAGATCGTCGACCACCCGGCCGTCGAGGAGGAACACCACGCGGTGGCCGTGGCTGGCCGCCGCCGGATCGTGCGTGACCATGATCACCGACTGGCCCTCCTCGGCGACAATGCGGGCCAGCAGCTCGAGGAGCGCGGCGCCGGACTTGGTGTCCAGATTCCCCGTGGGCTCGTCGGCGAAGATGATGGTCGGGTGGTTGACCAGGGCCCGGGCCACGGCCACCCGCTGTTGCTGGCCACCGGAGAGCTGGGCCGGCCGGTGGTGCAACCGGTCGGCGATGCCGAGCAGGCCGGCCAGGTGGTCGATCCACGCCGGGTCCGGTCGCGTGCCGGTCAGGGCCGCCGGCAGCTCGATGTTCTCCCGGGCCGACAACGTGGCCAGCAGATTGAACCCCTGGAAGACGAAGCCGACCTGGGTGCGCCGCAGCTCGGTCAGTTCCCGTTCGCTCAACCTGGACAGGTCAGTGGCGCCGATGTGGACGCGACCCGAGTCCAACGTATCGAGGCCGGACAGGCAGTGCAGCAGGGTCGACTTCCCCGACCCCGACGGCCCCATGATGGTACTAAAGCGCCCCGATTCGAAATCCACCGAGACCGAGTCGAGCGCCGTCACGGTGGCCGCGCTGGTGCCGTAGTGCTTGGTGGCGTCACACGCCCGGGCGGCCGCGGGCAGGCTGCTCTGACCTTCCGACGACTGCGCCACTCCCACCAACCGGGACCTTACCCGGCGTCGTTGAGCGGATTACGCCCCCCCGGCGAGCCGGTGCGGCCGCCGGCGGAGACCCGGAGCCCGATGAAGTTGCGCTGGGCCTCCACCGTCCCGGCGCCGAAACAAAGACCACGAATGTCCCGGTAGGCGCGCTCGAGCGGGTACTCGCGGCTGTAGCCGTAGCCGCCA
>OBLU010005619.1_pt1 | contig 11222 bp, 7 predicted proteins | sample 1518681 | NCBI WGS metagenome assembly OBLU01 (sample SAMEA3539304, study PRJEB22396) | soil metagenome | biome: tundra; feature: field; material: soil | place: USA | collected 2010-05 | depth 0.15 m
CGGCTTCAGGCTTTAAGTTGAGCTTTCCCAGATCATGCAGCATGTAGATCGAGACTCCGTCGATTTCGACGACCTCAGTTTGAGGAAGGGCTTGTGCCCACGATTCGGTGTCGATGTTGCCGCGAACCGCAGTAACCGGAGCAATCTGCGCGAGCGTGTCGAGTATTTCAGGATCGCCGACGTCCCCCGCATGCAGGATGCGATCGGCTCCGCGCAAAGCATCGACAGCCTCACTCCGCAGCAGGCCGTGTGTGTCCGAGATGACGCCGAGGATCATGGGAACTACCTATTTCACCACGAAGGACGCCCGTGTAGCGCATCGAATCGCGCGGCGCTTAGCTCTGGGAAAGTTTCGTTAGTCGGCTATTTTGAATCTTAACGATGTCGTACGAGTCGGTAAATTCCAAGTCCGAGCGGTGCTAACCAACCGACCAAGAAAATTCCGTATAGGAACGCCAGGAGGTAGAAGCTAGCAACGAGAACCGCTTTCTTGAAAACGCTCGGTGCCATCCACGCGAGGGAGACCGATCTATCGAAGAAACAAGTCCATAGCACGACAGCTACAAACCAAGTCAGTCCGATGGCGATCAGTCCTTTAGGAGTCATGCTGCCTGCGCTCGCAATTGTAATACTCGCGGTAGATTGCAACAAAAAACAGCCCACTATGAAAGTTCCATCACATTTCCGTCGCACCTGCATCACGCGCCGTAGCAGCCCATATTTCATATACTGCTCATGTGTCTGCTGACGCCGATCTGCTCGCCCCGCTCCGACGCTACTGGGGATACGATTCCTTCCGTCCCAAGCAGGAGGATGTTATCCGCAGCCTGCTGGCCGCGCACGACACTTGCGCGGTGATGCCGACGGGCGGAGGAAAGTCGCTGTGCTACCAACTCCCCGCGGTGGTTTCCGGCAAGACGGCGGTGGTGGTTTCTCCATTGATTGCGCTGATGCAGGATCAGGCGGCCCAACTGGCGCAGATGGGGATTGCCGCGGCAGCGCTGAACAGTTTTCAGAATTCGGCGGAACGAAACCGCGTGATGGTCAATGCCCGCAAGGGCGAGTATCGGCTGCTCTATCTTTCGCCCGAGCGGCTGGCCGCCGAAAATACCTTCGATTGGCTGGCAAATGTGCCGGTCGGATTTTTTGCCGTCGACGAAGCGCACTGCATTTCCGAGTGGGGACACGAGTTTCGGCCGGACTACCGCCTGCTAAGCCGGTTGCGTACGCAATTTCCGGCGCTTCCGATTGCGGCGTTCACGGCCAGTGCGACGCGGCAGGTGCGGCACGACATCCTGAAGCAGTTGCAGATGCGCGATCCCCATCTCTACATCGCGAGCTTTCATCGCAAGAATTTGCGCTACGTGGTGCAGGAGTGCGAAGGGCGAACCCAGATGGAATTGCTGGCCCGCGCTTTGCGCCACTACGCGGGCGAGAGCGTGATTGTGTATTCGCCCACCATCCGCCGGGTGGAGGAGACTGTCGAATACCTCGAGGAGAACGGCATTGCGGCGATTCCCTATCACGCGAAGATGGAAGCCTCCATGCGACGGCAGAATCAGGAACGCTGGATGTCGGACGAGGTGCGCGTGCTGGTGGGCACGATTGCGTTCGGCCTCGGCATCAACAAACCTGCGGTGCGTGCGGTGATTCACCTGTCGCTGCCACAGTCGATCGAGCAGTACTACCAGGAGGCGGGCCGCGCCGGGCGGGACGGCCGTCCGGCGGATTGCGTGCTGCTTTGGCAGAAGCGAGATCACATTCTGCTGGAATACTTCATCAATAAAATTTCCGATGAAGCGGAGCGTGAGCGAGCATCGAGCCGGAAACGCGTAATCAGCCGGTTCGCGGATTCGCATGGCTGCCGCCACCGGCAAATCTGTCTGCACTTCGGCGAGACTCCGAAGTGGGAGCGCTGCGAGACTTGCGACAATTGCGGCACAAAGCCTGACTGGCTCAGGGAGAAGACCATCAGCCAGCCAGCGGTCTCTGCGCCGCGAGCACGAAAGCGGACTCCACTTCAGATCGAAGACGATTTTCTGCCTTCAGTTCGAGCGCAGATTCCAGCCGCGCGTGACGACGATCCCCTGCTGGCCGACTATCTGCGCGAGTGGCGGCGCGGCATCGCGCGCGAAAACAAGATTCCCGCTTACATCGTGCTGCACGACAGCGCACTGGAAGAGTTGTGCCGGCGGCGTCCCAGTACCGTTGCCGAGCTGTTGCGAGTTCCCGGGATCGGCGAGCGCAAAGCCGACGTCTACGGGGCGGAACTTCTTCAGGCTTTGCGGAATTTTGCCACTGGAGCGCGCGCCACCACTGATTCCTCCCGGCAGCCGGCGCCGGCCGAACAAACGCTGCAGCTTCTGCGCGAGGGCCGCAGCTTCGAAGAGATCGCACGCATTCGCGCGCGCCAGCTTTCCACCATCATATGCACGGTGGCCAACCTGGTCGAAACCGGACAAGTGAGGTTGGATCCCAAATGGATTTCTCCCGATGCGCAGCCGCTGATTGAGACTGCCTGTCTAACGAAGGGCGTCGAACGGCTGCGAGATATTAAAGAAGCGGTGCCGCCCTACGTCAGCTTCGACGACATCCGATTAGTGGTGGCCAGTTTGCGCGCCGACCAACGCCTGGGGACAACGAGCGCTTAAAGACCGTTTTTGAATGCTAGCGTGTCAGTGTGTGCGTGAGAACTTTTCTTTCGCCCCGCTGGGGCTCCATTGTTTTCCACTTGCACCCACGGCTCGCGAGAGTGTGGAAAAAGTCTTTGCGCGCGGCCAAAGGCGACCACCGGGGCTTAAAGCCCCTGATGATTCAAAGCAACTTACGCGGCCCTGAAGGGCCGCTCTTCCACGGTTGTGCAAAGTTGCATGAGTTTTTCCGCACCCTCCTTGCGCCGTGGGCTGCATTCTTGCGCCGCTTCGCGGCTAACAAACTCATACTTTGATCCACGATCACGCGGGAGGCTTAGTTCTCGCGCACACACGTCAGCACTGCCATCAGCGGGTGTCTTAACGAGGGCTTGCCTCAGAAGTCAGGAATATCCACCTTTCGTCTGCACTCCAATCGCCCCTATTCGTAGCGCAGGCTCTCGACCGGATCGAGTTGTGCGGCACGGGTGGCGGGAATCGTTCCGAAAATGATTCCGACCAGCGAAGAAACAACGATGGCAATGATTGCCGAGAGACCGGAAATGGGGATGCGATATTCGGTGAGGAAGCGGACGGAGAACGGAATCGCGAGGCCAATGATGATGCCGATGACGCCCCCGATCAGTGAAATCAAGATCGCCTCGGAGAGGAACTGGTAACGGATTTCACGATTCGTCGCGCCGATGGCTTTGCGGATGCCGATTTCGCGGATGCGGGCACTGACTGTGGCCAGCATGATGTTCATGATGCCGATGCCGCTGACCAGAAGAACGACGAGCGAGACTCCGAGAAGAACCATGGTCAAGCCGGTGGCGATGCGGTCCATCATGGCGAGCACCGCGGTGAGATTCTGCACGCTATAAACGGATTCGGCGCGATGGCGGGACTGAATTACGCGCTTGATCTGCGGAGTGGCTGTGACCACCATGGATGAATCTGCCATGGAGAAGTAGGCAAGACTGACGGAGGGTGTCTCCATGAAATAGCGGGTGACGGAGTATGGGATCAACATCGTGTTGTCCTCGATTTCCGTCTGGCCGAAAGTTTCGACGCGCTCCTTGAAGGTTCCAATCACGGTGAATGGCAGTCCGGTCAGTTTGATGACATGGCCAACCGCTCCTGCCGCAGAACCGTAGATTTGGATCGCCATCCTTTCCGTGATCAGGGCAACTTTGTTGTGAGCCAGGGAATCATCGTTGTCGAAGAAGCGGCCGGAGGGGATGACCAAGTTGCGCACGCGCAGATACTCAGGAGCGACCCCGAGAATGGTGACATCTTTTTCCTTGCCGTTGCCGGCGGGGATTCGGTCCGACAGTCGGACGATCGGCGAGGATGCGACGATGCCGGGCACCTCCTGTTGTACGGCCGCAAGGTCTTCAATGGTCAGCGGGTCCGGGGTGGAACCGCTGATGTGCTGCGCGCCGCCCTGATACTCGGCCCAGATCTCGTTCGTGCCGATGGCCTGAATCTGGTTGAGCGCGTACTGGCGTCCGGTCATGCCGATGGTGACCACCAGGATGAGCGAAGCGGTGCCGATGACCATGCCGAGAGCGGTCAGCGTAAAACGGACCTTGTTGCTGGCGAAGGTTTCATAGGCGAAGCTGAAAATCTCACCTACGGCCAGCTGATGGCGCATGCGTGGGAGAATGGCTGTTTTCATCTTCTGTGTATCGTTACGGACCGTTGCCGCTACGGCGCGGCAGCGCTTTGGCTGATACCTTAATTACTGTATTATTCTCGCACGTTATCCTCGCAGTATTCATGGCTTCTCAGCGAATCTGCGAAATTCCCTGGAGGGTGCGATCGCCGGACACGAGGTGGACTCCCGAACCACAGCGGTAGGCCTGCTGCGCATTGTGTTGGTCGCCCTGATGTTGCGGCTGGTCGTGATGGGGTTTGCGTATTCTCCAGACGTCGTGAATCCCGAGCGCCACCACTGGTATTTCGCTGGAGAAGCAGGGCAAATCGCCGGCTCGTTGTTCGAGGGGAAAGGGTATAGTAGTCCTTTTTTTGCCGACACTGGGCCTACTGCGTGGCTGGTTCCGATCTACCCTTGGCTGCTGTGTCTGGTGTTTGACGTTTTCGGAGAGTACACCAAAGCGTCGGCAATTGCCTTGTATTCGCTGAATTGTCTGTTTTCGGCGCTCACGTGCTTGCCGGTATTTTTCATAACAAAGCGCAGCTTCGGCGAGAGAGCGGCCTTGCGGGTGGCCTGGGTTTGGGCGTTCTTTCCCTACTCCATTTACTTTGCAGCGACATTTATGTGGTCAACTGCGCTGATTACGTTGTTACTACCGATCGCCTTTCTAGCCGGTTTAGAACTGGAGGACTCGGTTCGGCCCAGAGCATGGATTGGGTTTGGCCTGTTGAGTGGGATTGCCGCCATGACGGATCCGGTAGTGATGACCGTGCTCCCGCCCGTAGGCCTGTGGATGTGTTACCGCGCATGGCGGCGCAAGAGTAACTGGTTGCGTCTTTCACTGGGCGCCGCGATCGCATTTGCTGTTGTGGTCGCGCCCTGGTTCATAAGGAACTACCACGTTTTTCATAAGGTAGTGCCCTTTCGCAACAACTTCGGACACGAGCTTTACCTTGGGAACAACGGCGACACATCGCAATGGCTCGCCGTGTATTTGCAACCCGCCCACAGCGAACGAGAATGGCAGAGCTATCGGCAACTGGGGGAAGTGGGCTACATGCAGCAGAATCAGCGGCAGGCGATGGAATTCATCTCCAAACACAAGGCTCTGTTTCTTTGGACCTCAGTTCGGCGCGCAATTTACATGTGGACGAATTTCTGGAGCTTCGATCGCGATTACTTGCGGGAAGAGCCGTTCGACATTCCGGCCATTTTTCTCAATACCACGATGACTGTGCTGGCGCTTTGGGGCTTATGGATTGGATGGAAAGAGTTAGGAGCGGCTATTGCGCCATATGCGATTGCGTTGTTTTGCTTTCCGGTTGTCTATTATGTGACGCATCCTGAGGACCGCTATCGGCGGCCTGCGGACCCGTTCTTCGTCGTTCTCGCCGTCTATGCGGTGACGGCCTGGCGGCAGCACAAGTCGGGGCGCAGGATCAGCGCGTGAAATCACCGGTTTCAGCACAGGTTCGAGTCAGGCACTGGAAGTGCGCCGGCTGTTACACTCGATCCATCTTCGCCGGAGAATAACGATCTGATTCGCGATTGGTTGGACCGCAATAAGCCCTCGCCTTGGCTGACGGCGCTTTGGTTAGCCGCTTTCGCCTCGGTGCTGGGGATGTTTCTTTTTCTGCCCGAGAATTCCTTTGATCTGCGGGTTTCCAGCGAGGCGATGCACTACCTGCGGATGGGAGTGGACCCATACGCGGTAAGCCTCGAGCGCCAGAAGGCGGAGGCTGCGCTCGGACATAGCAAGGGAGAGGCTGCGCTCGGACATCATGTGTTCGTCTACTTGTATCCGCCCATATCAATCGAGATCCTGAAGGTGCTGAATAGGGTACCCGCGTTGCTGCGCGCGGCGATCTTCTGGATGGCATATGCAGTGGGATTCGGATTGCAGTTGTGGGGCGGTTCGCGATTCGCGCCGGAGGCCGAACGGCACATGCTCCGCTTCGTCTTCCCGTTGGTAGTGTTCTTCCCCGCGTTTGTACCGAGCGACACGATCCTGAGCGGCAATATGGCCATTCCCATGTACGGTGCGGTGCTGGCGGCTGCGGCACGAGGATGGCACAAACAGCGCTGGGGGGCATTCCACGGGGTGGTATTGGCGTGTTCCTTTTTCAAACCGCCGATCCTGGTTTGGCTGGTGATTCCCCTCCTGCTTGGTTCGGCGCAGGTGGTGCCGGCGGTCGCGGCGGCGCTTGGTGGCGTCGGGCTGTTTGCGGTTCAGAAGTTCCTGTGGGCCCAGCGCTTCGCCGAGTTCATGTCCTCGATCCGCTACACCCTTCCCTTGGAGATCAACTATAGCCTCGTCGCGATGTTTGGGAAGTTCCTCGAATTCATCGGACACCCTTCCGAACGCGCCGCGGTGGGATTCTACATCGCGGTTTCTCTAGCAGTATTTGGAGTCCTGGTGTACTTTGGGCGCGAATTCCGGCGGAACAACGTCGCCTGGCAGAACTTCGCGGCCGTGGTGCTTGTGTCAACAGCGCTGTTCGCGCTGCGGCTGAAGGAATACGACTTGCTGCCGGTGACTATCCCAATGGCGCTGATCGTGCTTCGCGGGGTACGGAACCCGGTGGCGCTGATTGTACTCATCCTCGGGGCGGCCGCGGTTGGCGTTGCGCTGGTCACGGACCATGTAACGGTCGTGGACACCATCTCGGTCGTGACGGTGTTCCTGGCAGGAGTGTGCGGGTTGAGCGCTGAAGCGCAGGCCTCGCGCGCGCTGCGCGCGGGCGAAGAAGCCGCCATACCGCAAGCGGTCCGCGTCTAGTTTTGCCTCCCTGACCGCCACCAATATCGCATGCCTTGAGTTCCTTAATTGCGCGCAAATACCGGTTGATTCGAAGAAAACTCAACTGCGAGCTGCGCCACTGGAGCCGGGCAATCGGGGGATACGCGCTTCCTGTTTCAGTCCAAGCGGCAAACGGCCAACTCGGAGTTCTGGTACGGGCAGGTCAAGCCGATGCGCTGCGAAGGTCCAACCACGACCCAGCTCACCCCGAAGTCCCGCTGCAGCCTGCGAAAGTCAGCTTGCTGAAAAGACGGCCACCCACGAAGCGCCTGAACCTGCCGCCACCATTCCTCAGCCAGCTGGGGAGCAATGGTCACGGCCCCCGGATCTTTGATCCAATCGGCCATCCGGCTGCGTTCAGCGATCGCACGAAAGCCGTGTTCGTCCTCCCCCGGCAATTCCATATAGCGAGGGTCGAGCGCGAACCATGCATCCCGGGGAGTGTTTTGTCGAATCCACAGGAAACTGTCAACCCACGCGTTTTTTGTCGCGGCGCCGGGCCATTCCACATGAGGAGTTGAAGGAAACAGCGTCTGCTGGGCGTAGAACATTCCCGCACACAAGGGGAGAAAAAGTAATAGCCACCGTTCCGTCTTGCGCTGGAGCACAAACTGGGCCAGCAGACCTCCGGCAAACAGAATCAAGAGAATGTAAACGAGATGCAGGCTGCGCAGCGGCTGAAACTCTGCCAGGAAAAGCAGGGGAGGCACCAGCGAGATGAGAAGCCCCGCCAAGAAGAACAGCAAGCCGAAGATCAGCAGGGCTTGGCTCAACTGAGCGAGAACAAGGAAGTTTTTCCGGCGTGCGACTCGGGAGAACAATCCGAGCAGCACCAGTGGCCCGATTGCACCGAGCCATTCGTACCATTCCCAGCGCGTGAGAAAAAGATAAGACCGCGTGCCCGCCGCTTCGTGATATGCGTAAGAGGTTACGGGCAAGGCAAAAGCGGAGAAAGCAGAGACCGCTGTCCCCCGGCGCCAGCGATCCGCGGTATGTTGGGCGAGGAGCACGGCAAGATAGCACACGCCGAAGGCCGCCATCAGGGGATGAAATACGAAGGAGACGGCGAGCCAGAACACGGTTCGCGTGGGCTTTCTTTCCAGCCAGTTGGCCAGCGCCCAAAGGATTGCGATCGTCGCCAAAGCCCGCGGGGTCAAATACTCGTCGACGATGTAGAGGGCTGTTCCCGCTACCGGCAGGGTAAGAAGACAGGCCAGCAGGGTTACGCCACACCAGCAGGATGCAGATTCTTGCGGAAAACACTGGCGGCTGATCCGCCACGCGCCCAGCAGCAGCAGATAGACGGACCCCGTGTGCGCAAGCAGAAGCACCCAGTCCAGGGAAAGGTGCGATAAACGGACCATACCCGCCATGACGACAGGAAACATGGAAAACCGCGTCTGACCCGTAAACAAATGGGCATCATGCGGGTAGAGGGCGGGATCGAGGGCGTGCTTGATCGCTGGAACGTAGATTTCAGCGTCTTCCACGTAGGGGTGGTAACTATGAAGGAGTACGGCGGCAAGGGTGAGAAGCAGGAGGAAGAAGTAGTTTCGAAGAGGCGTCGCAGCTCGTTTTGGAGAAGCTGCGTCGCCCATTACTCTTCCTCGCGGTACCCCATTCGGTATTGGCAAGTCAACGCCCAGATTGCTGGGATAACCCACTGTAGTAAGCCGGCACGCTTACTTCCAACCTCCTGCCGGAATCGCTGAAGATCGGGTTGTGAAGGATTCCGGCCCGTTCCAGCGCGAACTGCAGCGTGGTCTTGAGCACGCCCAGTCCGTATTGCACGCTGCGCCGGAAATTGATGGACGAGGCTTCCTCGAAATACTTCGTGGGGCACGATACTTCGCCGATGCGGAAGCCGAAATAGACGCATTGCGCCAGCACCTGGTTGTCGAAGACAAAATCGTCGCTGTTCTCGCCGAGCGGCAAACGCATGAGCACCTCGCGGCTGAAGGCCCGATAACCGGTGTGATACTCAGAGAGCTTGACTCCCAGAAACATGTTCTCAAAAGCCGTCAACAGCCGGTTCGCGACGTACTTGTAAAACGGCATGCCTCCGCGTAACGCGGTGCCGCCAATAATGCGCGATCCGAGAACGACGTCATAAACGCCATAGGCCACCATGCTCGCCATGGCCGTTACAAGCAACGGCGTGTACTGATAATCGGGATGCACCATGATCACCACGTCCGCCCCCGCCGCCAGCGCTTCCCGATAGCAGGTCTGCTGGTTGCGGCCATAGCCGTAGTTGCGGTCGTGGACGAAATAGTGCAAGCCCAGCCGCTGTGCGATTTCCACCGTGCGATCGAGGCTGTGATCGTCCACCAGAATGCGGGTATCGACCAGGTCGGGCAATTCCCGCACCGTGGCTTCCAGTGTTTTTTCCGCGTTATAAGCGGGCAACACGACGGCAATGCGTTTGCCGTTGATCATGCAATAGAATCCTCAATTATTCTTTCCTGAATCATAACCGAAACTGCTATCCAAGCCCCCATTTCGAGGAAAAAAGCGCCTGGGCAGTAATCAGGGGCAACTCGATTGAGTAAACTATTAAAGATGAAAAGTCGTCTCGCGCGGAGCCAGACAGCGATCCGATCCGCCAGCGAGTTGTGAAACGCGAGTCTCTAGAAAAACGTTCTCTGAAAAACGAGCTTTGAAAATGCCCGCTCGCACTCTGTTCGATAAAATCTGGGATGCCCACCTGGTCGCCGCACCCGCAGGCCAATCGGCGCTCCTCTACATCGACCTGCATCTGGTGCATGAAGTGACTTCACCGCAGGCTTTCGATGGGCTGCGCGCCAATGGCCGCCGCCTTCGCCGGCCTCTGCGCACTGTCGCCACCGTCGACCACAACATCCCGACGACTCCGCGTGGCCTGCCCATCACCGACCCAATTGCAGCCAAGCAGATTGAAGCGCTGCAGAAGAATTGCCGCGAATTCGGTGTTCCCTTCTTTGATATGGATTCGGCCGACCAGGGCATCGTGCATGTCATCGGCCCGGAACTTGGCATCACCCTGCCAGGCATGACGATCGTCTGCGGCGACAGCCACACCTCAACCCATGGAGCTTTCGGATCGCTGGCGTTTGGGATCGGCACGTCGGAAGTGGAGCACGTCCTCGCAACGCAGTGCCTGCCACAGAACAAGGCGAAGTCGATGCTGATTCGCGTGCAAGGCAAACTGCCCGAGGGCGTCACCGCGAAAGACATCGCGCTCGGAATCATCGGACGCATCGGCACCGATGGTGCCACCGGGCACGTGATCGAATACGCCGGCGACGCCGTGCGCGCCCTGTCCATGGAAGGCCGCATGACGCTCTGCAACATGAGCATCGAGGCCGGAGCCCGCGCGGGGCTGATCGCACCCGATGAAACCACTTTCGCTTATGTTCGCGGCCGCCGCTTTGCTCCGAAGGATAGAAACTGGGAAGAGTCTGTTTCCTATTGGCGGACGCTGGCGAGCGACGCGGGAGCCCATTATGATCGCGTCATCGAAATCGACGCGGCTTCGCTGGCGCCGTTCGTGACCTGGGGGACCAATCCTGGGATGGTTGTCGCCATTAATGCGCGCGTACCGGAGTTAGCCAGCTTCGCTGCCGAATCCGATCGTCGCGCCGCCGAGCAGGCGCTCGCCTATATGGATCTCAAGCCGGGAACGCCGATCGAGCAGATTGCGGTGGACCGCGTGTTTATCGGCTCCTGTACCAATTCGCGCATCGAAGACCTTCGGGCAGCGGCGCGGGTGGCCAAGGGCCGCCATGTAAATCCGAAAGTCCGGGCGATGGTCGTCCCCGGTTCGCAGGCCATCAAGCGCGCCGCCGAGCAGGAAGGGTTGCACCGTATTTTCGTCGATGCCGGTTTTGAGTGGCGTGAATCAGGATGCTCGATGTGCCTCGGCATGAATCCCGACATCCTTCAGCCTGGCGAGCGCTGCGCTTCGACCAGCAATCGAAATTTCGAAGGACGGCAAGGCCGCGGGGGACGGACGCATCTGGTGAGTCCTGCGATGGCGGCAGCCGCAGCGATTGAGGGACATTTTACGGATATAAGGAAGTGGCATTTTCAGTGACACGTGTGGGGACGGGGCTTTGCCCCGTCCAAGCGGGGCGAAGCCCCGCTTCCACAC
>OBLU010005621.1_pt1 | contig 11220 bp, 9 predicted proteins | sample 1518681 | NCBI WGS metagenome assembly OBLU01 (sample SAMEA3539304, study PRJEB22396) | soil metagenome | biome: tundra; feature: field; material: soil | place: USA | collected 2010-05 | depth 0.15 m
ACCTCATCGACTTCATGCACCAGCTCAAGACGCCCCTGCTCAACCTCAAGTCCGTCCACCTGCCCATGACCTCGCTGGACCTGGTCGCCGCCCAACCCAAGACGCCGCCCCAACCGGCGCAAGCCCCGGTTCCCCCGACGCTAATCCCGCTCGATCAGGTCGCCGCCCAGGCCGCCGCCTATCGCGCCGCCGGATTTATTCTCACCGCCGACGGCAACATCACCTTCGACAAGGACGACGACGCCGACATCCGTCCCAAGTTCGAATACCTCAAGGCCGCCGGCATCCCCATCGCCGTCTGCGCACCCACCCACGCGAACCTGCCGCGCCTCGAAAAATTCGTCAAGGAATACAACATCAAGCTCGCCATCCACAACCACGGCCCGGAGGACAAGAACTTCCCGTCACCCTTCGACGTCCTGACCGCCGTCAAAAACCTCGACCCGCGCATCGGTCTCTGCATCGATCTCGGCCACTCGCTGCGCGCAGGCGCGGACGTCGTCGCCGCCATCCACGCGGCCGGCCCACGCCTCTACGACATCCACATCAAAGATTTAGCCGACGCCACCGCAAAGGAATCCCAGGTCGCCGTAGGTGAGGGCGTCATGCCCGTTCGCGCCGTCTTCCAGGCACTCATCGACACGCATTACGCGGGAAACGTCGACCTCGAATACGAGATATTCCCCAAAGACCCAATGCCCGGTGTCGTCGAAAGCTTCGCCCACATGCGCGGCGTTCTCGCCGGCATGGGCTACAAATAGATCCCCACCATTTCGGCTATCGAACGAAGCTCGACCGGCTCACGCGCCGTCATCGATCACTACTTCGTCTGCACGGCCTGAATCACGCTCTCGTAGCTCGGCTCCGCCGCCTTGATGTGGTCCGCGACCCGCTTCTTCTCCTCATCCGTCAGCGACGGCAGTACTGTCAGGATCCGCCGCAGCGTCACCGAGATATCGTCCACGTAGTTCATCGTCCGTATTGCTTCGCCAGAGAGAGGCATCGTTGCTCCTGTAGTTTCAATTTCGCTATCACCAGTCTACCGCGCTTGGGTGCCCCACAACTTGCCCTGAGCATGGCGAAGGGTCTCGATTCTGAGATGTGGGTTTAGACAACCGCCGGCGTCTCCGCCTTTGGCGCCACATACCCATCCCTATCCGTCATCTCCATCAGCACTGCCAACTTCGTCGCGAAGTCAGGATGCAGAGCATCTCTCCGGTAGCGCCACGTCCAGTTGCCCGCACCCTCCGCCGGCTTATTCATGCGCGCCTCGCTGCCCAGGTGAAGGATATCCTGCATGGGAAAGATACACAGATTCGCCACCGACCGTGCTGCCGCCCGGATCATCGCCCACACAATGTCGCCGTCGTGCTCAATTGATTGCAAATAAGTCTGCACGTTGGCCCGCTCCTCGTGAGTCGCGCCGTCCCTCCACCAGCCAAGGGTGGTGTTGTTGTCGTGCGTGCCCGTATAGGCAACGGTATTCGGTACATATTCGTGCGGAAGATACAGATGGGCCCCACGGTCCGAGAACCCGAACTGCAGTATTCGCATTCCCGGCATCCCAAAATGCTCGCGCAGTTCGTCTACCTCGGGCGTGATCAGCCCCAGGTCCTCCGCGATAAACGGTAGTTCGCCAAACACATCTTTCAACCGCTGGAACAGCTCCAGTCCTGGCGCCTTCACCCACTGCCCATTGATCGCCGTCTCCTCCTCCGCCGCAACCGACCAATAGGCCTCGAACCCGCGAAAGTGGTCGAGCCGGATCATGTCGTACAGCGCCAGAGTCCGCCGAATTCGCGCCACCCACCAATCGAATCCGCGCTCCTTCAGTTCGCCCCACTTGTACAGCGGATTGCCCCACCTCTGCCCCGTCGCCGAAAAGTAATCCGGCGGCACGCCCGACACCCGGATCATCTGGCGCTCCTCGTCCAGTTCGAACAACTCAGGATGCGTCCACACGTCCGCGCTATCGTAGTTCACAAAGATGGCCACATCGCCGAGGATGCGGATGTCGCGATCCTTGCAGTACGCTCGCAGCGCGCTCCACTGTTGGTCGAAGAAGAATTGGATTGCCTGCTCGATCGCCAACTCGCGGCCGTGCTCGGTCAGCGCCAGGGTCAACGCATCGTGCTTGCGCTGGGTATAATCCGCCGGCCAATCGATCCAGCTCACATAGCCAAACCGGCGACGCAGCACGTTGAACATCGCATAGTCCGGCAGCCAGCTCATATTGTCCTGGCAGAATTTCTGAAAGCGCGCTCGCACCTCGTCGTTCGCGCTATCAAGAAAATTCGCCGCAGCCTCTTCGATCAGCGGAATCTTCCGCGTCGCTGCCGCTTCGAAGTCTGCGGGCCCATCGTGTCCCGGCAATCCTTCAATTTGCTCTGCCGCAATCCACCCATCCCGCACCAGTAGTTCGAGCGAGATCAGCGCAGAATTCCCGGCAAACGCCGACAGCGCAGAGTAAGGGGAGCTCCCGTACCCCGTGGGACTCAGCGGCAGCACCTGCCACAGACGCTGTTTCGCCGCTGCCAGAAAGTCGACAAACTCGTACGCCGCAGGCCCAAAATCACCCACCCCGCCGTACGACGGCAGCGACGTCACATGCAACAGAACTCCAGAAATCCGATCCTGATTCATCTGTCACCTTTCAGCATCATCCAGACCTATTCCTCGCGCAATGAACGAGCCAGCAACACTATCCTCTGATGCAAAAATCCGTCCCGCCACCAAACGACAAAAGGCCCATTCCCAACCCGGCGCAAATACACGCAGGGCAGGGAACAGGCCCTTCATCCGAGAACCGCTTAGCTGCCTGCCGGAACTCCTCCCGGAACCGCCGGCTGCTTCGCCAACTTGATCCCGCCGCCGTTCTGATACTGCTGTGAAAGCGTCCCCAGAAACACGCGGAAGATCTGATCCCGCTGCGCATTCAGCAACTGCTCCCGCATCTGGTCGAAGTTCTTCGCCATGTCGTCCGCCGAAGGCTCCTGCTTGTCGGTCACGGTCAGCACGACGCCCGTCTGTCCTGCGTTGATCGGCCCCGAGATTGCTCCCTTCGCCAAGTCAAAAGCCACCTTTCCCGGCCCGCTCATCGAGCCCAGGTCCGTAACCTGTCCATCCTGTCCAACCAGGTCGCTCGACTTGACGGGAATCTTCATCTCCGCAGCCGCCTTCTTCAGGTCGTTCAGCACCTTGGCCCGGTCGTCCAGCTTTCTGGTCTCCTGCTCCAGCAACTGGGGTAGCTTCTGTTCCCGATAGTCGTCCAGAATATGCGACTTGTATTCCACAAAATCCGGAGCGTGCGCTGCCTTTACATCCACCACCTGGAACACTGCATAGCCGTCGCCCGTGGAAACCGTTCCCGGCGCTGCGCCCTTGTCTGTTGCGAACGCCTGCGCAAGAAGGTCCTTCGCATCAGACAGGCCGCCGACCACGCCGTCCTTCGCTAGATAGTCGGTCGTCACCGTATGCAGTCCATGCGCCGCCGCAGTCTTGTCCAGCCCGTTCTTCTTGGCTTCGACCGCAAGCTGCTGTGCGAATTGCTGTTCCGCCGCGCCCTGCTTCTGTTGCTCGAGCATCTGCACGATCGAGTCCTTCACCTCAGCCAGCGGCTTCGTTCCCGCAACCTGCTTCTGCTCGGTCTGAATGATGTGATACCCGAACGCGGACTTCACCAGCCCGGAGGTCTGGCCAGGATTCAGCGCCATTGCTGCCTTCGCATAGGCCGGATCAAGTTGGGCCGTCGGAATCAGCGGCAACTCGCCGCCCGTATCCTTGCTCCCCGGATCATCCGAGTACTTCTTCGCCAATTCCGCGAAGTTGCCCCCAGCCTGTACCTGCTTCAGCACGTCCTGCGCCTTGGCTTTCGCCGCCGTATCCGTCTGCGCATCCGCGCCCGCCCTGGAATTAATCAGGATGTGCCGCGTCTTTACCTGCTCATCCGTCTTGTACTGCGCCGCATGAGACGCGTAATACGCCTGCACGTCCGCATCGCTCACCGGCTGCTTGCCGCCCGGAAGCTTCGACGCATCGAATGCCGCATACTCGATCTTGCGCGTCTCCGGAACCGCATTCGCGTACTTTGCAGCGTTGCCCTTGAACCACGTCTGCAAGTCTGCGTCCGACGGGTTGATCGTCTTCTTGAGGTCCTCCGAAGACACGACCGCGTAGTCGAACTTCACCTTGGTTCCCTGGACCCGATAGGCCTCGCGAACGGCGCTGTCCGACACAGTCACCCCGCCTGTGATCAGAGCCTGCAGGCGTTGGAGTTCCATATCCTCCTTAACCTGCGACTCGAAGCTGGCGATCGACTGGTCCTGTCCAATCGCCTCCTGGATAAAGTTGATATACGCATCGTTGCCAATGAACTTTCCGCCGGGGAATAGGTATTGCGCAAATGGCCCGGTGCTCAGCTCGCGCCGCAGGTCTTCGTTCGACACCTGCAGGTGAAGCCGGTCGGCCTCCTGCTTCAGAATTGCCCGCTGCACCAGGATCTGCCCCGCCCGATTCATCATGTACGGCAGCAGGAAGTCGGGATACTTATTCTGCCGCAACTGCTGCTGCGCCAGCCTGGTCACTTCTGCCGACGGGATCGGCGTGCTCTCCCCAAAGAGCCTTCCCATCAGCCCCGGCGCATGCACGGTCGCGTAGACCGAAGCGTCTGTACCGCTCGAATCATCCGTCATCAAACCCGGCACCAGGTAAATCACCATGGAGACGACAGCGGCGCCGATGATGACGCCAAACATTATCTTGACAACCTTATTGTCCTGCTGAAGAAAACGAATCATGCTTGACTGCTGACCTTGACTTCGCGCGCCCTACTTCCGCTCCAGGAGCGAAATCGGCCGCATGCCCGTTGATTTTGCGCGTCCCGGCGCACGAAACTCCCGCGCGCCCAGCCGTAAGCAAGGCAAGCGACAAGTATAAATCAACCGCCGCCCAACCAGTGTGTCCCATGATTCATCGCGGTCTGGAGGGGAAGGGGTGCTTTGCCGCAGGTTGCAGCAAAAAGAGCCGCAATCGCGGCCCTCTTGCTTGCTCCTGAGTTAGCTGAACCTAGTAAGGATAAGGATACGGAGAGTAAGGGTAGGGAGGATAAGCCCGGTAATATACCGGCCCATAGGCCGGCATTGGATACCGCCGCCGCAGTGGCTGTGGCTGTCCGGCCACCGGACCGGCTCCCTGTGCCAGACGGTCCATCTCCTGCTGCGAGACCGTCGCCACTGTAGCCGGCTGCGCCAGGTGGAACGTCAGCAGACCCTCAGACGGCACAACCATCGCTCCGTTGCCCGAAGCCGCCGCGGAGCCCAGTCCAAGCGCACCGCCAACCCCAGCGCCAATCGCAGCGCCCTGTCCGCCGTCGGCTGCCGCTCCAATCAATGCGCCGATGGCGCCGCCGATCACCGTCTTGTTCACGGATTCGGTTGTCTTGTCCCCGCTGTGATGCCCCCACACGTCGGAGACTATCGGATAACTCTTGCCGCCCAGTGTCACCTGCGTCAGCTGCAGCGAAAGCTCACCACGTCCCGACAACGCACCGGATTTCTTCGCGTCCACAACGGTCCCTTCGATCGTCGCGCCGCGCGGAATCGCCACCGCGCCGTCAGCCACGACATCGTTCACCACGATGCCGTCAAACCTCGCTCCCGGCTGAGTCCTGCTGCTGTCGAGAGTCTGGTTGATGCGAATGCGCACCAACGCGCCGCTCGGAATGGTCACTATCTCACCCGCTTGCTGCCCGCCATACACCGGCGGCGGAGTGTTGTTGTAGCCCTGCTGCGGATACCCCTGCGGAGGCGGCGGAGCGCCGTATCCCTGCTGTGGCTGCTGGCCGTATCCCTGCTGCGACGGATATCCCTGTTGCGGATAACCCTGCTGCGGATACCCAGGAGGAGGAGGTGCCTGCCGTCCGCCGTAAGGCTGGCGATATTCCGGCGCTCCCGGCCCATAGTTCGGTCCACTCGCCTGGCTCGGAGCCTGGTTCGGAGCCGTATTGTCCGAATCCCGCGACCCTTGCGCGAGCGGCGCCGGCCCCTGCTTCGGAGCCATCGTCCCGTCCGACTGCAAATTTGGATTCGTGCCCTGCGCGTCCTGGACCGCCGAACCGCCTGCACCGGAATCCTGCATCGGCTGTGCGTTCGCAGCGTCGCCGGTCAACGTCATTTCGTCGACCACCTTCTGCACGCCGCTGGTCCGCGACGCGATCGTCTCCGCCTCGGTGAGCATCGCCTCGGTCTCGACAGAGCCACTCAGCGTCACCACTCCATACACCGTAGTCGTTGTCAGCGGCTGGTTTGCCAGATCGGGCGCAGCGGCCAATGCCTTCAACACATTCGCCTCAACTTGCGCGTCGGGCACCGTCTTGCTAGCTGGTGCCTGCGTCTGGGCCGACGCAACCGCGCTCCAACCGAACACTGCAGCAAGCACCGCCGGTGCAACACCCTTCAATAGTCGAAATGCAGCCCCTTGGTTCATGCGACGATACATGCCATCCTCCAAATGTCCCTGAGGCCGGGCAGTTTTGCACGCGGCCTGTACTCTTACAAGACTCAGATTTCAGCGGAAAGTTACGGTTTACAGCCCGAATTAATGTGCCATGGATCGTAACATTCCCGACATGTACAGATCAGATGCTGGCAGGAGTCCTTCCGCGCCACGCAGACGTTTGACCTGACCTCGTTTCCGGCAGTATACTTGGAATGCGGGGTGGAGCAGCCCGGTAGCTCGTTGGGCTCATAACCCAAAGGTCGTAGGTTCAAATCCTACCCCCGCAACCACTTAGGGTTTCTGAACCCCACAAAACCCCACCTTAGTGTGGGGTTTTCTGCGTTTAGCCCTAAACTGCAACCGCAAGCCTCTCCTTTGCAGGCAAAACCATCTGGACAACCTTTGTATTGGCCGTCCGCTTGGAATTCATCTGAGCGTTGCCGTAGGTGTTCATTGTGGTGCTCACCTGGGCATGGCGCATCAGCTTCTGTTGGACCCCTACCGGAGCCCCTGCAACGTCAAGGAATGACCTGTAGGCGTGGCGGAAGCTGTGCCAGCCGATGTCCTTCCCCAGTTTGGCCTTCCTGCCTGCTGCCCGGATGTAGTCCTGGCAGATTGGTGAGGCGTGGTAGAGCATACCGCTGTCGTTCGGGAACACCCAGCCGTTCTCACTGGCAGGGCAGCGGTTTTTCCAATCCAGCATCAGGCTGGCGAAGTCGGAGTCTAGCGGGAGTTCATCCTCGCTGTATTCCGTCTTCACACTGCTGATGCGTCCGTGGACCACTCCCCGTACAACCTTCAAAGTCAGGCTCTCAAAATCGAAGTCTGACCATTTGAGGGCAAGCACTTCATTCACCCGCAGCCCCAAGCACATGGCAACCTGCACCATCTGTTTATAGGGTTCGATGAGGTGCCCCACCACGGAGAGGTACTGCTCCACGGTCATGACGAACGGCTTTTTGCTTCGCTTGCTCACGCCTCGAATCTCAATCAATTCCATTGGATTCCGTGCGACTGGTATGAGTTCCCAGAGCATAGCCCGTTCGATCAGGCGATACATCAGAGATTTGATGTTGCCCTTGGTTTTCGGCGCGAGTGGCAGACGCTGAACCGTGGCTGTCTCGTCTGATTTGGGCAACCTGCACAGCGACTTCAACCATGTTTCAACAACACCGGCTTTGACATCAGTAATCAGAGTGTCCCCCCAGCGTGGCAGGATGTAGCGGTTGAGACTGGTCAGGTAAGAGCAAGCAGTGCTGAACTGCACGCCGTCTCTTACGAACGCATCACCGGGGGGCATGGCCTTCAGTTCGTTCAGCCTCTCTGACTCGATATAGCGGGCAATCAGAGTTGCGAACGTGGCCTGATGCTTGTTGCACGCAGGACTGGGTACGTTTGGGAGTTCCGCTACCGCGACAACTCCCAACCGGGCTCACCATTGCGCCAACGCACCTTGTCAGCAACGCTGTATCCAACCGAGTCAAAGGCATTGGCTGCACTCCAGCCGATGCTGCTAAAAATCAATGGGGATCAGGCATTCGTACAGGTTGGCGTGTGCTCTTCAAGGTTTTGTGTCCCTTCAGTTCACGCGCCGTGACTGGTGATCCGACTCTAGCCCCTCTCGTACCCAAGCATCAAGCGTTGATGCGCGAAAGCGCCAATACTTCCCCATACGAAAGCATGGAATGCTACCAGCGCGGGCGAGGGCCTGAACTGTCTTGGAGTGGCAACGGAGCAATTCTGCCGCCTCCTGGACTCCCAGTAGAGGTTCAAACAACGCGTCTTCGGATGCCTGAAGGCATGGCAAGACGCAGCCCCCGTGATCCATTTCGATGGTTGAAGGTTCAGTATTCATCCGGTTCCTTTGTTGCATCGCTTGAATTGCTGTCGCCGGTGGCGGCACTCCGATTTTCGATCAACTCCCACCACACATCGAACCGCCGAAGCTGGTTGTGCAGGGTCCTCATGCTCGGCTCCAAGCGCCCGCCTTTGGTCTCGACTCGGGGGTGGTCGCTGAGGTATTCACCCAACTGGGCAAACGTTGGGCTGCTTGTCCGAATCGTGATTCCCAGTAGTGGTGGCAGATCGTCTTCGCTGAACTCGCCTTTAGTAATGCCCTCTGCCCACTCAGCACGAATCTCCTCTCGTAGCTGCCAAGTGCGGGCCGGTGTGAGTGACTTGAGTGCTTTGACAGTGGCTTCGCATTCCGAGCGGTCCCCCGCTATATCAAACCGTCCTGCCGATGCGTGTGTCAGGTTCGCAGGGCCAGTCACAAGGTAGCGGTACATGCCATCGACCCGAGAGATCGTGACAACGATTGATGGAAGTCGTTTTTCTGAATCGGCGGCATATAGGATGCCGGTTCGCTTATACTGTATTGCCTTCGACATGGTGTTTGTCCTGTTTGAACTATTGTTGATTGAGTCGTTGAATGATTGACGGCTTCCGGCCACTGGCCATCGTGCCGAAGTAGAAGGTGCTCCTTTAGGCACCGGCGATTGTCTGTGGCACGTAATGCCAAGCAGACTATGCAAAACCTGTTCCTGCATTGACTGGCTGGAGCGTTGCAGCGGTTGACGCTCGTGGCGGCGTCTGTCATGCCACTGGCAAGTAGAAGGTTCACGACATGCGGCTGTAGTTGCTTAAGGGGTAGAAGATTTTCGCTTAGAGACACGGGGGGGTGAGGGATCATTGATCCTGCTTTCTTTGGTCGGATTTCGAGTGGAGGTAGGGCAGGAGTCCAAGAGAGCAATTTCCCGCGTCATCTTGCACTCGTGCTTCTATGTTTCTTATTGCAAGTAGCTTAGCGGAGCCTTTCTCTTTCTCTCACTATGGGGACTACTACTCTATAGAGACCAAAGGGATGCGATCTGCCCGACAAGCACACGTGTGCCGGGGTCGCACTGGTCATGAATCGTGAGGGGCGCAGGACAGGCGAGATTGCACAGTGCAACTCGTCTGGGCTCTGTGTCTGCTGTTGTGGGATAGCCGTTGAAGCACGACCGGACTGTGTCTGCAACCCGAAGGGAGACAGTGTTGCACTCAAGTGTGAAGCCGGACACATCCCGTCGCGGGTGTACTCACGCGGATGTTGCTGGGGCTGTCCCGGTTTTGCTGCGGCGCTGCCTTTGTGCTGTTCGCTGCGGTTGCGGTGCGTTAGTGGATTGACCAGTGAGATTTCTGATCAGTAAGCCGTGATTTGTTAAATGAAGTATCGCACCTCCTGGTGCGAGATGTCAAGGTAAATATTTGCAGTAAATCATGCCAGATGAGGGACTTACGGCCAGAACGGCTTTGTCAACTTCCCTACATTACGTGGTGGCGGATTGCATGTCAAGACTTATTTGGCTGCGCCAGTTTTCGCCTCAGATCGGGACTAGCGGCGCAGCAGATTGCTGACCACCGCCTCGAATTGTTCCCTATCGACTTTCAATGCTCTTCTCAAGTTCGGTTAGGATTCTGATGTGTTCCGTAGTTTGGATGGGAGCCTGAGAGAAATACTTGTTCTCTGAGTGAAGGGACTTGGCCCGCCGCTCGATACTGAAAGTTGCGATTGGTATGTCTCCATTGACACGTTCAAAATTGAAGGACAAACCACTTGTCCTGAATGTGAGCGGAAGCCCAGTGCGCGCGCTTACCAGCGTAGTAACTTCGTCGGCCACCGTGCGAAATGCTGGATGGATACCATCCATATCCATGTCGGAATGGAATGTGAGTTGGCTTAGTAGACCCCACCTTTTAATCATTCCATCGGAATAGACAAGCCCAGTTTCTTCACTTAGCCAGTGGAGAGTTTGATGAATAAAGGATTGGCCCTCTTCCGTGGATGACTGAAGGTCGACCTTGATGCCGTCGTTATAGAACGTCAATTCCGAAATGGTTTGGCCTTCGAAATATCCCGAACGAAATGCAACGCCCTTGCTCTCATCAAGTTCTTCAGGCTTAACTGGAATCGTCTGAAACGAGAATCTCTCGGCGAGCAAAGGTATAAGTTTTGGCAAGAAGACCTTGCCCCGTGGGTTCAGATCGGCCGTGTCGAAAAGAGCAATTGACCTAGCAAGCAATACCGCTGAAATTTGCACTGGCTTCCCTCTCAATCTGGGCTTTGGTCCCGTCGCCTTTGGGTTGCTCTGGCACCCTTGCGGCGTCTCTCAGAGCGTTTCCGCTAGTCGATTGTTCTTTCCCCATCAGGGCGTCCCGAATGCCAGAACGCTTATCAAATGCCAACATCTTCGACGATTTCATCTGATATTCCATCCGTTCGAGCCGAGCCATATCTTCGTCGAATGGCGAGACATAGAAAGAATCAAAGTGGATTGAATCGTCGTCGTCTACTAGCCTGCTAAACGAAACGAAGCGCACCTGTAGACCCACGTCAAAAGCCGACGCGAGGCGCAGTAAAGTTTCAAGGTTCAACTTACGTTCGCCAGGGCGTTCGATTTCGGAGATGCGGGGCTGAGACATGCCAGCGGCTTCAGCCAACTGAGGTTGAGTCCACTCGCGGCTCTCACGCAGCGCGCGGCATTGCATCGGCAGTCCGATGCGGATCTGCGAAGCAACAAACGCATCGCGGTATTGCTTGTCCTTAAGTTCTGTGGCCAGTGAGGATTGAGTATTCACAGAGTGTTGCTTCTCCCGTGTTGACGTTCTTCTTGCGAACTATGATCGACTCTAGGAGTTTGTTGAAAAAGGCGTCTGGTGTCCGCTTGCCGAAAAACACTTGGC
>OBLU010005622.1_pt1 | contig 11219 bp, 10 predicted proteins | sample 1518681 | NCBI WGS metagenome assembly OBLU01 (sample SAMEA3539304, study PRJEB22396) | soil metagenome | biome: tundra; feature: field; material: soil | place: USA | collected 2010-05 | depth 0.15 m
ACCCAGTAGCCGATGTGCCACGCCTCCGGTCCACCCCCGCGCGTGCGGGGACAATTCCGCGTCGACGGGTGGATTCCTCGACACTTTCGGTCCACCCCCGCGCGTGCGGGGACAATATTGGCGCGGCCGCATTCTTCGCGCTCATGATCGGTCCACCCCCGCGCGTGCGGGGACAATGACCGACTCAAAAAACTCGCAATCGCCTACCACGGTCCACCCCCGCGCGTGCGGGGACAATTCTTCGATCCGATGGCACACAGGCTACGGTAGCGGTCCACCCCCGCGCGTGCGGGGACAATGCCCGCAAAATGCGTCCTCAGGCTCTCCTGGCCGGTCCACCCCCGCGCGTGCGGGGACAATGCCCACCGCCCCAGCGATATCGCCCGATGCCGCGGTCCACCCCCGCGCGTGCGGGGACAATCCGATCGGATCGCCATCTTTGGTCTCGCGAATCGGTCCACCCCCGCGCGTGCGGGGACAATCTGGTTCGCGATGCCTGCCCACTGCGGCTGCACGGTCCACCCCCGCGCGTGCGGGGACAATACATGATAATTCAGCTCTCCGGGTGAGTCTCCACTAGGCGAAGTCCCTCTACATCGACAACTGAACGGGTGGGATCCCCCCAAAGATCAGCCGAAAACCCTTGTTCATTCCTGGCGGAGTACACCAGAATACCTGCACCTCCAGCCATTTCCTGGCACGCCTTCCGCCAAAGACGGTCGCGGACAACGGAAGTCAAGGTTCCCACGAAAACGCCGCTGCGGATCTCAAGCATCCAGCGGGTCAGTTCACCGCGAAGGCCTGGCGGGACTCTCTCAAGCACAAGGACAACCATCAATTCTCCGGATCCGAGTGGTTGACTCCACCCGCGACGATGCCGGTTTCCGGATCCCACAAGCCGGACGGGAGGGCATCGTCGGCATCGAAGTCGTCCTCCTGTTCTTCGGGGCTCGCCGTCCCGCTCATCAGGAATGCCAAGTCCGGGACGATTTTCTCGAGCAGACGGGATTCGAAGAATTTGTCCCTGAGAACGTGGCGCATACGAGTTTCGACCCCGCCGTTCCCGTCCGCCGCCAAGCGGAAAGCCGCCGGGATCACAATGTTCGCTTTATAGAGGTCAGCAATGTCATACACAAAGGAGAGCGCCTTTCCGGTGTGGATGAATCCCAAAGCCGGAGAATAGCCGGAGGCAACGATGGCCGCATGGCACAGACCGTAGAGACAGGAATTCCCCGCCGAGAGCGCGCGGTTTATGGGGTCGGCGGAGCGCCAACTGCCGGACTTGTAGCCGCGTCCTTTCCACTCGACGCCCGTCTCGCCACTGGCGCGGCTGTAAGACTCCCTGACACGGACGCCTTCCCGGCCGCGAAGTTGTTCGAGCCGAAGACCGGAGAGGTCTTCGCCAGGAAAGCGGTACTCGTACATGCGGCGAACGACCTGCAGCCGGAGATCCGGATCGGAATGCAGGCGAACCTGACGGAGGAGGTTCCTGGACGAACGGGTCTCACCGAGGCCAACGGCGTAAACCCGGACGCCCTCCTCACCGCACCACATCAGCATGCAGCCGTTATCGGCGAGGGTCTTCACTGCCGCATGGGTGATCGAAGTGCCGGGACCCAGCATCAGGAGGGACAGGACGGCGCAGGGCACCTGAATGGCGCCCTTGGTGTCGTGGACAGTGATTGACTTCGCATCCTGGTCAATCTTGCTGTGCTCGATATAGAGGTAGCTCCAGCTATCTTTGACCTTCGGTAGAATGTGGAGGTCTTTCATTGGGGCACATCCAGTTCACGTGCCGGCGCCAGGGATAGCAGCCCCTGGCCGTAGCTCTTCGCCCGTCCAATGCCGGTTTGCAGAGCTTCGCGAATGAGCGCCGCATCCACAACTTCCAGGATGCCGTCGAATAGGACCGACGCGACGGTGATCCAGGAGCCGCCCTTGTGGCCCTCCACCTTGCCGTTGACTCGCCGTGGATCGGGGGCCCCAGCGTCCATGCGACAGGCGAGGATCCGGAAACCGTGCTGCCCCGCCTTGCGATGAAGCCACCCCATGCAGGCATCCTCACCACGCAGTTCGACGCGCTTCCCGTTGCTTTTCGTGCCGTCCGGACGGGTTTTTGTGTCGATGGCACGCGTGGGGTTGGCGCGCAAACGGAATAACAGTTTCCTGCCGGGCTGCAACAGCACATCCATCGAGTCGAGCGTCTTCGATTGCGGCGGAGCCTCCAGATATCCCTCCGGGAGATGCGCAAAGTCGGGCTGGACGAGCGACTGGAGCAGCACGCGAACCTTGGCTTCCCTGTCCCGCTCCAGCCGGTAGAGAACACCGAGTGCATTTCGAGCAGAGAGCTGGTCCACTTCTGGAAAGAGCTTCATCATGGTGCGGTGCAGGCCGTTGCAGTCGCCCAGGTCGCAGCGGACAGCGCGGCTGCGGGGGTTGAGTTCGAGCAGAGAGAGCCAAATCATCGCGGTGCAACCTCCTCAGCAGGCCTGAATTCGGTGCGGACGCGGCGCTGCGCGAAGCGCCGGCGGAGGAAGTCGAGAGGGACGTCGGAGCGCAGTTCCGCGCCCTCGGCGGCATCGCGGGCCTCAATCACGAAGCGGACACGATCCGATGAGCCGGAGACGGCAACCGATTCGTCAAGCGGGTGGCCGAGAGGAACGGAGAGAAGCGCGGTTTCGAGCGGTTCGTCTCGAAGCCCGGGCCCTTCGGGCGGAGCGTCCGGCAGGTGGACTGGAATAGAAGGGACGAATGCCTTGCGTCCCATCGAAAGCTGCCAGACCGGAAAGCGCAGGGCATGGTCGAGCAACTGGAGTAGTTCCCGCGGCCCATCGAGCCCAACGAGGAAGTGGGCGCCTGCGAGGTAGTAGCGGGTGGTGGGCAACGGATCGCCTGTCTTGCCGCTGGCTTTGAAGACGCCGTAGCCGCGTCCATTCCAATCGCCGCCGCCGGCGGTGTGGTAATCACGGGCCATGGCACCCTCGCGGTCCACGCGGACGCCCATACGGAGACTTGCCAGGACCGCCAGCGTTGGGAAACCATCCTGTTCGGTCTGGGCGGCAGGTTTCCCCAGCCCGGCGCAGAGCAGCCCGAGGACACCGCTCTTGGAAGGCTCCCGGCCGGTGTCGCGGATGGTGAAGCGGCTGGAGAGGCCCCACGATTGCATGGGACCGGCGAGCCGTAGAAGCAACGTCGGCATGACGTCCTCCTATGCTCCCAAGGCCCCGGCGCAGTGCTCGACAGCCGCATGCACGAGTGCGGGGACCGTTGCGACCGAGGCTTTACCAGTGAGGCCGCCGAGAGAGTCCGGGTGAAGCGTCGCGACGCCGAGCCATGCACCATCGGGCTCGCCGTACATCGCGGTGAGTTTGCCCCAGTAGTCTCCGAGCGCTGCCATGGATGCAGTCATGAGGTCGTCGCCGCCGCCGGTGGCCCGAACGGGCTTCAGGAAGGCATTGGCGAGTGACCAGAGACCGCTCTCGCGCAGGACAACGAGCACCAGGGACGGCGGGTTCTGAGCTGCCATGCTGTTCTGCTTGCCGCTAGGAACGGCTTCGATGGAGGCCTTGAGGAAGGCCTCAACGGCCTCGCGGGCCAGAGCGGCATTGCCGGGAAGATTCGTGCGCAGTTGGCCGAGGTCGATGTTGGCGTAGCGATAGAAGCACGCGGCGTTGTACTCGACCGTGCCCATCATGCCGGCGCCGGTCTCGCCTTCCGGCTGGAGGTCGTCGACGGCGGTGTAGAAGTCGAACTCCAGGTCCACCTTGTGCGTAGAGAGGGCGTGCGCAACCTGTGTGGCGGCGACGACTCCCCTGCGGTCTCGGCCCTTGGGCTGTTTGGCAACCATTCGCCCGAACAAGGCAAGATCCACGGCTGCCCCTTTGAAGATCACGTCTAGCTCGTCCTTTAAGTTCTTGGGTACTGCTTTGACCCACGCGGGGGCTTTCTTAGATTCATCGGCATCCTCCCCTTCGACCGACTCCTTTGCGGCCGACTTCTTCGGTTTCTGCTTCGCCTTCTTCATCTCGATCTCAAGTCGAAGTAACTCCTCCTTGTTCTTGACACATGCCTGGGCGAAAGAGTCGAGCCCCGCCCGGGAGAGGAAGATAAGAACCTTGGAGTCCCCCTGCTCGTCCAGCCCGGCCTCCAGAATCCCGAATGCAGCCGAGCTGGTCCTTTTCGCTTCAACTTCGCTCAGCCCAAGATGGACTAACAGTCGCTCGACCTCTGGGCCGAGGCTCCGCGTGCGAACGCCGAGCCGCCCCTCCGTGATCAATCCGTTCTGCTGGAAGCGCGTCCTGACGGATCTCTTCAAGCACTGACTTGATATGCGGGCGCGACGGACTCCGCCGAAGTCGCAGTCCTTGGGAGATCCAGTGTCGTCCCGGTTCAGATTTGACGGCGCAAAACTCTGAAGGATGTGTAGTTCCAAGTTCATAATTTCACCTTATCGATCCAATAAATCGGCTTCCTGTTGAACCTGTTCCTGAGGTTCATCGGATTCGGAAGCCTCCGAAACGGAGCGCTTCCAGAACTCGCGGGCCCACCGCCTCTGAACGCGGTGCTCCGGTTGCCCCCACCAGCGAAGGTCGCGGAGCAATTGGGCCCAGTCCACGGCGATATCCTCTGTTGCGAGCAGCGAGACCGCATGCCGGAGGTGAACGCCGACGCTATCGGCATCGGCAGCTAAAAGAGCTACGAAGCGGCGTTCGAGGCTCTCGCTTTCTTTCCTGGGATCTCTCTTGAGTTGGAGCTGGCGATAGGAGCCGCCGAAGTTGTGACCGGGGGCTATCGTGCATGGGTAGCGGCCGAACAGGGCCGCGACCAGATAAAAGCACTGCTCGTCCCAAAGCCCGTCCTTCTCGTGGAGCCAACGCGCGACATAGCGGTGCATGCCAGCCGCCGCGGCGCCCTCGGACGATAGGCCGCGGCGCAGGGCCGCTAGCGCACCTCTGTTCTCGTTCTCCGCGAGACTCTTCAGGAACTCGACGAATTTGCCATCCCGGTCATTCCGCGATTGCGGTGTCATTTTCAACCACCTCCTTCTTCGCTTCGGGGTCTGGTAGCTTCTGGTTCAGAGTGCCGTTGAAGGCGCTCTCCGCGTCCGCCTCGGCGCGGAAGGTCCGGTCACCGTGGCCCACGGCCCGAAGGGTGAGATCCATGGAGCGCCTGGCGGACCGGCGGCACTGACGGATCCACCCAGTCAAAGCCTCGGTCCGCCCGGTATCGACATCGATGGAGTCAAGGCCGCCCGCCGCAAGGTCCACGATGAACTTCTGGAACTCGATCTGAAGGCCAGCCCAGTAGTCCTGAAGACGAAGCAGCGACTTAACAAGACGCGACACGTCATCCTTCTTCTCCCTGCCCACGCGGACCTGAGGAGGCAGGAGTCGCTCAGCAAGGCGCCTCGTTCCAGATTGAAGGGCGTCTTCGCCGTTTTTCGCCATTTCCAACGCCTTCTTCACCTGCGCGCAAAGTGCAGGCTGCTTCAGAATCGCGAGCGGCAAGGGAAGCGATTCGGCGTGCCAGGAGAGCACCTTCGCCACCTGTTTCTCTGGTGTACAGATCCCGGCAACGTCCAGAGCATACCGATGGGTTTCATCGAGAACTTCGTCGGTAAGATCACCGATCCAGTCCAGGATCGGCGGACGGACGGATTGATCCTCAAATCTCCCGAAGAGGCTGTAGGCGTCGCGCCAGACCGCTCTTTCTTCCCGGAAGCTGATAGAGACCCAGGGACTCGCGCCCTGCCTGGCCTTGGTCAAAAGCCGCCACGCCATCATCGAGTCCTTCTTCGGAAGAGCGAAGCTGTTTGAGACCGCCTCTCCTGCCATGACTGCTGCGTAACGAATCGTGGGGGCGAGGGTATCACCCTCGGGGAAAAGCCGGGTTCGGCGGCTCTGCCAAGTGAGCAGGTCCAACCAGCCGCAAGGTATGCGTTCGCGAAACTGCGCGGATTGAAGTCTCTCCCAGGCAGGCATGTCTTCTGCACCGCCGAAGGGAACCTCCTGGGCGGGGTGGTAGCGCCGAAGGTTTAAGAGCAAAGTCTGACGAAGGTCATCTCCTCGAACCAGACAAATAACGCCCTTAGCGGTAGGGGAGCGACCCGTATACTTGCTGCCGGCGACTTCGCTGTCGGGAGTCCCCGTGCCTGAGAGCGCGAAAACCAGATGGGCGATAAGCTGCAAGGCAGCCTCGGCTGCCTCAACTGGAGTGGGGGACACGTCCACCGAGTGGTCGAAGAGCGTCGCATTGTTCCCGCTGACTGTTTCATGCATCAGCTTGGAAACTGGGCCGGCTTGCTCCTTTTGGCAAGAGGCATCCTGATAGAAGGGCCGCTCGGCGTCGAACAAATCAAACCTGCCCCTCCACTGGTCGAAGTAGCGGTCCAAGGCAGCCATGTCGAAGGACGGAGAGTGCCACAGTATCGCCCAGGACGCTGCGTCAGGTGGCCCGTAGACGCGGTGCATCACTGCCAGCAAGAGGCGCATCACACTGACGCCCACCAGAGGCGACTCGTGCGCGATGTTCAGCAATTCGTGGGCGCGCGCCAGCGTTTCCCGAAGGGAGAGTGGTATCACAATCTCCTGTCGAGTGAGACACGGGATCCACGGACGCTCCAGCAAGTTGAACGAATAGCTCATGCTCCTGCCCTTCCATGGACGCGAAATCCGAGTAGCGGGTCCAGTTCTACGATATACCCGTTCACCTCCGCACGCGCCGAGGAGTCGAAGACTACAGCCTTATGGAAGTGAAGCATGGCGCTCTTCGCCCAGCCTTTCGGCGTTGCCGTATTCGCCAGCCAGCCGACGAGCCTCTTGTCGGCAACACTCAATGAGCGAAGCAAGAGTTCCCTGACGTGCCCGGGAGACGGCACCGCCCACAGGTCCGTGCGGTTGTGGCCCGGAACATCCAGTGAGGGCCGTGCCGGATCGCCGAACAGACACACCACCTGGACACTGGCATCGGCCAGGCGGGTCACGGCTTGTAGTCGCTGATGGACTTCGGGGTTGTCTTCCTCCAGGGGGTTCGCCGTGAAGTTACTCAGTGGCTCGTCCGCATGTGGCTTTGGCAGGAAACGATTCTTTGCTTCTCGCGCAAGTTCGGCGAGGTCCTTGTCCATGGCCGACTTCATGCGCTCTAAAGCTTCCCGTAGTACGGCCTCCGCCTCCCTGGGACTTCTGGGACTTCCGGCACTGCTCGCGTATACTCCCTCGATCAGTTCTTCAACCTCGTCGGGTAAGCAGACGGCTTCCTTGCATCTCAGTGCCATCCAGGTCCTGAGCAAAATGTACGGTTGGTACACGCTGCTGTTGCGGCGGCCGAAATCGGGGATGCCCGCTTCGGTGCAGCCTGGGTCAATCATCCACAAGCATGGATCTGCCAATCGTTGGGGGCGGGCATTGCGCTGGTGCCTGTGCAGACGTCCAGATCTTTGAAGGAGGAGGTCGACCGGCGCAAGCTCCGAGACCATTAGGTCGAAGTCGAGATCGAGGCTCTGTTCTACGACCTGGGTCGCCACCAGGACGGCCTTTCCGGGTCGCGCGCCATCACCTGGGCCGAAACGTTCAAATACCCGCTTTTCGATCCGCTGGCGATCTTCCAGAACGAAACGTGCGTGGAACAAGTCTAGTTCCGGCCGGTCCACTTCGGGTTGCCGGTCGAAGACACGGCGCAGAACACAGTAGGTTTCCTGAGCCTGCGACACGGTGTTACAGATGACTGCGGCACAGCCGCCGCCGGAGAGCAGGTCAATGAGGGTTGCCGCCAAAGCGTTCCATCCCAACCATCGCAGTCCCAGAGAACGGTGCGACCTCTCCGAGACCGGAAGCGGGAAACTATCCATGGCGCCGCCGGCGCGAATCAAACTCACTCTGGGGTATCGCTGGTCCTTGATTTCGATCTGGGCCCCGGGCTTGCCAGTGGCCCCTTCGGCCCACGCCTGCAACAGGGCATTTCTCCGGGCGACTGGCAGGGTCGCGGACAGGAGCACCACGGAGCACCGTAACGCCCCTAGCCACTCGACGAGCCGCTCCAGCAGCGTACTCATATAGGCATCGTAGGCATGGACTTCATCGATGACGAGCACCTTGCCAGCCAGACCGAAGAGCCGGACGAAGACATGCTTCGTGATCAGGCTTGCCATCAGCGCTTGATCGATCGTGCCGACTCCGAAGGGCGTTAGGAGAGCCCGCTTCGACTGGACGAACCAGGATGCGGCAAAAACTCCTTCCGTGCCTTCCTCCCCGATTGAGGATAGCTCCAAGAAAAGCCGCCCCTTTTCCAGCAGGTTCAAGAACTCAGGGGACAGACTGGCGTGCCCATGAGCCAGGATTGTCGGCACCGCGGCAGTGTCGTGGTAACGCTGGTCCAGGAACTCACAGACCCGCGTGAAGAGCTGATTGCTCGTCGCCTGTGTCGGCAGGCCAAAGTAGAAGCCGCGCTGGCCCGCCGCGGCGGCCAACCTGTCGGCCAGTAGCAGGGCCGCCTCAGTCTTACCTTCCCCCATCGGGGCCTCAATCAAGATAGCCGCGGGCTCGCTCAACTCCCCCCCGAGGACCTCGATTCGCGCCTGGGACTCCCTGGGCTGCTTCCCTGGAAACAGAAGCTCGAAAAGCGAAGCCGACGGAGGCTCCGGTATTCTCAGCCAACCCAGTTCAAGCAGCGCCCGCCGGGCGCGCTCGCGAGATTGCTGGAAGTAACCCGCCAGCGAAGGAAGGTTGAACTCGACGCCGAGCTGCGCAGCGCAAGGAAAGAACTGTTGATTGGAAGCGATCCAATCAGCAACCGATACAAGACCAGCCGCCGATAGAGCAGGCGCGCAATCCAGGGTTTCCTTCGCCGGGCGAGTCGGGCGGAGGAGATCGATGAGCTGGTCGAGAATGCCCGCGCGCAGTGTCTTCCACTGCCCGGCGCCAAAGGGGCGCGGATCATTCTCCGGCGTTGTAGATTGAATATCCCCACGAGCTGCGAAAACGCCGTGATGGCCGCCGGCGACCGATGCCCATTGCCGGGCCAATCTAGGCGGCATGCTGAACTTTTCGGCGAAGGCGGCGCAAAGCAAAGCAGTCCCAAGAAGACCGTGCGGCTTGGGCGGGTTCCCCGGAAGATGATTGGGAGAAAGGATGCCCGCTGCGACTAGTGAAGCCGCCAAAGGTTCGCTCTTTCGCTGGAACTCCGGGGTGCACTTGCCCAGATCGTGAGTAGCGGCGACGAAGGCAAGCCAATCGCGGCAATCTCCGTCTGGTAGCCCTGTCGAGTCGACCAGGAGCTGCCGAAACGCCGGGGAGAGAATCTCCATCCACATCTCAGCCGCAACGGCAGCAACGTCGGTGAGATGGAGGAGAAGCGGGTGATAGCACAACGTTGTCGGCGGAGACTGCCCCAGTGAGGACTCCGTCTTCGCCCAGATCAGCAGGTTTGCACTTTCATCCACTAAGCAATGACTTTATACCATTGATCAGGTCGCCGCGGATCAGCAGTTCCTTGATGAGCACACCGGCCATGATCGTCTTGCGTCCCCGCTGTCCGCTGCTGGGTGCGCCTACCGGCAACAATGACCGGCGCGCCTCCTGGCGGCGATGCCACATGATCCCGCTGGCAGCCTCCGAGGAAAAACCCCTTTATATAAGGGAACCCCAAAAATGTCTTCCCAACGGACACATCTCAAAAAAGGGGGGGTACCACTCGTGCGTGCGCGCGAAAGGCACGAAATGCGTACCACTCTTCACTCGACCATTGGCGAGGTACCACTCGTGCGTGCGCGCGAAAGGCACGCCAGTGGCCAATGTGAAAGCGCGGGCCCAGACGTGCCGGGATCGAGCGTCGCTGGCGGCTGCCACGCCGGCATTTCCCGAACGCCGCATGGTCGGGGCCCGGAGAATCGACTGCGACTGGCGCCAGGCAAAGCGGACCACCAGGTACTACAACGAAACTGGGTGCGCCGCAGGCTGCGGTTGCCACAGCGCGGTCCCGGTCTAGGAAGACCGCAGTCTGAGGAGACGCCTACCAGCCACACCGTTCCGACCATCGGTGGCCTTGGTATGGATGGTATCCCTATCGCGAGAAAAGGAAAAATGTCTTCCCAACGGACGCATTTCAAAAAGGGGGGTAGCATTCGTGCGTGCGCGCGTAGAACAAGCAGAGCGACTGTATCTCACGGACATTCGGTTTGGGTAGCATGCGTGCGTGCGCGCGTACAGCAAGCCAGTGGCCAATGTGGAAAGCTAGGTCCGAACGTGGCGGGAAGACGACGCCCGGGGAGGGTCCAGAAAAGCATGGAAGAGGTCACGCGGTCCAAACGCGGTCCAAAATTGACGCCTGTAAGTGCATGAAGCCACAAGAAGCTTGTCTGTAAGTGATTGATCTGGCTTCCATGGCATGGAAGAGGTCATCAGTAGACATTGGAAGCATGCGCAAGCTTTACGCTCTGAACGATGCCGTCGATCTACGCCTCAAATGTCCACCTTGAGTGCCCCTGCTCCGCACTCCCGTCTGATCTCAGACCGCTGGCTGGCCTTAGACAGGCTGAGGGTCGTCCCCGTTTCCTCACCCGACCGGCTGCCAGCCGTTCCAGGCACTCGATGGCTGCGGCAAGTCTGTCCCGCTCGACCTTCAGGTCCTGGATGATCCGGTTGAGGTCCACGTTAAGCCGCCTTCAGGAGCCGGGCCACGTATTCGTGCCTCCACGGTGAGCCTTGTCGCGTCCTGATCTTCAGCCGGTTCAACTGGTCGGCGATCTTCCGGAGTGATTTGCCGCTCTTCCTGAGCCGCTGAATCCGCTCCAAGATGGCCTGCTCGCCCGGCTCCGGTTCCACGTGGCGCTTGTCGGCGGCTTGCCGGAAACCATACGGCGCGTTGCCAACGTACTCCAGCTTCGCCTTCTTGTGCCGCATCGCGTCCCGCGTCCGCTCGCCGATGGCCTCCCGCTCCCACTGGCTAACTGAGACCATGATGTTGAGCACCAGCCTGCCGGAGGCGCTGCCGGTGTCCAGCGACTCGGCGACCGAGACCAACGAGACGCCCCGGCGCTGGAACTGTTCCAGCAGGACGGCCAGGTCCTTCACGGATCGGGTCAGCCTGTCGAGCTTCGCGACGATCACCATTCCCACGGCCCGCGACTGCACGAGTTCGAGAATGCGGACCATGCCGGGCCGGTCGAGATCCTTGGCGCTCTCACCGGCGTCAACCAAGACGTCCAGCAGCTCGACATCATGGAC
>OBLU010005623.1_pt1 | contig 11218 bp, 10 predicted proteins | sample 1518681 | NCBI WGS metagenome assembly OBLU01 (sample SAMEA3539304, study PRJEB22396) | soil metagenome | biome: tundra; feature: field; material: soil | place: USA | collected 2010-05 | depth 0.15 m
GCCGGGACAACCAGCTTCCCATTCTCGTTTTCAATTTGAATACAACAGGCAATATAATGCGTATGTCGATGGGCGAGCCCGTTGGTACCGTCATTCAATAGCTCGGGGCAAGCCCACGGCGATTCGGAGACACTGTCCTTATGAAGCCAGAACAGCACGCAGCACCCGACGATTCCAGTTTCAACTCGATCAAGGAAATCGATGCCAACCTGAAGGCCCGCATGGAGAAAGCCGTCTCGGATCTGCAGCACGAAATGGCCGCCATCCGAACCGGGCGCGCCTCACTGGGGATTTTGGATCATGTCCGGGTGGATTACTACGGCACGCCCACGCCGCTCAACCAGGTTGCCAACCTGCACGTCCCGGAACCTTCGCTGATCACCATCCAGCCCTGGGACATTTCGCAGATCGGGCCGATTGAAAGGGCTATCCGTATTTCGGACCTGGGCCTCAACCCGGCCAACGACGGCAAGATCATCCGCCTGCCCATTCCGCCGCTCACCGAAGAGCGCCGCAAGGAGTTGGTGAAGAAGTTGCACGCCGCCGCCGAGCACCATCGCGTTTCCGTGCGCAACATCCGCCGCGACGGCAACGAAAACGTGAAGAAGCTCCTGAAAGACAAGACCATCACCGAAGACGACGACAAGAAGGCCCACGACGAGATCCAGAAGCTGACCGACCTCTACATGGGCAAGATCGACGCCGCCTCGAAGGGCAAAGAGAAAGACATCCTGGAAATCAAGTAGCGCGGGTGGGACAGGCCATCGCCTTTTGTGGCCTGTCATGCCCCGGCGAAGCCCGCCAGCCCGACAGACGACAAAAACCGATGTCCCACTCTCACCACGCGGATTGGTTGCGGTTTATGCCGCTCTGTATTACACCCCTTTGAATTCTTCGCAGCGCGTGATTGCGGAAGGGGATGGAGCATGGCGAGAGGAGGGCTGCGGCCGATACATTGCAGCAACCCTACATGCCCATCGCGCGCTTCGTTGCTACACAAGTTGGATCGTGACCCGTCGGCCCACCATGGCCGCAGCCCGTTGGAGGCTCGACAGCGTGATGTCATCTCTTGCATCCAGCAGCCGGTCAACCTGCGTGCGGCTCGTCTTCAGCAGCGTGGCCATGCGGTTCTTCGATATTTTCCTTTCCTTCATGGCCTGGGCGAGCTGCCAGGCGACCACCTCTTTGACCGCCTGTGCTTGCGCCTCTTCGAAGACCCCCTCCTCTTTCAGGAAGTCATCAATGCTGGAACCCATGTGTTTCTTGCTCATTGCATTAACTCCTTCTGGCGCTTGCGCGCCAATGCCAAATCCTCGTCCGGCGAATGTACTATAAATTGTGCATTACTGGGCAGGGCGCCGACAACTGGTTTGCCCACCGGGGGTGGCATTGAGGGAAGATGGTGATAGCAATCCTCTGAACTTTCGAAAGGAATCGGGATGAGAGTTCTAATCATCGGAGTGGCGGCCCTGCTGGCGGTCGGGCTGGCAGCAGAACTGGCTTTGATCCAGCCGGCGGATCTGGCGGCCCAACTGGCCGCGAAAGGCGCGAGTCCGGCTATCTTTCATGTAGGCCCCAATCTGCTTTATCGCGGCAAACATATTCCAGGTGCAATCTACGCCGGCCCGGGATCCAAGCCCGAGGGTCTCGAAGCACTCAAGGTGGCCGCCGGCAAGCTTCCCCGAGATCGCGAAATCATTGTCTACTGCGGCTGCTGTCCCTGGAGCAACTGCCCCAACGTGAAACCTGCTGTCGAATTGTTAAAGCAAATGGGTTTTACCCGCGTAAAGGCGATGTTCGTCGAAACCAACTTCGCCAAAGATTGGATTGATAAGGGTTATCCCACCGAAGCCGGCACGGCGAAAAACTGAGATCGGAGCGGCGGGGGTCCCGCGACAAGCTAAACAGCTAAAGACGCTGCGGGAACCAACATTGCTCTTTAGCCTCAAGACACCTGGCCTGCCATCGTTCTTCGAAAACTAGCCGCCGCCCTTCAGCACCTCCGCCACCGCTCTGGCCACCACAATCTCTTCATCCGCCGGCAGCACCCACACCGCCGCTCTCGCCCTATCCGCGGAAATTTTTCCTTCGCCCTTCACCGTCCGGTTGCGCTCCTCATCCAGCACAATCCCCAACTCCGCCAGCCCCGCGCACACTCCCGCCCGCACTTCCGCGCTGTTTTCCCCGATGCCTCCGCTGAACGTCACCACGTCCACGCCGCCCAACTCCACCAGGAACGCCCCCAGGTAGTGCCGCACCGCGCGTATATAAACGTCCAGCGCCAGGCGCGCCCGCTTGTCCCCCGCCGCCGCTCCCGCCATCAGGTCCCGTATGTCACCCGTGCCGCCCGCAATCCCCGCCAGTCCCGATTCGCTTGCCAGCTTCCGCGCCATTTCCTCCACGCCGATCCCATGCTTCTCCATCATGTAAAGCGCCGCGAACACATCCAAATCGCCCGTCCGGTTGTTCTGCGGCAACCCCGATTGCGGCGACATCCCAAAGCTCGTGTCCACGGCCACGCCGCCGCGAACGGCCGCCAGGCTCGAGCTCCCGCCCAGATGGCAACTGATGTGTCGCACATCTCGCTCGCCGCCTACCAGTTCGCGCGCGCGTAAACTGGCCGCCCGGTGGCTCGCCCCGTGAAAGCCGTACCGCCGCACGCCGTCTTCCTCTTTCCACGCATACGGCACCGCATACGTTACGGTCGCTTCATCCAGCGAATCGAAAAACGCCGTCTCGAACAGCGCCACCAGCGGCATCTCCGGCAGCTTTTTGTGGAACGCCCGCATCGCCGCGATGTACGGCGGATTGTGCGCCGGCGCCAGAAACCGGTATTCCTCCATCGCTTGAAGCACGCTCTCATCCACGAGGCGCGCGCCGCCCAATGGCCCGGCATGCACCGCCTTGAATCCGATCGCTGCGAGTTCCCCCAGGTTCGCGAGCGCTTTTCCCTGCCCTACTATGCTCTCCAGGCACTCCGCCAGCGCCGCTTCATAATTCGGGCACGCGCTCCCCGCCTGTCCGATCCGTTCGATGCGCCCCTGCCCCATCACCACCGCCCCGTTCATATCGAACAGCCGGTATTTGAAGGAGGTGCTCCCTATATTGGCAATCAGAATTTTCATGGAACGTTCCATTGTAATCTCCCGCCCGGGGCTCTGATCTCAACGCGAAGGCACGGTTACGGAACCATTGCGGACCCTTCAATTCGCACCTGCAAGTCTGATACTCTGTCTACCGGAGATCCAAAAATGGAGCCCTTCCGTCTTCACGTGTTTGTCTGCGACCAGAAAAAGTCCCAGGACGCACCGTGCTGCTCCTGCCATGGCTCAGCCCAGGTCATCGACGCGTTGCGCCGCGAAATCGCCACTCATGCTCTCGAAGATGAAGTCCAGATCACGGTTTGTGGTTCGCTCGGCCTGTGCGCCCACGGACCCAACATGATCGTCTACCCCGAAGGCATCTGGTATTCCGGCGTGAAACCATCCGACGTGCCGGAGATCGTGCAATCGCACTTCCAGCACGACATCCCCGTGGAGCGTCTGATCGTGACTGACCAAGCCGCCCTCCGCGCCGAAGTCCTATCCCATCGCCCCGCCGCCGCATGAGGGCGCATCAGGGGCCTTCGGCCTCCCGGAGCTAACCCTTCACTTCGGAATCGCCGGCGCCGCCACGTACACGTATTCGAGGACTTCATTCCCTGTGTTGGTCACGTTGTGCCCGCGTCGCCGGAGGTATGCGCGGCCCTTCCGGCTTGGACTATTTCAAACTCAAGTCATATACTACTGCTTTACGCGCACACCCTCATGAAACGCTCCCTGCTGCCCGTCGCCCTCCCACTGCTGCTTGCCTTTGGACTGGTCCTTTCCGCCCAGGACGCCGGCATGGTCCTGCGCACCTCCGTCACCTACAATACTCAGAAAGCCACCCTCCCGCTCACCAGCGATCAGCGCCGCCAGGCCGACGATCTCAGCCGCCAGGCCCAACAAGCCAACCAGTCCGGCAAGTATGGCGACGCGCTTCGGTTTTTATATCAGGGCCTGGCCGTGATGCGGAACGTGCCGTGGACGCCGGCCTTCGAGTTCGCCTCCTCGCTGCAGGGCAAACTCGACCACGCCATCGTCGAACCCGGCACGCCAGTCACCGTCACGCTCGCGCCGCTCTACTCGACCCCGCGCGCCGCGAAAATCAAACTGAGCGCTTCGCTCGTTCTGGTCCCGGTCAGGAAGGACGGGACAGGGGGACAGACCAATCTGTCCCAAGGCGCCGTTCTTGCGCCGCCGCGGACAGATCTGTCTGTCCCCGCTCTTCCCCTGGGCGCCCCCGTCGCCGTCGACCCTACGGCTCTTCCCTTCACCACCCGCGTGGCTCTGTCCGGGACACCCGCCGGCGATTACATCATTGAGGTCCGCCTGGCCGCCGATGCCGATACCCCCGCTGCCGCCGCGCGCGCGGCATTCCTGAAGAGCCTGCCCCTCCACATCGACAACCTTTCCGACTCCCTCTCGCGCTTGCGCACCCGCCTCGCCAAGGCTCCGAAGAAAAACGGCCTCGCCACCGCCGAATACGCCGTGGCCCTCTTCGAACGCGCCGACGCAGGCGAATTCAATCCCGCTCGCGTGAATTTCCGCGAAGAGTTTGCCGCCGCCAATGCCATTCTGGATTCGCTCGACGCCGGCAAGGACCCATTCGCCGGCAAGCACGGCGACTCCCGCCACGCGTACCGTTCCGCCGTGGACAACACCCTCCAGCCCTACCGGCTCTTCATTCCCCAGTCTTACGATGCAGCCAAACCAACGCCGCTCCTCATCGCTCTCCACGGCATGGGCGGCGACGAGAACACTTTCTTCGATTCCGATTTATACGCCAATGGCCTCCTCAAGCGCGAGGCCGAGCGCGTCGGCTTCATCGTGGCCTGCCCCAAGGGCCGCGACTCTGCTTCCATGTACCGGGGCGATGCCGAGCAGGACTCGCTCGACGTCATGGCCGATGTCCAGCGCAGCTACCGCATCGATTCCACGCGCATCTATCTTATGGGCCACTCCATGGGCGGCTACGGCACCTGGAGTATCGCCATGAATCATCCCGATCTCTTTGCCGCTCTCGGACCCATCTCCGGCGGCGGCTCGCCCGACGGCATGGCCAAAATCCGCAGCATCCCCGAGTACGTCACCCATGGCGACGACGACCGCACCGTCCCCGTCGCGCAATCCCGCGGCATGGTGGAAGCCGGCCGCAAAGCCGGCGCCGACATCGTCTACGTCGAAGTCCCCGGCGGAAGCCACACCAGCGTGGCCGCCCCCGCCCTCGCCCCCATGCTCGACTTCTTTGCCAAGCAGCGGAAGCCTGCGCAGCCTCAACCTCAATAGCTCGTCGAATGGAAGGCAACGCCGCAATTTCGGCGGGCCTGCAAGAATTACTGCTGGGGATGCAAGCAATTGGTGGCGCATCGCCGCACCCCAATGCCATCAGCTATAGTATGTCCGGAGGTCTTTATATGAATCCCCTGGCCGACAAAAAAGCGGACCTGGCTGGACCCGGCATTGGCGATTACGCCGAACTCGAAAAAATCCTTCCCCAGGATTATTCCTCCTTGCTGAACCCCAAGGACACCCAGAAGGCTATCTTCGCCGCCAAGAATTATATCGAGCGAAACCTCTGCCAAGAGCTCAACCTCATGATGGTCACCGTCCCGTTGATCGTCGATGTCGATAGCGGTGTGAACGATTATCTCGACCGCGATGGCTCCCGCACCCCCATCCAGTTCCACATTTCGAACGACCGCGACGTGCACCCCCTCGACGCCCAGGTGGTTCAGGCCGCCACCAAGTGGAAACGCGTCGCCCTCCAACGCTTCGGCATGCAGCAGGGCGAAGGCCTCTGCACCGATATGCGCGCCATCCGCAAGGATTATTTCCTCGACCACGACCACAGCGCCTACGTCGATCAGTGGGATTGGGAGCGCGCCATCACTCCCGACCAGCGCAACCTCGACTTCCTCAAGCTGATCGTCAATGGCATCTGGAAGGTCCTCGCCGGCGCCGAAAAGCACGTCCAGGAATTGTTCCCCCAACTCAAGGACCCGCGCTATCCCAACCTCCCCGAGCAACTCACTTTCCTGCACGCCGAAGAGATCCTCGACCTCTATCCCGATCTCCCCCGCAAACAGCGCGAAACCGCCATCCTGCAAAAGTACCCCGCCGTCTTCATCATCGGTATCGGATGGACTCTCGCCGATGGCTATCCCCACGAAATGCGCGCCGCCGATTACGACGATTGGGTCACCGAAACCCACTCGCCCGAGGGCCGCACCATGCATGGACTCAACGGCGACATCCTGGTTTGGAACCCAGTCACCAGGCGCCGCCATGAGCTGTCATCCATGGGCATCCGCGTCAACGCCGAAACGCTTCGCCAGCAACTCACTCTCACCAATCAGCTCGATTTTCTGAAGTACCCCTACCACCAGGCCATCGTCAACCACCAGATCCCCCTCAGCATTGGTGGCGGCATTGGCCAGTCCCGAACCCTCATGACGCTCCTTCGCAAGGCCCACTTGGGTGAGGTCAGCGCCACCGTGTGGCCCAAAGTCCTCAAGGAAATGTGTGCGCGGAAGAACATCCACGTGATCGAGTAAGCCTCTTCGTGGCCTACGCCGATCGGTGATTCGGGGTCGAAACGGGCTGATCCGCGTTGCGCTGCGGTCAGCCCCGCGCGCCCCCGCTACGCAGCCCGCGACTTGCGCGTCGTCCGCCGGCGCCACGCGCCCACGCCGATCAGCATTCCCAGTCCGCCCGCGATCAGTGCCAGCGACTGCGGCTCCGGAGTCGTTGTCACAGGCACCGTGCCCTCGATCACGTCGTTGGCGCAATCCGCCGACGAAAACAAGATCCCGATCTGGCCGCCCTTCACCAGGCTCATGAAACTCGTGCTCGTCGTGTCGAACGACACCGTCACCTCGTACAACGGGCCGGTCGTCGTGCCGTTGTCACCCGTCTTCGCCACCGTCACTGGGCTGTTGCCGGTGGTATGTTCCAGCGTTCCGGCCGTCATCAGCACCGTCTCGGCCGGGCGGTAAGTAACACCAGTCGGGTTACCCAGAGCCTGCGAAGCCGTTTCGTCGGTGGTCACCTTATAAAGGGCCCCGGCCGTAAATGTACGGCCCACCGTGTCCAGCGGAACCGCATACAACGTCCCGGTCGGGTCCGAGGGGTCGCCTACCTGGTCCCCGCTGTAGAAAAACAGGTCCCCGACAATCAGCGAGAGTCCCGCATCCGAAAACGAGCCGAGCGACATGCCGCTGCCCGAACCTGTTACCGCACCAGAGTCGAAGTACAGCGATACCGTCACGGTGTCTCCCGTGTGCCCGGAGTCTGCCGCGACGGTCATAGTCGCCATCTGGATGTCGTAGTTCAATGGATTCCCGATCACGTCGCCGCCACAGACGGTTGAACCGGTGTAGCAAACGTTGAACGGATCCAATAAGGTGGTTGCCGAGCATGTCACGGCGCAGAGAAAAAGGAGCAATATGGTGATTCGCATGTCTCCATAATATAGTGACTGTCTACTTTAGTTAATAGACAAACGTACCGATTGTGTTCTAGTACGAGCTAACTTTAAGTATTAAGAAAGCCTAGGATATTTCTGGGGAGATTTGGGCCTTGCAGTCACCACTTAGCCGATAAACGGTATCGATTATGTCTTGGTGCGAGGCTAACTTCAGGTTTAGAGTGCTAAAAAATCTCGGATAAGCACTTGAACCGGGGATAGGGCTCCGCAGGGATGCGGCCCGATTCAAGGGCTGGAATGGCAAGGGGGGCGGGCTCCATCGCCGCCCCCGAACTCAAAACCAAGACCCCGCCGGACATTAGCTTATTGCCGGCAAAAAAATGGGTCTAGCCAATGGGGTCCACTTTACTCTTCAGCCATGGCCCCGGCGCAACCGTCCCGCAGCCGCGCATCCCGTCCATACCGCATCGGCTCCAGGGATCTCCAGGGACGTCCGCCACTATGTCTTGCGGGTCTTGCGCAATCCCATGCCTAGCCCGATCAGCGCCATCCCGGCCATCACGAATGTCCCCGGCTCAGGCGTGGCCGTGTTCGTGGGAATGTTGAGGGTGATCGACTTGACGTTTTCATAGCAGTCTGCTGCTGCGGCAATAACAAAGTACGAGTAGCTCGCAAGGGAGATGGCTTCGTTCACATTTCCAGTTCCGAATGCCAGCTCGGTGAGACTGCTGATACCGCCCGCGACTGGTGCCGCATTCCCGCCGTAGAATATCCACTCCGTTTGTGGCGATACGTTGTCCAGCACGATGGTTGCGGCAGTATAGCCGGCGGCTTTCGGACCGCCCGGACTGCCCGAATCGCTAAAATCGACCACCACAAAACTGTTGTTAGTGATCTCGTCGGGGCCTGTGTTAGCTACGCCCAAGCCGTTGCTGTCATAACTCAGACCCGATTGTGAGCCTGTGCCGGTGGCCGCACCTCCAACCACCCCTGGGTTGGTCACGCTGCCGTCGTAACCCCAGATCGTGATTTCATAGCCTCCGACCGTCACGTTCTCTGGCGTGCCATAGGCGGTAACAGTGCCGCTAGTGAAAAGATAGACAATGCCGGTCGCATGTGCCATCGGTAATGCTGCGATCAATGCTGCCGCGATGATGAATACTCTCTTCATTGGTTCCTCCCTACTCAATCTGAACTAGACTTCAACTCCTCGTAAGAGGTAAGTCTACCCTGATTGTCCACTTTAGTTAATAGACAAACGTACCGATTATGTTCTAGTACAAGTTCACTTTAGAGTATTAAGAAAGCCCAGGATATTCCTGAATGCTCGTGGGGTCTGCAGTCACCGCTTAGTCGAACAATGGATCGATTATGCTCCGTTGCGAGCTGACTTTGGGTTTAAAGTACTAACAAGCACCTCGCGTATTCCTAGGAGGCCATAGGATATTCCTTAGATCGCCCGCAGTTCCGCTGTCTTCACCGGTCAGCCTGCCGCCGCAAAAGTCCTCGATCGCACCATCCCCGGGCTTCGCCGGGGTATTCCGTCACTGCAACGCCCGCATCCGCTCGCGCGTGCATGCAGCACCCACGGCCTGTTTCAGGCCATCGGTTCTCATTAGCTATACGAAGAAGACGGGGCCCATGCCATTCTCGCGATGGCACAGACCCCAGGGGATTTGTATGCGCGGGCCGGTGGTGGAGCAGAGGATGCTTGGGGCCCGTTTCCATCCTCCGTTATGCAGGCTCTACGAGGCGTGCTTCATGCTTGGGTCGAACTGGAGGAGGACTGGACGAGTGTTCCTCCGATCACTCGCCCGGTCCCCCCCGATGGACTACCCCAACGTCATCTCTCAGTGCAGCCGCCATGCCAACTCAAAAAGAAAGATAACCTGCTTGTTTTCAATAATTATATCTAGCCTGCCGCTGTCCACGTTCTTGACACCCGTAAACGCTCTTAGTCACTGTGTCAACTTGGTAGACACTTGGCGTCCCGATGGTATAGACTGGAATCGCCATGGGGCTAATGCAACCGGAATTGCATGAGAAGCTTGCCGCCCTGCTCACCATCTGCCAGAAGATGAACTCCGAGCGGGACCTCGGGGCACTCCTAGACCTTATGGTTCACGAAGCCACCCACCTGCTCGAATGCGATCGCGCCAGCATCTTCCTGCTCGACCGCGAACACAACCAGCTCTGGTCCAAGGTCGCGCTCGGCTCCGATGAGATCCTGCGCTTCGACGCCCGCATGGGAATTGCCGGCAAGGCCGTTCAAACCGGCGAGGTGGTCAACGTCAGAGACGCCTACAGCCATCCCGAGTTCTACAACGCCATCGACAGTCAAACCGGCTACCGTACTCGCAACGTGCTGGCGGTGGCCGTCCGCAACCAGCGCGGCGAAATCGTCGGCGCTTTTGAAGCCCTCAACAAACACACCGGCGCGTTCGGCGCGCGCGACGAGGCGGCCCTCGATGCGCTGGCTTCCCACGCCGCCATCGCCATTGAGAACGCCCAGTTGATCGGCGAGTTGCGCCGCAGCCAGGACCAGTTGGCCGAGCAGAACGCCCACCTGATGCGCGAGGTCGTCAGCAAGTTCTCGGTCCACGGCATCATCGGCGCCGGCGTCAGGATTCAGCAGGTGGTCCGCCTCATCGAACGCATCCGCGACAGCCTCGTCAATGTTCTCGTCACCGGCGAAAGCGGCACCGGTAAGGAACTCGTCGCCAAAGCCATCCACTACTCCAGCCCGCGCGCGCGGCGGCCCTTCGTGGCTCTGAACTGCGCGGCGCTGCCGGACACACTGGTGGAAAGCGAGCTGTTCGGCATCGAAAAAGGCGTCGCCACCGGCGTCGAATCGCGCACCGGCCTGTTCCAGAGGGCCCATAGCGGAACCCTGTTTCTGGATGAGATTGCGGACCTCAGCCCGGCCGCTCAAGCCAAGATTCTGCGCGTGCTCCAGGAGCGCGTGCTCGAACGCGTCGGCGGCCGCGCCCCCATTCCCGTGGACGTGCGCCTGCTGGCCGCCACCAACAAAGACCTGGAAGCCGAAATCGCCCGCGGCGCCTTTCGCGAAGACCTCTACTATCGCGTCAAGGTGATCCACATCCACATGCCGCCGCTGCGCGAGATCCGCGAGGAGATCCCGCTCTTAGCCAATCATTTTCTGGAAGAGTATTGCCGCGAAACCAAACGCGCCGCGATGGAATTTTCACAAGGCGTTCTGCGCCGCCTGTTGACGGCGCCCTGGCCGGGCAATGTGCGCCAGTTGCGCAATGAGGTCATGCGCCTCGCCGCCATCACCCACCAGAACGTCATTCCGGAGGACGATCTGTGGGAGGGCGTACCCGCGCCGCCGCCCGCTCAGCCGGCGTTGCCGCCCGTGCCGCGCAAAGAGGTCTCACTGAAGAAGGCCGTGGCCGACTTGGAAAAGCACATGATCTCGGGCGCGCTCGAAAGCACGCGCAATAATCAGCAGCAGGCCGCACGCCTCCTGGGCCTGAGCCGCCAGGGCCTGATCAATAAGATGAAGCGGTATTCGATCGCGGGTTAACCCGGAGCCAGTGGGACAGACGATCGATTCTCGTCGTCTGTCGTTCCTGGAGCAAAGCACCGCAGCCGACAGACGACAAAAACCGATCGTCTGTCCCACTTCGCGGATTAAGCGACCTTCTGGACTTTATTGGAGCGGATGCACGACGTGCACACGCGCATG
>OBLU010005624.1_pt1 | contig 11217 bp, 10 predicted proteins | sample 1518681 | NCBI WGS metagenome assembly OBLU01 (sample SAMEA3539304, study PRJEB22396) | soil metagenome | biome: tundra; feature: field; material: soil | place: USA | collected 2010-05 | depth 0.15 m
CGGTCGGGGAAGTCCGGCTTGTAATGCGCGCCGCGCGATTCGTCGCGCATACGAGCGCCCTGGGCAATCACACGCGACAACTGCAGCATGTTGTAAAGCTGGCGGGTAAAGACCACGCTGGTGTTCGCCCACTGCGTACGGTCGCTGAGGTTCACCTTGCGGAACCGCTCGAGCAGCTCAACGAGTTTCGCATCCGTCTGCTGCAAATTCTTGTTGTAGCGGATGACCGTGCAGTCTTTGGTCATCAGCTCACCCATCTCGCGCCACAGCCGGAACGGATTTTCCGTGCCCTGGTTGTTCACGAGCTGGGCATTGCTTTCTTCCTGCTTCTTCTTCTCGGCTTCGAAGCAGCCGTTGCTGTCAGACGACGCCTGCAGCCCGCGCGCGTATTTCACCGCATTCGGTCCGGCAATGGCGCCGCCGTAAATGCAAGACACGAGCGAGTTCGCACCGAGACGATTCGCACCGTGGTACTGATATTCGCACTCGCCCGCGGCATAAATGCCAGGGATGTTCGTCGCCTGCTTGAAGTCCACCCACAGCCCGCCCATGGTGTAATGCATGCCAGGGAAAATCTTCATGGGCGTGTCGCGGGGATCGTCGCCAACAAATTTCTCGTAGATCTCCAGAATGCCTTCCAGCTTGCGATCGAGAATCTTGCGGTCGATGTGCGTCAGGTCGAGGTAAACCATCGGCTTGCCATCGATGCCGAGGTTGAGCTCATACACGACTTTGAAAATCGCCCGCGTGGCCACATCGCGCGGCACCAGGTTGCCGTACTTGGGATACCACTCTTCCAGGAAATACCAGCGCTCACTCTGCGGGATGGATTTCGGATCGCGCTTGTCGCCCGGCGTCTTCGGAACCCACACACGTCCGCCTTCGCCACGCGCCGATTCCGACATCAGGCGCAGCTTGTCTTCGCCGGGAATCGAAGTGGGATGTACCTGAATGAACTCGCCGTTGGCGTAATAGCAGCCCTGTTGGTAAAGCGCCGACTGAGCCGATCCGGTGCAGACCACGGAATTCGTAGACTTGCCGAAGATCGCTCCGATGCCGCCAGTGGCGATGATGATGGCGTCGGCAGGGAAGGTACGGACTGCCATGCTGCGCAAATCCATGGCGCAGATGCCACGGCAGACGCGGCTTCCGTCGAGCACGGCGGAGAGAAACTCCCAGTGCTCGTACTTCTTCACCTTGCCTTCGGATTCGTAACGGCGAACCTGCTCATCGAGCGCGTAGAGAAGCTGTTGGCCGGTTGTTGCGCCTGCAAATGCGGTGCGGTTGTAGAGCGTCCCGCCAAAGCGGCGAAAGTCGAGCAAGCCTTCCGGCGTGCGGTTGAAGGGAACGCCCATGCGGTCGAGTAGATCGATGATGCCGGGCGCGGCCTCGCACATGTCCTTCACCGGCGGTTGGTTCGCCAGAAAGTCGCCGCCGTAGACGCTATCGTCAAAGTGCTGCCAGGTGGAGTCGCCTTCACCCTTCAGGTTCTTGGCCGCGTTAATGCCGCCCTGCGCGCACACTGAGTGCGAACGCTTTACCGGAACGATGGAGAAGAGATCGACGTTCGCGCCCATCTCGGCAATCTTGATGACGGCGGAGAGTCCGGCGAGGCCGCCGCCTATGACAATGATTTTGGGATCTGCCATCGTTCAGTCCACCGGCTTTCCGTAAGTTCCTGTTGTGTGGCTGGTGTCTACGACAGTCCCGCCCGCGGCGGGTTGCTGCGGGAATCGTTCCCGGAGTGTGTACAAGCTCACCAGACCCACTCCGCTCATGAGCACAAACAATCCCAGGCAGACCACTAGAAATCTCTGCCGCGCCTTCTCGCCGGAAGTGATTCCCCACTTGGCGGCGAACAGCCAAATGCCGTAGGAAAAGTGCCAGCACGCGCAAATCAGACCGACCACATAGAAGGCCAGCAGGGCGGGGTTAAACAATTCCGCCTGCACTTTGCCGAAGGAAGCGTTGGGAGATGCGTGCAGGTCAACCCCGGTAAAACGCATCGTCCAGGTGTGCCAGACGATGTAGGCGAACGCGATGGCGCCGGTCCAGCGCTGGGCGGTGTACATCCAGTTTCCGGTCCAGGGATATTCGCCAACGTTGCCCTCGCCGCGGTACCAGATGTAGAAACCGTAGAGCGCGTGGAATGCGATCGGCAGCCAGATTCCAAACAGCTCCAGCAGTGGGACCAGCGGAAGGTTGGCCAGAAAGCTCACCTGGCGGGCATAGGCGTCGGGGCCGCTGATCGCGGTGGAGTTGGAAATCAGAACATGTTCGAACAAAAACGCGCCGACGGGAACGATGCCGGAAAGCGAATGCAGGCGGCGCAAAAGAAATGACATACCTTGGCCAGCGCGCAAGGGCGCCACACCCTGTGCCGCGCCTTGATTCACACCGGGAGCATTAGAACTGGCCGCTGACGCCACGAATCGCTCCTTATGATTTCTTATTCGTACGGTTTACTGGTTCCGCTTGTTGGTTCAACAATGACAAAAGAACTTGTTATTATCCGGCGGCGGGAGAAGTGAAGTCAAGAAACCAGTTGCTAGCCGTCAGTCGTCAGGAAGACGCTCGCACCAATCGAGAAACTCACGGAATGCTGCTCCCCGGTGGCTGTACTTGGACTTTTCTTCGGCGGTCAGCTCCGCGAATGTTTTCTTGATCTGCGGAAAATAAAACAGCGGATCGTAGCCGAAGCCATTCGTGCCGCGTGGAGCGTCGAGGATAATTCCTTCGGCTGTGCCGCGGAATGTAGCCAGCGTCTTGCCATCGCGTGCGGCGGCCAGCACGCAGACAAATCTACCAGTGCGTTGGTTGGGTGGAACTTCCTTCAGTTCGCGCAGAACCCGCGCGTTGTTGGCTTCGTCATCGGTGTTCGCGTCCGCATGGTGCGGCTGCTTATTTTGCAGATCAGGTGCGGCGTAGCGAGCAGAGTGTACGCCGGGAGCTCCCTGCAGAGCGTCAATCTCCAAACCGGAGTCGTCGGCGACTACAGTTTCTCCGGGAACATATCTGCTATACGCTTCGGCCTTCTTGCGGGCGTTGGCCTCGAACGTGAGGCCGTCCTCGACGACGGTGGGCAGGGAAGAGAAGTCAGGAATGCCGGCGATTTCGACTCCGTGGTGTAGAGCGGCGCCGGAGAAGTCGCGCAGTTTGCCCGGATTGGAAGTTGCGATCAGGATCCTTCGCATCACGAGTCCATCTCACGAGTTCAATGACAGTTTTCCGGCAGAGGAGAAAGATGATATAGGCCTTCGCAGCGACGCTAGTACCAAAACCAGCGCGAGGCCTGAGGTCCACGCGCCCACCGTGCGATCCCAAGTGCGGACGAAAGTAATCTCTACGCGATTCGCGCCCGCTTCCACAGGGACCAGCACTTGTCCTGTACCTTCGCGCGTACCGGCCTGCACCGGGCGCCCGTTTACTTCAACCCGCCACGCCGGATAGTTGAACAGGCGCAAAGCAAGATTGTCCGCCGCTGACATCTCCGCCGTGAAGAGCTTGCGTTCCGCGGTCCAGGCGGAAACCCGGATCGCAGCGTGAGCCGGGCCATCCACGGTGACGCGGCGAGCGTCTTTATTGATTGACGAAGGATCGGCGCCGACGGGCGCATATTCGTCGGTGCCCTCGTATCCCGCGCTGGTCGCCATGTTGTCCTGCATCTCGCGCAGGTCGGCGGCGTTGTCCCACCAGGGCGGCTGGAAGTGTTGCCAGACGAATGCGAGCACGCACAACATGGCCAAGTAGATTGCCACACGCGAGGTCCATCTTCGTACTCCCAGCGCCGTAAGCAAAGTGAACGGAATGCCCAGGCATAGCAGCCATCGCCAGGGAAACTGCATGAACTGCAGTTTGGGGAGAATATTCCATAGCGGATTGGTGATCGACAGCATAAGCACTGCGCATGCCGCGGCCCAGGCCACGAGCGAGTACCAGAGCTCGCGATTGCGGACGCGCCAGCCGCGTGCGGCCCATGCCGCCGCCATAGTCAGGATGATCTCCGCGACCGCAACCCAGGAAATGACACGGTTGAAGGCATCGTGGTCCGCGTCAGTGGTGTGGATAAACAGAAAATTGTCCAGCGGACGCGAGCCGGCAGAAACAGCCTCCGCAATATTGACCCATTTCTGTTCGTAGACGGCAGGCAACAAATAGAAAGCGGCCAGCGCGGCGCCCAGGAGCACCGCGGCTGTTCCCACCAGCAGAACGCGTGGCGAGCGCCGCCGCCACGCGATCACTGCCATCAGCAAGGCCAGCGAATAGTGGATCATGACCGCTGCGGGTGCGTTGATCAACCAGGCGCAACCAAGCAGTAGAGCCAGAAAGACGGTCACGCGGCGGCCCCTTTCGTCTGCACGCAGCAACAGCAACAGCAGCAGGGGCAACAACGAACTGGCCAGCAGTTCCGCGAAGGCGCTCCGCCAATAGACGATCACAAGGTGATACGGGTTGACGGCGTACAGCACAGCGGCGAAGGTCGCGTCGCGCCGGTCAAGCCACTGCCGAGCCAGCAGAAACATCGACGCGCCTGCCGCCACTAGGACGAGCCAAATGTAGATGCTGGCGACCAGGGTCCAGGGAAAGATCGCGCTGAGAGCAGCTCCTAGAGTCCACGATGCTGGGGGATAGAAGATGAAGCGAGGCTCGCCATACGCGAAGTGCGCCATCGCCGCCCAGCGGGGATAAACGATACCCTGCTTCCATTGCGAAAGAACTTCCAGCCACGAGTACAAATGGAATTCCACATCGTGTCCGGAAGGCGTGCCGCGAAAAAAGAAGGGAATTTCAACCGCCAATGCCGCAACAGCGATCGACAGGAGCGGCACCCAGGCCAGGCTGCTGCGCGGTACGTCGTGCGGTAGACCGAGCGCGCCTCCGGGCGAGGGTGAACCGTCAGCCTGACCGAATTTTGTAGTTGCCGCCAGCTTCGCTCCCACCAGCCTCCGCGTGCGGAGACGCCGTCTTATGCTGGCGTACATGTTCGCACAAGAGGCGGGAACGGTGCGCGGAGGGTGCCCAGCGTTGAGTCCCTGTGCATAACCCACCGCGATTTAACTCAGATTTAACGTTGCTGAAACCGTCCCGCAACAGGGATCAACTACCGTACCCACATTGGGGTGGAACAGACCACGGAGAATTGAAGGACCCGAGCCAGAGACGGGGCACGGGTTCTTCGCTTCTCCGGGAACAGCCACCGCAAGCCTCTCGCACAACTCCGCTCCCTCGCTGCCTTCTTTTTCCCGCCTTTGCGCTAGTTCTCGAAAGTCTCCCATCCACCTGCCGCGAGAGGCTTTTATTAAAGTAAAGATTGAAGTAAAGAGAGGGTGACAGAAGATCCGGCGAAGGCAGGGGACAGCAAACGCAAGCTTAGGTCGCGACACTCTCGCCTGAGCGCTGGCGGCGAAGTTCAGCCAGGAAGTCATCCTGTTGTAGCGTGGACCCTTGTCGCAGCAGTTCGAGCAAAGGATCTTCCAGGTTGTCTTCGATTTCGTCCCCGAGCTCCCGCGCGTGCTCAAACTGGCTCTGGTCCGCCGTCAGAGCCCGCGGAGAAACACTTAGTTCGAGCATCGATTCAGGGCACCCGCGGAGAAAGCTGATTAGGTTGCCCACCTGGGCACGCTGTTCCGGCGTGCGGGAAGGGAATTCCACTCCCATGCCGTAACCCGGGTGCGTGACCCGCACCATGCCTTCGGTATGCACTGCCATCTCTTGGGTTCTCAGGCAAAGGTCGACCAAAGCATGTTCTGGAAAAGGCGAATCGCTTTCCACGTAGCAGCCGCCCAGACTGAGATCGGTGAGCTTGCAGTGGGGAACGGTCTCCTCCGGTCCCGCACCAGGCGTCCTCGCTGCAGCATGCAGCCAGACCTGGAGTTGGGCCTTGGTGGATTCGTCCAAGTCCAGGAAACGGACTCCCGTTTGACCGTTCGGGTGCGCCCATGCCACTTGCCCGTGGGCGTGAACTTCAATGCTCCCGTCAGGCAACTGAAAGCGGAAATTCAGGAGCGCTCCAGGAACCTGAGGTTCGGCCGTGAGAACGTCCATCCCAGTTTCGCTCAGGTCAAGAACGATTCCCTCGGCTTTGCAAGTATCGGGCAGGCTGAGTTCCACCGGCACTTGCACTGGAACGCGGTAGGCGCGGCGGCGTTCGCGATTTAGCAAGGCGCCTACAGCGCGCAGGCCGGCTTCAGCCTTGTCATCGGAGAGAGGCTTATACAGCACGAAATGCGCGCCGCCGCTAAGAATGTCGCGAGCTTTGGCTCGTTCAGTAACCAACGCCACGGTGACGGGCGCGTTTCCTGAACTTAGCCTGCGGGCCTCTTCGAGCACTTCGGCAGCGGCCTTCGGGTCTTCGAAATCTATGATGAGTGCGTCGAACCTCTGCTGCCGAAGACGGTCGATCGCGGTGGTGAGATCACTGAAGCGCTCCACCGCCATCCCGGAAGCCGGCAGAACCCGGCCCAGCACCTCGGAAGCGGAATCGTCAGTGGAAACCAGCAATGCCAGAAGGGTCATAACTAGATTCCCCGCCTAACCATGGCGAGATTATGGCCAGCGAGGCGTTGTGGGCCGAACTTCCTTGGACGCGGTCGCGCCCGAAGTAGCCGCACCCGCTTTCGCCGCCATGGCGTCAGAAAGGCGCGTAGCCTCGTCGCCTTCCATCAAGACCGTATTGTCTTCGTCATCATTCTCGGCGAGCAAGGGAGCCACTTCACGCAGCTTCTCCGCCGCCTGCTGGAGCATCTCGATCTGCTTACCCAGTTGGGCGTACTTGGTCTGCTTCTGCCGCAACACCTCATGAATATCTTTCATACGACCCCCTCTGAAGAATGTAAGGAGACGGCCCGGTAGGGTCAACGGTAATCCCAGCTTGAGGGTTACTGCGGTAATCGCGGCTGAGTTGGAAATGCACAACTTGCCGGCGGACCAACCAGGGAGCAAAACAAAAGCCCCGCGCGCGGCGGGGCTTTTGCGAGACGGATAGGGCGAAGTTAGGCTTTCAGCTTTCTGCGAACCACTCCAGCCAGACCAACCAACCCAGTTCCGAGCAATCCGAGAGTGCCCGGCTCGGGAACGGGGCTGATGACGGTGTCGCCGCTGCCGAGGGTCGCCGATTCAATAAACCCGTTCTTGCCAGTATTAAACGTAATTTGTATAGTGGCGCCATCGACGGTGTGCCCGTTGTACGTGCCGGTGATAGAACCTGACAGGGTGTAAAGGATTGTGCCGTCGACCCCCACCTTCCCGGACGGAGTCCAACTAACGGCACTACTGAATGTGCCGTTGAAGATTACGCCGTTAGGAAGGCCATCCGTGCCGTTGCCCGTAATCACAAACGTTCCGCCAGCGGCAAACATGGCACCCGTTGACAGATTTCCCGAAGTCAGCGCGCCTGTCGTGAAGGTCACGGTGCCACACGGTGACGCACTGCTGCAAGTATCCAATCCGAGGCCTTGGACCGAGATAAGTCGAGAGCCGGTAGAGCCTAGGGTCAGGCCCGCGGAACTTCCCGAAAGGGTGCCGCCGGCGTTGCTGAAATCAATATTGCCCGCAAAAGCTGCCAGTGGTAAAGCCAGAGCCAGTAGAGCCATCAAAACTATCCGCTTCATAATCACGTCCTCCTGAACTACGCTGGAAAACCTAATTTAATGTCATAGAGGCTTCAGGCCTCCTCTGGCGGGTATAAACCCTTTACCCGTACTCCTGTAAGAGCAACCCGCGTGCCAAACTAGGAAAAAACGCAATGTACTGATTTAGCTACTAGTTAGCCTGCATTTTGGGGGAGATGACCAACCTGAAACTGCAAAGCGATGCACACTAGTACTGTCCTTTTGCGTCCGTCAGCCGGGGCCTTACGATCCTCAATCGGTTCGCGCCGAGCCAAAAATATACTTACCACCACTAGGCCCCAGACATCCATGGTACGTCCGAGTGATCCCTTAGCCGTCTCGTGCCATCGCATAGCACAGAGGTGTAATTCACACCGAACCTGGCTGCAAATAGTGTAGGCCTTGAGCAGTTCTGGGGGAGGGCTGTTCGGGCGTCCCGAGACTCGAAAGAGTTCCGGGGCGCTTCTTATTTTTGTGGAGTTTGATCCGGGTTCCCCAGACACAACCTTGTCATGAGGAACGTTCTTGCGCAGCCGCCGGCGCCTCTGAACTCGGCCCGATCAGTTGCCTGAGACGGCGGGAGAGATTCGTAGCCAAAGACCGGTAAAAGCGCGAGGCAAGGTGGGGGAACAGTTCAAACAAGCCCTGCAGTGTGGGGCGGTCGAGGTGATAGGCTTCCACGTCTCCTTCGGCCACCACGCTGGCGCTGGCGGGCGCGTCTTCCAGAAAGGACATCTCTCCACAGATCTCGCCCGGCCCGATCGCTCGAACCGCAGGCTGGGAATGGATTTGCACTCGGGCGGTTCCTTTGAGCAAGAGATACACGCCATTCGCTCTCTTGCCCCTTTGAACAAGGACATCGCTTTTCTTAAAATGGACGCGGCTGGCCTTGTCGGCCACCAGGGCCCAGTCGTTAGCCGTGAGATAAACCAACCCATGTTTCGACGACGACAGCACAGACACTTCCTGCTGGCTAACCCTCGACATGGCGCACGCGACCCGATTTCCGGAGAGAGCCTCCGGTCAATGACTGAAACAAAATGACACAAACAACAGGGCACACCAAGATTAGCAGAAAATGCAGCTGGCGTAACCCGTCCCGCACCACGCGAGATACCCAAAGTCTCAATTCGCGGAAATGCTCATGTGGGGACAGCCGCCCTCGGCTGTCCGGTCGAGCGAAGCTCGACTGCTTCTTGCTCACGGCAGGCGAATTGAGACACTAGAGGACTTCGGGCTCATTGACGGGGCAAGCCCGGCGGCACATAATCCGCATTACGTTTGCCCAGGAGGCATTCCATGAACTCCTCTCCCGCCCCGATTGGCACGAGCTTTCTTTCTCCTGTCCTCGACCAACGCCTTCGATCCTATTGGCGGCGCGAACAGCGGGACTGACGTCCCCAGCCCGGAATATAGAGAGATAGAGAGTAAGCAGAAATCGATGACAAGGAGCACAGGAAATGAAAAATCCATTCGCCAAGAAAGTTGTCGTTCTTTTCGTCTTTGCAGTGCTGGCCGTTGGAATTGCAGCCGCGAATCACAGTGGTGACGGGACTCCTCCCCTTGAAGTGGCTTACGCTCACGTTTTCGGGGATGGCACGCTCGACCGCGCTAATTCAAGGGGAGTTATCCGCATGGCAGGAGGAAGTGGTTTGTATTGCTTCAAGCTTGCCTTCCAACTAAGAGAGGTCGCTGTCACGCTTGCGGATGACCCTACTGCAGCCAATCAGGGCGTCGGCTTCATTAAGGCAGCCCTACCCCCAACCCCATTATTCACCTGCGATACCATCCCGAATCCCGATGCCGTCGTGGAAACAGGTTCACAGACCGGTGTGAACAGTGGTGTATCGGACGGAGGCTACGCATTCTACGCAGATTGGAGAAGGTAATAGGCGTGGAGAAAAACAATTGAAGGATGAAGGAATGGTGCGCCCTGAGAGATTCGAACTCCCGACCTTCTGGTTCGTAGCCAGACGCTCTATCCAGCTGAGCTAAGGGCGCAGGTTTTCAACTACAACAAAAACAAGGGGATGGAGCGAACCGGCGTTCGTGCGTCCTCCCTCAACCTGACCAACTATGCGCGAACTATGCGTAAAGTTCATGGCGCGTCGAAAACTCATTGTAACGTCTTCATCGGCAGAGCAGCAAATCCCTTCGTCGAACTGAAAACTTAAATGTGTTTACTTCACGGACCCTTCGCTGCATCCTTCGCGTCCTTGGCTTTGACAATGGCTAGGAGACGTTCTTGCCGCTCCTGCCTCGTAATGTACCAATCTTTCACCAGCAACTCGATCAACCAGATTAGGAGATTGGCCTCATTTGCGTCCACGTCAACGATGAGGTTAATGTCCTTCTCCATGTGAGCGCCGACGTTACCAATTTTCCTTGTTGAGTCAATCGCCTCCCAAGTCAACGCATCGGTCTTCTCCTTGAGTGCTTCAATCTCGTCGATGAGGCGCGGCTTTACGATTCCCCAAAAATCGCGGATCATACCCTGCAAACACCGACGTGACAGGGTTGCTGAAGCCTTGGGGCTCAGGTCCCGAATCTTGCACGCCTCGACATAATCGTCGCGGATCGCCTTCGGTACGTAGTCGGGAAACACCTTGGCATTGGACGGAGGAATCAAGTTCCAAGTTTCGAGATGTTTCCCGACCTTCCATCCCTCCGAATGCAGGTATTCAAACATGAAAAGCGTGAGAGTGAACCTACGGCAGTTCAGACTCGGGCACACAATCAACTGGTACGAGAACCACCGGTCTCCGTCGGCGTTGTTCATTGTGAGCCCGAAGCTGCCGGTTGCGACAGTCCCCGTAATTGTGGTGTCACGGTCGCAATACGGGCATGTCCAATGAAAACTAGTCATGGAACAAAACTCCAGGGATTCCCGGAACGATTGTACAGCGAGCATACCCTTGGGTCCGAGCTTGTGTCCAACCAAGGTCCTTCACTGAACCTGTTTCGTGGCTAGCGGAAGGGCCAGTCGGTTCTCTTGCTGCTGTATTGCGATACGTGTTTCGCGTAGCTGCATCGCTTCCCGAATGTCGGACTCGGATTGAATGTTATAACGCTGCAACATGCTGGCCGTCTTATGCCCGCTGATCTTGCGTGCCGTGGATTCATGCACGCCAGAGCGCAGCATCTCGCGCACTGCGGTCCTGCGTAGATCGTGGAACAACCGGTGCTCTATACCAGCCAATTTGCAAGCCGTGGCCCAGGCTTTGCGGAAATCCCCGATGGGTTCGCCTTTGCGGTGGAAGATGTACTTGGACTCTAGCGTGCCGGTGTCGTTTTTCACCGCACGCGTGGCCTTGCGCCGTTCCATGAGTTCGGACAGTTCGCCCGTCTCAAAAGTCACGATCCGGGATTCGCCGTTCTTGGAGTCCCCCGCACGCAGGCGGATAATGTCGCCCTCGACTTCATCCCAGAGCAGGGAAGCAATCTCGCCCTTCCTCCAGCCGACCAGGTAGCCGAACAGGGCGAAATCTTGCAAGTGCGCGGGCAGGTTGGCTGCTACTTTGCGGAATTCCGTGTCGGAGAAAAAGCCGGTGCGCACATTGCCTTGCTCGCTCAGCCGCCGAATGTGGGGTGCTGAATTCAGGGTTCC
>OBLU010005625.1_pt1 | contig 11213 bp, 11 predicted proteins | sample 1518681 | NCBI WGS metagenome assembly OBLU01 (sample SAMEA3539304, study PRJEB22396) | soil metagenome | biome: tundra; feature: field; material: soil | place: USA | collected 2010-05 | depth 0.15 m
CGAGGTGCGAGGCGAGGACGAGGCGGGCGCCGCGCTCGCGGGCGAGGTGGAGCGTGGGCAGCGCCTCGACGACGCGCGTGTCGTCGCGTACGACGCCGTCCTTGAGCGGCACGTTGAAGTCGACGCGAATGAAGACCCGCTTGCCGTCGAGGTCGAGGTCCCGGATCGAACGCGGCAGGCCGAACATGGAGCCCTCCTCTTCGGAAAGGTCGATCGCTGCATCTTAAGCGTCGGCGGCCTCTATAGTCTCGTCCGTGAGTTCCGACGCCGGACCCGCCACGCGTGTGACCCCGTATGTGTACTCGGCCGGGCGGCTGCGGCTCCTCGACCAGCGCCGCCTGCCGCACGAGGAAGTCTTCCTCGAGTGCGACAGCGCCGCCCAGACGGCCGAGGCCATCCGCAGCCTCGCCGTGCGCGGTGCTCCCCTGATCGGTGTCGCCGCTGCCTACGGCCTCTGTGCCGAGGCGCGCCGCGTGACCGCGCGCGTCCCGGAGGACCTCGATGTCGCGCTCGCGCTCGGCGCCGAAAGGCTCGTGTCGGCGCGTCCCACCGCCGTGAATCTCGCGTGGGCCGTCGGCCGGATGCGCGCGGTCGCCGCGGCGTCGGCGAACGGCCGTGCCGGCGAGCGCGTCCTCCGCCTCGAAGAGGAGGCGCACCGCATCGCCGAGGAGGATCGTCTCGCCTGCCTCGCGATCGGCCGCCTCGGGGCCGCGTGGCTGCATGCGCGCTGGTCGAGTCTCTCCGGCGTCCCGTCGGTCCTCACGCACTGCAATGCGGGCGCGCTCGCGACGGCGGGAATCGGGACCGCGCTCGGGATTGTGCGGGTCCTTGCCGCCGAGGGTCCGCTCGCGGTCCTCGCGGACGAAACGCGGCCCTTCCTGCAGGGCGCGCGCCTCACGGCATGGGAACTGCGGCAGGACGGGCTCGACGTGACCCTCCTCCCGGACGTCGCGGCCGCGTCGCTGATCGCCCGTGGCCGCGTGCAGGGCGTCATCGTGGGCGCGGACCGCATCGCGGCGAACGGCGACGTCGCCAACAAGGTTGGGACCTACGGCCTCGCGCTCGCTTGCCGGGCGCATGGCGTCCCGTTCCTGGTCGCGGCACCGACCACGACGATCGACCTCGCGACGAGAGACGGCGCGTCGATTCCGATCGAGGAGCGCGACGGGGCCGAAGTGGTCGCGCTGCGGCTGCCCGGCGGGGCCTCCGTGTCTCTGGCGCCCGCGGGCGTCTCCGCGCTCTATCCCGCCTTCGACGTGACGCCTGCCGCTCTCGTCGACGCGATCGTGACGGAGCGGGGCGTATCCGGGCCGCCGCACGCGGAGGCGCTCGCGCGGTTCCTTTCGTGATGACCCCGAACGAAACGCTCGTTCTCGGCCTCGAGACGTCCTGTGACGAGACGGCCGTGGCGTTCCTCGACGGCGCGGGACGGACGCGCGCCTCCCGCGTCGCGTCGCAAGAGGAGGCTCACCGCCGCTTCGGCGGCGTCGTGCCGGAGATCGCGGCCCGTGCGCACGTTCAAAACCTTCCATTCCTCCTCGACGCGGCGCTCGCCGACGCCGGCGCGACACTGGCCGACGTGACAGCGGTGGCGGCGACCGCCGGCCCGGGGCTCGTGGGCGCGCTTCTCGTCGGGCTTTCGGAAGGGAAGGGGCTCGCGCTCGGGCTCGGCGTGCCCTTTGTTCCGGTGAACCACATCGAGGGGCACGCGCTGTCGCCGTTTCTCGACGGCGAACGCGGCTCGGCAGCTCCAGTCCCGGAGACGTTCGCCGCGCTCGTGGTCTCGGGCGGCCACACGCACATCTTCGGGTTCGCGGGACACCGGATCGAGCGCCTCGCGCGGACGCGCGACGACGCGGCGGGCGAGGCCTTCGACAAGGTCGCGAAGATGGCAGGCCTCGGCTATCCGGGCGGTCCCGCCGTGGACCGCCTCGCACGGCGCGGCCACGCCGCACGGCCCTTTCCCATTCCGCACTTCAAGGACGGCTCGTCCGACTTCAGTTTTTCGGGCCTGAAGACAGCGGCGAGGGAGCGTCTCGTCGAGCTGGGCCGCGTTTTTGCGCTCGGCGCCGCGGGCGGCCCCGCGCTCCGAGAGGAAGACGCCCCGCAGGCTCTCTGCGATCTCCTGGCGGACGTGGAGGAGGCGATCGTCGCGCAGCTCTTGCATCGCCTCTCGCGTCTCCAAGAGGCCGGGCGGTTCGGCGTCCTCACGGTGTCGGGCGGCGTCGCGGCGAACACGCTCGTCCGCGAGCGCGTTCCAGCGTGGGGGCGCGCACGCGGCGTAGACGTTCGTGTCGCGCCGCGCGCGCTCACGGGAGACAACGCCGTCATGGTCGCGTTCGCGGGTCTCCGTCGGTTGCTCTCGGGGCGTCTTGGCGAGGGGCTCGGCGCCGTGGCGCGCTCGCGCTGGCCGCTCGAAACGGTAGAATAGAGGGCTTGCGCGCGACCGGCCGGCCGCGCGTCACCGCTCCCATGACAGACCCGTCGCGCATCCGCAATTTCTCGATCGTCGCCCACATCGACCATGGGAAGACGACGCTTTCCGACCGGATCCTCGAGATCACGGGCGCGCTGACCGCCCGCGAAATGACGGAGCAGGTTCTCGACGACAACCCGATCGAGAAGGAACGCGGCATCACCATCAAGGCCCGCTCCGTGACGCTGAAATACCGCGCGGAGGATGGCGCGGACTACGTCCTGAACCTCATCGACACGCCGGGGCACGTGGACTTCACGTACGAGGTCTCCCGCTCGCTCGCCGCGTGTGAGGGCGCGGTCCTCGTCGTGGACGCGACACAGGGCGTCGAGGCGCAGACGCTTGCAAACGCCTATCTCGCGATCCACAACAACCTGACGATCGTCCCTTGCATCAACAAGGTCGACTTGCCCTCCGCCGTCCCCGAGATGGCGCGCGAACAGATCGAGGAAGTGATCGGGATTCCCGCGCGGCACGCGGTGCTGACGTCGGGAAAGGTCGGCACGGGCGTACGCGACCTCCTCGAGCAGATCGTCCACGACATCCCCGCGCCGACGGGCGATCCGGCCGCTCCACTCCAGGCGCTTCTTTTCGACTCTTGGTTCGATGTCTACCGCGGTGTCACGTGCCTCGTGCGCGTGCACCAAGGCACGGTCAAACCAGGCACGAAAATCCGCATGATGGGGACGGGGTTCGGCGGTGAGGTGCAAGAAGTCGGAATCTTCAACCCGAAACAGCAGATCGTGGCCGAGCTCTCCGTGGGTGAGGTCGGCTACGTCATCGCGGGTATCAAGGACCTCCACGCCGCGAAGATCGGCGACACCGTCACCGAAGCCGAACGGCCCACCGCCGCGGCGCTGCCCGGCTTCCAGGACGTCAAGCCGATGGTCTTCGCGTCGATCTTCCCGACGGAGACGGACGCCTACGAGGACCTGCGCGACGCGATGGAAAAGCTCCGGCTCAACGACGCGTCGTTCACTTTCGAGCCCGAGTCCTCCACGGCGCTCGGTTTCGGCTTCCGCTGCGGCTACCTCGGCCTTCTCCACATGGAGATCATCCAGGAACGTCTCGAGCGCGAGTTCAATCTGTCGCTCATCACGACGGCGCCTTCCGTGCCGTATCAGGTGAAGACGACACGCGGACAAGAGCTCGAGATCTCGAATCCGGTCAAACTCCCCGAAGCCCAGCTCATCGACGAGATGCGCGAGCCCTATATCCTCGCGACGATCATCACGAAGGACGAGTACCTCGGAGGAATCCTCGCTCTCGCCGAGGAGCGGCGGGGGACGCAGGTGTCGCTCGAGTACGCCGGTACGCAGCGCGCCATCCTCAAGTACGAGCTGCCGCTGAACGAGGTCATTCTCGACTTCTACGACAAGCTGAAGTCGCTGTCGCGGGGCTACGCCTCGTTCGACTACCAGCTCATCGACTACCGCCCCGGCGATCTCGTGAAGCTCGACATCCTCATCAACGGCGAGCCCGTGGATGCCCTCGCGTTCATCGTCCACCGCGACAAGTCGCAGACGAAGGGCCGCGCGCTCGTCGAGAAGATGAAGGAGATGATCCCGCAGCAGATGTTCGAGGTCGTCATCCAGGCGGCGATCGGATCGAAGATCCTTGCCCGCTCGACGGTGAAGGCGCTGCGCAAGAACGTCATCGCGAAATGCTATGGCGGCGACATCACGCGCAAGAAGAAGCTCCTCGAGAAGCAGAAGGAAGGCAAGCGGCGCATGAAGAAGGTCGGACGCGTCGACCTGCCGCAGGAGGCTTTCCTCGCCGTCCTCAAGGTGGACTGATGACACGCGCGGCACGCCTCGTGGAGACGGCCGAAACCGTCCTCGTGGCCGCGGCGCTCGCGCTCACCTTCAAGGGCTTCGTCTTTCAGATCTACCACGTGCCGAGCTCCTCGATGGAGGACACGGTTCTCTCGGGCGACTACGTTCTCGTGAACAAATTTGCCTACGGACCCCACCGGGGCCCGTGGGGCCGCGTCCTGCCGTACCGCGACCTTTCGCGTGGTGACGTCGTCGTATTCCGGTATCCGCCCGACCCCGGCCGCGATCTCGTCAAGCGCGCGGTCGCGCTGGCGGGCGACCGGGTCGAGGTCGAAGCGAAGGTGCTTCGCTTGAACGGACTCGTCCAGGCCGAGCCGTACGCCGTGCATCGCGACGCGACGACTTACGGGGCCGACGCGCCCCCGACCCTGCTCCGGCGCGACCGCTTCGGGCCGCTCGCTGTGGCGGCAGACCATTTTTTCGCGATGGGCGACAACCGCGACGAATCGCAAGATTCGCGTTTCTGGGGGCCGGCGCCCCTCGCGCATCTCGAGGGACGGGCCGTCTCGGTCCTCTGGTCCGTCCGCGAGGCGCCGCGTGCCTTTTCGGGTCGCGGAGCGGCGTTACGCGGTTTGATCGATACCGCGCTAAACTTTTTGTCTCGGACGCGTTGGGAGAGAGCGTTCCACGCCATCCGTTAGAGAGCGCGGGCAGGACCGCGCCGGAAGGAGAACACGATGCGGCGAGCCTCCACGAGGTCCCGGCGGGGAGAGGGAGCCTTCGGGCTCATCGTCGGCCTGGGCGTCCTGTTCGTCGTCGTCGTCGCGTGCGTGCGCATCATCCCGTTGCACATCCATGGGAATGAGGTCCTCGACTCTCTGAACGAGGCGGCGAATTTCGGCGGCCTGAAATCTCCCGAGAAGCTGCAGATGGACGTTTTCATGCGCGCGCAGAACAACAAGGTGCCGCTCAAGCTGGAGGCCATCAAGGTGGAGCGCAGCGGCTCGTACATCGCGATCTCGGCCCGATACGAGCAGTCCGTTGACGTCCTCGGTTACAAGTACGTCTACAAGTTCGACAAGCGAGTCGAGAAGCCCGTCTTCTGATCGTGGATCGGGGGAACCGGTGGCCCTTCGGGCTCGATCGTCCGGTTCCCCTCGGTTCGCTCCGCGATCCTCCCGCTCCCGTCGAACTTCCTTTAGTCTTCCTCCGTGCCGCGACGTGTCGAAGACGAGGAGCCGCCGCTCACCGAAGTCCGGTTGGACGTGTGGCTGGACGTCGCGTGCCTTTTTCCGACACGGTCGCAGGCTTCCGCGGCGTGCGCGGGGGGCAAGGTGGACCTAAACGGGCGCGCCGCGGCCGCGCACAAGCTCGTGCGCGCGGGCGACCGGCTCGCGATCACATTCTCCCGCGGCCGAAGGAGTTTTCTCGTGAAGGGCCTCGTCGAGAAGCACGTTGCCAAGGCGGCGGCGCGAACGCTTTACGACGAGACGACTCCGCCGCTTTCGCCCGAGCTCCTCGAGGCGCGTCGGCTCGAGCGTCTCCTCGCGCCGCGTCGAGACGAGAAGGGCGGCAAGCTGTCGAAAAGGGAACGGCGTGCCCGGGAGAAGGCGCGCGGATGGTGACGACGGGAGGCGGCCGGATTGCGAGCGGCCGGATTGCGGGCCTGCGCCTCTACGAGGCCGTCGTGCTCGCCGATTTCGTCGTCGTCGTCTGGCTCATGCGCCAGCGGGCGCGGCTGGGAGTCGACCTGTCGCTGACGTTGCGTGACCTCCCCCCGTTCGCGCTCTTCTCGGCGGGCTTCCTTCTCGGCGGACTCGTGCTGAGAAGCCTTCTCGCCGGGCGGCGCTCTCCGCGGCGGGTCTGGGTTCGCTTCCGCACCGCGTTTCGGCCCGTCTCTCTCCTCGACCTCGCGCGTTTTCTGTTTTTCATGAGCCTCACGTCGTATGTCTACAGCTGGCTGAAGGTGACGCTGCCGCTGCTCCGGCCGGACGTCCTTTTCGACGACGTGCTCTTTCGCGTCGAGACCGCGTTGCATCTCGGCGTGAACCCCGGACGCCTCCTGCAAGGGCTGTTTCCGTACGCGTCGCTCTGGAAGGTTCTCGACGGTTGGTATGCGACCTTCATCTACACGGTCATGGCCGGTATCGGTTGGTTCGCGACCGTGCTGTCGCGGCGCGAAAGGACGCGGTTCGCCACGGGCTTCGCGCTCCTCTGGGTGCTCGGCTCGTGGTGGTACTTCGCGATGCCCTCCCTCGGACCGTGCTATCTCCTCAAGGACGACTACGTCGACGTGAGGGCCGCAATGCCAGCGCAGTCGGCGGTCATGGATGCCCTCTTCGCGCACTACGGACGCGTCCGGGCCCTTCACCGGCACCCGGAAGGCATCGATATCTCCCCGTATCTCGGCGTCGCCGCGATGCCCTCGCTGCACGTCGCGGCACAGGCGTTTCTCGCGTTCTTCGCGCGGCGCCGCTCGAAAGCGCTCTTCCTCGCTTACTCGGTCGCGGCCGCGCTCACGCTCTTCACGGCGGTTGTGAGCGGCTGGCATTACGCGCTCGACGGTTACGCCGGTGTCCTCCTCGCCTGGGGATGCTTCCGCCTGGGCGAACGCCTCGGTTGAGCGCGTAACATCGTTCGCGGATGCGCATCCTTCTCTTCACCGGCAAGGGCGGGGTCGGTAAGACGACCGTGGCGGCCGGGACGGGTCTCATGCTCGCCGCGCGCGGCCTGAAGACGCTCGTCATGTCCGTGGATGCGGCCCACTCCCTCGCGGACTCTTTCGATCGAGATGTCGCCCTGACGGACCACGCGCAGGGCACGGCCGTGAAAGTCGCGGACAACCTCTGGATCCAGGAGGTCGACGTCACCGAGGAAATCGGGCGCCACTGGAAGGACATCTCGGGGTACATCACGACGCTCCTCGCCGTCACCGGCGTCGAGGAGGTGCTCGCCGAGGAGCTTGCGATCTTCCCGGGCATGGAGGAGGTTTCGGCGCTCCTCTACGTCAACCAGTACGCGCGAGAGAAGGCGTTCGACGTCCTCATCCTCGACTGCGCGCCCACGGGAGAATCGCTCCGGTTCGTTTCGCTTCCGCCCACGCTCGAGTGGTACATGAAGAAGCTATTTCACCTCGAGCGCTCGCTCCTGAAGATCGCGCGGCCGGTCGCGAAGAAAGTGACCGACCTGCCGCTTCCGCCGGACCGGTATTTTGACAACGTGCAGTCGCTCGCGCAGAAGCTCGAGGGCGTCGATGCGCTTCTCAAGGATCCAGAAACGACGACCGTGCGCCTCGTGACGAACGCCGAGAAGATCGTCATCAAGGAGACGCAGAGGGCCTTCATGTACTTCGGCCTCTACGGCTTCACCGTGGATGCGGTCATCGTGAACCGGCTCCTGCCGGAAGGCGTCCTCGACCCGTTTTTCTCGAAGTGGAGAAAGACCCAAGCCCAGTTCCTCGAGGAGGCGCGCGGTTACTTCGATCCGGTGCCGATCTTCACGCTACCGCTCTACGATGACCAGGTCCTCGGCTTGGCAGCGCTCACGGCGCTCGGGCAGGATCTCTGGGCCGCGAGGGATCCCGCCGCGTCTTTCCGGTCCGATCCCCCATATCGCTATACGAAGAGGAATGGGAAGTACGTCCTCACGCTCAATCTGCCGTTCGTCGACAAGCACGAAGTCGATCTCGCGATGGCGTCGGGAGACCTCATCGTACGCATCGGCAACGTGCGCCACCACATTCCGGTCCCGCGGACGCTCGCCGGCTTCTCGCCGGCCGGCGCCGCGATGGAGGACGGCCGGCTCACGGTGCGCTTCGAGCGCCCCATGGAGACACGCTGATGGTCCGAAAAGCGAAGAAGAAGGATCCCCTCGAAGAAGACTTCGGGCCGGGCCTCCGCGACGAGCCGGCGGCCAAAAGGGCCGGCGTTCCGCGCACGGCATCAGGCCCGATCCCCGGGCTCGCGTGCGCGGGCGACGGTTGTGTCTTCAAACCCGCCGCGGACCTCGTCGGGAGGTTCTCCCTGCGGCTCAGGCGCGGTCACGGCAGCACGCTCTCTCGCGCGGCGACCTCCGGCATCGAGTTCATGAAGGCGCTGCGCGATTTTCTCGACGAGGAGATTGCGCTCGCCGAGCGCGCCGCAGAGGGTCGCAAGCCCTCACACTACGAGAAGATCAAGGTGGAATAGGACGCCCTTCGCCCGGAATCTCGTAGGACGAACACCTACGCCTCCGCTTCGCCGCGTCGATCAACGCAGGGCGGAAGCGATCTCGGCGACGATCGCGCGCGCGGCGGCGGCGGGGTCGGGCGAGCCGGTGATCGGGCGGCCCACGACGAGGAGGTCCGCGCCTTCGCGGATCGCGTCCGCCGGCTTCGCGACGCGCTTCTGATCGCCCGCGGCCGCGCCCTGAGGGCGAACGCCCGGCACGACGAGAAGAAAGTCCTTCCCGCAGGCTGCGCGGATCGCGACAATCTCTTCCGGCGAGCAGACGACACCATCGAGGCCAGATTCGCGCGCAAGCACCGCGAGGCGCAGCGCGGCCTCGCGCGGGGAGCCGGTGAGGCCGATCGCGGAGAGAGCCGCGCCATCGAGCGACGTGAGGACGGTCACGGCGATGAGCTTCGGCGCCGCGCGGCCGGCCTTCGCGGCTCCGGCGCGGCAGCCTTCACCGAACGCTTTCATCATCTCCGTGCCACCCGCGGCGTGGCAGTTCACGATCGAGGCGCCGGTCGCGGCGGCGGCGGCGGCGGCGCGCGCGACCGTGTTCGGGATGTCGTGCAGCTTGAGGTCGAGGAAGACGCTGGCTCCCGACGCCACGATCTCGCGAACGAGAGAGGGTCCCTCGGCGACGAAGGCCTCGAGCCCCACCTTCAGGACGCCGACCTCGGGGCCGATGCCGTGCGCCATGGCGAGAAGCGCGGCGCGGTTTGGCAGGTCCAGCGCGACGGCGAGACGGGCGCGCGCGTCACGCAAATTCGTGATCCGGCCGCGGGCGCGTGCGGAGCGTGTCGACGAGATCGGACACGCGCGCGACGCCGTGGTCCTCGCACCACGCGGCAAGCTCGCCGACGAGACGGCTCGCGAGCGACGGATCCCGGAAGTTCGCGGTGCCGATCTGGACGGCGTTCGCGCCCGCGATGAGGAACTCGACGACGTGCTCGACGGTCTCGATCCCGCCCATTCCGAAGATCGGGATCTTCGGAAGGGCCGTTCGCACTTCCCACACCATGCGCAGCGCAATCGGGCGGATCGCGGGTCCCGAGAGCCCGCCGGTCGTGAAGCCGATCTTCGGCTCGCGGCGCTCGAGGTCGATCGCCAGGCCCACGAGCGTATTGATGAGCGAGAGCGCATCGGCGCCCGCGTCCACGGCCGCGCGGGCGGACGCGACGATGTCGGTCACGTTCGGCGAGAGCTTCACGACGAGCGGATGGCGCGTGGCGGAACGGATTCTCTTCACGAGGGCGGCGAGCGCCTCGGGATTGTTCCCGAAGACCATGCCTCCCCTGACGACGTTCGGGCAGGAGACGTTCACCTCGACCGCGGCCACCCGGCGCTCGTGGCCGATGCGCTCCACGACCGCCACGTAGTCCTCCTCGGTATCGCCCCACACGTTCGCGATCACGGTCGCGCCGAGGCGCGCGAGCTCGGGCAGCTTCTCGGCGAGAAACGCGTCGACGCCCACGTTCTGCAGCCCGATCGCGTTCAGCATCCCCGCGTCCGTCTCGCAGATGCGCGGCGGCGGATTGCCGTGACACGGCCGGCGCGAGAGGCCCTTCACCGAGATCGCGCCGAGCGAGGCGAGGTCGAGATAGTCGGCGAACTCGAGGCCGTAGCCGAACGTGCCGGACGCCGTCGCGATCGGGTTCTTGAGGCGCAGCCGGCCGAAGGCCGTGGAGAGATCGACGGTCATGGCGTCAGAGGCGTGCCCAGTCGATCGCGGTCGGCGGCACGCAGGGCCCCTCCTTGCAGATCGTCGCGAAGCGGCCGTCCGTCATCGGGACGACGCAGCCGAGGCAGACGCCGAACCCGCAGGCCATCTCGGACTCCATCGCGAACGAGCCTTCGAGGTTCGCATCCGCCAGAAGAGTGGCGAGCGCGCGGAACATGGCTACGGGACCGCAGGCGTAGACGCGGCGGTAGCGCCCGCCGCGCGCAAGCGCGTGCGTGAGCAGCTCGGTCACGCGACCCTTTCGTCCGAGCGAGCCGTCGTCCGTGGCGTATCGACAGCGGTGCGGGCCGAGGAAACGCTCGAAGTCGCCGCGCTTCAGGACATCGTTCTCGTTCCGGCCCCCGTAGAAGAGGTCCGCCGCGATGCCGCGCGCGGCGAGCGTGCGCGCGAGGAGGACGAGAGGAGCGAGGCCGATTCCACCGGCGACGAGCGCGACACGGTCGGAGTGGAGGAGGTCGTCGATCGGGAACGGCACGCCCAGCGGACCGAGGACGGGAAGCGGCGTTCCCTCGGCGAAGCGCGCGAGCGCTGCCGTTCCAACCCCCACGATCTTGATGACGAACTCCAGCGCGGGAACGCCCGCCATGGTCGTCACGTCCGCGATGGAGAACGCGCGGCGGAGGTACGGGCGGAGCCCCTCGCCGGCCTGGATCATGGCGAAGTGGCCCGGTTTCGTCCTGGCGCCGATCGCGCCGGCCGAGAGAAACAGGGAATAGTGCCCTTCGTCGTAGTGGATCGTCTTGAGGACGCGGAGCGATTCGTTGACGGCCATCGGGAAGGAGGCGAGACTCGCCGGGCGCGGATTATGAGCGAGGGAAGACCGGCGTACCACCTGCCTCTCGCGGGGGCGCTCGCGGGCCTCGCAGCAGGCGATCTGTTGCTCGGTCTCAATCCGGAGCTCCAGGGCGCTCTTCCGGCGGCGCGACTCCTTCTCGTCGCCGCCGTGGCGGGAGCCATCATCGCCTCGCCGCTCGCTTTCTTGTCGCGCGCGCCGCGCACCCCGCGCGCCGGCG
>OBLU010005626.1_pt1 | contig 11212 bp, 4 predicted proteins | sample 1518681 | NCBI WGS metagenome assembly OBLU01 (sample SAMEA3539304, study PRJEB22396) | soil metagenome | biome: tundra; feature: field; material: soil | place: USA | collected 2010-05 | depth 0.15 m
CAACCTACTGATTAAGAGTCAGTTGCTCTGCCAATTGAGCTACGCGCCCACTGCTAACGATTCGATGGGGACAAACTTTGATTGTACCATCTGTTTTGCGCTGACTTGGGCGGAACGCTGAGCGGAATGGCGGATGGCGCGAGCCTCGCAACATGGCGCAAGCGTGGCAACAACGAGAGCACGAACCGCCACCGAACGAGATGGATTATTTCAATTTAGCGCACCTTAATGGGAAAGAACGGAGAGTTAGACAGGTGCACAAACAGACAGTGAGAGCGCAGGTTGACTTCGACTGCCGTGCCACCGCCATGCACGGGTCTCGCGTGTTACGCTGAGGCGGCTTCCCGGCTTTGATCGGCCACAGCCGGTTTCGAACTGGAGACTGGTTTGCGAATCGGCACAACCTCGGCCATGGGGGAAGACCGCCGCTCAACTCTTCCGATGACCGGCTTGTCCTGGGCGCCTGCCGTTGGCAAGGACACGAACCTGTTTTGTCTCCACAGACGATCGACCAATCGACATTCCCACGGCTGCAGCACTTGCTGTGGTAGCGAGAAAAAATTTCGGAACGTCCATATCAAGTACGCGCGTTCTAGAAGATTCGGCTGTACGTATCGAGGCCCAATAGATGTGTCCAGTTCGAGAACACCATCGGTTAGTTTTTCAATCCACATTTCCTACCCCACATGGAGAACGACGGCCCACGCCGCCTGATCCTTGAAGCGGGCCATTATTGCACCAAGCACGGGGCATTGGGAAGCAATCTTTTTACATTTCAGGAAGAATTTCTTTGCATTGCGCGGTTCAGTCTGAGAAAAAGCTCCTCGGGATCGCTACAAAAAGTGAGGGAGCGGTTGTCAGGTGATTTCCGGCAAGAGCGCAATGCGGTCGAGGGTGGCGCCAATGCCAATACCCTTGCCATCCGATTCCTCGACCCTCACTACCGAGGCCTCGCAGAGAGTCCAACCTCCGGGGCCCAGACCCATGTCCGGAGGCAGCATAATGACCAGTTCCAGCTTGGAGCCTGCTTTCATGCCGGACTCGGAATAAAGAAAAACTCCCGATGAACTCAAATCGCGAGTGAGGCCCTCATGCTCGTTGCCCTGGTGACGCACCTTGACCGGGACGCGAACCGGCACCCGGGATCCCGAACGTCTTTCACTGGTTGCGATTTTTTCGGTCATAAAATGGGGGAAGCGCTCCCGTTGGGGCTGGCGGAGAGGAGGCCAGCAAAAATTCGTTCTTTGACTATCGTTACCCGCTGGTACTGGGGGGTACCCCCCCATACTGCCGGTCTATTAAAATCATCGTGTTACGAAGGATTCTCTCGTAAGTCTATGGGTCTAAACAGTTTAACTTACAAAGTCTTGATAACAAAGGAATTAGCTCAGGTTCTGACCTGTGCTTAGTCTTTATAATCAATTACTTACGACTTGTAAGTCGATCAAAGTCTTGATTTCAAATAACTTAGTGTTTTTCCGCCCGCAGCGGAGACAGGGCGAGCCCCGTCTCTACAATTCGCTGACTCTGGCTAAGTCTTAATTATAGGCCCTGATGTCAACTCAACTAACTGATTTCCGGTGAGAGCCGCGGCCCGCGGCTCTTTCGGTGATCCGCCTTGCAGGGTAGTTCCGAGCAGAACACCCGGTCGCAAAAAAGGGAGACTCCTCCCGCAAAGTCCGCGAGAGGAGCCTAGACATTTTGTACTCCCTAGAACGTAAACTTCAGCGCCAGTTGAATGCCGCGCGGGCCTCCGCCGCCCAGGAACGGGTTGCCGATGCCGACGTCGCCGGTGGCGGTGATCTGATAGCTGCCGTTGCCGACTTCGCGGTTGCTGTTGGCGCCCGTACCCTGCACGAAGCCGGGCGCGCCGTTTATGTAATTGGACGCCGGGTCGGCAATGAAATTGGGCAGTAGCGGACTGGAAAAGTTAGGATGGTTCAATACGTTGAAGAACTCGGCGCGGAACTGCATCTTCAATCGCTCTCCGATCCCCAGGTTCTTATAGAGGGCGAAATCCCATTGTTTGTAGGTCGGGCCGACCAAAGAGTTGCGTCCCAGGTTTCCGTAGTGCCGCGTACCGGCGACGCAGTCGGACTCGAAGCCCGAAATCGACCCGTTGTTGGTGCAAGGCATGGCAAAAGCCGAAAGGTCGAGGAACTTCTTCGGATTGTGTTTGTCGTATACGATTGGGCCAACTACATCCGGACGATCGAAGCCGTCGCCACCGCCGCTATAGTCGTCCTCGCCGTTGTAGTTCAGGGTAAAGGGCTGGCCGCTCTGGAGCGAGACCGTACTGTCAAATCCCCAGCCGTTCTTCAGCGCCTGCATGCCGCCGCCCATCTTGGGAAGGTCATAGGCGAACACCCAGGTGAGGCGGTGGGGAATGTTGAAGTTCGAAGGCCCTTTTTCGCGCTGTGGATTGTTACTGTCTTGAGGTTGTGCTGCATTGACCACGAAGTCTTCCAGGTCGCTGGAGTTGTCCAGCGACTTCGAATACACGTAATTGAGCGCTGAAGTGATTCCGTGCCAGCCATTGACCTTGTAGCTAATCTGTAGCGAGTTGTAGTTGGATTTTCCGGTCGACTTCTCCTGGAAGATGTAGACCGCGCCCTCCTTCGTCATATTCCCACCAAAGTAGGGTGAGCTGAAGGGGCGTGGCACGTAATAATCGTTGTTTACGACGTTGCCGGGGGTGCACCCTGGGAGAGGAGTGGGTATGCCGGTGTCGCACTGGGTCACAATAGCGTTGCTTGGCTGGTTTATGTCGTAAAAGCGGAACAAGCGGTGCCCTTGCGAGCCGACATATCCGATCTGCAGGGTGGTCTTGCTGGTGAGTTGTTGCTGAATGTTGATGTTGAAATTCTCCATGTAAGGCGTCTTGATATGGCGGTCGACTGCGAAGATGTCACACTCGACGGCCACAAAAATCGCGCCTCCCGGAGTGCAACCGGACTGCTCGTAGACGGGTACACCAGGAGTGATCGTCGCGGAGGCCGCGCTAAGCCCTGCCGCGGTAATCGGGGACGGTCCATAGTTACCGTAGGCGGGACCGGGGGCATAGTAGGCGGGATAAGGTAAATGGCCGAGGACCATGTCCTGCGAAAAGGCATCATAGAACAGCCCACCACCGACGCGCACGACAGTCTTGCCCTTTCCCGTCACGTCCCAGGCAATGCTCGCCCGAGGAGAAAAGTCCTTGTAATCGGGCTCGTACAACCGGCTGAGTCCGGAAGTGCCCACCTGGGCCAGTGCGCCAACGCCGACATCGGCGACCGGATCAAAACTCGACACGATGAAGTTGGCAAAGAGATTGTTCTTCTCTTGGACGACTCCGTAGTAATCCCACCGCAGCCCGTAGTTGACGGTAAGGCGAGGCGTTACACGAAAGCTATCCTGCAGATAAAGGCCGTAGCCGTTTTCAAAAGTGTGGCGCGCAGTGGAGCCCGTCGAGGAGTACTCGAGACTACCAAAACCGCCTCCCACTGGCTGCCCTTCAAGGAAAGTGCTCAAGTCGTGGAATTTCAGCCTGCCGCGGAAGTACTTCTGGAACTTCTGCTGATTTATGCTGGTGCGGCGGAACTCAAAGCCGACTTTTAGATCGTGTTTCCCCACCTTCCACGAAAAATCCTCGACGAACTGCGTGTTCGTGTCCACGCGAGCACGCGGATCACCGGAGGTGGTGCCGGGCTGGGCGAAGAAGCTATTCGCACCGGTTGGCGTATATGAGACGAGGATAATTGGCAGGCCAGAGTCGTGCGGACCTCCGTTTTGGCAGTCAGCCAGTGAACTGGCGGCGCACAGCCCAATTGAGCTGGGGTGGAAACTCTGGTCCTGCGGAAAGAAGCCCTCGGCGAATCGGTTCCAACCGTAGCGCAACTCATTCACCATGTTCGTACCGAACGTGTGAACGTAAGAAAGTGAGACCAACTGGACGCGTGTGGGAGTGACTGTGTTGAAGCCGGGGAGCTGACCTCCAGAAGCGGTCAAGGCGAGCGGAAAAGCCTGGGTGCTGTCGCCGAAGAAATAGCGTCCGGTCAGAATATTATTCTGGTTGAAATTGTGGTCGATCTTTCCGATCAAACTGCTGAGATTGTTATACGAAGGAGTAATCAGAGACGCGTTGGAAGTCCCGTTGGGGCCGCCTGTGCAACCGAAGTTGGTTGAGGTTGCGCCCGAGATGTTCGGTGCCGGCCAGAATTTCAGCATGGCTGCGGTCACAGGGTTAGGCGGTCCATTCGCCAGGATGTCAGCTGCGATCTGGTTCGGGTCAGGTACACAGGCAAGCGTCACCGTTCCCACGGTTTCGCGCTGACCCTCGTAGTTCGCGTAGAAGAAGGTTTTATCTTTCACGATGGGGCCGCCGAGCGAGCCACCGAACTGGTTGTTGTGGAACGGCGAGCGCTGGTGTTCAAAGTTGAAGTAGTTGCGCGCGTCGAGCGCGTCGTTGCGGAAATACTCGAACAGTTCTCCGTGGAGCGCGTTGGTGCCACTCTTGGTCACGATGTTGACTACGGCGCCGGCGTTGCGTCCATACTCGGGCTGGAAGTTGGAGAGCACCTTCATTTCCTGGACGGCGCCGATGGGCAAAATCGCCGAGGGAACCGCGAACACGCCGCCCTGGTTGATGGCGGGGTCGTTGCGGTATCCGTCGTTCATGTCGGTACCGTCGAGCAGGTAGTTGTTGGAACGTCCGCGGGCGCCGTTCATGGAGAACTCGCCAAACGATCCCGGCGAGTCGGTGATCTGATCGGGCGAACCGGCGACACCGGGATTCAAGAAAATTAACTTGGTGTAATCGCGGCCGTTGATGGGAAGATCTTCGACACCCTTGCTGGTTAGCACCCCTCCCAAGTCATTGGTCTGGGTTTCGATCTGAGCAAGGTCTCCACCGGAGACCTCAACCGTTTGCGTGACCTGGCCGGTTTTCAATTGTGCGTCCACACGCCGTTCGGTGGCCACGTTCACTTCGACGTTGCTCGTAACTGAGGTTTGGAAACCAGTCAGGGAGACGGTGACGGAGTATGTGCCGACCGGCAACTCGGGCACGCTGTAGCTGCCATCTCCGCTGGTGGCGGTGGTGCGCTCCAGTCCGGTGGCTGGATTTTTTACTTTGACGGTGGCTCCGGCTACATATGCTCCGGAGGGATCGGTCACGGAGCCGAGGATTGTCCCACGAAACGTTTGGCCTGTAATCATGGCTGACGAGAGCAGAATCAACACCACCAGTACGCGTAGTTTCATTCGCGGTTCTCCTTGGTCGTCGCGAGCACTGGAAACACTTCCCCGTTCCGCGAGCGGCAAATTCACTTCCATTTGAGATTCGCGGATTATAAACGAGTACGCGAGAAAGAACAGTGCTGAACGTCATCGAAAGGTGTGATGGGAGGAATCAGTGCGGGGAGTAATGGTTCAGTTGAAAAACACACTCCCTCAGCGGCGAAAGCCGCCATTGTTTTGCGGCACTTCGGCGCGGCGGAAGAGGCTGCGGAAAAAGCATCTTCAGCGCCACCGTCTCACCTCGGCGGCTAAAACCGGATCTGAAAACAAGCAGGTTATCGCAGCGGTAAACCGCTGCGCCACCCAAAATCACGTGCAACACCGACTAAATCAAGTGCAACACCGACTTTTCCGTAAGCTGTGAAGCCGCGTCCCTCAAAGCAGATTCAAATTGAGCCACCACCGTGCGGGGAGTTGTCGTGCGACCAGTCGTGCATACAGGTCGTGCAACATCGTGGTGGGAGCGAGAAATCGCGAGGTGGACGGCTGGATCTAACGGCTGGAGCGTAATGGCTTGAGCGTGGACGACGGTCGAGTCTAGAAGCTGAAAGCGACGCCGCCTCGTACCGAACGCGCTGACTGCACCAGATAAAGCGTATGCCCGTCACGTCCCATCACGGGGACATAGCCCTGCGCCAGAAGATTTCGCAGGTCCATGAGAACTTCCATGTGTCCGGCCATGAAGCTGGCCGGAATCGGCTGCCGGAGGCAGAGGTTCAGGTAGGGATCGGCCTGGCCAGCCGAAGTATTGAATTCATCGACCGGGGTCAAGGCGCGACCGCCAGCGTAACGGTAGGAGGCGATCCAGCGCGTCTTCGACTTGGGGACGGTTCCGCTGAACTTCGCGGCCACAGCCTGACGGCGCTCGGCGCGAATCCACTGGCGCGCGTCCTGGAGCTGGATATCGGGACGCGATAGCTCGAGCTGGCCACCGTAAGCGTAATCGAGGGTCGCGGTGAGATCGGACAAGAGTTTCCGTTGCAGCACGATGCGCATTCCACGCGTCGCGAAATCGTTACCCTGGTAGCTGAATGTGCCCGAGTACACATCGGGCAGCACCTCGCCGGATTCGGCCATCATTTCTCCCGGCGCCATGGCGCCAACTCCGGTGAGAACGGGGTCGACGATGCTGTCCGAGTAAAACGCGACCTGCATATTGTTCTTGCCGATGCGCTGGGAGATGGACACTTCCTGGTGATGGGCCCGCTCTACGGCAGGCGCATAGCCAGTGACGCTCATGCGCGGCGCGGTTTCGCTCAGGTCCGACGAGGTCGAATCCAAATCATCGCCGAGACGATCGTTGTTTAAGCGACCCTCCACTCCCATATTTGGAACCGAGCTGGCATATTGATATTCGAGAAGGGTGTTGGGAGTGATGTGAAAATCGGCTGCGGCAAAGGGTTTGAATGCGTTGACGCGTCCCATGAACTGGATCGTCTGCAATTCGCTGCCAAGCTTTATCTCCAGCTTATCGCCCAGGACCAGGCGATCGGAACTCTTCACCGACAGTGCCTGTAACGAGGCGCCGGGCATGGAGGTCAAATCAGGCGAATTCAGGCGGAGAGCAGTAATCGCTATGGAAGGCTCGAAGACGCCGTTGAAGCGGTTGGTGTAAGTGGTGCGCAACACGGCGGCTGGGATACGCTGGCCACCGGTACCATAACCGAGGTTGCCGTTCAGCCGCAAGGTGCCACTCGACAAGAGCGAGCGCTCGACGGCAAAGCCGGCGGTCATGTCGGAGGGACTGCCATAGCCCTGGCCGGGAGATCCGGCGAGGAAGGTCACACTCCCTTTCAAATCGTGGTCCGCGTTGGATTCTCCGGTCTGCGCGACGACAGTAGTGCCGTCCTCAAGGACGCGCAGAATGGGACGGTTGGAGACGGAGCGCAACGTCCACTTCCAGTCATCGTCATCCACCGGACTGCGCAGCGGAACCAACTGAATGGCTTCGAAGAGGGTGGTCAGGGTAATGTTGACCATGAGCTTCGCGCCGGCGCGAACGCCGATTTTCTCGCGCAGCGAAGGAAGGAACGAGGGCGCGCTTACCTTGACACTGTAGATTCCAGGGAGCAGAGTGGCGACCGAGTAGAAGCCTCGATCGTCGGTGAAGACTTTCAGCGCATGGGAGGCGGAGCCGAGGATTTCCACGGCGGCACCCATCTGCGGCACGCCGCTTCCGTCGCGAACATATCCGGAGATCGCACCCGGGATTGCGCCTGAGGAATTTGCGCACCAGGCGGGACGAGCCGTGACCGCAGCGACGCTTATGACGACTATGAGGAGCCCGAGCTTTCGAAGCATCTCGCCCACCACCTCTGGGGGATCCAGACAGCAGGTTACTCCACGGCGAAGGTTGCCGATGGACCAACCGTCTGCTTGGAAAGGTTGTCGTTCACTTTAATCACGATCTTGTACAGGCCCGGTTGCAGGTTCGCGGCGGACAGGGTCTTCTGCAGCGTAACCTGGTCGCCCACATTGCCCATCGTGTCGGTCGACTCGACAGTATGGATCACGGCCTTGTTATTCGCGTCCGTGACATTGTACTCGATGGTAGCCGAAGGCTTGTGCGTCTTCTCGTCGACGCTGAGATTGTAAACCTGCATCCAGAAATTCAGCTTCTGATTGCGTTTGAAGGAAATAGGCTTGCCGTCGGAAGGGGCCACGCGCGGGCGGACTTTGGTGGTTCCGATTACGAAATTGCCCGTGCCTACATTCTTGGCGGCCACCGGTTCCATCTGGTCGGCTATGATGAGCGTTGAATTGCTCAACTTGTCCTCGCTGAAGTCCGGGATCTGGATCGCATGGCTCCAACTGCCCTTGCGATCCCCATTTACGTCCTTCACTACAACATCGAGACGGTAGCGATTCTGGCTGATACGCAGGGGCAGCGCTTTCCAATACACCGAAGAATTTTCCGCGGTTTTCGGCAGCAGTTCCACGGGCACATCGATCTGCACAGTATCTTCAAAGGTTTGCACGATCTTGCCCGTCAGCGTGGTCACGCGTCCGAAGATATTCACGGTACCGCGTTCCACGCCATCCTTGTTCTGGAAAGTTACATCCCGGTTCTTGATCTGAATCGTGATCGGAACCAGCACCGTGTCGCTGGTGACCTTCACGAAGTCGGCGCGCACATCAAAGGGCATCAGGTTGTAGATGATCTTTGTGTTGACCACCTCTTCCAGATCCTTGAATTTGACGGCCGGGGCTGATTGCAGTTTGGCGAATTGCTCCAGGCGATCGAATTCCTTGGCCTGCAAGTCCTTGTTAAAGGGCGATTGGCCGAGTTGCTCGGTGCCGCCGTTGGTAAAACGACTTGCCTTGCTCGCCATGCCCATTTGCTCGTACAGGGTCAGACCGGCGTTCGGAGTGTACTTGAGGGCGTCCTTTTCCGAGCGGTCCATGGTCATGTGATAGTCGCCACACATGCAGGAATCGACGAATTCGATGATGACTTCCTGGCCTATGCCTTCCAGATAGCGATAGCGCCAGGTTTCAAACGGGAAGGTTGAGGTCTCGCCGCCACCTTCTTCCATGGGACGCTCGTAGCTGCCGCCCGAAGGATGGGCCTCGATCTCATCGGCCGGTCCAAACACGATGTACATCCGGCCACGGTCGGTCTTCCAGCCGGGGATACCGGCCGCGAAGTGCTCGTTGGCATAGGCGATGCGGCGGTAGTGCTCTTCTTTGAACTCGTTCTCCTCGGTGTCTGGAGTGGGATCGCGGCGTTGCCAGAAAGCTTCAATGAACTGGTCGCGCTCTTCGTCGTTCGAAAGAAGCATGAAGGCTTTTTGCTCTTCGTCGGTAATAATCCAGCGGACGTCCTCGTCCAGCCACTTCCGATACGTTTTGCTCAACTCGATCTTCAGGGCCTTGGCGTTCTTCCTTCTTTGTTTTTCCGGGATCGGGCGCTTGAGAGGATCTGCCTGGTTTCCGGGGGCAGTCGCCGCTCCGGTGTCCTCCGAGCTCTTGGTGTCTTTATCTTTATCCTGTGCCAGGGAAACGGCGGAAAAACCGACTGCCATCACGCTTGACAACAAACCAACCCAGCACCGGAATCGAAGACCTGCGGAAAACATAGAAGGGCCTACCTTATGCGAGACTTCAGTAGTCTGATTCTATGTTCATTAGATACAACAAGGCAAGCGGAAGTGGCCTGATCCGAAAAGATTTAATGAGGAAAGGTTACTTCTAACAGCTTAAGAATCCTAATCTTGCGGTCGAGCCACGGCGGACAGTAGCCCAGGACTGGAGGGCGCGAGGACATACTGGAACACTTCTTCGTGCTTGCGGGCTCATCCCTGGCCGCGATATATAATGATCTTCGCCCAACGTTTCAACTCCGTAGCCCTCGGAGCGCCGATGGGTGAGACCTGCTTGGCGGGGACGCGGGAACTTTCCCACTTGCTTGAACGTAACACTGAATGCGTAACCACGGGTCTGTTCTCGCCGGTTGAGCTAGAAGCCCCAGGAGTGTATGTGGGCCCGGAGCAAGAGGTTCAAAGCGTAAGGCGGGGGACAAGGCGGACCGCGAAATTCAAAGCCGTCGGGCGTCGCCGAGACTGAGTCATCATCATGAAGACGTGGAAGAAGGTATTGATCGGGGTAGGCGTAGTCCTGGTGCTCGTCATCATCGTGTCCGTTACCGTTTACCAGAGTCAGAAGAATCTGGTGACGGTGCAGACGGGGAAAGTGCAAAAGCAGAACCTGGCCTCGGTGGTCAGCGCGTCGGGTGAAATCAAGCCCAAGACCTACGTCAACATCGGAGCCAATGCCTTCGGCAAGATCATCAAGCTGCACGTGAAGGAAGGCGACCGCGTAAAGAAGGGGCAGTTACTCGCGCAGTTGGAGAACGTCCAGTCCTCGGCCGACGTCAACGCCACGCGCGCCTCCGTACAAGCGGCTCAAACCGACGCCGTCGCCTCCGATGCCGCCCTGAACACGTCGCTCGCGGACCTGAACCGCGCCAAGTCCGACGCCGTTCACGCCAAGCTCGACTGGGAGCGCGCTCAGGGTCTATACAACGCGGCCCTCATCGCCAAACAGGATTACGACGTCAAGAAAGCGGCATGGGAGTCAGCCGATGCCGGTTTGGCCCAAGCCGAAGCAAAAGTGGCCCAAGCCAAAGCGCAGAAAGATTCGATGGACAAGCACATCACCCAGAATCAGGCGACCCTGACCCGGTTTACCGACGTGCTGCAAAAAACCACGTACGAAGCGCCCTTTGACGGCGTAATCACCAATCTCCCCGTGCGCGAAGGCGAGACGGTAGTCATCGGAATCCAGAATTCCCCCGGCAGTACGCTGATGACGCTAGCCGACATGTCCGTGATCACCTCCGAGGTCAAGGTGGACGAGACGGACATCGTCAATGTGCATCTCGGCCAACCCGCCGACGTGACCATCGACGCGATTCCCCACAAGGTTTTCCACGGCGTGGTCAGCGAAATCGGCGATAACGCGATTGTGCGCTCGACTGGTGTCGCTACCTCGCAGGCGACTTCGACCAGCGAGGAAGCGAAGGACTTCAAAGTCGTCGTGACGCTCACGGACCCGCCAGCCGACCTGCGCCCCGGCCTTTCTTCGACTGCCAAGATCACGACCGCGACCCGCAGCGGCGCGCTCAGCATTCCCATTCAAGCGCTCACCGTCCGCACTCAGGCCGATCTCGCGCCCAAGGACAAGGATGCGGGGAAAAACTCTGTGCAAGCCTCTTCCCCTCCGGCGGAAGCATCGAAGCAGAAAGAAGAAGTGCAGGGCGTGTTCGTGATCCGTAACAAGAAAGCTGAATTTATCCCGGTGGATACCGGGATTAGCGGCACCACGGACATTGAGGTCGTGAAGGGCCTGCAAGAGGGTGACGAAGTAATCACCGGGAGCTACAAGGTTTTACGTACCCTGAAGCCGGGAACGAGTGTCAAAATAGATAACT
>OBLU010005627.1_pt1 | contig 11212 bp, 7 predicted proteins | sample 1518681 | NCBI WGS metagenome assembly OBLU01 (sample SAMEA3539304, study PRJEB22396) | soil metagenome | biome: tundra; feature: field; material: soil | place: USA | collected 2010-05 | depth 0.15 m
GAGTAGCGCCGGTGATCGTACTGATCCTGGTGGCGGTGCTGTGGATCGCCGTTCTGGTTCCCAGTGTGATCTCGAAGCTCTCGGAGCGGCGATCTGCCGGCTCGATTGACCACTTCCACCAGCGACTCGACCTGCTTGAGCGTACGGGGCCCAAATTGGTGGAACCCGCGTATCGCCTGACCGGCACGGAGTCGGCAGCGAGTTCGGCCGGGCCGGTCGTGGTGGCGGTCCCGCCTCCTCCCGTTCGCCCCAACCTCATCTTGGTTCCGCCGGTCGACGATGCCCCTTCGCCCAGGGAGGCGCCCCCCGAGGAATCGCCATGGCCGCTCGCGGTGGACGATGTCGTGGTTCGGCTGTACCCCGCGCCCGCAGATGCCACCGAGTCCGATGTCTCCGAACTGGCCGTCGTAGAGCAGCGCAAGCTGATGGCCGGCGATCGCCGACACCTCGCACGCAGGCGGCGCAGGGACGTGTTCGGGATCCTTTGTGCTCTCGCCGCGCTGACCGGCATCCTCGGCTTGGCGCATCCGTTGCGCGGGGCCTGGGTGGCGTCGGCCGTCTTCCTGGCTCTCCTCGTAGCGTTCGTCGGGCTGGCCGTGTACGGCCAACGGGTCGAGGCAGAACGACGTCACATGCAGTTCCTACGCCGAGCCGAACGAGCCCGGACCGGGGACGATGACGTCGATTCGGGGGCGGTCAAGTACCTGTCGGCAGAGGACCTGGCCCACTACCATGAGGCTGAGGGAACCCGGTTGGCCGCCGAGGCCTAAGAAGCGGATTCACCAGCCCCGGTTCAGGCTTCCGAGCGGACCTGGCCACCCCCAGGACTAGCCTGAGGTTCGCTTTGGGGGTGTAGCTCAGTTGGCAGAGCGCTACGTTCGCAACGTAGAAGTCGGCGGTTCGAGTCCGCTCACCTCCACTGACCCCTGTTGGCAGATGTCAGGTGTTGGTGCAGTTCAGAGGTGACATCAGCCTTCCGATTGCCCTCAGGTGGGTAAGCGGACTCGAACCTTGCCGAGCGCCGCTACCTGTCCGAGGGGTCGATGGCTCTATCGACCCGGACGAAGACGAGGTGCTCGCGCTCGCCGAGCACCCGTAGCTGCCGGCCGCGTAGTCTGGCGAGCGCACCGAGGCGATCACCCCTCGCACCACCACTTCGTGGGGACGCCGCCCAGGCCATCGCCAAGCATCAGGGGACCGAGTGGCCGTCGTGCCCCAAGAGCGCTTAGATCGGGGAGGCAACTGATGTCGGCTACCGACATTCACGAGTACCTGGACCGCCTCGACGAGCCGAAGCGCTCGACACTCAGCCAGCTGCGCCGCGACATCCTCGCGGTGGTCCCCGACGCCGAGGAGTGCATCTCTTACGCCGTTCCAGGTTTCAAGGTCGCCGGCAAGACGGTCGCCGGCTTTGCCGCCTTCAAGAACCACCTGAGCTATCTGCCCCACAGCGGCCGGGTGTTCCCCGAGTTGGCCAAGGAGTTAGCCGGCTACGAGAAGTCGACCGGAGCGTTGCGATTCCCGGTCGACAAGCCTCTACCGGCCGAGTTGGTCGAGAAGCTGATCGCCGTGCGCCTCCGGCAAGCCTTCCCTTTGGACGCTGTTGAGGGCCGCTATTCCTTGTCCGTTGGCCGCTCCGCTCGCTCGGCACCCCATCGGCGATGATGACCTGGTGACGAGGGCAAGGTCGCTTCCCGGGACGCCTGGACGGATCCTCGGTCGGGTGCCCGCAGCGCTTTTCTTGTCGTTGCGCGGCTACAAGCGATCGTTTGTCGGAGCCGACGCGCTCGCAGCCGTAACGCTGCTCGCTATCGCGGTGCCTGAGCAACTCGCAACCTCCAGGCTCGCCGGCATGCCCCCGATCACCGCCGTCTATGCGTTCATCGCCGGCACGGTACTCATCGCGGCACTCGGGTCAAACCCGCAGATGTCGGTCGGGGCCGACTCCACGATTGCCCCACTCTTCGCGGTTGGCATCGCACACCTGGCCCCGACCGGGTCGTCGCACTATGTCGAGTTGGTCGGGATCCTCGCCGTCATGGTCGGAGCGATCGTGGCCCTCGTCGGTCTCTTGCGGCTTGGATGGATTGCCGAATTCCTGTCCGCTCCGATCATCACCGGCTTTCTCGCCGGTGTCGCGGTCATCATCGTCGTGCACCAGCTCCCCGACCTCCTGGGCCTGTCCTCAACGAGCGGCTCCACACTTCATCGCATTGCGGTGGTGGTGGGACATCTCGACCACACGAACGGCTGGGCTCTCGGCATCGGCATGGTCACCTTTGCCGTCGTCGTCGTCGCCGAGCGCGTGGACCGCAGGTTCCCCGGAGCGCTCGTCGCGCTGGTCGGTTCCACCATCGTCGTGGCGATTCTCGGGCTCCACTCCCAAGGTGTTTCGGTGCTCGGGAGCTTTGCGCACGGCGCGCCGCGCTTCGGGTTGGTGGGCCTGTCGTGGTCGGCGTTGAGAAACGTCGTGCCAATCGCCGGAGTGGTCGCGCTCGTCGTCCTCAGTCAGTCGGCAGCTACGAGTCGTGCCTTCGCCGACCAGGGAGGATTCGAGGTCGACATCGGGCGAGACTTCGTCGGGGTGGGAGCGGGAAGCATCGTGGCGGGCCTGTGCGGTTCCTTTCCCGTGAACGCGAGTGCTCCGCGAACTGCCGCTGTGGCCTCGGCGGGAGGTCGCACCCAGGCTGCCGGGCTCGGCGCTGCGGCGGCTCTGGCGCTGCTGGTCCCGGCAGCGAACTTGCTGAGGGACGTCCCCCTGGCAACCCTGGCGGGAGTGTTGATCTACATCGCGACACGGATCTTCCATGTCGGCGAACTCGTGGCCATTGCTCGATTCGACCGGTTCGAGCTCGGGCTAACGGTGATCACCTTGCTCACGGTGGCACTCGTCGGGGTCGAGCAGGGCATCGGCGTGGCGGTCGGTCTGGCCGTCCTCGATCGCACCCGCCTGAGTGCTCGCCCTCAACTGCACGTGCTCGGTCGAATCTCCGGCACAACGAGCTGGGCACCGCTTAGCGTCGCCGAAAACGCGATCCAGCTGCCCGGAGTTTTGGTCGTGCTGTTTGCGACACCGTTGTGGTACGCGAACGCGGTCCATTTCCGCACCCAATTGGATGGCGCGCTGGCCCGCGCTGAAGGGATACCCAGGCTTCTGGTTCTCGACGCGATGGGCATGAGCGACATCGACTTCACGGGGGCCCGGGCGCTGCTCGAAGTGCTCGACGAACTTGATCGAGCCGACATCGAAGTCGTCGTGGCCCGGGCAGGAGCGCACCTGCGCCAGGGCCTTGTCCGAAGTGGCCTGCTCGAACGCATCGGCGTCGAGCACTTCTTTTCTTCGGTCGGCGAGGCCGTCACGTCTCTCGGTCCGAACAGTGCAGATCGAGGCGAGCCTTGAACACCCCCGTCTGAGGCTCCTCCCTCGGTCGACATGGGCAATGGTGGCCAGTGGGCCGATCCTCCGCCCACCCGTGCTGGGGCCTCGCACGGGCGACCGCGAAGACACCACGGTGCCGAGCTGGTCGGTGCTCCGGTAGTACGGTCGCTGAGCGTGTTGCGTGCCATACGGCATCGTCGGCCAAAGGCCGCCGTGCCGGGAAACTCAACCAGTGGTTGACGGCCGATCACCCAATCGTCACGGCCTTGTCCGCAGGGTCCTGTTTCAGCCGGTTGCATCTGTGGCCGACGCCCTGGTGCCGTCGATCGTCGACGCCGTCGACCTCGATGAGGCACTGAGCCGGGTCGACGTCGACAAGCTTCTCCAGCGAGTGGACGTGAATGCCCTCTTGGAAAGGGTGGATGTCGACGCCCTGCTGCAGCGAGTGGATGTGAACGCTGTCGTCCAGCGAGTGGACGTGAATGCCCTCTTGGGAAGGGTGGACGTCGGTGCGATCACCGGTCGGCTCGAACTGAGTTCGGTGGTTACTCGGAGCACCGAGGGACTCCTGGTCTCGCTGCTCAATCTCTTCCGCCGCCAAGTGGTGGGACTCGATGTCCTCGTACGGCGCTTCCTTTTCCGCTTGGCCAGACGTTCGCCGGAGATGTCGGCGGTCGGTCCGCCGTTGCTGGTGGGCACCCACTCTGAGCTCGGAGTGCTGAGCGGGCAGGTGAGCGGGCGTTACGCCGGACCGGTCAGTCGGCTGATCGCCTTCGGGTTGGACGTGGGGGTCGTCCTTGCCACCTTTGCCGTTGGGGCGTCGATCTTCTCCTACGTGGGTCGTCTTGTGACTGGCCATGAATTCGCACGCGGCGGAGCCAGCGACCCGTGGTGGACCACCGCCCTCGTCGTCTGGTTCTTCATCTACACGTGGCTAGGGATGGCCATAGCGGGACGGAACGTCGGGAAGGCGATCATGGGACTACGGGTCGTTGCGAAAGACGGTTCGCCGCTGGCCGAGCGCCAGTCGCTTCTCCGGGTATTGGCCATGCCGTTGAGCTTCCTGTTAGCGGGAGTCGGCCTGATCATGGGGATCATGAGCTCAGGACATCGGACGCTGCACGACCGCTTGGTAGGGACCTGTGTCGTATATGACTGGGGGGACCGGCCGGCCGAGATGCCGGCCCCCCTTTCTCGGTGGCTTGCCCGTCGGGGAGCGACCGACGACCTCGCTGGCCATCGGCGCCCCGGGCCCGGTGGTGGCTAGCGCTTCGTCACCTTGATTCGGACCTCTGGCAGTCCCCTTCCCTTCGGCCGGCTGGGTCCTGGAATCGGAAAAACGCCGGGTTGGGATTCTGGCGACCACACAGGGCGACCGGTGGATTTCCTCAAGCGTCCGGCAAGGGCGACCGGCGACCGGCCGGGAGCGAGAGGACTTCGAAGTTCCAGACCACTCGACTGTCCCCTCAAGAAGTCCGCAAAAGATCTCCCGGCTTGGACCGTGTCGCCACCAACGCAGGTGCGATCGCGATGAGGTTGGCGACCACCAGGACGCCCGCCACCAGTACGGCAACGAGCCAGATCGGCACCACGGAGACCGGGACAACACCCAGGTTGTTGGCGAATGTCTTCCACACCGCCTGACCGATCACCACCCCCAGCGGGACACCGATGACGATTCCGACGACGGCAAACGTGGTGGCTTGCCAAGCTACGGCAGAGGCAACCTGGCCGTTCACGAACCCGAGCACCTTCAAAAGCCCGACTTCCCGTCGGCGGCGCGACACACTCACCACGAGGAGATGAGCGAGCGTCGCCGCACCGAACACGGCCAACATCGCACCGAAGATGAGCGGGAAGTTGACCGCCTCGCCGAAGTTGACGAGAGACGTCGGGGTTACCGGAAGTGCCACGCTTCCTTGGTACGTATCTAGATAGTGCTTGATCGCGGTCTGCCCCCGTGGACCGGGCACGAAGCTGGCCAGGATCTCGTCGCCACTGTTGGCCTCGAACTGCTGTCGGCACGCTGCCTGCCCGGGCCCCGGAGCGCACGCGGCGTGTTCGAGGCCAACGGTCGTGAACAAAGCCCCGGTACCCAGGCTTACGTATCCGCCAAGCACGGGGAAGGAGAGCTGAGAGACCACTTGGAACGGCACGGTTCGCTTACCAAACGTGACCTGAACAATTGCGCCCACATGGGCGCCGACCTGGCGCATCGTCGTGGCACCGAGGCCGATCTGGTCATCTCGGTTTGGAAGATGCCCATCGACCGTCGAAAAGAGCAGTCGCCCCCGGACGGCCGTTCCCACGATGGCCCCCACGGTCACCTTGTTGACCGAGAGCTCTCCGGCACCGACTCCCCCGGTAATCGCGGTGACGGCTCTGTTGTGCTCAAGGCTGCTGAGAAGAGCGGCTTCTGGCGGCCCCTTGGCCACGTTGAAACTGAGCTGTCCCGGATCGCCATACAGCTCGGGCGTGGCCGTGAGATGCGAAAGGCTGGCGCCGAAGACCCCGGTCCCGCACAGCGCTATCACCGCCAGTACCGTTCCGAGAAGGGTGGAGCCCAACGGAATGGTGGCCCCACCGGATCTTCGCTCCAGGGCGTTGCGGACTCCGATCACCGAGCTCGGCGGCGCCCCCGTCCCAGCGAGGTAAGCCACCACCGCAGAAGGATGGGCAGCAACTGCCCCGTCGTCGGACCGCACGGTGCGCGCAGCCCGCGCCGCCGGCCAAATGCCTAACGCAAGGACGACTGCCACCGTGACGAGTGCTCCGAGCGGGAGGACGAGCGTGTCGAAGGTAACACCAGTGGAGGTCTCAGCAATGCGTGCCTCGCCCAGCGGAGCGATTGGGGACAAGGCGGTAGCGACCGCCACGGCGCCGGCAGCACCGACAAGTCCGACAACCAGGTTCCGCGCCATGCCGAGCGCGACTAGGTGTCGCCGATCGGCACCGAGGGCCGCCATCGTCGGATAGTCCTCGCTCTCGATGATGCTCTGGCGGCCCAGGGCCTGGCCGACAACCGCCAGCCCGACCAACGCGGCCAGCGCGGCCAGGATCCACCATCCGAGGGCCTGGGGGTGGATCGATCCCTCGACCGCTGCGGCTTGCCCGTCTTCACTCGAGTAGGCCACGAAGCCTGCACCTCGCCTCAAGGCGTTGGCTGCGTTGTCGAATCGGGAAAGGTCAGCCGCACCGTGACGGAGGCGGACGAAGTACTGATATGTGACGGCCGTCCGTGGGAGCACGGTGCGGGCGAACGCCGGGGTGGTGAACAAGTCATACGAAGGGGTCCCCCCGGACGGGAACTCGTACTCGGTGGCTGCGATCCCGACCACTTGGAAGGCAACCGTCGGCCCTTTGGGATTCGGCAGTCCAACATTGGGGTTGTTGTAGGCCGACGCTTGCGACGGTGCTTCGAACGGAACGTGGATCACAGTGCCGAGCTGCACCCCGTAGTCCCGTTGCAGAGTGAACGATGCCAGCACCTGGTCGGGGGCCGCTGAGTCGGGCAAGTGGCCCGAGACGAGATTGAAGGGCGATCTGGCCGTGGGGGGTGCGACGACAACGTTGAAGCTCGGGGTGTTCCTGATCGACCGGGGGCAATCGCACGTCGGGTGACCATTGTCAGCGATGATGACTTCGGTGGCGGAGGTGACCCCGGGAAGCGCGGCGACCTTAGGCACCGGTTGGTTGGCGTAGACAAAGGCGTCGAAGCCATGGGCGGCGACCAAGCGTGGGAACGCGGACTCGGTACGGCGGCCTGCCGCCATGGCGGCCAGCACGAGCCCGCCAACGACGCTTATCAGGATCGCGATGGCCAACCAGGATCGCCATCGGCGGCGCAACTCGGCGCGAAAGGCCAGCCTGACGGCCCCCAAGACGCCCTCCTCCCCTCCATGGTTTGCTCCAGTGTGGCGGGTCGAGGGTGCGTCGCCAAGGTGGTCAACTGGTGGAGCGCTCTCGTGCTGGCACCAGGCAACGCAAGAAGTGCCTGCACAGGCCCCCCCTTTTCCCGGTTTGCGAAGTGTCCGTTCGGCTCCGCTGATCTCGTGAGAGAGCGTTGACTCTCGAACCATGACCGAAACGTCGTGTTTCTTCGAGTTGGTCCACGCAATCGGGACAACTCCAGATCAGCAGTTATGGGTTCCTTGAGCGACAAGTGACGAGTCCCAGATCCGCCGACCTGTCGTCTGAGGCACTGACGCCGAGGCGGCTGGAGTTCCGGACTGACGATCTGTCGCGCTTGCGGCAGCAAGCACTCCGTGTAGTGAGTCGGGAACGACGGGTCGCCGAGCCGGTGTTCGGGGACGCCTCAATCCAAATCAATTGTCTGAGGGCATGGGCAAGGTGTGGATTGTCATCGTCGGGCCGACGGCGATGTTGGGCTTAGCATCCGGTAATGGAGGTCGGACGATGATCGTTGGGGTTGTTTGGCGGGGTGAAGGAGAGAAGCGGTACAGCGCTCGTGGGAGTGTGATGTTCTTCAAGGCGCTGGCAGAGCAGGACGATGGCGACTTCTCACTGATGGAGCGCACGCTGCCGCCCGCAGGTCGTCGGCCACCGCCACATCGTCACACCAACTGCTCCGAGGCGTATTTCGTTCTCGATGGACTGGTGTCGGTCATTGTGGAGGAAGAGGAACTTACCGTGGGGCCGGAGGGGTTCGTCTTGATACCTCGTGGCACTGCGCATACTTTCGGCAACGCTGGTGAAGACGAAGCTCGGCTACTCGTGATTCATGCCCCCGCGATGGACGCTTACTTCGCTGGACTACATGAGCTGTGGAATCGTGATCAGGCACCCTCGCCCGACGAGGAGCGGGCGCTGATGGTTCGCTTCGGCATGGAAACCGTTTAACCCCCATCGACCATCCTGCAAGCGTCGCCGGGTCATGCTCGCGAAACGTCACAGTCCCGGATACTGGGCACCGGTCGTATGGTGGGCCGGTGACGACAGCCAGCGGCGGCCATGGGCGGTCCGCTCGCTACCGCTCCTACCTCCCCTGGATTGTCGCAGCCGCCTTCACGGTCAGCGGGGTGATCCACCTGGCCCACCCGGCCAGCTTCACCCCGATCGTCCCCCACTTCCTGCCCTTGCCGACCGAGTTGGTCTACGTCAGCGGGGTGGCCGAGCTCATCTGCGCGGTTGGGCTATGGCGACGGGACCGCTGGGCGGGGATCGCCGCCGCCGTGCTGCTGGTGATCATCTGGCCGGCCAATCTGCAGGACGCCATAACCACCCAGCACGGCCATGACCTGACGACCAAAGTGGTCGACTGGATCCGATTCCCCTTGCAGATCCCGCTCATCTGGTTCGCCCTTCAATCTGGCCGAAGCCGGACTGAGTGAAACGGGCGACTGCCCCTTCAAGACGTCCGCAGAAGTTCTCCCGGTTTGGAACGTGTCGCAACCAGCGCAGGTGCCACGGCAATGAGGTTGGCGACCACGACGACGCCCACAACCAATAGAGCGATGAACCAGATCGGCACGACGGAGACCGGGACGACACCAAGGTTGTTGGCGGATCCCCTCCATACTGCCTGGCCGACCACCACCCCCAGCGGGACGCCGATGACGATGCCGACAAGGGCCAAGGCCCTGGCCTGCCAGGCCACGGCCGAGGCAACCTGGCCGTTCACGAACCCGAGCACCTTCAAGAGCCCGACCTCTCGTTGGCGGCGCGAGACGCTCAGCACGAGCAGATGGAGGAGCGTCGCCGCACCGAACAGAGCCAACATGGCACCAAAGATGAGCGAGAAGTTGACCGCCTCGTTGATTGGCCCCAGTGTTGCGCGCCCAAGGCGGGTGGCCAAGGTGGTCAACTGGTGGAGCGTTCTCGTGCTGGCAGGTCTCGTAACTGTTCTGGGGAAGGTTGAAAGAGCTGCAGGCCCCGGGAGGAGGCGACCCCGTCCTACGACGGGCGATCATCGCTGTCAGGGACAGCCAGTTCCGTTAGTCCAGGTCGAGCACATGATCGGGCAGCTAGCAGCGGATCACCAGCTTCGAACAACCGGCGCGTCGGGATTTGACCGTGGACCTAGGTCAGACCTCTTCGGGGTCTGTCCCGATCACCGACGACCGGGTGAGAGCAAACACGCCGAAGATGACCAGCGCGAGGCCGAGCACCTCGAAGACCGGCGCCAGCCCGCGGGAGTCGATGTGCTCATGGAAGAGCCCAAGGCCGATAGCGCCGGCCACCAGGGGCTGCGCAGCGGTCAAGGTGGGAAGCGACAGGCGCAGTGCTCCGGCGTGAAATGCGCTCTGGGTGAGTACCAGGGAACCGACCGCCCCGATCATCAGCGCGTACGGCACCCACGTGGTCAGCGCGTGCACGACCCCGGCATCCAGAAGGTGACCGGTCCGCTCGGTGAGCGCCGCCACGTACCCGAAAGCCGTACCCGAACCAACTGCCAGCAGTACCGCAGCGCGGCGGCGTGACGCACCCCGTGCGGCAAGCACGACGGCTCCGCATCCCGCGACGACGACAATGGTCAAGAACGTCCAGGCCTCTCCCGAGGCGTTGGGATGACCCAGTCCGGGGTGTGCCACGCCAAGGAACAGGGCAAGTCCCGCAGCGATTGCGACGGTCGACGCCCATCCGGATGCGGCGACTCGCTGGTGGTCGAGCCATGCGGCCAGCGGCAGCGCGAGGACCAGGCTCAGGACGAGGATCGGCTCGACGAGAGCGAGCGAGCCTCTTCGGAGTGCGAGGAACTGGAAGACGTAACCAACGCCGTCGAGAGCGTTGCCGAGGAGCCACCTGGGGCGGCGAACCAGGCGGATGAGGAGTCCGGCGCGCATCGACAGCCCCGGCGGTTCACGGATCGCTGCCCGATGCTGGAGCACAGCGGCCAGTCCGAAGAAGGCCGCACTGGCTATCGACAGCAGGACAATGGAGATCAGGCCACGCCCCAAGTGGTGGTGGAACACCGCCAAACCCTGGGGCACGAACGCCAACACCACGACAGCATCCCGCGCTTGTGGCCGTGACACGATCCCCACCGGGTCAACAGCCTGCTGAAGCGGTTGACCGGTGCGGCTAATTCTCGGCCGCGGAGCCTTCGATCTGCGTTCTCCCAACGCCCCGGGGCAATTGCAACCAGCTTGTTGACGGCCGGCTCCCCCGTAGCCCCCGATCGGGGAACAGGCATTTCTGTGCGGCCGGCGCGAACGCCCCCCGTAAGCGTGCAATGGGACCGGTAGCCTGAGGTGGTGGGGGGCCTCTTGGAACTCGATGGGCTGACTCGTAGGTACGGGGCGCTCACCGCCCTCGACGATCTCTCCTTCTCCGTTTCCGCCGGACAGGTGGTGGGCTTCCTGGGCCCGAACGGGGCCGGCAAAACGACCACGATGCGCGCCGTCTTCGGCCTGACCGATCTGGACTCCGGGACTGTCAGGTGGAACGGTGCACCGGTCGGCCAGGCGGATCGCCGCCGGTTCGGGTACATGCCAGAGGAACGAGGGCTGTACCCGGCCATGCTCGTCGGCGAGCAGCTCGAGTACCTGGGGAGATTGCACGGAATGAGCGCGCCCGATGCGCAAGTCGCGACGAAGGCATGGCTGGAGCGGCTCGGGGTTGCAGATAGGGCGGACAGCAAGGTGGATTCCCTCTCCCACGGGAACCAGCAACGAGTTCAGCTTGCTGCCGCGTTGATTCACGCGCCTGAACTGCTCGTTCTCGATGAGCCTTTGGCCGGATTGGACCCAACGGGAATCGACGCCATCGGCGATGTGCTCGTCGAACAGGCCCGTTCTGGGTGCTGCGTGTTGTTCTCCAGCCATCAGCTCGACCAGGTTGAGGACCTCTGCGAGGCGGTCACGATCATCGATC
>OBLU010005630.1_pt1 | contig 11211 bp, 11 predicted proteins | sample 1518681 | NCBI WGS metagenome assembly OBLU01 (sample SAMEA3539304, study PRJEB22396) | soil metagenome | biome: tundra; feature: field; material: soil | place: USA | collected 2010-05 | depth 0.15 m
ACTACGCCGGCCTGGCAATGTTGGACTCCACCTCGATGACGGCCCGGACCTCTGCTGCCCGGGCCGCGGCCTCGGTCGGCCGGCGTTTGCCGGCTCCGACGGTCCCCTGGCGCCACGACAGCACGCCGGCCGCCAGCACGGTGGCCACCCCACCCACCGCAATGGCGATACGCGGGTTGCTCCACTGGGCGATGGCACCGACCAACGGGGCACCTATCGGGGTGCTTCCGAGGAAAGCCATGGCGTAGAGGGACATCACCCGTCCCCGCATGGCGGGCTCGGCCTGCAACTGGAGAGTGGCGTTGGCTGTGGCGATGAAGCCGATCGACGCCGCCCCCATGAATACGATCACCACCGACACCACTACCAGCGAAGGAGCAAAGGCCACCCCACAGAGGAGCACTCCGAACACCAGGGCCAGTGTGTGGAGCAACCGCGGGGTCGGCTTGGCCCGATGGGCGGCGAACAGTCCGCCGATGATCGCACCCACCCCCATGCACGAGGTGAGAAGCGCGTACGTGCCGGCACCGCCATGAAAGGTCACCTTGGCCAGCAAGGCCAAGGTGACACTGAAGTTGTAGGCGAAGATGCCGATGGCGGCCATGGCGATCAGGGTGTTACGCAACGGCGGGGTCCGCCACACATACCGGAGCCCGTCGCGCACCTGGCCTCTGGCCCTCTCCACCGGCGGGGTCCGATGAAGATCAGCGACGCGCATCATGGCCAGTCCTATGAGCACCGCTACGTAGGACACCGCATTGACAAAGAAGCAGATTCCCAGCCCGAAGAGGACGATGACCAACCCGCCGATAGCCGGTCCCACCACTCTCGACGCATTCATCACCACCGAGTTGAGGCTCACCGCATTGGGAAGATCCTCGCGTCCGACCATCTCCATCACAAAGGTCTGTCGGGCCGGGTTGTCGAACAGGTTCACCACACCCAGCGATCCGGCCAGCACATAGACCTGCCAGAGCTGTACGACATGGGTGACGGTGAGGATGCCGAGGGTCAGTGCCAACAACCCACCGGCTGTCTGGGTGGCAAACAACAGTTTCCGCTTGTCCAACCGGTCGGCCACCAGCCCTCCGAACGGCCCGAAGAGCAGCACGGGCAGGAACTGCAGCCCGGTCACGATACCGAGATCCACGCCGCTTCCGGTCAGGTGGAGCACCAACCAGGCTTGGGCGATGGACTGCATCCACGTCCCCGACACGGAGATGAGCTGCGCGATGAAATACACCCGGTAGTTCCTCACCCGGAGTGAGTGAAAGGTCTGGTTCCAGGCGTTACGAATGGAGGTCACGGCTCGAGCCCCTCTGCCAGTCGCTCGATCAACGCCGTCAGCCCGCCCAATGCATCCCGCTCGTCGGAAGTCAGACTGTGCAGTTGGCGAGCCAGAAACACGTTCTTCAGCGAACGATTCTGCTCCAACACTTCGCGGCCCGCCTCGCTCACCCTCACCCTCGCCACCCGGCGGTCGGTCGGATCGACAACCCGGACCACCAGCCCCAACTTCTCGAGGGCAGCGATGATGCGGGTCATGGAGGGAGGCTGCACCGATTCGAGGGAGGCCAGCTCTCCCAAGGTGGGCGAGCCGAGACGTTCCGTGCTGGCCAGGGCGGCGGTTTGGGACGGGCTCAACCCCCCCACCGACTGTTGGCGGAGTCGACGGTGGAGCCGGGTAACCGCCAAACGGAGCCGGGAGGCCAGTTCTGCCTCCGCGCTCTCGATCTCCGCCACTTCGTCGGCCGCGCCGTTGACATCGATCGGACCGTTCAGGTGCCCGGCATCGATGGAGGAGGAGACTCGGCTCATGTTGCCAGTTTAGTTAGTTTTGCTAACTAATGCAATCTGGCCTTCATTCGCCTGGATGGCGACGCTGTCGACCGTGGCCCGGCCCTCGGGTGCGGGCTGCTCAGGTGGCGGCGGCCACCCCATCGGCGATGGCCGCGTCAATGGCCGCCCGCTGCTGGATGTCAATGGCCTCGGCGATGGATTCGTCCTCGGCGATGACCGCGTCCAAATCGGTCGACTCGTAGCCGATCACACCCATGTCGGCGAAAGTCTGCCGCATCTTCGGGCCCCACAGGCCGACGTCTTTCAGGGTGGGCACGATCCGGGTGAACAACAAGCTGCGAAATACCTTCTGGCTCTCGCTCTGGTTCACGTACTCGAGGCAGTCCTCGGGGTCATAGCCGAGGCACTCCCACAACTCTTCGCCCAGAAAGCGATCGCGCATCCGGTAACACGCGTCGGCACAGAAGTCCTCTCGGTCGTCACGCTCGGCTTGGGTCAACTGCGGGTAGTAATCGCGTAGGGCGAGTCGCCCGAACATCACATGGCGCGCCTCGTCCTGCATCACATAGGCGTTGACGGCCTTGCCCAGGGGATCACCGGCCGTATTGCGGATGAGCCCGAAGGCGGCCAGGGCCAATCCCTCGATGAGGACCTGCATGCCCAGGTAGGTCATATCCCAACGCGAGTCACTCAGTACGTCGTCAAGGAGGGACTTCAGGTTGGGATTGATCGGGTAGGCCGTCTCGATCTTGTCGAGATAGCGCGAGTACGTTTCCACGTGACGCGCCTCGTCCATGACCTGGGTGGCGGCGTAGTACTTCGAATCGATGTCGGGCACGGTCTGCACGATCTTTGCCGTGCAGATCAATGCGCCCTGCTCGCCGTGGAGGAACTGGCTGAACTGCCAGGCCACCATGTGACGCCGCACATTGCCCCTCTCGGCCGTATTGAGCTTGTCCCATACCGGAGAGCCGAAAATGGGGACCAACTCGTCGGGTACCTGAAGTGGGTTCTCGGGGTCAGGGTTGTGGGACCAGTCGATCCGCTCTTTGGCGTCCCACTGCTTTCTCTTTCCCTTGTCGTACAAACTGATGAGCTTTTCGCGCCCATTGTCGTAGTCCCACGTGAACCTGGCGGTGCCGGTCTGATCGGCCGTCTGCCACCCGGTCTTGTCCACCGGCAGCTGATACACCTTGGTTGTCATCGTGCCTCCCGAGTCTTCGTGGGTGCTGTGACCATCATGGCGTATCCGACCCTGACGCGGAAGCCAGCCGGCCGCGGGCTGGCCCGGGATCAAAAGCTGGGGACGTAGCCTCCGCGGCCCATGGACTCGCTCTCGAAGGGATCCACCGACTCGTCGACCCCGCCAAGCACCTCTGTCACCCATGGGAGTCGATCGTGGAGAATGCGCTCCACCCCGCCCTGCAACGTCGACGAACTCACCGCGCACGAGCTGCAGGCACCCTGCAGTTGCACCTCGATAACGCCCGAGGCCACATCGGCGCTCACCAAGGCAAGGTCTCCGCCGTCGGCCTGCACGGCCGGGCGCATCAACTCGATGATGCCGTTGAGCTGGGTCAGCCTCTCGGCCCGGTCCTCTTCGCTCAGCTCCGCTGGGACCTCCAACGCGACGTCCGAGCCAGCCGTCGCTGCATTACTCGCATCTGCGAGGCCACCGCTGTCCACTTCCACGGTCGTGCCTTCGGCGTCGTGTCCGGAATCCACCAAATCGTCCTCTCGTCGGCGGACCCGGGCCGATCCGCCCGAGTCCCGCACCCCCATTCTGCCGTGGGCAGCGCCCTCGTCGAACACCATCGGTCATTCGAGTGATCCAGCCCAACCTGATGGGCGGAATCGGGCGGGCCGGTTGCCCTGGTCACGACCGGGTGACCGATGACGGCGTCGGCGGAGCGACCTCGTGCCATTGCGGTTACGATGGAGCGTGCTCATGGAGCGACCAGCGATCGAACTGGGGTCGGTCGGGCTCATTCTTCCGACCCTCCCCCAACAGACAACTCCCACGTGGGCAACGGTTTCCACCGGCGCTACGGCCCGTGGAGCCGGTGGGCCTCAGCACGATGCTGATGACCCGATCAAAGAGCTTTCGGGTATCTGCCAACGGGCCGAAGCTCTCGGAGCCTCAGCCCTGTGGGCGTGCGACCACCTGTTCTGGCATGGTCCCGTACTCGAGTGCATGACCGCACTGACCGTGGCCGCAACCGCAACCGACCGGGCCTTCCTCGGGACCTGCGTCGTGCAACTTCCCCTCCGGCAGGCCCCGGCGGTGGCAAAACAAGCAGCCTCGCTGCAACAACTTTCCCGCGGTCGGTTCATTTTGGGTGTCGGCGTGGGTAGCCATGCCGGAGAGTTCGAGCAGGCCGGCGTCGACTACCAGACCCGGGGCCGGCAACTCGATGCCGGCATCGCCGAGCTCCGCCGTTCGTGGCACAGCGGCGAAGGTGTCGCCACCGGTGATATCGGCGCCGGTGGGGCCTCCCGTTACCGACAGCTTCCGGCTCCCCCGGTGGTCCCGGTGTGGGTGGGCGGGTCGTCCGAGACCGCGCTTCGCCGGGCGGCGGTGGCGGCTGACGGCTGGATGCCCCTGTTCCTCGACCCGGCGGAGTACGCCGGCGCCCTCGAGCGACTGGCCAAGGAGACCGCCCGAGCCGGGCGGGAATCTGACAGTGTGACCCGCTCGATGGTGCTGTTCATCTCTATCGATGACGATGTCGACAAGGGCCGCCGTCGAGGAACAGAGTGGATGTCCGGTCTGTACGGCATTCCGGCCAAGGCCTTCGAACGTCATCTGGTCACCGGGAATGCCGCCGAAGTGGCGGAAACTGTGGCAACCTACCGACGCGCCGGAGCTGAGCACGTCGTTCTCTACGTCACCGATGATGAACCCCTGGATCAGTTCGAACGGCTGGTCACAGCTTTGCCAGCTGTCGGCATCGACCCCCGAGCATAACGAGGACACCATGGATCGCCATGTACACATTGTGGGCACCGGAATCATTCCGATGAACCGCCGGGACAGGACAATCGAAGACATGGCCCACCACGTGGTAGCCGACGCACTGGCTGACGCCGACGTGGACCCGGCCGATGTCAATCTGGTCATCTTCGGGAACGCCACCGCCGGGCGCCTGGTGGACCAGGGGTGCATCCGCGGCCAGTCGTTTCTGCGACGGGCCGGACTGCGCAACGCCGGGATCATCAACGTGGACAACTCCTGTGCGGGTGGGTCCTCCGCGCTCCACGTGGGCACCCTGGCCACCCTCGGTGGCTCTCCCACCGTGCTGGTGGTGGGCGTCGAGAAGATGTGGACCGGCGACCGGGTGGAGACCCTGGCCGGCATCGAAGATGGCGTCCCACTGGTGGAGCGGATCCGCATGCACCGCGACCTCGAGAATCCCTCGGGGTCCGTCCTCATGGCTCTCAACGCCTCATGGTGCGTGAAACAAATGGAAGAGCGCGACGCCACCCCTGAGCAGTTCGCCGCTGCCGCGGTAAAATCCCGCCACCACGGCGCCCTCAACCCCAATGCCCAATTCCAATCGGAGATCACCATCGAAGAGGTACTGGCCTCTCCTCCCATCGTCCCTCCGCTGACCCGGCTGATGTGCTCGTCGTTCACCGATGGGGCCGCAGCTGCCGTCCTCTCCCTGACCCCGGCCTCCGGAGCGCCCAGGATCCGTACCAGTACCATCCGGTCCGGCAATGGTGACCTCGATTACCACGAGCGCCTGGCCGAGACGGCCGTTGCCGCCTGGGATGATGCGGGCATCGACCCCGCCGATGCCGACGTGGTGGAGTTGCACGACGCCACCAGCGCCGAGGAACTGTACGCACTCGAATCACTCGGGTTCTACAAGCCCGGCGATGCCGGGCCCGCCACCCTGGCGGGGGACACAGCCGTCGGAGGCCGGGGGGTCACCGTCAACACCAGCGGGGGCCTCGTGGCCCGAGGACATCCGTTGGGTGCCACCGGCATCGCCCAGATCGTCGAATTGACTGCCCAGCTGCGCGGCCACGCCGGTCCACGGCAGGTGGAAGGGGCACGATTGGCAGTGGCCGCCAACACCGGGGGCATTATCGGAACCGACGCCGCATTCATCGGTATCCACGTGCTCGAGGCCGGCTGAGCCATGACAACCACACGAGGAGGCATCATCACCGGTTGGGGAATCGGCATACCGGACAACGTGGTCACCAACGAGGACCTGTCGGCCCGCATGGACACCAACGACGCCTGGATCCGCGAGCGGACCGGGATCAGGGAGCGGCGGATCGGCGGGACCACTTCACAGTGGGCCATCGAGGCCGGATTGGCCGCCCTGGAACGGGCCGGGCGACGGCCCGACGAGATCGATGCGGTGATTCTGGCCACCACCACGCCCGACCGGATTATTCCCGCGACCTCGGCCACCGTCCAGGATGGCATCGGAGTCCCCGGTGGTGCCTTCGACGTCAACGCCGCATGCTCGGGCTTCGTCTACGCGCTGACCGTCGCCCACGGACTATTGGCCATCGGAGCCGAGCGGCTTCTGGTCATCGGGTCGGAGACCCTCAGCCGCGTCACCGATTGGGACGATCGATCGGTGGCCATTCTGGTCGGTGACGGGGCGGGCGCGGTCGTCCTCGAGGCAGTGGACGGGCCCGGTCAGCTCCTGTCGTGGAACCTGGGCGCCGACGGCTCGCTCCGCCACCTCCTCAAGTGTGATCACGGTGGGTATCTCTACATGAACGGCAAGGAGATCTTCCGCAAGGCCGTGAGGGTGGTCATCGATTCAGCCCAAAAGGCGATCACCGATGCCGGGATGACCGCCGACGACATCGATCTGATGGTCCCTCACCAGGCCAACCTGCGGATCATCAGTGCGGCGTGCCAACGTCTCGGGATCCCCGAGGAGAAGGCGGTAGTGGTCATCGACCGTTACGGCAACACCTCGTCGGCATCGATCCCACTGGCCCTGGCCGACGCTCTCGATGCCGGGCGCCTCAACAAAGGCGACAACGTGCTGTTGACCGGTTTCGGCGGTGGCATGACGTGGGCCAGTGCCGTATTGCGCTGGGGCGGCTGACAACTCAGGTGTCCCCCGCCCCATCCTTGGTGGTGCTGGCCGCCGGCATGGCCCGTCGCTACGGCGGATGCAAGCCACTGGCTCCGGTCGGCCCGCACGGCGAAGCAGTCATCGACTTGTTGGCCAGTGATGCGATGGCGGCCGGATTCGGGGATCTGGTGCTGGTCATCCACCCCGACTCCGGTCCCGCCATCCGTTACCATGCGGAGCGGTGTTGGCCCACCTCGATCCCGGTGTCCTTCGCCGAACAACGGCTTCCTCTGGGGACCACCCATGCGGTGTTGGCCGCCCGGCCCGCCATCAGGGACAGTCAATCCTTCGCCGTCGCCAATGCCGACGATGTCTATGGCCTGTCGGCAATGGGCCTGCTGGCCGCGCAGTTGGTCACCGACACACCCGGACACATACTGGTCGGGTACCGGCTGGCGTCCACCGTGGTCACCGATGCGCCGGTCACCCGAGGAGTGTGTGAGGTCGATCGCGCCGGTCGGCTGCTGGCGATTCACGAGCGCCGCCATGTTTCCCGACTCCATGGTGGCATGGCCTTCACCGCCTTGGACGGTGACCTTCCCGACACACTCGCAGGCGACCTGTTGGTGTCCGTCAACCTCTGGGGGTTTCGTCACTCGATGTGGGACATCTTTGATGCCGCCATGGACGAATCGGGCCTCGATGAGGATGCGCTCATCGCCGCCGTCGAGTCGGGGTCCGATATCCCCAGGTCCGAGGTGCTCCTCCCCGAAGTTGTCGGCGCCATGATCGCATCCGGCATAGGGGAGCCGGTCCGGGTCCTCGCCACCGACTCGAGTTGCGTGGGCGTCACCCACGGCGACGATCTGCCGGTCGTCCGAGCCGAACTGGCACGGCAGGTGGCCTGGGGAACCAGGCCGGATGGCTTGTGGAACGGCATCGCCTGAGCCACCGGATCGCCCCCGATCCCCCTGTAGTCTTGGATTCGGCGATTCCATGACCCGAACCCGACGGCTAACTCTGAGCCTTGCCCTCAATGTCGTGTTGGTGGCCGTCCAAATTATCTACGGGGTGGCAGCCCATTCCACCGGTCTGCTGGCCGACGCCGGGCACAATGTGACCGATGTCGCCGCATTGGTCCTCTCGCTGGTAGCCGTCCGATTGGCCATCCGCCCCCGGAGCGCTGAGCATTCATTCGGCAACCACCGGGCCACCATTCTGGCTGCGTTGGCCAATGCCGCCGCCATCACCGCGGTGACGGTTGTCATTGTGTTTGAAAGCGTTCGCCGCCTCTATCACCCCGAGCACGTCCATGCCGAGGTGGTCGTCATTGTGGCCGCAGTGGCGCTGGCCCTCAATGGACTGGCAGCGATGGTGCTCCGCGACGGATCCGGCGACCTCAATATGCGCTCGGCTCTGCTGCACATGCTCGGGGATGCCCTCGCTTCTCTGGCCGTCTTGATTTCGGCTGCGTTTCTCCTGGCCGTGCCCTCCGCCATGTGGCTCGATCCCGCCTCGGCCCTGGTGGTGGCAGCCATCATCGTGTACCAAGCCGGACTTGTCTTCCGGAGCAGTGTTTCGGTTCTGTTGGAGTCGACGCCGTCGGACGTGGATCTCTCCGATCTCACCGCGGCGATGCGCGGAGTCGAAGGCGTCGACGAGATACATGACCTTCATGTGTGGAGCCTGTCGAGCGAGATGCGGGTGCTCTCCGCCCACCTGGTACTGACCGGACACCCGACACTCGAGGAGGCCCAGGTCATCGGGGACCAGGTCAAACGCACGATCGCCGGATCGTTTTCAATCTTGCACAGCACGCTCGAACTGGAATGTGAGCGGTGCATTGATAGCGATGACGACCCGTGCCCGATGGAGTCCCCGGACTCGCTGCCTACCGGAGCAGTCACCGCTCATCATCATTGAGGTCAACGTCTCGGAGATCACGACGGGTGAGCTCGGATCCACCAACCCGGGGAGCTTGCGCGACGCAGCCCCGAGTAACCGGACGATCGAAACCGCCCGAGCTTCTCGGGGCCACGTACTCGGAATGCCCTGGCTCCACTCGCGCTGGGCCGTGTCGGACAGCCCTGCACCGAGCACCGATCCGAAGCGCTCTCGACGAGCATGCCGGTCCGTCCCCCTGACAACCGTGCCGGGAACCTACTGCCCCACCAACCATCAGAAGCAGACCTTTCAGCCCGCCTCCTCGGCAGCTCGATCTGGATTCGGAGTTGGACCTTGCGGCCCTTCTCCTCACCTCGTCGAACGGCTGGCTCGCTGGTCAGACCTCTCGGCCCTCCCTCGTCGCCCGCCGCTGGGATCGGTCCTCGGAACGAGCCTTGCGACCCCTTCCTCGGCCTCCTCCGACTTCCGGTGGAGCTTCGGTTTCCCGAACTACGGACACAGTGCGCCAGCCACGAGCCGAGGTCAAGAGGCTGGCGCGAAATCCCTACCTTTTCCGCCGGATTCCTGGCCCTATCCCCAGGAATCGGTGAGATGTCCACCGGTCATCCCCAACCCGGGAGATCGACATTCGGAGCTGGCCTCTCCGATCAGCTCCCGACCGGTTGACCGAAGCGGTCGACACCGCACAGTCTTCTCCACGCTCTAGCCACTCCTCCGGTCGGGATGACCCCCGAGGTGACCAGAGCAGCCAACACCGGCCGGATGGCTTGATGACGCATGTCTCTCTGATGCCGACTCTTGGTCACTGCCCGCCAGGTTGCCATCGCAGGCAGACCGACCGTCTCGAACACCCCGGGGTGGACCATCCAGTCGAACATGGTCCGGATGATGAAGGGAAGGAGGTGTCTGACGGTGACCCTGTCCACCCAGGAGGCTTCCTCCCACAGTTCGGGAAGGACCATCCGGGCGTAGGCCAGATGCCTGGCTTCCTCTTGACGGTGATACCGGTTGACGGTCTTCAGGAACGGGTCGGTGTCAGGGTGTTCGACCAACTTCTTTTGGAGAAGGTCGGGTATCTCTTCACCGGCCAGGACCAACGCGCACAATGTCGCCGGCCGGTGGATCAGGGCCCGGGTGACGTGGCGGAACACGAAGTTGGCAACGCCATGATCAGCCGGGCTTTTTGCCGTCGGAGCCAACTGCTCGACGAGCCGGAGGAAGAGCCGGGAGTGCCGGGTCTCCTCACCGATTTCGTGAAGCATGTAGACGATGCGGGGATCGCCAATGGCCGAGGAGTGTGCCACCTGCTCGGCGAATCCGGACATCAGAATCGCCTCGAACCGGATACCGGCCACGGTGACCGAGGCGATCTCCTCCCGCGACAACCTCACCTTTTCTTCATCGGTCAAATCCAGGTCGAGGTCGGCGGTCACCGACAGTTCGGTGGCAAAGACCTGGCCCGACCCAAGGGTGCCGACTACATCGGTATCGGGCTCGATCACCTTGCGGAGCGACGCGGTGTTGAGCCGACCCACCCGACGGGTGGTGGCGACACCCAGGTCACCGTCGAGGACGGTGTCATGGTCGGCATCGGTGCGTGCATCTTCATTGATCGGGCGCATGTCGGTTGTGGTCATGAGGATCTCCTTCGTTTGGGAGCGAGGGGCGTGACGACACCCTCCGCGGAATCGGGCTCGATGTCGGCCGGCGTATGGGTCATGGTGGAAGAGTCGGGTGGAAGAACCGTGCCGGGTGCGTCGCCTCCCGCTGCCGCCAGCCGGGTGCCGGCGGTGCCGAGTGATTCGGCATTCGCGAGTCCGTCGTAGATAAGGCTGGTCAGGTACTCGGCCAGCCGGATCCGGGGCATGGTGGCCCGATCCATCCACCAGTCTCCCGCCGAATGGACCATGCCGACGATCCCAAATGCCCACGGCTCGGCCGGACCGGAATCGAGACCTGCGGCCCGCAGCCCCTCACCCAGCACCATCGCAACCTGGCGTCCCGCTCGGGCGATGTACTCGTTGAGCATTGCCCCCGAATCGGTGCCCTCGTTGCCGGTTCGGTGGACGAGGAACCGGTAGACGTCCTGATCTGATTCGATGAACTGGAGATATGCGTCGATGGTGGAAAGGACCATTTGGCGTGGTGTCACATCGGCGTGCAGCGCCTTGTCCAGCTCCACACTTACCTGGTTGAAGGCGCACTCGCCGATGGCGGCGACCAGACCGGCACGATCTTCGAAATGACGGTAGAGGATGGGCTTGGTCACCCCTGCCTCGGCCGCCATCCGATCCATCGATGCTCCCGGGCCGTCCCGGCGGATCACCTTTAGAGCGGCTTCGACCAACTCGGTACGACGAGCGACACGTTGGGCTTGCCTCTTTGACTTGTCGCCGGCGTCCCGAGAGGTTTTTCGATCCGCAGGTGCCTTTTTCGAAGCGATCTCACCCGC
>OBLU010005631.1_pt1 | contig 11211 bp, 7 predicted proteins | sample 1518681 | NCBI WGS metagenome assembly OBLU01 (sample SAMEA3539304, study PRJEB22396) | soil metagenome | biome: tundra; feature: field; material: soil | place: USA | collected 2010-05 | depth 0.15 m
AGAGCCGCCGTCCTGCCCCGGCCGCTGCCCGGGCGGCAGCGGCACCGGCAGGGCCCCCGCCCGCTCCTGCCCCTCCCGCACCGCGATCCCACTGACTGTGGCTCCGCAGCCGCCCGTGACCCGCCAATCATCCGGCTGGGTGATTGACACTCCTCCCCTCTGGCGGGAACACTTTCGCGGCTCCCCGGCGGGCACGGGAGGCGGCATCACCCACTCGGGTGAGTGCCGTCGCCAATCACCCGTTGGGGTGATTGACAGCCCGTCCGGCCCGTCTCTAGAGTGTGGGACCGCTCCCATATGAAGGATCTTCACGGCACTAAGGTGACCCTCGAAGAAGTGGCGCAGGCGGCGGGCGTCTCGCGGGCGACCGCGTCCCGAGTCCTCACTTCCGACCCTCGAGTCAGCCCTGACGCGCGCAGGGCTGTCGAGCGGGCCGCGAGCAAGCTCGGCTACGTCCCCAACCAGGCGGGGCGGGCACTCGCCACCGGCCGTAGCGACGCGATCGCGCTGGTGGTCTTCGAGCCCACCACCCTCCTCTTCGGTGACCCCTTCTTCCCACGGCTCATCCGGGGGCTGGGCGACGTGCTCACCTCCCGCGACATGCAGCTGATCCTGCTGGCGCCGCAGTCGGCTCCCGATTCCGACCGGGTGGAGCGCTACGTCGCCGCCGGCCACGTCGACGGTGCCCTGCTGGTCTCGCTGCCGAGCTCTCACACGCTCCCGGGGCGTCTTGCCTCCCGGGGCATCCCGCTCGTCATCGGTGGCCGCCCCACCGAGCCGGACCGTTTCAACTATGTCGACGTGGACAACGTGGCCGGAGCCGCCCACGCCGTCGCCCACCTGGTCGCCGGGGGACGGCGGACCATCGCCACCGTCACGGGGCGCAAGGACGTGCCCGCCGGCCAGGACCGGCTCCGGGGCTACCAGGAGGGTCTGAAGACCGCGGGCCTCCCCGCCGACGACGCCCTGATCGAGGCGGGCGACTTCACCCGCGACGGGGGCGCCCGGGCGATGCGGTTCCTGCTCATCAAGCGCCCCCGGCTCGACGCCGTCTTCGTCGCCTCCGACCTGATGGCCGTGGGCGTCCTGCAGGCCCTCGCCGAGGCCGGCCGCCGGGTTCCCGAGGACGTGGCCGTCGTCGGCTACGACGACGACCCCATGGCCGCCGCGCTCCAGCCGCCGCTCACGAGCGTCCGTCAGCCCATCGAGGAGATGGGGCGCGAGATGGCGCGACTGCTCATGGACGCCGTCCATTCGCCGGACCGGCCGCCCCGCAAGGTGCTCCTGACCACACGGCTCGAGGTTCGCTTCTCCTCGGCCCCCGTCGCTCCGAAGCTCACAGGGGAGGCTGGCTGACCGTGCTTTTCATCGCCCGCCGGGTAGGTTTCTACGTGGTCGCCGCCTGGACCGCGATCACCGTCGCCTTCTTCCTGCCTCGGATGGTCCCGGGTAATCCCGTGGCCGGCATCATCGCCAACGCCTCCATCCACGGATGCAACCCGTATTGCGTCAAGGCGCTCGAGCTGGAGTTCGGCGTCTTCAACCACACCAACCTCTTCGTCCAGTACCTCCAGTACTGGGGGAACCTCTTCCACGGCAACCTCGGGATCTCGTACTTCGAGGGCAGCCAGCCGGTGAGCACCCTGGTCGCCGCCTACCTGCCCTGGACGATCGGGCTCCTCGGGGTGGCCACGGTGATCAGCTTCCTGCTCGGCACCACGATCGGTATCGTCCTCGGCTGGCGGCGCGGATCGCGGATGGACTGGGCGATGCCGGGCGCCACCTTCTTCCAGGCCATCCCCTACTTCTTCCTGGCGATGGTCCTCATCGAGGTCTTCGCCACCACCTTCAAGTGGTTCCCGCCCCAGTACGGCTACGACATCACGCTGACGCCGGGGTGGAGCCTGGGCTACCTCTGGAGCATCGTCGACCACGCCATCCTGCCGGCCGGCACCGTGATCCTCGCCTCGCTGGCCGGCTTCATCCTCGGCATGCGCAACCAGATGCTGACCACCATGGACGAGGACTTCGTGCTGGTGGCCCGGGCCAAGGGGCTGCCCTCGCGCCGGGTGATCTGGTACGCGGCCCGCAACGCGATCCTGCCCAGCGTGTCCAACTTCTCGATAGCCATCAGCCTGGTGGTTGCCGGCCAGATCCTCGTCGAGGTGGTCTTCAACTACCCGGGGATCGGCTACCTGCTCTACAAGGCGGTGATCAACCACGACTACCCGCTGGTCCAGGGGGTCTTCGTGGTCATCGTCTTAGTGGTGCTGGCCGCCAACCTGATCGCCGACGTGGTGTACGCCTTCATCGACCCCCGTGCCCGCCAGGAGGCCTGACCCGATGACCACCGACGTCACCACCCTGGCCCCCGGCCCCGAGCCGGCGTTCACGGCCCGCGGCTCCCGGTCGATCCGGTTCCCACGGTCGCCGAAGATCATCGCCGGGCTGGTCATCCTCGCGGTCTTCGCGATCATCGCCATCATCGGCCCGGTGATCTCGCCCTACAGCCCCAACGAGATCCACCAGAGCTGGGTCAAGATCACCTGCGAGCAGGGCCCCGGGCAATGCATTGGTGAGATTGGCCCCGGTGGAATCCCCGGCGGATACGTCCCCCTGGAGGTTCCCCTCCCACCGTCCAGCAGCCACTGGCTGGGCACCACGCTGCTGGGCCAGGACGTCTGGTCGCAGCTCCTCAACTCGACGCGTCCCACCCTGGTCGTCGCCTTCCTTGCCGGCCTGGTGGCGACCGCGCTCTCCATCCTGGTCGGGGTCAGTGCCGGGTATCTGGGGGGCAGCCCTGACGAGGGCCTCTCGCTCCTCTCCAACGTCTTCCTGGCCATCCCGGGGCTCCCGCTCCTCATCGTGCTCGCGAGCTACGTCCCCGGCGCGGACACGAGCATCATCGTCATCGGATTAATCGTTGCCCTGACCGGCTGGGCCTGGGGGGCGAGGGTGCTCCGTGCCCAGACGCTCTCGCTGCGCAACCGCGACTTCGTCGAGGCGGCGCGGGTCTCGGGCGAGGGGCGGCTGCGGATCATCCTGGCGGAGGTGATGCCCAACCTGCTGCCGATCATCGCCTCCTCCTTCCTCTTCACCACCCTGTACGCGATCGGCGCCTACGTCACCCTCGCCTTCCTGGGCCTGGCGGGTGTTCCCACGTCCTCGCCTCCCGGCCCCTGGAACTGGGGCATCATGCTCCAGCAGGTCTTCGACAACAACGCTGTCAACACCGGCTACTGGTGGTGGTGGCTGCCTCCGGGAATCTGCATCGCCCTGGTCGGAACCTCGCTGGCCCTGCTCAACTTCGGGATCGACGAGTTCATCAACCCGCGCCTCCGGGCCGTCGGCCTCACCCGCAAGGCCGCCCGGCGAGCGGGGATCAGCTACCGCTCCACACTCGGATTCACCCCGGTGATGGGTGGCAAGAACGCCCCGGTACCGTCGACGTCGGGTGTGGACGACGGCAGTCGCAGGAGCCCCCGATGAGCGAGACGCCGCAGACGGCACCGCCGCCCCGCATGCCCACCCACACCAGCGTCCGCGGGGCGGAGCCGGTGCTGGAGATCCGCGGGCTGAGCGTGGACTACGGATTTGGCACGGAGGCGGTCCACGCGGTCGTGGACTGCGACCTGGTCCTGCGACGGGGCCAGGTGCTGGGGCTGGCCGGGGAGAGCGGGAGCGGCAAGTCCACTCTCGCCATGGCGGCCATCCGGCTGCTCCGGTCCCCTGGCGTGATCACCGGCGGTGAGGTGCTCTTCCACTCCCGGCCGCTCGAGGGCGAGAGCTCGGGCCAGACGCTCGACCTGCTTCGGGCCGACGATGCGGAGCTGCGCCGGGTGCGCTGGTCCGAGATCTCTGTGGTCTTCCAGAGCGCGCTCAACGCTCTCAACCCGGTCATCACGATCGGTGCCCAGTTCGACGACCTCCTCAAGGTGCACCGTCCCCACCTCTCCACAACTGAGAGATGGGACCGGGGCGTAGAGCTGCTGGAGATGGTGGGGATGACCGGGGACCGGCTGCGCAGCTACTCCCACGAGCTCTCGGGTGGCATGCGCCAGCGGGCCATGATCGCCATGGCCCTCGCCCTGGAGCCCCAGGTCATGATCCTGGACGAACCGACGACCGCTCTCGACGTGGTGACCCAGCGGGAGATCCTCGAGGAGCTGATGGGGCTGCGGGACCGCCTCGGGTTCGCCGCCCTCTTCATCACCCACGACCTCTCCCTGCTGGTGGAGCTGGCCGACGAGATCGTCGTCATGTACGCCGGCCGGCTGATGGAGAGCGCTCCGTCGGCCTCGCTGTTCCGTTCACCGCGGCTTCCTTACACCTACGGCCTGCTGCACTGCTTCCCGCCCATGCACGGGGAGCGCACGCCGATGGAGGGGATCCCGGGCTCGCCGCCGGACCTGCGCGCGCTCCCCTCGGGCTGTTCCTTCCACCCCCGCTGTCCTTGGGCCATGGAGCGCTGTAGAAAGGAGACGCCCGTGCTCACCCGACTCGACGGCTCCGGACGCGAGGTGGCGTGCTGGCTCCACGCCGGCGGCGCCACCGTCCCGACCGAGCTGGCCGTGGCCGATCCCGGCGACCGGGGTCCGTCCGCTGCGACTCGGAGGGCGACACGATGAGCCTCACCGCCCAGCAGGCCGCGGCCCCGCCGGTATCCGCCCGCCCCGTGCTGGAAGGGCGCGGCCTCACCAAGTTCTTCTCGGTCAAGCATGGCCGCGGCATCTTCGCCGGCACGGCACGGCTCTTCGCGGTGGACGACGTCTCGGTCGCCCTCGCACCCGGAACCGTGACCGCGCTGGTCGGGGAGAGCGGGTCGGGGAAGACCACTGTCGCCCGGATGCTGGCCAAGATCATCAACCCCGATGGGGGCAAGGTGCTGCTCGACGGGGAGCCCGTATCGGGACGGCCCCGCAGCTACGCGCGGCAGGTCCAGATGGTCTTCCAGGACCCCTTCGCCTCGCTCAACCCGATCCACCGGATCAACTACCACCTGATCCGGCCTCTGAAGATCCACGGTCTGGGCGGTGACGACGTGAACGAGACGGTCGAGGACCTGCTTCGTCGGGTCGCCCTCGAGCCCCCCCAGCAGTTCACGCGGAAGTTCCCCCATGAGCTCTCCGGCGGGCAGCGTCAGCGCGTGGCCATCGCCCGTGCGCTCTCGGTCCGCCCCCGGGTGCTGCTCGCGGACGAGCCGGTGTCGATGCTCGACGTCTCGATCCGCCTCGGCATTCTCAACCTGCTCGCCGACCTGCGCGATCGCGAGCACCTGGCCATCCTCTACGTCACCCACGACATTGCCTCCGCCCGCTATCTCGCCGACACGATCGTCGTGATGTATGCGGGGCAGGTGGTGGAGACCGCCCCCAGCGCACGCCTGACGGACCATCCGGCCCACCCCTACACCCAGCTGCTGCTCTCCGCCGCACCGGACCCGGACCGCGTCGAGCCGCCGAGCCTGGCCGGCAGCGGAGCCCCGCCGAGCCTGATCGCCCCGCCGAGCGGCTGCCGGTTCCACCCCCGCTGCCCCCACGCCATGGCGATCTGCAGCACGACGGCCCCACCGAGCGTCACCGTCGACCCCGGGCATGCCGCCAACTGCTGGCTCCACGTCGACGCGTCCCGCCGCGTCCCGAACAACCCGGAAGTGGTCGCCGCCAACGCCGGCTCCACGTCCATGCGGCCCCCGGCCGCGCCACCCCCAATAGGCACCACCCAGATGAGGAGGACTGAGGAGGATCGGAGCATGGAGTAGCTTTCCGGGCTCCGCCGGCCCCGAGGGGCGAGCGGAGGCAGAGGTCGGCACCCCCGATGGGGACAGCCGGCCGCAGGCGGCCTCCGTCACGCCAGGCACCTGCCGGCGACATCACATCAGCAGTGCACGGCCCCATCGGGTCGTGCCTCACGGAGATTGTGTAGCTAGATGAACCTAGGAAAAATCGCAGTAGTTGCCGCGGGGGTCGCCCTGGGGGTGGCCGCATGCGGCAGCACGTCGACGTCGTCGTCGTCGTCGTCTTCTTCGAGCTCCAGCGTTACCCCCGGGGCGCCGCTGTACGAAGAGGCGAACGTCGGTGTCACGTTCACCCAGGACTTCAACCCGTACAACACCGCCTCGTTGGCGCACGGGATGAACATGACCACCCTGGTGTACGAGCCGCTCTACGAGATGGACGCGCTGAACCCCGCCACCTCGGGCATGCACCCCTGGCTGGCAAGCTCGTACCAGTTCGCGAACGGTGGCTTGGAGCTGGCGATCACCGTCAAGTCGAACGTCAAGTTCGATGACGGCTCGACAATGTCTGCCAACGATGTGGCCAACACCTTCGCGCTGCTCAAGGCCTTCCCGGACGCTGACTACAGCGGCGTTCCGACTCAGAGCGCTGCTCCGTCGGTCGCAGGCCAGGTCGTCACCCTGACCTTCAAGACCCCGCAGTACACCAACCTCTGGGCCATCCTCGGCAGCACTTACATCACGCAGGCGAGCGCATTCCCGATCGGGACTGACCCGTCCAAGGGAACCGTCGCGAACCCCGTGGGCACCGGCCCCTTCATGCTGGACAGCTTCAGCACCCAGGCCGTCAAGTTCAAGCCAAACCCCCACTACTGGGGCGGCAAGCCACCCGAGTCGGAAGTCGTGGTTCCGAACGAGTCCAACAACAACGCGGCAACTGAAGCCCTTGACAGCAACACGCTGGACTGGGCCGGGAACGAGATCCCGAGCGTTGTCGCCAACTACATCGACCTGAACCCGAACACGAACCACGTCTGGTACGCGTCGGGCAACACGGTCACCTTGAACTTCAACCTCATGACGGGCAACGGCGGTGCGACCGGCATCGGCGATGTGGCCGTTCGTCAGGCGGTCAGCCTCGGCATCGACCGCACCGTCCTCTCCTCGATCGGAGAGTCCGGCTATGAGGCCGCTGCCACCTCCTCTGGCGGGCTGAACCCCGCACAGCAAGCGGCTTACCCGAACACCACCTACGCCAACGACCTGCCCGTTAACGCAGCAGCAACCCCGACCAGCGTTCCCAGCTGGAAGGGCGCGACTGTCCAGAGCACCCTCGAAGCCGACGGCTACGCCGCACCGGCGAACTGGGGCACCTCGACTGAGGCCAACTGCGACGGTTCCGTCGTGGCCAACTGCTGGAACAAGGGCGGCGCCATCATCAAGTTCTCGATCTGGGACCCCGAGTCCTTCTCGGACTACTGGGCAGACGCTCAGGAGATCTCGGGCCAGCTCCAGTCTGAGGGCATGGACGTGACCACGGACAACGCGTCCGGCGGTTACACCCAGTGGCAGGACGCCATGAACAACGGCCAGTTCCAGACCGCACTCCACTGGGGCGCTGGTGGGAACATCCCCTTTGTTCAGCTCGACAACTGGCTTGACTTCGCCGCCAACTGCACGGGCACTCCTGTTGTCTGCGCATCTGGTGACTACAGCCAGTTCAACTCCTCGGCCGCTCAGACCGCTCTGACGGCGTACGAGGGTGCTGACCCAACCACCCCGACCGGCCAGTCCGCAATCAGCTCTGCGATCGCCACCCTCGAGGGAATCATGGCGACCCAGGTTCCTGTTGCACCCGTTCTCTACGGTGCCGACTGGAACGTCTACAGCACTGCTCACTACACCGGTTGGCCGAGCGCCAGCAACCCGTACATGGACCCCTCCCCGGACGACCCCGAGCTTCCCTACATCCTCATGCAGCTGAAGCCGGTGGCCTCTTAACGGATCACGGGATCCAGCTGACCCGTCGGTCAGCGATCACAACCGAATAGGTCCCACCTCCTGAGGTGGGCGAGCCGGGGCCCGGCCGGCAATGCGCCGGCCGGGTCACCGACCCGGCAACGACTCGGCCTCCTGGTTCAGCATGAGCCATGGGGCCGTCTTCTTATCCTGTAGCCGACAACGCGCCAATCGGTGGCCGGAATGGTAAGTTCCGTGCCGGCCATCCGCTAGCGCGCAGAGGAGCTGGCAGTGCGATACGGGCACTTCGACGACGACCGGCGCGAGTACGTGATCTCCCGCCCTGACACCCCTCTTCCGTGGATCAACTACCTGGGGATGGAGGAGTACTTCGGGATCATCTCCAACACAGCGGGCGGCTACTCGTTCTTCCGCGACGCGAGGCTGCGCCGGGTCAGCCGCTACCGCTATAACAACGCCCCCTTCGACCTGGGCGGTCGCTACATCTACCTGCGCGACGACGCGACGGGCGAGAGCTGGTCCCCTTCCTGGCAACCGACCCAGAGCGCGCTCGACGCTTACGAGTGCCGGCACGGCCTCTCCTACACCAGCATCGCGGCCACCCACGGCGGCGTCCGGGCCGAGACCCTCTACTGCGTCCCTCTGGGCCAGACGCTGGAGGTCTGGCGGCTCCGGCTCGCCAACCTGACCGGCGAGCGGCGGCCCCTCTCGGTATTCTCGTCGGTCGAATTCTGCCTCTGGGACGCCCAGGACGACGGCACCAACTTCCAGCGGAACTTCTCCACCGGCGAGGTCGAGGTGGAGGGGAGCGTCATCTATCACAAGACCGAGTACCGCGAGCGGCGCAACCACTTCGCCTTCTTCGCGTGCTCCGAGACGCTTGCCGGCTTCGACACCGCCCGTGAAGCCTTTCTGGGCCCCTACCGCGGATTCGACCGGCCCATCGCGGTCGAGCGGGGGAGTGCCGGCAACTCCATGGCGCATGGGTGGGCTCCCCACGGCTCCCACCACGTCCGGCTCGAGCTGGGACCGCGCGAGGAGCGCGAGATCATCTTCGTCCTCGGCTACTCGGAGAACCCAGTGGCTGAGAAGTTTGACCCGCCCGGGAGCCAGGTGATCAACAAACGGACGGTCAGGCCGGTGATCGACCACTGGCTGCAGCCCGCCAACGTCGAGGCGGGACTCCGCGGACTGCGCGAGCGGTGGGACGACCTGCTCACCAATGTGAGCGTGAGCACCCCGGACGAGCACACCAACCGGATGGTGAACGCCTGGAACGCCTACCAGTGCATGGTCACCTTCAACCTCAGCCGGTCGACCTCGTTCTACGAGTCGGGGATCGGACGGGGAATGGGCTTCCGCGACTCCAACCAGGACCTGCTCGGCTTCGTCCAGATGATCCCGGAGCGGGCCCGGCAGCGGATCCTCGACATCGCCGCCACACAGCTCTCGACCGGAGGCGCGTACCACCAGTACCAGCCACTCACCAAGCGTGGCAATAACGACATCGGGTCGGGCTTCAACGACGACCCGCTTTGGTTGGTGTTGGGTGTCGCCGCCTACCTGCGCGAGACGGGGGATGACTCCATCCTCGACGAGCCGGTCCAATACGACAACGCCGAGGGCTCCGAGGCGCCCCTCCTCGACCACCTGCGCCGCAGTGTCGCCTACACGCTGGACCGGCTCGGTCCCCACGGCCTCCCGCTGATCGGCCGGGCTGACTGGAACGACTGCCTCAACCTCAATTGCTTCTCCGACACCCCTGGCGAACCCTTCCAGACCACCGAGAACCGGAGCGGAGGGGTCGCGGAGTCCGTCTTCATCGCCGGCCAGTTCGTGCTGGCCGCCCGAGAGCTCGCCGCCATCGTGAGCCTGCGCGGCGAGGGCGACGAGGTCTCCCGTCTGCTCGCCGCCGCCGCGACCATGGCGGGCACCATCGCCGAGCACGGCTGGGACGGCGCCTGGTTCCGGCGCGCCTACGACTTCTTCGGCAACCCGGTCGGGTCCAAGGAATGCGACGAGGGGCAGATCTTCGTCGAATCCCAGGGGATGTGCGTCATGGCCGGGGTCGGGATCGAGGACGGCCGTGCCCGTCAGGCCCTCGACAGCGTGCGCGACCGACTCCTCACGGAGCATGGGGTGATGCTGCAGCAACCCGCATACACCAGCTACCGCATCGAGTTGGGGGAGATCTCCTCGTATCCCCCGGGTTACAAGGAGAACGCCGGCATCTTCAGCCACACCAACCCGTGGATCATGATCGCCGAGGCGATGACCGGTGACGGGGACGGCGCATTCGATATCTATCGGCGGACCAACCCCTCCGCCCGCGAGGCGATCAGCGAGGTGCACCGCTGCGAGCCCTACGTCTACGCGCAGATGATCGCCGGCAGTGACGCCCCCACCCACGGTGAGGCGAAGAACTCGTGGCTGACAGGCGCCGCGGCCTGGAACTACGTGGCCATCACTCAGTGGATCCTCGGGATCAGGCCCGAGCATGACGGGTTGCGCGTGGACCCGGTGATCCCTGCCGGCTGGCCAGGGTTCAGCGCCACTCGGCGCTTCCGCGGGGCCACCTTCCGGATCACCGTTCGCAAACCGGCCGGAACCACCGGGCGCGTCAGGCATCTCATCGTCGGCGGTGCCAGGGTCGAGGGCAACCTGGTGCCCCTCGCGCCCGCCGGCGCCACCGTGGACGTCGAAGCGGTCATCGCCGGCTAGGCCCGAGCCGCCCCGACTTTCGCATACTCCGACCATGTCCCGATACCGGCGCACGTCCCTTGGCTCCGGGTCCGGCTATGTGCCCGGCGAGCAGCCGCCCGACGGTACCGAGTGGATCAAGCTCAACACCAACGAGTCCCCCCTCCCCCCGTCGCCGAGCGTGGGCCCGGCGGTGGAGGAGGCGGTGGTAGAGCTTCACCGTTACCCGCACCCCCAGGGGGAGCCGCTCCGCTCGGCCCTGGCTCGGCACCACGGGGTGAGCCCGGAGTCCGTGGTCCTCGGCAACGGTGCCGACCAGGTCCTGGAGAGTTGCTTCCGAGCCTTTGCCGATCCCGGCGATGCCGTCGTCCTCACCCGGCCGACCTACTCCCTGCTCTCGCTGCTCGCCCGCCTCGGCGGAGCCCGCGTCGCGACCGTTCCCCTGGACGACGCAGGCTCACTCCCGGAGGCGTTCGCCACCACTCCGGGGGTGATGCGGCTCCTCTGCAACCCCAACTCACCGACGGGGAGCTGGGTGCTGCCTTCCGACGTCGCCGGGGCGCTGGCCGGGGTCGACTCCGTGATCGTCATCGACGAGGCGTACTGCGACTTTGCCCCCGAGTCCTGCGTCCCGCTGCTCGCCGACCACCCGAACTGGCTGGTGGTGCGCACCTTCGCGAAGAGCTACGGGCTGGCCGGGCTCCGGGTCGGCTACGCGCTCGGACACCCCGACCTGATCGCCGACGTCGCCGCCGTGATCGAGATCTATCCGGTCGACCGGCTCCCCCCCCCCC
>OBLU010005635.1_pt1 | contig 11201 bp, 9 predicted proteins | sample 1518681 | NCBI WGS metagenome assembly OBLU01 (sample SAMEA3539304, study PRJEB22396) | soil metagenome | biome: tundra; feature: field; material: soil | place: USA | collected 2010-05 | depth 0.15 m
TGGGCGCCATCTGTCCGCCCGTCATGCCGTAGATTCCGTTGTTCACGAAAAAGACAGTGATCTTCTCCCCGCGGTTGGCGGCATGCACGATCTCAGCCGTGCCGATTGCCGCCAAGTCGCCGTCTCCCTGATAGGCGATAACGATTTTGTCGGGGCAGGATCGTTTGATTCCCGTGGCCGAGGCCGGCGCGCGGCCGTGCGCGACCTGCACGTTGCCGACGTCAAAATAGTAGTAAGCAAACACCGAACAGCCCACCGGACTCACGAAGATCGTCTTGTCCTGCAGCCCCAGGTCCTGCAACGCTTCGGCAATAAGCTTGTGTACCACTCCGTGCCCGCAGCCGGGACAGTAGTGGGTCTGGTGCTTCAGCTCTGCCTTGCGCTCGTACAGGTCATAGAACAGCGGCGACTTGGAGTGGACTACTTCGTATCCGTCGTTATTCACCTTGGGGTCAACTTCGGGGCCGGCTTCGGACTTAACCTCCAACTTAACTTCTGGATCCACTACGCTGATCACGCTCTCGTTTGCCATTTTCGTCGTCCCTTTCGACCAGGTCGTCGTGGACCTGGTCTCAGACCGCCACGGCCATGCGTGACAACACTTGTTCCTGCAGCTCCTGGACCGAGGGCACGTTGCCGCCTACCCGGCCGTAGAACTCCACCGGCACCTTGCCGTTCAGCGCCAGGCGCACATCTTCCACCATTTGTCCGTTGCTCAATTCGACGACCAGCACCTTTTGCACCTTGGCCGCCGCTTCCACCAGAGCCTTCGAAGGATAGGGCCACAGAGTGATGGGTCGGAACAGCCCTGCTTTCACGCCTTCCTTGCGTAGCGCTTCCACTGTCGAAAGCAACACTCGGGACACGATGCCGTACCCGACCAGCAGCACCTCGGCGTCATCGGTGTGGCAGAGTTCGCAGCGCGGCTCGGCTTCCTGCGCGCGGATGTACTTGGCTTCCATTCTGCGCTGGTGTTCTTCCAATTCATCGGTTTCGAGATAGATGGAACTAAGCAGGTTGGCACGCGTCTCTGGCGTTCCCTTTACCGCCCACGGTTTTTCAGGCGGCTGAATCTCGCGATCTTCAAGCTCGAGCGGCTCCATCATTTGCCCGACGAAGCCGTCCGTCAGCACGACTGCGGGATTGCGGTACTTGTCCGCGAGCTCGAATGCCAGCATGGTGAACTCGGCCATCTCCTGTACCGATGCGGGAGCCAGCACGATATTGCGGTAGTTACCATGGCCGCCGCCCTTCACCATGGCGAAATAGTCGCTTTGTTCCGGCGCGATGTTGCCCAGTCCCGGTCCGCCGCGCATTACATCCACGATCACGCAGGGCAGTTCCGAGCCGGCCAGATAGGACATACCTTCCTGCATCAGGCTGAGTCCGGGGCCGGAGGAGCCGCTCATGGCGCGGACGCCAGCCGCGGCTGCCCCATATACCATGTTGATGGCGGCGACTTCGCTCTCCGCTTGAATAAACGTTCCGCCGACCTGCGGGAAGTAGAGCGCGGCCGCCTCGGCGATTTCGCTGGCTGGAGTGATCGGATACCCGTAGTACGCGCGGCACCCGGCGAGGATCGCGCCCTTTACCACCGCCACGTTTCCCTTACAGAGTTGCCGCATGTTCGCCTCCTGGCGCTAGCACCTGCGCCACTGCCAGCGCCTTGGCTTTCGCCTTTATGCGGTAGACCGTAATCGCGCCCGGCTCCGGGCAGCAATAAAAGCAGATTCCGCAACCCGTACAGTCGTGCCCGGTATAGCGCGCCGGATGGGCGCCGTAAGCATTCAACTCCGGCGCCAGTTCCAGGCACTTCGGCGGGCAGGACTCCACGCATAGCCCGCATCCCTTGCATTCCTCGACATCGACCGTGACCTTACCGCGCGCTTGGCCTGCCATGCTTCCACCTCGTTCCCGCTCACCTCGTTGCCGCTTGTCCGCGCAGCCGCGCCGGACGTACGTCCAGCGCGAAACTCCTGTCCGCCGCAGACTCCGTCAGTTTTGATTAGAAGCCCTCTCCGCCGCTAGGGCGGTGACCTTACGCACGAGCCATTGTGAGGCGCATCACGTCAAGCTCTACACGTAAGCCCTTACCCCGCAAGCTCTTACCACGCGCCGGGGTTGGTCAAATACTCATGGATCGATTTCGCCGCGCGCCGTCCCGCGCCCATGGCCAAGATGACAGTCGCGGCGCCGGTCACAATGTCGCCGCCGGCGAACACTCCCCTGCGCGACGTTTTCTGCGTAGTCTCGTCGGCCTGGATGTAACCTTTCTTCGTGGTAGCCAGGCCGGGCGTCGTGGTTTGCACGATCGGATTCGCGGTTGTTCCAATCGCGATCACGGCCACGGCTAGTGGAATTTCGTATTCGGAGCCTTCAATCGGAACCGGGCGGCGTCTTCCCGAAGCATCCGGTTCGCCGAGTTCCATCTTCTGGCAGCGTGCACCGGCCAGCCACCCCTTGCCGTCGTCGAGGAACTCGAGCGGTGCGGCAAGCACCTGGAATTCGATGCCTTCCTGCTTGGCATGCTCGACTTCTTCCTTGCGCGCCGGCATCTCCGCCTCGCTGCGGCGATAGAGAATGAACGCCTTCCCCGCCCCCAGTCGCAACGCCGACCGGATCGCATCAAGCGCCGTGTTCCCGCCACCGATCACGGCCACATTCTTGCCGCGGAAATCCACCATGGGCTCGTCGTACTTCGGGAACTCGTAGGCATGCATCAGGTTAATGCGCGTCAAGAATTCGTTCGCCGAATAGACGCCATTAAAATGTTCGCCGGGAATGCCCATGAACTGCGGAAGCCCCGCGCCGGTGCCGATAAACACCGCGTCGTAGCCTTCCTCTTCCATCAGTTCGTCGATGGTGACCGTGCGTCCCACGACTACGTCGGTTTCAAACTCCACGCCCATGGCGCGCATGTAGTCGATCTGCTCGCGGATGATTTGTTTGGGCAGCCGGAACTCGGGGATGCCATACACCAGCACGCCGCCCGGTGTGTGCAGCGCCTCGAATACGTGGACCTGGTGTCCCTTCTGGATGAGATCGCCCGCCGCCGTCAGGCCGGAGGGGCCGCTGCCCACGATGGCGACCTTCTTTCCCGTCGGCGGCGCCTTGGGCAGGTTGCTGATATCCAGGTGACCCTGTTCATAGTCGGCCACAAAGCGCTCCAGATATCCAATTCCCAGAGGCTGAACTTTCTTGCCCATCAGACAGCCGCCTTCGCAGTGGTCTTCCTGCGGACACACACGCCCGGTGATGGCCGGCAGCACGTTGTCTTCGCGGATTTTGGCAGCCGCGCCCATGAAGTCGCCAGCCACGATCAACTGCACGAACTCTTTCACCTTGACGCCCACCGGACAATCGGTCGTGCAGGTTGCTTTGGGGCACTCCAGGCAGCGCTGTGCTTCCTGCCGCGCCAGTTCCTCCGAATAGCCCAGGTTCACTTCGGTGAAATTATGGGCACGCTCCAGCGGGGACTGCTCCAGCATGTGTTGCCGGGGCACCTTCATCCGCTCTTTCAGGGACAGCGGATTCAACGAAGTCTGCTTGGGGGGCTGTGTCACCGGCTGTCTCCTTCCACCGCGCAAGCGCCGGTCTGTCCGGCATGAACGGCCTCGACCTGCGACTCGGGATCGTGCTGGAATTCTTCCATCGACTTCTGCTCCGCCGCCCGGTACATCGAATTGCGCTGCACCAACACCGCGAAGTCCACCCGGTGCGCATCGAACTCGGGGCCGTCCACGCAAGCGAACGCACTCTTTCCGTCGACCAGCACGCGGCAGCCGCCACACATGCCCGTGCCATCGATCATGATCGGATTCAGGCTGACGATGGTGCGGATGCGCTCTTTCCGCGTCATCTCCGCCACCGCTCTCATCATGGGGATGGGACCGATCGCCAGCACCAGGTCGATGCGCGTGCCGTTCTCGATCAACTGCCGCAGCTTGTCCGTGACGAAGCCTTTGTCCGCATAGCTTCCGTCATCGGTCGTAATCATCAGCGCATCGCTGACCTCGCGCAGTTCGCGCTCCAGAATCACCAACTCTTTATTGCGCGCGCCGACGATTGAGATCACGCGATTGCCCGCGCTCTTCAGCGCCACCGCCGTCGGATACGCCATCGCCGTGCCCACGCCGCCGCCCATCACCACCACGGTACCGAACTTCGCGATCTCCGACGGTTTCCCCAGCGGCCCAACCACGTTCAGGATGCTGTCGCCCGTATTCAGGGAATTGAGCAGGTGGGTGGTTTTGCCGATCGACTGCACCACAATGCGAATCGTGCCGCGCTCGGGGTCGGAGTGCTCGATGGTGATCGGAATGCGTTCGCCCTGCTCGTACAGCCTCAGGATTACGAACTGTCCCGGTTTCTGCTTATGTGCAATGCGCGGCGCCTCGATGACGAACCGCTTGATGCCCGGCGCCAGGAACTCAGCGTGCAGGATTTTGAACATGTGTCCGCGTGGTTAGTCTTACAAGATATTGTCCCGGAATGCGAAGCCAAGTGGCTGTGACATGCGTCACACGTGACTGCGAGCGAGATCACGCGCCGCACAGTCATTGCCAGAACCAGAAGCAACACAGGGGCAGTATTCAGGTCACTTCGAAACCCGGTGACAGACGTTTTCAAGTGCGGCTCCTGCTGGCGGAAGCCTCGACGTAGGATTACCGTCGCGTAAGTCCATGGATGTTCAGAACCGAGGATGGATCAGACCGAGCGCAGACCGGTTTATTGTTTTAGATAAATCGCGACCTCTGCACGCGCCAAACATCTAACCTTGCGTACACGTCCTTGACCGCCTGGTCATCAACATCAACTCTCACACACGAAAAGGAGAAGCTCAATGCCATACATTACTGTGGGTAAGGAAAACTCCGGCAACATCGATCTCTACTACGAGGATCACGGCGCTGGTAAGCCGGTCGTGCTGATCCACGGCTGGCCGCTGAGCGGCGCTTCCTGGGAGAAACAGGTTCCGGCCCTGCTGGAAGCGGGTCACCGGGTCATCACCTACGACCGCAGGGGGTTTGGCAAGTCAAGCCAGCCGACCGACGGCTACAACTACGACACTTTTGCCGAGGACCTGCACAAGCTCGTGACCGCGCTCGACCTTCGTGATTTCGCATTGGTAGGGTTTTCGATGGGGGGCGGCGAGGTGGCCCGCTATGTGGGTGCCTACGGAACGGAACGCGTGAGCAAGGCGGTATTCATCTCCTCGATTCCGCCATTCCTGCTGAAAACCAGCGATAATCCGGAAGGTGTCGAGCGCGCTGTATTCGAGGGGATCGAGAAAGCGATTATCGCGGATCGTCCAGCCTTTCTCGCCAAGTTTCTCGCAGACTTCTACAACGTGGACATCCTGGGCGGCAAAAAACTGATCAGTGACCAGGTGGTTCAGCTAAGCTGGAACATCGGAGCTGGCGCCTCGCCCAAGGGCACTCTGGATTGTGTCTCGGCATGGTTAACCGATTTTCGAAAAGATCTTGCGCGCATTGACGTGCCCACCCTGGTCATCCACGGCGATGCCGATCGGATTCTGCCCCTTGCCGCCACCGGAAAGCGCACACCTGAGTTTGTTAAAGGAAGCAAACTGGCGGTGGTGGAAGGCGGACCGCACGGCCTTACCTGGACCCACGCCGAGAAAGTCAACCGTGAACTGCTGGCGTTTCTAGGACGAGCCGAACGCGGGGCTAAAGTGGCCTGAGCTCAGCGCCCAGGGAAGGAGCCAATGAGTGTGAGATTCTCAGGCAAGTTGGTATAGCTTTTATGTGACCGCAAATTCAGATAGGCACTCTACCCAACGGCACGATGAACTGGATGCCGTCAACGTGCTTGCCCTGGAGCCGTTCGTCGTTGGTGACAAAAAGATCGACGTTAGCGCTTGCGGCGCAGGCCAACTGTATGGCGTCGGGAGCCTTGAGCGATCTTTCTGTTCGCAGCGCGGCATATACCTTGGCCGCTTTCACATCGAAGGGAATCATTGTCGCCGCGGTTGCAATTGCGTGTTCATACTTTTTACAAAGTTCAGAGTTGCTCCGCTCGGTGGGTTTCACCAGTATCTCGCCCAGTGTGAGTGTGGAAGTCAGCAGTTGATCGCCTCGGTCGAGCATCTTGGAACGAAGCCGCCCGACGCCCTTCGAGAGCGCGCCATAGTCCTCGAACAGGTAAATGAACAGGTTGGTGTCCCAAAAAACGCGACTCATTCCCAGCCCTCACGCAGGCGACGTACATAATCGTCCGCGTGCTCGTCAGCCCAAAGATGCTTGCCTGAACCCCGCAATGAAAGCAGCGGGTCCTCTTTCGAAGCATTGTCAGTCGCGGCCGCAGACCAGTCTCTGTACCAACTGAACAGGCTGTTGTAGCCATGCGGGAGGTCTTCGCGCTCGGGCGTGATCTTAGCGCCCTCGCGGTCCGCATGGTAGGAATCACCCTTGCGGAAGAGTCGCCGGCGGCCCGGGCCAGTTTCGAACAGCATCCGATAACGGCCTGGATTGGGCGGCCTATTCGCAACGCAGTGTTGAATGACGTGAACGTAGACACCGCGCCGAAGAGGTTTGTGCAGCCCTTCCCGCTCTGCACGTTGGACAATCTCCTCGACGGCGAAGTCTGGCGCTTCGGGATGATCGCGATGCAATAGAGCAGCCGCGATCCAAACTTCGTCTGCTACCTTCAGTGCAGTTTCGGTCGCCGTATTGGCCATGGCAATATTCTTCTCGTGTTTCAATATTACCATGTAATGATGTAATGTCAATAACTGTATACTTTTAGACTTCTCCTGGTTTCGACGGGTGGGACCCAGGTTTCGCGTCCCTCTCAAGTCGGAAGGGGGCGCCCCGCTCATCGGGTCGCGGCACTACGGCAGCAGCCCTAGCACGCCCACCCCGTTCGTCGTCCCCACATACACCTTACCGTTCGCAATGGTCGGCGTGATGAACTTGTTCCCGTTGCCAAAGTGGTCGCGCCCGCCCGCCGCCTGGTTCGAGTTATACAACTCCACACCAAGGTTCTTTGCGCTGTAGGCGTGCAGCACCGCTGGCGAGGTATTTTCCGTGGCCCACAAAATCAAGTTGCTTGCCGAACTCCCCGAGATGCTGGGCGTAGCCCCGGGGAATCTGAAGGATGTGCTCGTTGCCGAAGCAGGCGTAGGATTCAGCAAGCCGTTGGCGTTGAACGAGAACGCCTTGATCTTGTCGTTCACTGCCCCATAGTAAATTATTTTGTTAGCAAATGCCGGCGCCGAAAACACCTGTCCCGCCAGCGCACCGGTTACTTCCTGATAAATCTGACTATTGTTGTTGGGATTAAACTTCCCCATGTTAGTACGATTCGCCAAATAGATGTTCGCGTCCTTCCCGGCGCCCACAACCAGGTCGTGCAGCACTCCGCTAGAGTCTTTGAAATTTGGCACCACCATCGCACCGCCCGACCCCAGATCCTCGTCCGCATCCGACTCGCTCACCGTGTTGTACATGTTGAAGTAGTCGGACACTGCCAGTTGTCCCTTCTTGATTGAGAGCTTCACGATCGCGTTCCCATAATCGCCATTTACCGGGAACCCCTTGGCATTCAGCGTTGTGTCGAACGTTCCATTCGCATCGAGAAAGTAGATGTTTCCGCTGGAGTCCGCCGCCGGCCCCGCCCCTGCCGCCCAGATCGCGCCTTCATTCCCGTTCGGCGTCACGTTGAGTACCGACCGCTGGGCCAACGTCGTCTCGTTGTAACTGATGATCCATCCCGTATAGGGCCGGATGTCGCAATGAGAAGCCCACGACGTATACAAAATGTGATTCAGCAGTAACAGCCCAGCCCGTTCTTTATACTGCTTAGGGTCAAAAATCACGTACCCACCTTGGGTGTTATCGCCCGTTCCGGGATACTTGGCCGCGATATCCACCGGGCCGGCAAACTCCTCTATCCCGCTGGTAATGTCCAGCGCATGCAGCCGCTGATGATAGTTAGAGCTTGAGTCCTTACTCATAGCGACCACATATATCGTGCCATGCGGTCCCGCTGTAAGATCAATTACCGGAGTAGAAGTAACTCCGATCTCCGGTGTAACCTGCCCGCAACCACGGTCATCCGAGGTAGTCTCGCCCGAAGCGAGTGTAGTCACCTGCCAAAGGGTCGATCCGTTGTCCGCGTCAAACCCGTACACCGTGCCATGTTCAGTGGCCACAAACAGCACGTTGTGCGTGCCATTTCCCGGAATGCTCACATTGGGGGCATATAAAGGTTGCGCATCCACCAGTCCGTCGGTTGGGATCACGAACAACTTTCCAAACGTGGTGGAGTTCACGTTCTTGAGCGTGAGCGAGGTCTCGCTCGGATTCCGTCCCGTCCGCATGTTGTCGTTGTGATACGTAAGGATGCCGGTAAACGCCGGCGCAGCTCCCACCAACATTTCACGACGGAAAATCAGCACCGAAAGAAGCGAGAGAAGAAGAATTGCAGCGGAGAGCAGAACGATTCGCGTGGGCAGAGCTCGTCGCATGACGCACCTCGGGATTCAGGTTTGAATTTCGAGCCGGTCGTTACCGGATTTCGAAACGAAGTAGTGGGCCGGATAATTCTACCCGAAGTCGAGCGCAGAAATGAGCGAACCAAAAACTCGACAGTACCTCCGGAGTGTGTGTCATAGCTTCTTGCAGCACGCGAAAAGTGCAACACGCTACTGCTCCAGCCGCGAAACGGCGACATAGGAAAGCCCGGCACGTCAGTGCCGGGAAGGCAAAGGGGAAAGCCCGAGTCCCGCAAGGGACGGCACTCGGGCTACGACACAGACTCCTCCAGGACGAAAGCATCGCTCAATGTCGAGGGGCCAGCGGACCATTAAGCCGGTCGGGCCAAGTGTTGCCTCAGGGTTTCGCCGTCCAATTCTCCCTCCCAGCGCGCCAGAACCAGCGTCGCTACCCCGTTTCCAATCATGTTGACCAAGGCTCTGAACATACTCAGAAACCGGTCAATTCCGAGAATCAATGCCATGCCTGCAACGGGAATGGTTGGGATCACAGAAAGTGTGGCCACGAGCGCGATGAAAGATGCGCCTTGCACGCCACTGGCGCCCTTGGAAGTAAGAACCGCCACGGAGAAAATGGTGAGCTGCTGGATCAGAGTCAGGTGGGTATTGGTGGCCTGCGCCACGAATAGAGCGGCCATGGTCATGTAAAGACTGGTTCCATCCGTGTTGAAGGTAAATCCAGTGGGGACCACCAGCCCAACCAGAGACTTGGAGCAACCGAGTTTCTCAAGCTTGGCCATCAAAGTCGGGATCGCAATCTCCGACGAACTTACCGCTAACACCACCAGGATCTCTTCCTTGATGTATGCCAGAAAGCGAAAGATGTTAAAGCTGGCGGCCCAGGCGATGGCGCCGAGTACGATCACGACAAAGAGCACCGAGGTGAGCCAGAAAGTTCCGATCAACTTGGCCAGTGGACCGAGCGAAGCAAGGCCGAACTTGCCGACCGTGTATGCCATTGCGCCGAAGGCTCCAATCGGCGCGAATTTCATCAGAATGTTCACCACTCGGAATACGACATGAGTGAGGGAGTCGACGAGTTCGACCAGCGGCTTGGCTCGGGCTCCGGCGGCCGCCAGCGCAAAGCCGAACAGTAAGGCCACGAAAACTACTTCGAGGATATCTCCTTTGGCGAAGGCGTCGAACACCGTCGTCGGGATGATGTGCATCAGAAATTCAGTGACGCTTTGGGTTTTTGCCTGGCCGGCATAGTCGGCGACTGCCTTGGCGTCGAGCGTGGCGACGTTTACGTTAAAGCCGCTGCCCGGACGCACGACGTTGCCCACCACGAGTCCGATCAGGAGGGCAATGGTGGAAACGATTTCGAAGTAAACGAGCGCCATGCCGCCGACACGGCCAACTTTTTTCAGGTTCTCCATGCCGGCGATTCCGGTGACCACAGTGCAGAAGATGATCAGAGTGATGATCATCGTAATCACGCGAATGAAAGCGTCGCCCAGCGGCTTCATGGCAACCGCGCGAGCCGGGTTAATGGAGCCCAGCACTATGGCCAAGGCCATGGCCACCAGCACCTGCACCCACAGGACGCGGTAGAAGGGCGTCTTGCGCGATGCGGGCGCGGCATTTACAAGACCCGCCTGCGCGGGTGGAAGAGTCGCCATCTTTGGTCGTTTGTCCGTAAATTCTTAGTCGCTAGTTCCTGATTGTTGGAAAGGGAATTGGACCGTTAATGCATCTCTTTCGCGGGCTCCGGTTCAAGCGTGCGCACCAGCCACGGAATGATCACCTGCTTGAAGATGACGGGATCGGGCCACACTTTGACCTGCCGCCCAAGATGGCCGCCCTGCGGATTGATCCATGCGGTCTTCGGCACATCGCCTTTGTCGAGCAGCAGGTAGATGTCCGAGATCGGTACCTGGGTATCGAGCACTCCGGCAAGAATAAGCATGGGCGCCATCGGCTTGCCCAGCAGTCCTTGTTTGACGAGCGACATCTTTGGCAAGATTTCCGCCATTTCATCCACGGTTTTCACGTTGTCGAAAATCGCCATCAGTGCGGGAACCTGATCGAAAAGATATTCGCGGTTGCCGATCAGAGAATTCATCAGAAAGTCTTTTTGAAAAAAAGTATCGGTGGGCGGTGATTGGGCGCTCGCTCCCCGCAGGCGGGCGCGCTCGACGATGGCCATCTTCGTGGCCCAATACGCGCCCCAACTCACGCCGTGCATGGCAACGCGGTTTTTGTCGATCTCGGGCCTGGTGGCAATGTAATCGAGCACGCGCGAAAGCACGCGCTCGGCATTTTCACTGACTTTGATCGGATTCTGCCCGGTGCCCGGGCCATCCACGGCCAGAAAGCCGATGCCGAAAGGCAGGATCGCGCTGAAGCTCTCGGACAAATCTTCCTTGCGGCTGTCCAGTCCATTCACGGCGAGCACGAGGGGCACGGGCCCGTTCGCATTTTTCGGCAAGCGAAGGTAGCCGATGATTTCTTTTCCTTCGAAGGGAATTCTCACGATTTCAAGCGGTGGATCCCAAAAGCGCGCGTGTGCGAGAAAAGCCTCGATGGCTTTTTCGTACGAGCGCTGCTTGCCGGCAGAGGCGGGGATGGGCCAGCGTCCGAAGGAATAAAGCCGCCACGCGCGAATGTAGTCGGCGTTCGCTTTCGCCGGGTCGGTTTTCTCCAGCGACTTGGCTTCATTCATGTAGCGATCGGCCACTCC
>OBLU010005636.1_pt1 | contig 11200 bp, 13 predicted proteins | sample 1518681 | NCBI WGS metagenome assembly OBLU01 (sample SAMEA3539304, study PRJEB22396) | soil metagenome | biome: tundra; feature: field; material: soil | place: USA | collected 2010-05 | depth 0.15 m
CCGAGGGGTCGGTCCCCTGGCTGCCCCAGCCGACCCAGTGGAAGGACCTGACCGCCGAGACGGAGTCGGGAGACGAAGGCTCCATGCTTGAGCTGTACCGGGCCGCGCTCCGCTTGCGCCACGAAGAGCCGGCATTCGCCTCCGGTGAGATGCGCTGGCTCGACTCGCCGGCCGATGTGCTCAGCTACCGAAGAGGGGATGACATCACGGTCGTCATCAATCTGTCGGCCCACGCTGTCGGGCTGCCGGCCCATAGCGGGGTGCTGATCAGCAGCGCCTCTGTCGTGGGCGGCATGCTAGCGCCGGACTGCGCCGCCTGGCTGAGTACCCGGTAGCCGTGTCCGCGCGCGCTTGCGCGGAACGTCCGCGCCGCGTCTCCGCGGAACGCCTCCCGGCGTTCCGCGCGGTGTGCTCAGCCGACCAGGGTCTTGACCGCGGCCGTCAGTTCGGTCAGCGCCGACTTGGCGTCCGAGAAGTACATGCTGGTCTTCGGGTTCACGTACAGCTCGTTGTCGATGCCTGCGTAGCCGTGACCCATCGACCGCTTGATCACGATGATGCTCTTGGCGTTGTCCACGTCGAGGATCGGCATGCCGGATATGGCCGTGCCCGGGCGGCGCGCGGCCGGGTTGGTCACGTCGTTGGCGCCGATCACCAGCGCCACATCGGCGCGCGAGAATTCGGGGTTGATCTCATCCATCTCTTTGAGCTGCGGGTATGGCACGTTGGCCTCGGCCAGCAACACGTTCATGTGGCCGGGCATGCGGCCCGCGACCGGGTGGATGGCGTAGCTGACCTCGACCCCCCGCTCCTCCAGGAGCTTGGCCAGCTCGGCCACCTGGTGCTGCGCCTGGGCGGCGGCCAGGCCGTAGCCGGGCACGATGATGACCTTCTGCGCGTAGGCGAGCTGGATGGCCGCATCGTCGGCCTGGATGGACCGGACATCCCCACCGGGGCCCGCGATCGCCCCGTCCGCGCTGTCCCCGGTGCCGAATCCGCCCACGATGATGTTGCGGATCGAGCGGTTCATGGCGTCAGCCATGAGCTTGGTGAGGATCCCACCCGAGGCGCCGACCAGCGCTCCCGCGATGATCAGCGCTCTGTTGTCGATGACGAAGCCGGCCATGGCGACCGCGCTGCCGGTGAACGCGTTCAGCAGCGAGATCACGACCGGCATGTCCGCGCCGCCGATCGGCAGCACCATGGTCACGCCGAACGCCAGTGCAGCGAGGAGGATGATGACCAGGGCAGCCTCGCTCGGGGTGGCGATCATGTAGATGCCGCCGCCGACGCCGATCACCGCCGCCGCGATGTTGGCGGCGCGCGACCCGCGGAAGGTGACCGGCGCCCCATTGATCAGGCCTTGCAGTTTCCCGGCCGCGATAATCGACCCGGAGAACGTCACGGCGCCGATGAGCACGTCGAGGATGGTCGCGATTGTGGTCGCGCGCAGGCCCACCGAGCCGCCGCCCGCATGCCTGACGTAGTCATTGACAGCCACCAGGGCCGCCGCACCGCCGCCGACCGCGTTGAAGATGCTCACCAGTTGTGGCATGGCGGTCATCTGGACCGTACGCGCCACGTACAGGCCGGCCCCGCCGCCAAGGAGAGCGCCCGCGATCATGACGATCCAGCCGGTGGCGCTGACCGTGCCAGAGTTGATGACCAGGGCCAGGGTGGTCGCCACGGCGACGACCATGCCGGCGGTGGACACCTGATTGCCGCGCCGTGCGGTGGCCGGGGAGTTCATCAGGTGCAGGCCGAGCACGAAGCAGGTCGCTGCGGCGACGTAGAACAGCCCGGTGATCCAGTCGATGTTGCTCATGCCTGGCCGCCCTGGTTGTGTCCATCTGCCGCCGCTGTGCTGGCGGCTACCGTGCTGGCGGCTGCTGTGCTCGCGGCTACCGTGCTGGCGGCTGCTGTGCTCGCGGCTACCGCGGGCGACGCCTTCCCGTCGGCCACCGGAGTGCGTGCCCGGTGGAACATCTTGAGCATGCGGCCGGTCACCACGTACCCGCCCATGACGTTCATCGCCGCGAAGGCGGCCGCCACGAAGGCGAGGATGTAGCCGAGCGGGTTGTTCGCGGTGACGGCGATGAGCATGGCGCCTACGAGCACGATGCCGTGAATCGAGTTGGCCGCCGACATCAGCGGCGTGTGCAGGGTGGCGGGGACCTTACTGATGACCTCGAAACCCACCAGCAGGCTGAGGACGAAGATCACGATGTCGGTGAGCAGTTCCGTGGTCACTGGGTGGTACCTCCAGCGGAGTGCGCCTGGCCATCAGGGAGCAGGGCAGCGGCAGTGGGATGGATCACTTTCCCGCCGTGGGTGATGACAACTCCTGCCTGGATGTCGTCGGAGGGATCGATGGCGAGCGCGCCGTCCGCGACCATGTGCAGCAGCAGCGAACTGACGTTCCGGGCGAACGCGGCCGATGCCGCGCCCGGCACCGTGGCCGCCAGGTTCCCGGCGCCGATCAGGGTGACCCCGTTCTCCGTGACCACCGTCTCGTCGGGCACGGCGCCCGCAACGTTCCCGCCGAGCGGGCCCGCCGCCATGTCCACCACGACCGACCCCGGGGCCATGGCCTTGACGGTGCCGTCGGTGATCAGCAGCGGTGGCTTGCGTCCCGGCACTTGCGCGGTCGTGATGATCACGTCGTGCCGGGCGATGTGGGCGGTCAGCTCGGCCTGCTGGGCCAGCCGTTCCTCGTCGGTCAGCGCTCGCGCGTAGCCGCCCTCGCCGGCCGCCGGGCCGACCGAGGTCAGCTCGATGAAGGTCGCGCCGAGCGACTCCACTTCGGTCTTCGTCTGTGGCCGGACGTCGTAGGCCGAGACGACCGCGCCGAGCCTGCGTGCGGTGCCGATGGCCTGCAAGCCGGCCACGCCGGTGCCCAGGATGAGCACCTTCGCGGGCCGCGCGGTGCCAGCCGCGGTGATGAGCATCGGGAAGAACCGGCCGAACGCGGCCGCGCCGACCAGCGCTGCCTTGTATCCGGCCACGTTGGCCTGGGAGGTCAGCACATCCATGGCCTGTGCCTTGGGCAGCGTCCGCGGCAGGCCGTCCAGGCTGATGGCGGTGACCCCTTTGGCGGCCAGGGCGGCGGCAAGCTCGGGATCGGCCAGCGGGTTGAGCATGCCCAGGATGGCCTGTCCTTGCCTGAGGCTGCCAAGAACCTGCTCGTCCGGTCGGCCGACCATCAGGACCAGGTCCGCGGTGGACAGCAGCTCGTCACGGCTCACGATGACCGCGCCAGCGTCCGCGTAACTCCCGTCGGAGAGCCAGGCGCCGTCGCCGGCTCCCGACTCGACGAGCACATCGAGCCCGGCATCGCGTAGCCGCCCGATCATCTCCGGGACGAGCGCCACCCTCCGCTCGCCGGCCGCGGTCTCCTTAACGACTGCTACTTTCATGGACGCGACCTCACGGTTTCCGGGGGCGTGGCCTTTGCAGTCTTGTCTGCGCGCGACGAGACGGTCAGAGGCCACCGTCCCGCCATACGAAGGACCTTCGGGCATGATCGCACAAGATCAGTATCGCCTCCGTCCGTATCCGGCCGGTCACCGACCGCTCCAGCTGGCAGGCCAGCCCCTGCCGGGGGCGCCAGAAAGCCGGCTGGCCACGCCGGGCACGGTCAGCCGGCCCGGCGGAGGGTGGCGCTGATCTGCTCGCCGGCCGCGAGCACCGCGGCGGCGTGCAGCCGGCCCGGGGAGCGGGTCAGCCGTTCGATGGGCCCGGACACCGAGATCGCCGCGAGGATCTTGCCGCCCTGGCCGCGCACCGGGGCGGATACCGACGCGACGCCCGCTTCGCGCTCAGCGACGCTCGCGGCCCAGCCCCGGCGGCGCACCTGGGCGAGGGACGCGGCCGTGAATTTCGCGGCCCGCAGCCCGCGGTGCAGGCGCTCCGGCTCCTCCCAGGCGAGCAGGACCTGGGCGGCCGACCCGGCTGTCATCGGCAGCGCCGCCCCGACCGGCACCGTGTCGCGCAGCCCGGCGGCCCGCTCCGCGGCGGCCACGCAGATCCGGGCCTCGGCCTGCCTCCGGTATAGCTGCGCGCTCTCCCCGGTGTGGTCGCGCAACTGGATAAGGACCGGCTGGGCGATGGCCAGCAGGCGATCCTCGCCCGCGGCGGCGGCCAGCTCGGCGATCCGCGGTCCCAGGATGAACCGCCCCTGGGCGTCGCGCGCGAGCAGCCGATGCCGCTCGAGCGCCACGGCGAGCCGGTGGGCGGTCGGCCTGGCCAGGCCGGTGGCCTGAACCAGCTGGGCGAGCGAGGCAGGCCCCGATTCGAGCGCGTTCAGCACGGAAGCGGTCTTGTCTAGTACGCCGACTCCGCTAGAGTTGTCCATGGTTCGATATTGCCGTCTCGCACTGTGAGATGCAAGTGCGGGACGGCAAAGCGGTGACGAGGGCCCGCCGCGATGCCGCCCGGTGTCGCAGGAAGCGCGGTGCCCGCCGAAAGGGGTACATCGATGGGACGTACGCTCGCGCAGAAGATCTGGGACTCGCGTGTCGTGCGCAGCGCCCACGGCGAGCCTGATCTGCTCTATATCGACCTGCACCTGGTGCACGAGGTGACCAGCCCGCAGGCGTTCGACGGGCTGCGGCTGGCCGGCCGGGGCGTGCGCCGGCCGGACCTGACGATCGCGACCGAGGATCACAACGTGCCCACAACCGGTGTCACCGGCCCGGGCCTGCCGCTGATAGGCCCAGGCAGCCCGGTGACCGACCCGGTGTCCCGGGTCCAGGTTGAGGCGCTGCGCAAGAACTGTGCTGAGTTCGGCATCCGGCTGTTCCCGATGGGTGACGCCGGGCAAGGGATCGTGCACGTCATCAGCCCGCAGCTGGGGCTGACCCAGCCTGGCATGACAATCGTCTGCGGTGATTCGCACACCAGCACGCATGGTGCCCTCGGTGCGCTGGCGTTCGGGATCGGCACCAGCGAGGTGGAGCACGTCCTCGCCACCCAGACCCTCCCGCAGGCCAAGCCCGCGCAGATGGCGGTGAACGTGACCGGCGACCTGCCCTACGGGGTGAGTGCCAAGGACCTGATCCTGGCCGTCATCGCGCAAATCGGCACGGGCGGCGGAGTCGGGCACGTGATCGAGTACCGCGGCGAGGCCATCCGGCAGCTGTCGATGGCCGGCCGGATGACGGTGTGCAACATGTCGATCGAGGCCGGCGCGCGAGCGGGCCTCATCGCGCCCGACGACACCACCTTCAGCTACCTGGAAGGTCGCCCGCACGCCCCGCAGGGGGCCGGCTGGGAGGCGGCCCTCGACTACTGGCGGTCGCTGCCGACCGATCCCGACGCCGTGTTCGACCGGGAGGTCACGCTCGACGCGGCCGCCCTCACCCCGTTCGTGACCTGGGGTACCAATCCGGCCCAGGCCGGCCCGCTCACCTCGGCCGTGCCGGACCCGCAGTCACTGGCCGACCCGGGCGCCCGCGCGTCGGCGGAGCGCGCCCTCGCCTACATGGACCTGCGGCCGGGAACGCCGCTGACCGATATCCGGGTGGACACCGTGTTCGTCGGGTCGTGCACGAACGGGCGGCTGGAGGACCTGCGGGCCGCCGCCGACGTGCTGCGCGGCCGGAAGGTCTCCGGCGGAGTCCGGATGCTAGTGGTTCCGGGGTCGATGGAGGTCAAGGCCGCAGCCGAGCAGGAGGGCCTGGACGCGGTGTTCACCGCCGCCGGGGCGCAATGGAGGTCGGCGGGGTGTTCCATGTGCCTGGGCATGAACCCGGACACCATGGGTCCCGGCGAGCGCAGCGCCTCCACGTCCAACCGCAATTTCGAAGGACGCCAGGGCAAGGGTTCCCGCACGCACCTCGTCTCGCCACAGGTCGCGGCGGCCACAGCGATCACCGGCCGCCTCACGGCCCCGGCCGACTTGTGAATACCCGCCTTGACGGCCCGCGTACTGGAGAGGAAAGCAGCCCCATGGACCCCTTTGTCACTCATAGCGGCCGCGCCGTGTCGCTGCGGCGCAACAATGTCGACACCGACCAGATCATTCCCGCGGAATACCTGAAGCGGGTCAGTCGCGCCGGTTTCGCTGACGGATTGTTCGCCGCCTGGCGGGCGGATCCTGAATTCGTGCTGAACCAGCCGGCGGCGGTCGGCGCGACGGTACTCATCGCCGGCCCGGATTTCGGCATTGGGTCATCGCGCGAGCACGCTGTGTGGGCCCTCACCGACTACGGATTCCGTGCCGTCATATCGGAACGCTTCGGCGATATCTTCCGCAATAATGCAACAAAGGGAGGCCTGCTGCCGGTGCGCCTGCCGGCGGCCGCGGTCAGCGCGCTGCAGGACGCGGTCGAGGCCGACCAGGACTGTGTCGTGACCGTCGACCTGGGCGCCCGCGAGGTGCGGGCCTGCGGCCCGGCCGGCGGGCCGCCACTGATCACCGTAGCGTTCGAAATCGACGACTACACCAGATGGCGGCTGATGGAGGGACTCGACGATATCTCGCTGACGCTGCGGCATGCCGACGACATCGCCGGCTTCGAGCGCAGCCGGGCGGATTGGCTGCCAAGCGCTGCCCAGGCCCGCTGAAATCCTTCTGCGGGACGGATTTCGGGGCTTTCATGGCCCGACACGCCGGGGTTTTAAGCGGTGGTGGTTGTTTCCGGGCGCTGCATCGCTTAATTTCGGGCAGGTCAGAGGTCGCGTTTTCGGGTGCCCTGTCCGCGCGACCTCCCGTGGGGGAACCGCAGGAGTGATGTGATGAACAAGCGTGACCTGATCGATGCGATCTCCGGACGGTTGGGGGACAAGAAGACCGCGACCGAGGCCGTGAACGCAGTGCTGGACACGATTCAGCTGACGGTGGCCAAGGGAGATAAAGTCGCGATCACCGGGTTCGGGGTCTTCGAGAAGGCCATCCGGCCCGCTCGCACGGCCCGCAACCCGTCCACCGGTGCGACCATCAAGGTACCGCGGTCATCCGTGCCCAAGTTCCGGGCCGGTGCGGACTTCAAGGCGGTCGTCAACGGCGACAAGAAGCTCACCGCGAAGAAGAAGTAGCCCCGGTTCACCCGGGCTTTCACGGTGAGCACGGTTCAGAGTGAGCACGGCTTCATGGCAGGTCAGGCCGCACAGTTAGGCCGGCCTCGGCTGAGGGGGCCCGCCCGGCGGGCCCCCTCAGCCATCCAGCCCGGGGAAGGTCGCCAGTGTGATGGCGGTGATGGCGCCCCCGGCGTCGCAGCCGATCCGCACCCGCTGGCCGGCCCGCAGCAGGCGCAGGCCGGAGCCTTGCAGCGCCTGCGCGCTGAACTCCAGCACAGCCCCGTCATCGAGGAACACGCTGCCCGAGCGGGTCGCCTCGTCATACCCGCGCACCGTTCCCTGCATCCTCCCCGCTCCTTCCCGTCCCTGCATCCTCCCCGCTCCTTACCGTCGGCCCGGCTGCGAAGCCGCGCGGAGGGTGGGGCGGGGGCGCCGTGGGGGGCTCGGGTCCGCCCGGCTTAGCGCAGGCCCGGGCGCTTGTGCAGTGCGGTGGTGATCAGCCGGTCGATGAGCTGCGGCACTGGCAGCCCGCTGGCCTCCCACATCTTCGGGAAGTAGGAGGCGGCGGTCATGCCCGGGATCGTGTTGATCTCGTTGAGCAGGATCGCGCCGTCCCGCGTGTAGAAGAAGTCGACGCGGGCGAGGCCTTCGCAGGACACCGCCTCGAACGCCGCCGCCGCCAGCCGGCGGATCTCCTCACGGTCCTCGGCGGGGATGGGGGCCGGGATCGCCATCCCGCTCGCCTCGTCGAGGTACTTCGCCTCGAAGTCCCAGAAGTCCTCGCCCCCGTCGACCAGCAACTGCCCAGGCACGCTGGTGTCGGGCGGCCCCCCGGCCAGCCCCTCAAGCACGGCGCACTCGATTTCCCGGCCTTCGATAGCCTTCTCGACGAGCACCTTCGGGTCGTAGCGCCTGGCTGTCTCGATCGCCTCGTGCAGGCCGGCCAGGTCGGTCGCCTTGGATGTGCCGATGCTGGAGCCGCCTCGCGCGGGCTTGACGAATACCGGCCAGCCCAGTTCAGCGATCGCATCGAGGACCGGCTTGCGTGCCTCGGCCGCTGACGGCGACGCGCCACCGCCCGGGGACGGCTGCCAGTCCCGGTCGCGGACCACCACGAACGGGCCCACCGGCAGCCCGCGCGCCATGAAGATCAGCTTCATGTACTCCTTGTCCATGCTGACCGCGCTGGCCAGTACACCCGCTCCGACATAGCGGATGCCGGCCAGCTCAAGCAGGCCCTGGATGGTGCCGTCCTCGCCGAACGGGCCGTGCAGGATAGGCAGCACGACATCCACCTCGCTGAGCTCACGGGGGATCGCCCCCGGCTCAGCGGTGCTGAGAGCGCCCGGTACCGGCACGTCCCCGGCTCCCGGGGCGGCCCATGGCACCGTCCGGGCCCCCGGGTCGGCTACCGACTCGACAGAGGGCATCTCGCCTCCCGCGATGGCGAGGCGCTCCGGTTCGTCCGCGGTCAGCACCCAGCGGCCATCCGGCAGGATGCCGACCGGGATGACGTCGTAGCGATCGCGGTCGATCGCGGCCAGCATCGCCCCGCCACCCGCGCAGGAGATCGCGTGCTCCGGGCTCTGCCCGCCGAACACCACCGCCACCCTGATCTTGCGTCCTTGGTTCATGCTTCCCCTTCCTTCAGGGCCCGGTTCCTGGTCAGCCAGTGCCAAGCGAGTCCAGCGCCAGGTGAGCGTCGGCGATAAGGTCCTCGCCGTCTTCCAGGCCGATGGAAAACCGCACCGCCCCGGGATCGATGCCGGCGGCCATCCCGGAAGCGAAGGCCTGGGCCATGGTCGGCTGCGGGAGGCGGCCGCCCTCCATGGCCGCGACCGCGGTGGCGAACGCCTCCGCGGCCGGGTGATCCCAGCTGACCCCGGCGAACGGCTGAAGACCGGGAACCGGGGCCGGCGGCAGATGCACGGCCCGGGTGTTCTCGCCGAGTCCCCAGTTCGTGGCCTCGCCCGCGGCCGGGGCACCCGGCCAGCCGTCAGACCCCATAACGCTCCGGCTTGGCCGAACGGGAGCTCAGCAGCACCGCCGCCTGCCCTACGGTGATCGTGCCGTGCATCACCCCCGCCACCACTTGGGTGATCGGCATTTCCACGCCGTGGGCGTGGGCGAGCGTCAGCACCGGCTCCGCTGATTTCGTGCCCTCCGCGACCTGATGGGTACTCGCGGCGACGTCGGCCGGGTCCAGGCCACAGCCCAGGTTCTCGCCGAACGTCCGGTTGCGCGACTGCGGTGAGTTGCAGGTCGCGACCAGGTCGCCCAGCCCGGCCAGCCCGGCGAAGGTGTGCTGGTCGGCGCCGAGCGCCGCGCCGAGCCGGGAGATCTCGGCCAGGCCCCGGGTGATCAGGGTGGCCCGCGTGTTGTCGCCGAGCCCCATGCCGACCGCGATCCCGACGGCGAGCGCGATGACGTTCTTGACCGCCCCGCCCAGTTCACAGCCGATCACGTCGGGGTTGGTGTACGGGCGGAAGTAAGGAGTGTGGCACGCCTGCTGCAGTTGCTTCGCCACGGTGTCATCTGCGCACGCCACCACGGTGGCCGCGGGCTGGCGCTGTGCGATCTCCCGGGCCAGGTTCGGCCCCGAGATCACCGCGATCCGCTCCGCCCCCGCGCCGGTCACCTCGGCGATCACCTGGCTCATCCGGTCACAGGTGCCGAGCTCGATTCCCTTTATCAGGCTGACCAGCGGGACGCTGGGCGGGATGAGGCGCGTCCACGCGCCGAGGTTCTGCCGCAGTGACTGGGCCGGGACCGCGAGCACGACCAGGCCCGCGCCGTCGAGGACCCGGGCCGGATCGGCGCTCGCGGTCAGCTCGGGGGTAAGGGCGATCCCGGGCAGGTAGCCGGGATTCTCGTGCCGCGCCCCGATCGTTTCTGCCAGCTCCGGGCTGCGGGCCCAGAGCACCGCGGGTGTGCCAGCGTCGCAGAGCACCTGGGCGAACGTGGTGCCCCACATGCCGGCGCCCATGACAGCCGCTCTCACGTTGGCATGGCCTTACTGTCGTTCATCGGCGGCCGGTTCCGTTGGGCTGCTTGGGCTGGCCGCAGGGCGGGACTCCTGCCTCGCGGCGCGGCGGGCGGCCGCTGGATCGTAGGGGGCGGCTGACGGCTGCTCACCGCGGATCTTCGCGAGCAGACCGGTGATGTCAGCCATGATCACATCGGTGGCGGCGCGCAGCGTCTCCTTGGTGAGCGGCTTCCCGGCGTAGCCGGAGAGGTCAACCGGCGGCCCCGCCACCATGTGCACGGTCCGGCGCGGCACCAGGTGCGGTCGCTTGCTGCCGTACTTGAGAATGTCCTGCGCGCCCCAGTGAGCCAGGGGAATCACGGGGACACCGCTGGTCAGCGCGAGCCTTGCCACCCCGGTCTTGGCGACCATCGGCCACAGGTCCGGGTCGCGGGTCGCAGTCCCCTCCGGGTAGAAGATCAGGCACTCGCCCTCGGCGATGCCCCGCTCGGCATCCTTAAGCACCAGCGCCGCGTCGGTCTGGCCACGCTGCACTGGCAGCTGGCCCAGGATGCGCAGGTAGGACCCGATGCCTTTGATGTCGAACACACTGGACTTGATCAGGAACGCCGGGTAGCGGCCGGCCTCATGGGTGAACTGGGCGAGCGCCGCCCAGTCTGCGTAGGACATGTGGTTGGCGGCCACGATCATGCCGCCTTCCCGGGGAAAGTGCTGCTGGCCCTGAAAGTCGCGCTTCATCAGCGACTTGAACAGCGGGGGCAGGTAGATGGTAGACCAGGTCCGCCAGGCCGGCGAATAACTCTGTCCCCCTCGCTTGCTCATGGGTTGGGTCCCTCCAGCATGATCCCGCCTCGTCTCATCTGGTCAGTCTCCCGTCCAGCCTCGTGCCGTGTCGAGGCAGGATCACAGTATGGTCGCCGATGTGCCGCAAAGCCCGCTCGCCTGGTCCCTGGTGATCCCCGTCAAGGTACTGGCCCGGGCCAAATCACGTCTCGCGGCGCATGCGGGGGCCAGCCGGTCGGCGCTTGCGCTGGCCATGGCGGCGGACACGGTGAGCGCGGCGGTGGCCTGCCCCGCGGTGTGCGCGGTGGTCGTGGTGACCGATGACGCCGAGGCGGCGAGCGCGCTCGGCGCGCTCGGCGCCGTGGTAGATCGGAAGAGCGTCGTGTAGGGAAAGAGTGTAGATCTCGGTGG
>OBLU010005637.1_pt1 | contig 11200 bp, 10 predicted proteins | sample 1518681 | NCBI WGS metagenome assembly OBLU01 (sample SAMEA3539304, study PRJEB22396) | soil metagenome | biome: tundra; feature: field; material: soil | place: USA | collected 2010-05 | depth 0.15 m
ATACGTCGATTGGTTCCGGAGCGCCTCCGAACTGTGGATTCAGCATGACGGGAGAATGGGGCAGATCGGCACCCCAAGCGGCACCGTCCATGAGCGGCGTGTAAAACATCAAGTGGGCCATCCAGTGGTGGTCGCCATCGTCGGTAAGGTACTGGTCCTTGGACATCATGTAGGACATGGCCCCAGGCTCCAGGGGCGGCAGCCCTTGCTTCATGAATGCCTTGATGCCATCGATGATCTGAGCTTTGGATTGACCGGCCAATATCATTTCCGTTCTTTTATACGTCAGCGGCAGGATGGAGCGGGCAGCCGGCGGATTGAAGCAGAGCGGACCTCGAATTTTAGGATTCCAAAAATTAGCGGCATCCTCACCATTGAATGGGCCCATCCACCCTCGCTCCACGGCGCATACGAAACCATTCTTGCCTTTGACTGCGGTTTCATAGCCATGCCTTCCAAGGACGAGGACGTCGGCAACGCGCGAGATGGCCTCCGGGGCCGCGCTTCGCGCCAGAGCAATCTCGGCATTTCGATCCATCAGGTATTGGTCAACCGGAGCCATACTCGGGTATGGCGTTTTGGTGTCTTGTGCCTGCGCTTGCCATGCCGCGCTCAGAAGGGCAACTAGCGCAACCCCTCTTACCGCAGTCTTCCTGACTGTCTCTCGTGTCATGGATTCCTCCTGATTTATTCTCCGCGATACGCTCGCTTCAAGCCTTCGATGTCGATCTTGGTCATTTGCAGCATGGCTTTGAAAACCCGTTGGGATTTTACCGGATCTTTATCCTGCATCAGTTCCATCAAAGCCTTCGGGATAATTTGCCACGAGAGGCCGAATTTGTCTTTCAGCCAACCGCATTGCACCTCGGAGCCTCCGGCAGTGAGCTTGTCCCAGATCCCGTCCACCTCTGCTTGCGTTTCGCAGCTTACAAATAACGAAATGGATGGATTAAAAGTATAGATGGGGCCGCCATTCAGCGCCATGAAGTCCTGACCTTCGAGCTGGAAGGTGACCAGCATGACGGATCCCTTTGGTCCCGGACCCGCATCTCCGTAACGCGCGATGTTCAGAACTTTCGAGTCCTTGAAAATGGAAGTATAAAAGTTTGCCGCCTCTTCGGCTTTGTCGACAAACCACAAAAATGGAGTGATTTTTTGCATATCGTTTTCCTTATGCTGTCGCGAATTTGTCATGCGGTTTCTGATTCTTTGGATTGCTACGAAGTTGCCCTGGGGCTTCGCAACGGGACGAGCGCCCGCAGTCGTTCATCGCGCAAGTAGAGTCCCAGCCAGACCACGATGCCGACACCTATTGCCAGGATGGGCGGCTCTCCCACCCGCACATGAGTAGCGGTGGCGCCGCCCAGATAGCCGGTCAGCAGGATGGCGCCGAGAACGGAGGTGCGGGGGATGGCGTAGATTACGGCGCAAGCCAGCTCTACGATCGTGATCCGGAGCATGGCGCTGTCGGGATAGCCGTAATGAACAAATCCCTGCATAGCGGCGGCGGGCTTCAGCAGCCCGAACATTGCTGTGAAGGCAAACAACAGGATTGCCAGCGTGCTGAGAATGCGTCCGGCCCAGAGGCCTGTTTTTGTTACGGAACCATCTTGCATGAGTTCGCCTTTCTAACGAAAGAACACTGGATGCGCGACTTCCTTTTCATAGGAACTTGGTTTTGAAATTTAATGCGAGCCTATGGCGCGGAAGTTGGTCGCGTCCGTGCGTCACAGACCCGCACTGTGCTTGCTCCGCTACGTCTTAAATCAGCCCTTAAGCTGCCTTCGTGGGCTGCTGCGAGCGCATCTGTTTCATCCACTGTCGCATGCCCTCGATATGGCCAGGATTGCGGCTTTCCATCCAGGTTTCATACCGCTGTGCGGCTTTTTCCAGATTTCCGAGGAACTGCTTATTCATAAACTTCTCCCGAGCCTGAGGCACCGCTGGCCTCACCCGGTCCCAGACCCCGAAAAACTCGCCACTGGTCTCAAAGAAAAGATCCTCGTGGAGCAGGCCGTAATTGAGCATGGCACAGGCCTGATCCCAATACGAGAGCACCATCATCGCCAGCCCGCCTTTATCCGTTCCCGGCCCGGCAATTCGCATCCAATCATCGAGATTGTCCACGTAGAAGTTCTTGAAGAACCATTCTCGCCCCTCGCGCAGACGGGCCTCGCGGCGCATGTCGTAGATCTGCAGGTGGAGTTGCGCTTGTTCATGCGTGGGTTTTGTTTCCATGGTCTTGTCTCCTTCTTGTCTTCTATTGTTTTTAGGAATTGACGTTGGGTTTCGACTTCATCTCTTTCAGCATCTCTCTGCATTGATCACGGTCTCGGCAGGGACCATGATTCAGATGCACATTGCTTGGGAATCGATTGTCAAAACTAACGACTTGTGGGATTATGGTACAGGTCACTTGTGAATTGCAAGTAATATTTGGGACAACATGTCGAAACAAAATGTAAAGCGCAGGTCGCAATGTCCACTGAATGCTTCGGTGGAGATGTTGGGCGATCGCTGGTCGCTGCTGATCATCCGCGACATGATGCTGCGCGGGTTCCGTACCTATAAGGAATTCATGGAGTGCTACGAGGGAATTGCCACCAACATATTGGCCGACCGCCTGCGCAAGCTGATCGCGTTTGGGATCATCACCGCGGAGTCCGATCCATCCGATGGACGGAAGCTGATTTACTCGCTGACCGCCAAGGGAATCGACCTGGCGCCGGTGCTGACAGAAATGGTGCTCTGGGCGGCGGCCCACGAAGATACCGGCAATCAAGCGCTGGTCCGGCAAATGCGGGAGGACAAGGCACAATTTCTGGAGGCCATCCGCCAACGCTGGGCCGGGAAAGCAACGCTTCCTAAAACCAAATAGAGGGCTGGCCGAATCAAGATTTCTCTCTCGTGGGCTTGGGCTTCAACGTCCTGACATATTGGTAGCTAAGCTCGAGATACTTCTGCAGCTCTTTCGTATTCTTCAATAATGCGTCGGGAACGGCTACATATTCCTTCATGACTGCGCCATACGCTTCGAAGAGCGTGGTCTGGTGCTTTTTCAGAAATTCTTCGCGCTGATCCTGGGGCAGACGGATGGCCAAGCGGCGAGAGTCGTGCAGCAGGGTGAACATGTTTCCGTTCAGGGAGGTGTATGGATTGGCAGCACCCCTGCGTTCGATCTCAGAGTGGGTGGCGATGAGCTTGTCGTAGAGGTCCACTTGGGTGGCAGAGAGTCCGGTCTTCTTGGGTGAGGCCATGTTTTTTCGCACTAGAGCGACGAGATGCTGGAAGAGCAGGATACAGCAGGCGACGGCGTTTTGCAGCGCCGGGCGATGTGCCTGCGGAATCTGGAAGTGGGGGGCAGTGGTTTTCCGCAACCGGACGTACACTCCCTTTTGGTAACCCCGGTAATCGTCGGTAACCATCGGCCTGACGATGCCCGGCCTTACAATCAGGTTACTCGCGGTCCCGATTGCGCGGTCGCGGTGTTTCGTCCGGGAATTACCCGGCGAAAGTTCGACCCGTTCGGCAACGCGGGCGCAAATTGCCCAGCATTCGGCGGGAAAAAGGGCTGGAGTCCGCACCCCTATGGCGTTTAGTTTCGGTTTCAACAAACAGAAGGTCCTTAGCGCCGCGGAAAAGTTTGTCCAGCAGGGCAAACTGCAGAACGCCATCGCTGAGTACAACAAGGTCCTGAAGCACGACGACAAGGACCTTACCGTCAACAACACGATCGGCGATCTCTACGCGCGTCTGGGAGACAGCGCCAAAGCCATCGAGTGCTTCAAGACGGTGGGGGATGCCTATGCCGCGCAGGGCTTCACCGTCAAGGGCATCGCCATGTACAAGAAGATCACCAAGCTGCAGCCGAGCGTGGATGGATCTCTGAAACTGGCGGAACTGTACACTCAGCAGGGGCTGTTCAACGACGCCCGCGCCCAGTATCTGCAGGTCGCCGAAGATTTCATGAAGAATGGCGACCTCGACCAGGCGGTCCGTCTTTTCCAGAAGGTCCTCGAAATGGACCCGGAAAATGTGCCCATGCGGATCAAACTCGCCGAGGTCTATGTCCGACTGGACAAGAAGAAGCAGGCCTGGGAAATTTTCAGCGCCGCTGCGGAATCGCTGCGCGCACGTGGATCGCTGGTGGCCGCCGAGGACGTTCTGAAACGGATGCTGGTGCTCGACCCGGGCAACAGTTACGTCCTGTTGCTGCGCGGGAGGTCGGCGCTAGAGAGCGACGATCCGAAAAGCGCCATCACTTACCTGGAAAAGGCCGCCGACCTTGATTCTCAGCCGGAGGGTTTGCGCGATCTGCTGAAGGCCTACCTGCAAATCGGGGCCCTGCCCAAGGCCGCTCCGATCGCGGAGAAATTGCTCACCGTCCACAACGACCCGGAGGGCCTGTTTCTGCTGGCCGAAGGCTGCGCCCGCCTGGGTCAAAATCGCGAGGCGCTCGAGGTTTACAGCCGGCATGCGGATCGTCTGCTGGCGACCGACTCGACCAAACTCCTGGCCAGCCTGCATTCCATGATCAGCCATGTGCGCGACGACTCAGGCGCGCTCGACGCGCTGCTGCAACTGTTGAACAAAGCCGGCGAGAACACGCACGTGAACGAAGTCTCCGAACTTCTGGCGCACGCCTCGGTCAAAGACGGAAACCTGGCCCGCGCCTGCGACCTGTACCAGATGCTGGCCACCACCGAACCCCAGAACCTGGTTCATACGCAGAATTATCAGCAGGTGGTGGCGCGCATGGAGGGAGGATCTCCCGCGATTGGGATCACCGCCGAAGAAGGGGCGGTCATCGTGGAGGAGTTGGAAGCGACCGCACCCGTCATCGATCAGTCCTACCCGGATCAAGTCGCCATCGCCATACGCTCGGCCGTCACCGACGCGGACCTGTTCCTTTCCTATAATCTGCCAGAAAAGGCGATCGTGCCGCTGCTCGGCGCTCTGCCTCAGGCGCCGCGCGACGTGCGCCTCAACCAGCGCCTGGCGGGCCTGCATACTCGTTTCCAGCGTTTTACCGAAGCCGCCGTCTGCTGCCGCACCCTCGAGGGCGTCTACCACGATGCCGGGTTTCCCGACGAAGCCATGCGCTATGGAGAACTGGCGGCACGCTACGAAAAGAGCGCCGACGCCGCTCGACTGGTCTCTACGCCTTCGGTTTCCGCCATACCGGTTTCTACCACGGTTGCTCCTACATCGTCATCGACTTCCGCTCGATCTGCCCGTGGTAGTGCTCCAGCTTCGCCCTCGCCTTGGCCGACGGCCGCGGCCAGCGAATCCCCGCGAGAAATTGCCGCCTCCTCGCGCCCTGAATTCGCCGTCCAGGAAATGACGGTACACGCGCCCTCGGACGCGGCCGAGGTTTTCTCTTCATCCGAAATTTCTTCCAAGGTATCGTCCGACGTCTCCTCCGAATTTTCCGCCGACGCTTCCTCCGACCTTTCCTCCGAATGGGAGCATTCCCTTTCCGGCAATCAGGAAAGTCCCACTGCCGAACCACCGGTTACCATCGAAGTCGTGGGCGAAGGTGGCCCGGATGTGTCCGACAATCCCGAGGTCACCGAGACGGCCGAAGAAATACGCTTTTATCTCGAGCACTTCATGACCGACCAGGCTCGCGCTGGGATGGAGAAGCTCGAATCCCTGACCCGCGATGCACGGATTCTCGATCCCTTGCGTGCCGCCATCGAATCCGCGGGACAGCCGGACGAGCCCGAACCGGAAATCACCGAGATCAATGCCGACGAGCCGGCCGACTTCGAAATTACGCTGGAGCTCCCGCAGTCGCCGAAGATCATCACCACACCGGTTCAGATGACCGGCTCCGATCACCCGGCTCCCGTAGAAATCCACGGTGAGGTGGCGGCGGCACAATCTCCGGAACCCGTCGGCGCAGAACCGCACTTTGCAGAACCGATCCACGCAGGACCGCACCATGCAGAGCCCCACCGCGCAGAGCCACACCACGCAGAACCGCAGCACGCTGACCCACACCAGGTAGAACCTGCTTTCGCGGAATCCTCAACTGCCGATCCCGGCGAGTTGACGACTTTTGTCGCTGATCTGGAAGCCTCGCTCGGCGATTCTTTCCCGCAAGCGCCACCCGCCGCTGCTCCACTTCCGGTGAGCCAGCGCGCGACAACGCTGCCGAACTGGCCGGTCGCGCCCGCGCCCGCGACGTCAAGGATGCCGGAGCCGGCACAGGAACCCGTGGCCAGCGCGTCTGCGGCCTACGTACCTTCGGCAAACGCTGAACCGGAATTTGGAATTCCAACTGGCCCCACCTCGGTGCCGGCGATCGCCGCCGCAACGGGAAGCGCCGGAACCGCGGCCGCTCCTGCGCTGGCCGCTGCTGCCCCTCTCGCTACCACCGCTCCTTCTATGAGTTATGGCCCATCTGCCCTGCGTCCCCTGGGAGCCGGAGCGCAAGCCATGCATCCCTCCGGCAGCGTCGATCTTTCCGAGATGTTTGGCGCGTTGAAACAGGAACTCGAAGAGGAAGTGATGGCCGGCGACGACGATCCGGAAACGCATTACAACCTGGGTGTTGCCTTCCGTGAAATGGGGCTGCTCGACGAAGCCATCGCCGAATTACAGAAAGTTTGCACCGCGATCGACCGCGGCAAGGCCTTCACCCAGCCCGTCCAAACCTATACCTGGCTGGCGCAATGCTTCATCGACAAGGGCGTTCCGGAAGCCGCCATCCGCTGGTATGAAAAGGCGCTCGGCATCACCGGGCTCGATGACGAGACGCGTCTCGCGATCAACTATGAGCTGGGGTCGGCCTCCGAAACTGCCCAGGACAAGCCCGCAGCCCTGCGTTATTTCACCAATGTGTACGGCGCGAATATCGATTACCGCGACGTGGCCGAGCGCATTCAGGCCTTGAAGTCGTAGAATGCACAAAGTGGGTTCGGACTTTGCTTCGGGATGCAACCCGACGACGCACCACCGCCTGACTCACACGGCCTAACTCACGACGACGCGCGCAATGATTTCCGATCCCAAGCTACCTTTTGCCAGCCACACAACCGGTGTCGGCGAACTCAAGCCTCCGGTCGAACCACCTGCTCCCGTGGTGGCGCCCATGCCCGCGTCCGCTGCCCGACCGTCGTTGGCCCGGCTGTGGCTCCGCCGCATCGGAGTGCTTTTGTTCGTGTTTCTGTGCGCCACAGTCGGGGTCATGCTCATGATCCTGCCCTGGCGCCCAGAGTGGTCGGACAACCCTCTCCTGCTTTCGTATCCCTCGCTTCGCGCGCTGGTAGGCAGCGGGTTCGTGCGCGGCCTTTCGACTGGCTTGGGCGCGCTCAATGTCTGGATCGGATTCTGGGAGGCGATTCAATATCGAGAAGAATGAAGAACAGTCGTTAGTCGATGGTCGTTCGCGATCACCGGCCTTCGATGACGGTCCCATTTACTTCATGAAGAATGACAGACGCCGAACGACCAGCGACCAACGACCAGCGACTGACTATGACTGATCCCAAACTCAAGCCCGCTCCCCTCGCTTATCAGAACGAACCCTTCCTCAATAGTCCGGACGGCAGAATTCTGCGCCTGCTCTCCGAGTACAGCGAGCCGCTTTCGCGCTTCCGGCGTGAACAGATCCAGGACACGGTAGTATTTTTCGGCTCCGCCCGCATTCCCAGCCACGACCACGCCTCGAACCGTCTGACAGAAGTCCGGGGCAACGACGCGCAGGCTGCTGCCGCCGCGCAACGAGCTACCGATATGAAGCGTGCCGAAGCGGCTGTCGACATGGCCCGCTATTATGAGGACGCTCGTCAGTTGGCCCGCTTGCTGACCGAATGGTCCACTCATATTCCCGCTAAGCGTCACCGCTTTGTGGTCACCACCGGCGGCGGCCCCGGCATTATGGAAGCCGCCAACCTCGGCGCTCACGAGGCTGGAGGAAAAACCATCGGCCTCAACATCAACCTGCCCTTCGAGCAGAATCCCAACCCGTACATCACCCCTTCGCTCAACTTCGAGTTCCATTACTTTTTCATGCGTAAATTCTGGTTCGCATACCTGGCCAAAGCGCTGGTGATTTTTCCCGGCGGATTTGGCACGCTTGACGAGCTGTTTGAAATCCTCACCCTGGCGCAGACAGAAAAACTAGCCAAGAAGATTGTGGTGGTCATCTATGGCAGCGCTTATTGGAAGAAGATCATCAACTTCGAAGCGATGGTCGACGCGGGCACGATCTCGGCGCACGATCTCGATCTGTTTAAGATGTCGGATTCGCCGGAAGAGAGCTTCCAATTTCTGAAAGACGGGCTGACCAGGTACCATCTAACTCCGCAACAACCCAAGCGGACGGGCGAACCCCCGGCCCCCGAAATCGCCAAGACGCGCCCCTAGATCCATGTAGCGCGGGCGCCCTCGCCCGCGGGCTCGCACCCAGAACGCCTCGGTACCGAGCATCCCTGCACTCTGCAAGAACTGGAACTCTCACCACCGTTTCTCCGTATACTCTGCTGCGGGTCAGTCTTCCGGAGATAAACGAAATGTCACGAACCAACTTAGCGGCAGCACTCTGCCTGCTTCTTTTCTGTGCAACTTTCTGCGCAACTTCCGCATTCGCCCAGCCACCGGCGGCAAACGAGATGCCCTCCGTAATCCAAGTTCCACCGGAAGCCCAGGCTTCGCCGCATTTCGATGCCGTCGCGGCCACCAACGCTTATCTCGCGCAGATTCCCGCCGACAAGACGGCCCGCTCCGATGCCTACTTCGAAGGCGGCTACTGGCTGATACTCTGGGATTTCCTCTATGGAGTGGTGATTGCTCTGTTGCTGCTCAATTTGCGCTGGTCCGCCCGCATGCGCGATCTCTCGGAGCGGGTCACGCGCTTCAAGCCGGTGCACACCTTCGTCTACTGGGTGCAATATCTGGTGCTCACTACCATCCTTGTGTTCCCGCTGGGGGTTTACGAAGGTTATATCCGCGAACATAAATACGGGCTCGCTACGCAAACCTTCGGCCCGTGGATGGGGGATCAGCTTAAGAATTTGGCGGTGGGATTAATACTGGGCGGCATTCTCGTGATGTTGCTGTTCGGCATTGTCCGACGCCTCCCGCGAACCTGGCCGATCTGGGGAGCAGTGGCGGCGGTTGTGTTCCAGGCATTTGTCGTGATGATTGCCCCGGTTTATATCCTTCCCCTCTTCAATAAAATTACCCGCCTCGACGATCCGAAGGTTGTCGACCCCATTCTGAGCATGGCGCGGGCCAATGGAATCCATGCGAGAGATGTGTTCGAGATCGATGCTTCGAAGCAGACGACGCGGATGAGTGCCAACGTCAGCGGCTTAGGAAGAACGATGCGTATCACCCTCAACGACAATCTTTTGCGCCGCGGCTCGCCAGAAGAAATTCAAGCGGTCATGGGTCACGAGATGGGACACTATGTGATGAACCACCTCTACAAAAGCCTCATGTATCAGCTGATCACGGCGGTCGTCGCCTTCGCCTATTTGTACTGGGGACTCAACTGGACGCTCCAGCGCTGGGGCGAGAAGTGGCAGATTCGGGGCGTGGGCGATACGGCGGTTCTTCCACTCATGGTGCTGCTGGTATCCATTTTTGGTTTCGTCACCACTCCTCTCGACAACACGTTTACCCGCACGCAGGAATACGAAGCCGACATGTATGGTCTGAACGCGAGCCGGCAGCCCGATGGTGAAGCCCAGGCGGACATTCATCTTGGCGAATACCGCAAGATGAATCCCGGCCCCATCGAGGAGTTTATTTTTTTCGATCACCCCAGCGGACGCAATCGCATCTACGCCGCCATGCGCTGGAAAGCCGAGAATTTGAAGTTGTTCACAGCGCCGCAGTAGTAACGATTTGGCAGAGGTTCGCGGGCGAGGGCGCCCGCGCCACACAACTTGAGCCCTCTCTCGTAGTACGCTGAGAGGTGATGGCGGACCGCTGTCTGCTCTACTACATCACCGACCGCAGCCAGTTTCCCGGCGACGACCGCGCCCGCCGCGGCGCTCTGCTCGCCAAGATCGGCGAAGCCGCCCGCGCTGGCGTCGACTACATCCAACTCCGCGAAAGAGACCTGAGCACCCGAGATCTGGAAACCCTGGCAAGGGACGCCCTGACTGTCGTGCGCAACTCCGCTCCATTGAGAATGAAAACTGAGAACCGGAAACCGGGAACTGAACCTGGAACTCGTCTCCTGATCAACTCCCGCACCGACGTCGCACTAGCCGCCGCAGCGGCTGGTGTTCATTTGCGCGCCGGCGATCTCACCCCAAACGAAGTGCGGCGCGTTCTAGAGATTTCTACTCATTGCTCACTGCCCGGTGATCAGTTCCTCATAGCCGCCTCCTGCCATTCCAATGAGGACGTGCAACGCGCCGACTCCGAGGGAGCAGACTTCGCCGTGTTCGCTCCGGTATTCGGCAAGAGCAGTTCTCCCGGAACGCAACCCACGGGTCTCGCTGCCTTGCATGACGCCTGCCGCGCGAAGATTCCGCTCTTCGCGCTCGGGGGCGTCACCATCGAAAATGCCGCATCGTGCCTGAACGCTGGAGCGGCTGGCATTGCCGGCATCCGCCTGTTTCAGGAGAATAAAATCGAAGATGTCGTCCGCGCGCTGCGGGCGCTCTAACACGATGAACCCGACGCGACCACAGCTCGTGCCACCGCCGTCTCAATCTGCAGAATGCGCTCCCAAGCTCGTCCGCATTCCTGGGGGATCGTTCCTCATGGGCTGCGACACCGGACAGGACAACGAACGCCCGGTGCATCGCGTCTGGGTCGACCAGTTTCTGCTCGCTGCCTGCCAGGTCACAAACGCCGATTACGGTCGATTTCTGCGGGACACCGTCTCACTCCCGCCGCCGTTCTGGAGCGACCCCGCGCTTAACCATCCCGGACAGCCCGTCGTCGGAGTATCGTGGCACGAGGCAATTCGCTACTGCGAGTGGCTCCGCGCAACCAGAGGAAGAAATTTCCGCTTGCCGACTGAGGCGGAGTGGGAAAGGGCGGCCCGAGGAGGCCGCGAGCAGGCATCTTTCCCTTGGGGCGATCAGGCTCCGCAGTCGCTGCCCGGTTACGCGGATCGTTGCGCCCATGGTTGGCAGGCGGGCCCCGAGCCGGTCGGCGGTGGCGAAGCGAACGGATACGGCCTCTACAACATGTGCGACAACGTGCACGAGTGGTGCAGCGACTGGTA
>OBLU010005638.1_pt1 | contig 11199 bp, 9 predicted proteins | sample 1518681 | NCBI WGS metagenome assembly OBLU01 (sample SAMEA3539304, study PRJEB22396) | soil metagenome | biome: tundra; feature: field; material: soil | place: USA | collected 2010-05 | depth 0.15 m
CGGGTTGAGGCGGGGATCGCTGCGCAGCGGCGGGTGGCCCACCGCGTCCGCTGTCGTGTCTGATGCCGCCGTCGCAGCAAAGGCCGCTGCCGCGCCCGACGCGGGGCACCCCACGCGGCCGGGGAACCCCAGGTTTCTGATCCTCGACCTGCTGCTGGGAGTTCAGGAACTGGTCGGCTTCACGCTCTCAAACCGCCCCGCGGAAGACTCGCCGTCGAGCCGGCGGACCCGCCGCGGCTCGGCCGCGGTGGTGCTCGTCGCCGGACGCTTTCCCGCGCAGGGGGACCCGCTGGGGGAGTTCGCCCGCTCGCTTGACCGGGCCCGCGTGGAAGCCGCGGCCCGCCCCGAATCGCTGCAGCGCGAACTGGCCCGCGCGCTGGAGATCGACTACCGGGAGGACGAGGGAGCCGCTGGCCGAGCGCTGGCGCTGGCGCGTCTGGTGGTCAGCCATCCGCTGCGCTGCGTACGCGATCTGGCCGGCCAGCAGGCCGGCGAGCCGAGCCTGAGGGTATTGGCGCCGGTGGTGGTTCGGCTCGCCCGTGACGCCGATGCGCGGGTCGTCCCGATCGGCGGCCGCGAGTGCGAGCTCGTCGCCCGCCGGCTGGCCGCACTCGCCGGGCGCCACGTCGGACGCGGACAGGCCTGATGCGCGTCCAGGTCGTCGATCCGTCCGCGTACACGCCGCCCTACGATCATGCCCTATGCGCGGCGCTGGCCCGCGCCGGCGCCGAGGTGGAACTGATCACCAGTGAGTTCGCCTATGACTCGGCGCCCCCGGTCGAGGGCTATGCGGTTCGTCAGCTGTTCTACCGCCGCGCGCGCGGGGCCCCCGGATCCCGGCGCCGCCGGATCACCAAGCTGCTGGCCCACGGACCGGACATGGTCCGCTACCGCCGCGCCGCGCGAGCCGCCGACGTGGTGCACTTCCAATGGCTGGCGATGCAGTGGCTCGACGTACACCTGCTGCCGCGCCGCCCGCTCGTGCTGACCGCGCACGACCTGCTCCCGCGTGAGCCGCGACTCGGGCAGGCACGCGCCCAGCGTCGGTGCTACGAGGCCGTCGACGCGCTCGTGGTCCACTCTGAGTACGGCCGTGGCCAGCTGGTCAGCTCCCTAGGGATCGATCCGGCCAAGGTGCACGTGATCCACCATGGTGCGTTCGAGCACCTCACCCGCCAGACCAGCGAGTCGCGACTCCCGGATGAGCTGCGCGGCGTCAGCGGGCCGGTGGTGCTGTTCTTCGGCCTGCTGCGCCCCTACAAAGGGCTCGAGACGCTGCTCGCGGCGTGGCGCGGTGTGGCGGGTGCCGAGCTGTGGATCGTCGGACGTCCCCGGATGGCGCTAGAGCCGCTCCGGGCGCTCGCGCCCGCCGGCGTCCGGTTCGTCCCCCGGTTCGTCTCCGACGCGGAGCTACCCGCGTACTTTCGCCGCGCCGACGTTGTGGTGCTCCCTTACTCGCGAACCGACCGGTTCGACCAGTCCGGCGTGCTGGCCACGGCGCTCGCGTTCGCAAAGCCGGCGGTGCTGACCGAGGTCGGTGGCTTCCCCGAGGTCGCAGCCGCAGGCGCCGCGCGGTTGGTGGCGCCAGACGATCCGGAAGCTCTGCGCCGGGCGCTCAGTGGCTTGATCGAGGACCCCGGCGCCCGCGGCCGGCTTGCCGCGGCTGCCGGTGTCGCCGCCGCCGGGCCGTACTCGTGGGACGAGGCGGCCCGGCGAACGCTTGCGGTGTACGAGGCGCTTGGCGGATAGCTCGCGGGTCCAGCTGGCGCGGATGGTCGAGCGCGAGCGGGGGCCCGGAGCTGGCTCAGGCGGCCTGGCCGGCTGACGTCGCGGCGGACTCGCGCCGAGCGATCTCGTCGCGCACGACCGGGGCAACTTCCGTGCCGAACAGCTCGATCGAGCGCATCACGTCGCGGTGAGCGACCGCGCCGACGCTCATCTGGGCGATGTAGCGCTGATGATCGAACAGCTCGTGCTCGAACAGGATCTTCTCGGCGACCTGCTCCGGTGAACCGGCCGCGACCGCCCCGCGCGGCGAGCGCAGCGCCTCGTATTCCGGCCGTCCCGATGGCGGCCAGCCCCGCTCGCGTCCGATCCGGTTCATCATCGCCAGATACGGGGCCGCGAACGCCGCATCCGCCTCGGCGCTCGTCGGTGCGACGAACGCGTGAGTGTTGATCGCCAGCTTGAGCTCGGCCGGGTCACGTCCGGCAGCACCGGCGGCTCGGCGGTAGAGCTCCACCAGCGGCACGAAGCGCTCCGGTTGACCTCCGATGATCGCCAGTGTCAGCGGCAACCCGAGGCTGCCGGCGCGCACGACCGACTGCGGCGATCCACCCGCGGCGATCCAGATCGGCAGGCGGTCCTGGACGGGCCGTGGCCAGATGCCTGCTTCGGCGAGCGGCGCGCGGTGGCGTCCTGACCAGTTGACATGCGTCGACTCGCGCAGGGCGAGCAGCAGCTCGAGCTTCTCGGCGTAGAGCTCGTCGTAGTCCTCCAGGTCATAGCCGAACAGGGGGAAGGACTCGGTGAACGATCCCCGGCCGGCCATGATCTCGGCCCGGCCGTGTGAGAGCAGATCGACGTGGGCGAAGTCCTGAAAGACCCTTACGGGGTCATCGGAGCTGAGCACGGTGACGGCGCTGGACAGGCGGATCCGCTCGGTCCGCACCGCGATCGCGGCCAGGACCACGGCAGGCGATGAGACGAGAAAGTCCGGACCCTGATGCTCGCCGATCGCGAACACGTCGAGGCCGAGCTGGTCGGCCAGCTCCGCCTCCTCCAGCAGCTCCTGCATTCGCTGCTCGCCGCTGACTCCTGGGCTGAGGTCGGCGAAAGTGGCAAGGCCCAGTTCCATGCCGGACAGCATAGCAGTCAGTTGTTTGCACAACTAACTGGGCCGACGCGCGTCGAACGGCATCGGGACGCGCCGGGATCGCGCCGGGGTGGCCGCCTGCGCCAGAATCCCGCGCGATGACGGCGCTGGCGATTCTGTTCTGGCTCTCGGTTGGGCTGCTGCTCTACACACACGCCGGGTACGCACTGGCGCTGGTGCTGGTGGCCCGGATCCGCCGGCTGCCCCGCGCGGCCGGCTTCGCGGCGTCCGATCCGCCAGCCGTCTCGGTGATCGTGGCGGCCTACGCCGAGCAGGACGTGATCGCCGGACGAGTCGCCAACCTACGCGGGCTCGACTACCCACCCGCGCAACTGGAGGTGCTGGTCGCCTGCGACGGCTCGCCGGACGCGACCGCCGAGCGCGCGCGGGAGGCGGGCGCCGATGTCGTGCTGGAGTTGCCGCGCGGCGGCAAGATCCGTGCTCAGGACGCGGCTGTGGCGCGGGCGCGGGGCGACATCCTGGCGTTCTCGGATGCCAACGTGCGCTGGGAGGCGGGCGCGCTGAGTGAGCTGGTCGTGCCGTTCGCAGATCGCCGGGTCGGCTACGTCTGCGGCAACGTGGCGTTCGTCAACGAGTCCGGCACCAACCAGGAGGGGCTGTACTGGCGCTATGAGATGGCGGTGCGTGCGTTGGAGTCGCGGATCCGGTCGGTGACCGGCGGCAACGGGGCGATCTACGCCACCCGGAGGGAGTCCTACCTGATCGTCGATCCGATCATGGGGCACGATCTGTCGTTCCCGTTCAACATGGTCAAACGGGGCTGGCTGGCCGTTTATGCGCCCGGCGCGCGCGCAACCGAGAAGATGGTCCCCACGATCGAGGGTGAGTTCGCACGCAAGCGCCGGATGATGAGCCACGGCTGGCCGATCGTCCTGCGCGGGGGCATGCTCTCGCCCCGCGGCTACGGGTTGCTGTACGCCCTGATGATCGTCTCGCATCGCCTGCTGCGTTACGTCTCACCGTTCCTGCACGTGCTGGCGCTGGCCTGCAGCATCGCCCTGCTCGGCCAGGGCTGGGTGTACGCCGTCGCGCTGGGGATCCAGCTGGCCGTGCTGGCGGCCGCGGCGGCCGCGGGGGCGATCCCGGCGCGGCCGCTGCTGATCGCGCGCTACTACGTGCTCACCACCGCCTCGCTGGCCGCGGGGCTCTGGGACTGGCTGCGGCATGGGACCGCGGCCGGCTGGGAGCGGGCGGAGGGCACGCGGTGATCGTGCGTGCGCTCGATCTGACGATCGCCGGGATCGGCTCGATCGTCTCGGCGCCGCTGGTCGCCTTACTGGCCCTGGCGATCAGGCTCGAGTCCCCGGGTCACCCCATCTACCGCCAGACACGGGTCGGTAAGGACGGCGCGCTGTTCTCGATCTACAAGCTGCGGACGATGGTCGCCGGCGCCGAGTTCGCTGGCGCCGGTCTGGCGATCCAGGCCGGCGATGACCGAATCACGCGCCTGGGCGCGCTGCTGCGTCGCTACTCGCTTGACGAGCTGCCGAACCTGTGGAACGTGCTGCGCGGGGAGATGTCGATCGTCGGGCCGCGGCCGACCGTGGATGTGCAGGTCCAGCACTACACCCCCCGCCAGCGCGGGCGGCTCGCCGTCAAGCCCGGGATAACCGGCTGGGCACAGGTCAACGGCCGCGCCTCGCTGCCCTGGCCACAGCGGATCGAGCTCGATCTCTTCTATGTCGAGCATCGCTCGCTGGCGCTCGACGTCAAGATCCTGGCCCGGACGGGGCGGATGGTGCTCAGCGGTCAGGGCCTCTACAAGGGAGAGAAGGGCGGATGGCATCCTCCGAGCGTGATGTAGCGGTCCTGCTGACCGGGGTCGGGAAGCGCTACGACATCGTCTCGGCGTTCGCTCAGCACGCCACCGTCGTGGCGGCCGACCCCAACCCGCTGGCGCCCGCTCAGTACGCCGCGCATCACCGGTGCGCTGTGCCCCGGATCGACGACCCGGGCTACGTCCCGGCGCTGGCGGAGCTGTGCGAGCGGTGGGGCGTCGGCGCGGTGATCCCGCTGACCGACCTCGACATCGAGGTGCTGGCCCACGCTCGCGCGGCCGGCGCGCTGCCCGCGCTGGTGCCCGACCCGGAGATCGCCCGGGCGACATTCGACAAGTACGAGGCCCACCGGTTGCTGGAGCGACTCGGCCTCCCCTCGCCGCCCACCGTCCTGCCAGGGGAGCCCGTCGAGCACTACCCCGTGATGGTCAAGCCACGCCAGGGCTCGGGCGCGCGCTCGATCCACCGCGCCGACGACGCCCGCGCAGCGGAGTTCTTCGTCGACTACGTGCCCGAGCCGGCGATGGTCCAGTGGCTGATGGACGGCCCGGAGTTCTCGATCGACTGCCTGTCGGATCCCGGCGGGCGCTGCCTGAACGCGATCCCGCGCACGATGATCGAATCACGCGGCGGTGAGTCGATCAAGGGCACGGTGATCGCCGACCCGGAGCTGATCGAACTGGGCCGGCGCGTCGTCGAGGCGCTCGGTGTGCGCGGACCCTGCACCGTCCAGGTGTTTCGTGACGTCCAGATCGGGTTGGGCATCACCGATGTGAACACCCGCTTCGGCGGGGCCTTTCCCGGGCCGATGTACGCCGCCCTGCCGGGTCGTACCTACCCGGAGCTGATCGTACGCATGGCCAGAGGCGAGCGGCCCGAGCCCCACGTGGGCGAGTTCCGCGCCGGCGTCACATTCACGCGCTACTACTGGCAATTGGAGCTCGACGAGCAGCTGGCGCCCACCGGGCGGGACATCGTCGACCCGCCCGGACCGCCGGCGCCGCGTTAGCGGCCCCGCGTCGGAGGGCCGATTACTGCAGATGGGGCCCCAGCAGCGACAGGTCTGCCGGGCTCAGGCGATCGGCCGCCGTCCTGTGCTGGTGCCAGTACGGATACAGCAGCGGTGGGCGGCTGACCTGTTCCAGACGGTCGCGCTCGGCATCTGACAGCTCCAGGTCGGCCGCCCTGAGGTTGTCGGCGAGCTGCTCATCGGTTCGCGCACCGATCACCACCGAGCTCACGCTCGGGCGACCCAGCAGCCACGCCAGCGCGACCTGGGCGGCGGACACGCCCCGAGCGTCGGCGATCTCCACCAGCACGTCGATCGTGTCGTAGAGCGCGTCCTGGTCGTAGATCGGCGGCTCGCCCCAATCGGTCAGTTGGCGCGAGCCCTCGGGCCCCTGCCGGCCGCGGCGGTACTTGCCTGACAGCAGCCCCCCGGCCAGCGGGCTCCACACGAGCGTGCCGAGACCCTGGTCGATCGCCAACGGGATCAGCTCGTACTCGACCGAGCGTTCCTGCAGCGAGTAGTAGACCTGCTGGCTGACGAACCGCGGCAGCTGCTCGCGTGCGGCGATCCCGAGCGCCTTCATCAGCTGCCAGGCGGCGTAGTTGCTGGCACCGACATAGCGCACCTTGCCGGAATGCAGCAGATGCTCCAAGGCCGAGAGCGTCTCCTCCAAAGGCGTCTGGCCATCCCATTCGTGCACCTGATAGAGGTCGATGTGATCGGTGCGCAGGCGCCGCAGGCTAGCCTCGCAGCCTTCGATGATGTGATGGCGGGACAGGCCCGCCATGTTGGGCTGATCGCCCATCGGAAAACGGACCTTGGAGGCGATCAGCACATCGTCGCGGCGTCCCACCAGAGCCTCACCGAGGATCTCCTCGGCCAGTCCGCCGGAATACACGTCGGCCGTGTCGATCATGTTCACCCCCGCCTCCAGGCACATGTCGATCTGGCGCCGCGCTCCGTCCACATCGGTGCTGCCGACGTTCTTGAACTGGTTGGTGCCACCGAAGGTCATCGTGCCCAGCGTGAGCGCTGATACCCGTAGTCCGGAGCTTCCCAGTGATCGGTAGTCCACGAAGTCTTCCTTTCGTCGTGCGAGTCGTCGGCGCCACGCCACGCGCGTGACGACGCTCCTGTCCAGCCTAGAAGCCCTCAGTCGTGGCCTCACGACGCGGGCGCGGTGCGGCGTCGGGGCATCACGCGCGCCAGGACCGGCTCACTCCAGCACTCGCGGATGAACTCTCCGATCTCTGCCGTAAGGCGTTTTGGATGCAGGCGCAGCTCGATGATCGAGTTGGCATCGATCAGACGCGCGTTGGGCAGCTCGGAGGCGAGCATGTCCGCGTCGGAGAACGGGTGCACCGGGTCGCGTGGATGTCCGATCACCAGCGCGGGAGCCGTGAACGTGCAGCGCTCGGCGTGGTCGGGCGCGGTGCGTCCGAACAGAATGCCCTGCAGCACCGCACCGCTGGGGCCGGGCGCTTGGGAGATCACGTCGAGCCCGATCTCGGCCAGGAACGGCACCCCGGTCCGGGGGACCAGCCGCGCGCCCCGGGCGATCACCTTCATCACCGGCCCGCCGAACGTGAGCGCGAACAGGAGCGGCGTGAAGGCGGCCCCGCAGGCCGGGATCGCGTTGTCGAGCACGGGCATTTCGATGATCATGCCGCGCAGTCGCTCGGGAGCCAGCGAGGCGATCTCGAGCGTGATGTTGGCCCCCAGCGAGGTGCCGCCGATCACCGCCGTGGGCACCTCCAGGTGGTCGAGCAGGGCGACGGCCTGCTTGGCGAACGCCGACATCGAATAGCGCCACATGTCCCGCGGACGGTCGGAGTCACCGTGGCCGAGCGGGTCGAAGGTCACCACGCGGTTGTCAGTGGTGGCGAGCTCGCGCGCGAGCCGCGACTGCATCTTCTGCGACAGCAGCAGTCCGGGCATCAGCACCGTCGTGCGGGAGCCGGACCCGTACACGGTGTAGGCCAGTCCCTGCCCGTCGTAGCGGAAATGGGCCACCATGACGCAGGATATCCGCATGATCCACTGAAGACGCCGCTCGTCGTGGCGCGGTACTGTCCTATACCAACGACCGGCGCATCGCGCCACCGATCCAATCAGGAGGATGAATCATGGCGAAGGCCCCACGATCGCTGGCCGGGCAGGTAGTGGCAATCACCGGTGGGGGGCGCGGGATCGGTCGGGCCACGGCCGCGGCGCTGATCCGGCAGGGCGCGCGGGTGGCGATCGGCGACATCGAGGCACCGCTGGCCGAGCAGACGGCGCGGGAGCTGGGCGCCGAGACGGTCGGCCTGGCGGTCGACGTCACCGATCCGGTGAGCTTTGAGAGCTTCCTGACCGAGGTCGAGACGCGCCTGGGACCGCTCGACGTGCTGATCAACAACGCCGGCATCATGCCGATCGGTCCGTTCGTCGATGAGACCGACGCCACCGCGCGGCGGATGGTGGACATCAACCTGCACGGCGTCATCTTCGGCTCCAAGCTGGCGCTGAAGCGGTTCACACGGCGTGGCAGCGGCCACCTCGTCAACATCGCTTCGATTGCCGGAAAGGGCGGCGCCGTAAATGGCGCCACCTACAGCGCCACCAAGCACGCCGTCGTTGGCCTGAGCGACTCCCTCCGCCAGGAGTTGCGCGGGTCGGGCATCCAAGTAACTGTTGTGATGCCGATTGGCGTCAATACAGAGCTGTACTCCGGAGTTCCGCAAATGCGAGGACTCAAGACACCCGAGCCCGAGGACGTAGCTGAGGCGATCGTCGAGGCGCTCCAGACGGGACGCTTCGAGGTCTATGTGCCGAAGTCGATGCGTGCGACGATACGTCTGACAGCGCTGCTGCCACTCCGCACGGCGGACGCGCTCGCCAGGCTGCTGAAGGCCGACCAGGTGCTGGCAGCGCCCGACCAGTCCGCGCGTGCGGCATACGAGGCACGGATGCGCAGGACGATCAGCGGGACCGACGACCAGGCGCCCGCGCCGGGCACGCCGGCTGCGACGACGCCGGCTAGGACCATGCCGGCCAAGACCGAGGCCGCGGCACCTCCGGCCGAGACCTCGGCCAACGCGCCGGGCGAAACGGAACCGTCCGAACGCGAGACACAGGTCGTCTGAGCGCGGCGCAGCGCGCGAGTGTCGTGATTCGAGATCTCGGGAGGCTGGCGCGCACTTTCTGAATCACGGCACTAGACGCCCGACTGCAGCCAGGCGGCGATCAGCGCCCCGATCTCGGCACCCGCGTCCTCCTGGAGGAAGTGGCCGGCGTTGGCGATCACGTGATCGACCTCGGCTCCAAGCGCCTGGGCAAAGCGCCGACCGGTCTTCAGCGGCAGGACGGGGTCTGAGTCGGCCCACAGGATCAGCTTCGGACGCTGATCGCCCCGCAGGGCGTCGAGCACGCGCTGGCCGGCCGCCGCCCCCGGCATCGTCGGCGAGGTGGGGAGGATCAGCGGAAACGCCCGAGCCCCGGCCTTGGACGCTGCGTCGGGAAACGGCGCCTCGTAGGCGGCGATCACGGCCTCACCCGGGTCACGCGCGCACGCACCCTTGACCAGGAAGCCGACGGGCAGATCCTCGGTGCGGGCCACGAAATCCCGGAACGCCAGCCAGGCGTCGGTCATCTGCTGATGGCCCGTGAACAGTCCCGTGTCGAGCACCACGAGCTTGGCGATCCGCTCGGGATGCTCCACCGCCAGCCGTAGTCCGATCGGTCCGCCCCAATCGTGAACGACCACCGTCGCGCCGTGAAGATCAAGCTCCTCCAGCAACGCTGCGACTGCCTCGGTGTGCCGGTCATAGCTGTACCAGTCCAGCGCCACCGGCTTGTCCGAGCGGCCAAATCCGGGCAGATCTGGCGCGATGCACCGGTAGCCCGCGTCGAGAACCGGCGGGATCACCTTGCGCCACAGAAACGACCACGTCGGCTCGCCGTGGCAGAAGAGCACCGGCGGGCCCGCCCCCTCATCGAGATGGGCCAGGCGCAGTCCGTCGAGTTCTCGGTAATGCGCCCTGAAGGCGAAGTCCGGAAGTCCGTCCAGCAACTCCTCAGCGATGCGGACGGCGTCGGTCACGTCGCAAACCTACACCGATACAGCCGGCCGGGCTAGGCCCCGCCGGCGATCACGCCGGCCGCGTCGGAGGCGACGGTAACCTCGATCGTGGTCGGCTCGCGCGCCCAGGCGATTAGGTTGAGCGCCTGCAGCCGGTCAAGCACGTCCTGCAGTGCTGTCGCCTGGCGGACGTTCGCGTAGCGCCGCAACAGCGCGAACTTGTAACCGGTGGTGGCGGGCGGGTCCGAAATCCCGATCGCGCGCTGATAGCGCGTGTCGGTGACGGCCCTCGCAACGGTCAGCGGCGCCAACGCGCGTGTCAGGGCGCGCACGTCGTGTGCCATGCCGATCAGCATCGCCAGTGCCGTCGGGCGAAGACCCCGGTAGAGCGCCACGGGCGCGCCGACGCTCGTGGCCGACGCGCCCATCTGAGCGCCGTAGGCCAGGCCCAGCCGTGCCGGGTCGGCAGGTAGCGGCACGACCGTACGGTTCTGGTAGGCCTGATCCAGCATCGAGGGGTCCGAGAAGCTCGGCGTGCGATCGGGCGGGTGCAGGACCTCGGCCGCAGAATCGGTGGCCGTCTGAAGTCTGGCCAGGCGGTACAGGGCGCCGCGGTCATGGCGATAGAGCGCCATCACCTGCACCGCTCCGAGGACGCGCCAGTAGTAAAGCGAGGAGTCATCGCCGAACCCGTTGAGCAGGTCGTAGGCCGCCGCGTGGCGGGTCGGTGTGGTGTCGAAGTACAACTGCGCGTAGGGCACCGGGCGACCGCCGTTGTAGTCGTCGAGCACTTGCTGCAGGTTGCCGATGCCCATGTGGTAGGAGACGATGGCCAGGTCGGCGCGGCCGAATTGTCGCTGGGCCAGCTGTAGATAGCGGACCGTGGCGGCCAGTTCCTTGGGCGGGTCGAAGCGGTCGTCGATGGCGGCGCGGCGCGCCAGCAGCCGTGTGAGCGTTGCGTAGGCTCCGGCGTTGGCGATCTCGGTCGTGAGCTGCCGGCTGCGCGCGAGGTTGATGTGCATGCCCAGCAGGGACTGGCCGGTCTGGGCCAGGATCTGGGTCAGCCCGGCGGCATCCGCCGGATCGGAGCCCGCGATGATCTGCGGGCGCCCCGCGCTCTCGACGAACACCAGACCTTCCAGCAGATTGGGGTCGATTCCGGTCCCGGCTGTCGCCTGGTCGATCAGCCGCCGGTAAGCGGCCACCCGCGCCGCGGTGGCGATCACGCCGCCGGGGCTCTTGGTGAACAGCACATGTGCGCTGCCGGCGGTCGCCCGCGCGACGAACTGGGCTGCCTGCGAGGTTGAGTAGCCGAACGGATTGCCGGCCTGGACCGACGGTCCCGGCCCGGGACGCGGCAGACGCGGCAGTCCGCCACCGCCCAGCGCAGAGATCAGCGCGGCCACCAGCACCGCCAGGCCGGCCCCACCAAGGGCCAGGCGCCGGCGCCGGACCT
>OBLU010005640.1_pt1 | contig 11196 bp, 20 predicted proteins | sample 1518681 | NCBI WGS metagenome assembly OBLU01 (sample SAMEA3539304, study PRJEB22396) | soil metagenome | biome: tundra; feature: field; material: soil | place: USA | collected 2010-05 | depth 0.15 m
GGTAAAAGAACAACAGCTAAATCATTCGGTTCAGGCCGTGGTGCAGCAATGGTTCCACGTGTTAAAGGTTCAAGACACCCTGCAGGTTCAAAGGCAGCATTTATACCACAAGCAACTGGCGGTAGGAAAGCACACCCACCTAAGACAGAGAGGATCATACACGAGAAGATCAACAGAAAAGAAAGAAGACTCGCAATAAGATCTGCTGTCGCAGCAACAGCAAACAGAGAAATGGTCGAAAACAGAGGGCACAAAATAGCAAACATTGACCAGATACCATTCATTGTTGGTGATGAACTCGAAGCAATCAAAAGAACCAAAGATACTCGTGAAATATTCGAGAAATTAGGTTTAATGGATGATGTAACGAGGGCTAAAACAGGTCGAACAATACGAGCTGGAAGAGGTAAAATGAGGGGCAGGAAATACAAAACTCCTAAAGGACCTTTAGTGGTTGTTGGAGAGGATAAGGGTATAAGCCTCGGTGCAAGGAACCATGTCGGTGTAGACGTAGTTGTTGTAAATAATCTCAACGCAGAACTACTAGCTCCTGGTACACATCCTGGTAGACTCACTATTTACACAAAATCAGCTGTTGAAAAGTTAGGAGAACTTTTCAAGTAATCAAAAGAGGTAGTGAAAATGGATCCTTACGCAGTAATATTAAAACCACATCTAACAGAAAAGAGCATGAACTCAATTGATCAAAAGAATGAATTAACCTTTGTAGTTCGAAGAACTGCCAACAAACCACTGATAAAGACCGCATTTGAGGATCTTTACGCAGTAAAAGTTGAAAGGGTTAACACCCAGATATTAAAGGGTCAAAAACTCGCTTATATTAAACTCGCTGCTGAACACAGTGCAGAGGATATAGCAGTTAAAATGGGAGTATTCTAAGGGTATTATTCTTATCATACCAATATCATGTTAAATCAGATTAACGGACACTTAACACCCCAACGGAGGAAATAAAATGGGAAAACGATTAATAATCCAGAGAAGAGGAAGAGGAACTCCTACTTACAAGAGTGCATCACACCGATTCAGGGGAAAAATTGCCTACAGATCCTATGATGATCTGGAGAAGGAAGGATGCCTGAAGGGTACTGTAAAAGATATTATACACGATCCCGGTAGGACAGCCCCTGTGGCGCTAGTAAAATTTGAAAATAATGAAAAAAGTCTTATTTTAGCACCTGAAGGAATACAAATAGGTGATGAGGTTGCATGCGGTATTTCAGCACCAATCAACCCTGGTAATTCATTACCACTTGCAGAAATTCCTGAAGGTACACCACTTTATAACTTAGAAAAACATCCAGGTGACGGCGGAAGATTCGTCAGGTCATCAGGAACTTACGCTTCTTTAATAACACACGATGTTGGTAAGGCAATTGTTGAATTACCATCAGGTGAATTAAAGGCATTCAACCCTCGCTGTAGAGCCACCGTAGGTGTAGTTGCAGGCGGAGGAAGAAAGGAGAAACCATTCCTGAAAGCAGGAAACAGGTACCATGCCCTTAAAGCCAAGGGTAAGAAGAATGTTAGTGTTAGAGGAGTTGCAATGAACGCAGTTGACCACCCACATGGTGGAGGAAACAGGCAGCACCCTGGTAAACCTACAACAATATCAAGACACGCACCACCAGGAAGAAAGGTTGGTTCAATAGCAGCTAGCAGAACCGGTAGAAGGAGATAAATACCTTAAATATTTTAAATATTATACATAAACGGATATAAACGGATTAGGAGGAGACTAATTGGCAAGAAAAGTATTCAATTATCGCGGTTACACATTGGAAGAACTGCAGGACATGCCTCTGGACAATGTTATACAACTATTACCATCAAGGCAGAGAAGATCCCTTAAACGAGGATTTTTGCCTAGGCAAAAGAAGGTTCTCGAGAAGATAAGGAAGATCAAAAAAGAAGGACCTAGACCGGATGGAAAACCACAGATTATTAAAACTCATTGCAGGGACATGATTGTGCTTCCTGAAATGGTTGGAATGACCTTTGGAATTTACAGTGGAAAAGAATTTATCAATGTGGTTATCCAGCCAGAAATGATTGGATGTTACTTCGGTGAATTTTCAGTCACTAGGCAGAGAGTTCAGCACGGAGATCCGGGTATGGGCGCAACAAGATCATCCATGTTCGTACCGCTTAGATAAGGAGTTATTACAATGGCGAAGATCAAATATGCTTATCAGGATGAGTACACAGGAAAAACAGCTAAAGCTAATGGGAAAGCTCTTAAGATTTCCCCTAAGCACTCTGTTGAGATATGCCGTACCATAAGGGGAATGCACCTCGACGATGCTAAAGAGTTTCTCCAAGAAGTTATGAGAAAGGAAACTCCTGTACCATTCAAAAGACACAATAAAAAAGTAGGACATAAAAGAGGAATTGAAGGATGGCCGACAGGACGTTATCCGATTAAAGCAGCGGAACATATACTTCAGGTGCTGGAAAACGCCGAGGCAAATGCAGAGTACCAGGGTCTCGAAACCGAAGACCTTAGAATAGTACACATATCCAGCCACCGTGGTTACATCATACGTGGATGGACAGCTAGGGCATTCGGAAGGGCAAGTCCTTTTAACACACCAACAACCCATATACAAGTAGTTCTAGGGGAGGATTAGATCCAATGATTGAAAAGGATTTCGTAACAGAAGGACTTAAAAGAACAAGAATCGACGAATACCTTGAAAGCGAGCTTGAAAGAGCAGGCTATGGTGGAATGGAGATTCAAATAACACCTCTCGGTACTATGGTTGTTGTATACGCTGAAAGACCCGGTATGGTTATAGGTAGAGGTGGAAAAACTGTTCGAAGCATAACCCAAAGCCTTAAAACTAGTTACGGTCTCGAGAATCCTCAAGTTGAGGTTAAAGAGGTCGAAATACCAGAGCTTAACCCAAAGATAATGGCGCATAAAATAGCTGCCATGCTTCAGAGGGGAATGCATTTCAGAAGAGTAGCTTACACTGCACTACGTAGAATCATGGGCGCAGGAGCCCAGGGTGTTGAAGTAACAATCTCTGGAAAAATAAGGGGTTCAAGATCTGCAGTTGCTAAATTTTCAGACGGATACATTAAAAAGTGTGGAGAACCAGCAACCAGATTTGTTAGACAGGGTTTCGCTACAGTACAGCTAAAACCAGGTGTTCTTGGAATTAACGTCAGAATTATGCCACCAGATGTGGTTTTACCAGATAAGGTTGACATTTTAAAGATTGAAGTTGAAAAACCTGTTGTTGAAGAAGATATTGTTGAAGAAGCATCAGCACCAGAAAAAGTTGAAACTGTTGAAAGTGTTGTGGATGATATTGTAGAAGAAGCAGCCGATGCAGACATCCTTGAAGAAATTGTAGAGGAAGCTGAAGAAGCGTCTGAAGAACCTATAGAGGTTGTAGAAGAAGCATCTAAAGAACCTGAAGATGTTGAAGCAGAACCGAAAACCACTGAAGAAGCTCCAGTAAAAGAATCTGAAGAACCTGAAAAGGAAGAAGCAGAATCTGAAAAAACTGAAGAAGCTCTAGTAGAAAAGGAAAGTAAACCCAAAAAAGCGGAAGAAGCTGAAGTTCAGGAAACTCCAGAACCAGAAGAAACCGCTGAAAAAGCCGATAAATCAAAATAAAATATAATCTGTGTGAATCTATCACAAGTTATAAAAGGATGTTAAAGAAATGGTAATATTAAGAAGCAAGGAAATACGGGTAATGGAGATGGATGATATCCAGAAAAAACTGGACGAACTCAGGGCAGAGCATGCAAAAAACATCTCAAAAAGTGCAGCTGCCGGTGTTTATGAAAATCCAGGTAAAATCAAGGAACTCAAACGGACGATCGCACGTGTCCTTACCATAATGAACGAAAAACAGCAGGAGAAATAAAATCGATGAAAGTCTGTGAGATATGCGGTCTTCCTGAAGAACTTTGCGTCTGCGAGGAGATAGCCAGAGAAATCCAAAAGGTTAAGGTCTATACAGTTAGAAGAAGATTCGGAAAACTTATGACCATCGTTGAGGGTATAGATGAGCACGATATTGATATTAAAGAACTAACAAAGGAACTTAAGGCGAAATGTGCCTGTGGAGGAACAGCCAAAAAAGGTCAAATAGAACTTCAAGGAGACCATAAAAGAAGGGTCAAAGAAGTTCTAGCTAACATGGGCTTTTCTTCAGACACCATCGAAATTAAAGACAGGGAAGATAGGGGAAGGAAAAGACGTAGATAAAAACATGGAATTTTTCCATGTCTTTTGTATGTCACTATCCATAAGAACTTTATCGGTGGAACAATGATCACTCCACAAAACATATTCCGGCATGAACTTGTGGGACTAGGTATCGAAGTTGTAAAGAGTTCGCATAACGGTTTCACAGGGATCAAGGGAAAAGTTGTAGACGAAACAAAGAACACCATCAAGGTGGAGGATGTTGAGGGATGTGAAAAAGTCATCCCCAAAAACGTTGCAACTTTCCGCTTCACACTGCCAAATAATGCAGTTGTTGAAGTCGACGGCAGGATTATCGTTGCTCGACCTGAAGACAGGATTAAAAAGAAATTCAGAAAGTACTGATGAGATACACAAATCAAATTGTAACAAATCTCAGCACATACTCATAAAAAAATCAATATAATTTTAAAATTATATTATAACTTAAAAGGACATATTAGGTGATAAAATGGTTGGTATCGACGTTAAAGAACCAAAAGTAGAATGTGAAGATCCCAACTGCCCATTTCATGGAACCCTCCCTGTGAGGGGTCAAATTCTTGAAGGAATCGTTACTAGTGATAAGGCAGAAAGGACCATTACAGTAGAAAGGGGTTATTATAAATTCATTAGTAAGTACGAAAGGTATGAAAAGCGAAAATCAAAGATCAGCGCTCACAAACCCGACTGTTTAGATGTTAAAATTGGGGACTCTGTAAAAATTGCAGAATGCAGAGCTTTGAGTAAAACCAAACACTTCGTACTAGTTGAAGTAAAGGGAGAAAAGTAATATGAAGGCAATTACCTCCAATGTTACAAAAGCACTCCCAATAGGTGCAAGACTCCAGTGTATTGATAATACCGGTGCAAGGGAAGTTGAGATCATAGCTGTCAAAGGTTACAAGGGTGTTAGAAGAAGGTTAGCACCTGCAGGTGTCGGCGACATGATCGTTATATCTGTTAAAAAAGGTACCGTTGATATGCGAAAAGAGGTCACAACCGCAGTTGTGGTCAGGCAGAAAAAAGAATTCAAAAGGGCTGACGGATTAAGGATCAAATTTGATGATAACGCCGCAGTAATAGTAAGTCCTGAAGGAGTGCTTAAAGGTTCAGAAATAAGGGGCCCTATAGCCAAAGAAGCAGCTGACAGATGGCCTGCTATTGGAAGTGCTGCCAGTATAATAGTTTAATTTAAATAGGTGAAATATATGTCAACACAGCCAAGAAAACAGAGGAAATATATTCATAAGGCACCATTACACATACGCCACAAATTAATGAGCGTATTACTGAGTGAAGAACTCAGGGAAGAGTACCATCGAAGATCTCTCCCTGTGAAAAAGGGTGACACAATTAAGGTTATGCGTGGAGATTTCAAGGACCACGAAGGTAAAATCGAAAATGTGGACCTTAAAAATTATCGTGTCATGATCGAGGGTATGTCTGTACAGAAACCTGATGGAAATAAGGTTTTTCATCCGGTTCATCCATCAAATATAATGATATTAGAACTTGAATTAGAAGACGATGAAAGAAATGATATATTAGAGAGGAAGGGATAACATGGCAAACATGGGATCAAGAAAACATCTTAAACGATTTAAATCACCAGTGCATTGGCCCATTCACCCTAAAGAGGATAAATGGACTGTAAAACCAAGTGCAGGCCCACACGCTATAGATGATTCCTTACCACTCCTTATAGTTGTAAGGGATATCCTCAAGGTTGCAGATAATGCAAGGGAAGCAAAGATAATCATCAGCAACGGTGATATCCTTGTGGACGGCCGTGAAAGAAAGGATTACAAGTTTCCAGTGGGATTCATGGATGTTATTGAACTGCCAAAATCTAAAAAGGTTTACAGGGTACTTCCAGACCACAAGGGTAGGCTTGTTTTACATCCTATAACCAAGAAAAACGCAGAATTTAAACTCTGCATGATCACAGATAAAACCACCATAAAAGGTGGTAAAATACAACTAAATCTTCACGATGGAAGAAACTCCGTAGTTGATAAAGAATACAGCTCTGGAGATGTTATTGTTGTGGAAATACCTGATCAAACAGTTACCGATCACATAAAATTCGAAAGTGGTACAGTCGGACTCATTACCGGTGGTAAACACATAGGAGAACTTGGTAAAGTTAAAGAAATTAACATAACCAAATCATCCAAACCCAACACCGTAGAGATTGAGACAGACGATGGAACATTCCTAACACTTGCTGACTACGTTTTTGTTCTAGGAAAAGATGAGCCAGTTATTTCACTACCTGGGGGTAAATAAATGAACCAGATGGAAGGCGTGAAAATAGCAAAGGCAACCGTGAACATTGGTGTCGGTGAAAGTGGAGAAAGACTTGCAAGAGCTGAGAATTTAATCGTAAATATTACCGGACAAAAACCAGTAAGAACTATTAGTAAAGTTACCAACCCTGAATTTGGAATTAGAAGGGGACAGCCAATAGCATGTAAAGTTACACTTAGGCATGAAAAAGCAGAAAAGGCTGTTAAAATGGTTCTTGATGGTATTGGAAATAGATTAAAAGCCAGCCAATTTGATATGCAGGGCAATGTGTCGTTCGGTATAGAAGAACACATTGATATTCCAGGAATGCGTTACGATCCGGATATAGGTATATTTGGAATGAATGTTGCAGTAACCTTTGAAAAACCAGGTTATAGGATAAAAAGAAGGAAGATCCAGCATCAAAAAATTCCAAATAAACACCAGGTCACGAAGGAAGAAACAATGGAATTCATGAAACAAGAATTCCATGTTGAGATAGAATAGGTGATAAATTGCCAAGAAAATACGGAAAAGCTTCAAGGAAATGCAGCAGATGTAATGATCATTCGGCTTTAGTCAGAAGATACAATCTTATGTTGTGCAGACAATGCTTCAGAGAACTTGCAGCTAGAATTGGATTTAAAAAATATAACTAAGAGGTGTATAATTTGACTCTTATGGATCCTCTCGCAGATGCTCTTACAAACATGAGAAACAATGAGATGCAGGGAAATAGTAGATGTAAAATCTCACCCGCATCAAAAATGATTGGTCATGTTTTAAGGACAATGCAGACTGAAGGATATATCGGTGAATTTGAATTCGTCGACGATGACAAAGCAGGACAGTTCATGGTCGAATTAGAAGGAAATATAAACAAATGCGGTGTAATAAAGCCAAGACACGCCGTTAAAAAAGATGAATTTGAAAAATTTGAAAAGAGGTTTCTACCATCCAAAAACTTTGGTACCATTATATTAACAACCCCTGAGGGTATTATGACCCACAGGGAAGCCAAAGAAAAGGGTATTGGCGGTAGATTACTTGTATATGTTTACTAAGGTGATAAAATGGCTCAAGTAACGATTCTTAGGGAGGAAATCCCAATTCCGGAAGGAATAGATGTCACGGTCGATAAAGCAGTGACCGTTAAAGGATCTAAGGGAATGCTAACAAGGGACTTCAACAACAAAACCATTATGGTCAAAGTAGAAGATGATAAGGTAGTTGTGGAAGCACGTTTCCCTAAAAAGAAAGACAAAGCCATGTTAGGTACCATCAGATCCCATATAAACAACATGATTATTGGATTAACCGATGGTTTTACCTATAATATGAAAATTGTTTACGCTCATTTCCCAATGACCGTTAAAAAAGCTGGAAACAAAATAACTATCGAGAACTTCCTGGGCGAAAGACATCCAAGATCAGCTAAAATAGTTGGAGATGTTAACGTTCAGATAAAGGGTGACGAAGTTATTGTCAGCGGAATTAACAAGGAACATGTTGGACAGACAATGGCCAACATGGAACAAGCAACAAAAATTAAGGGAAGAGACCCAAGGGTGTTCCAGGATGGAATATACCTTGTTAGCAAGAATAAACGGTGATCCCATGATGATAAGAAAAACCAAAAAACCAAACTTTAAAAGACAAGAATGGTTCAGGTACAAAAAACTCGGGGAAACATACAGGAAACCCAAGGGTAAAACAAGTAAAAGGAGAAGGTATGAGGCACGTAAACCTGCTATGCCATCTATCGGATACAGAACCCCAAGAAATTTAAGGGGACTTCACCCTTCAGGATACCAAGATGTTCTTGTTAAAAATATTGCAGAACTTGAAGATCTGGATCCGACCACCCAGGCAGGTAGGATCAGTTCCACTGTAGGTACCAGGAAAAAGATAACCATGCTTGAAAAAGCAAGGGAACTCAAAATAAAAATCTTGAACAAGGGGCTTTAAACCCATTATGGTTTAAGGAGTTATTTAACCATTTTTAGACATTTAAAACTGTTATAAAACCATTATTTATGGTTAAAAACAGTGAAACTGAAAATGTTCTTAAATTAAATAACCAGCAGCATTGCAAGGGAAAAGATTGGGCAAATTCATAATAAATTTTGATGAATTTGTAAAAAAGCAAGAGGTCGTTATTATACGGCTGAGATTCAAAAAATCCTGAAGATCCATGAAAAATATTAAAATTTTCATAGAAAAAAATTTTCAGGTAATTGTTGATCAAACTTTAAGGTTTGATGTGGAGGTTTCTTTATGAATCTTACTACTCAAAAGAGATTAGCTGCAGACATACTCAAAGTCGGAGTAAACAAGGTCTGGATAGACCCCGAGACTGTTGAGGAAGTATCACGGGCTATTACTCGCGAAAGTGTTAAACAGCTAATAGACAGCGGAGCCATAAAAGCAAAGCCGAAAAAAGGAATAAGCAGCTTTAGATCAAAGAAAATTGCGGAACAAAAAAGTAAAGGAAGAAGGAAAGGTAGGGGTAGCATTAAAGGGGCTAAAGGAGCTCGTAACCCTAAGAAAAAAGCATGGATGACAACGATAAGAGCTCTCAGAACTGATTTGAAAGATATGAGAGAAAATAGGGAAATTAATAAGACTTCCTATCGTAAACTTTACAGAATGGCCAAGGGTGGAGCCTTCAGGAGTAAATCCTATATGAAGACCTACGCAAGGGACCATGACTTGCTCAGATAAGACGGGGGAATAAAAATTGGCACACGGATCAAGATATAAACTCGCATTTAAAAGAAGAAGAGAAGGTAAAACTGATTACAGGGCAAGGCTAAACCTTATAGGGTTAGATAAATCCAGGCTCGTTGTAAGAATTACCAATCAACATACCATAGCCCAAATAATTAACGTTAAAGTGAATGGGGATGAAACAGTTGTTTCAGCACATTCAAACGAACTTAAAAAAATGGGATGGCTTGGAAGCGGTAAGAACACTTCTGCAGCATATTTAACCGGATTTTTACTTGGTAAAAAGGCTCTTGAAGCTGGAGTAACTGCTGCTGTACTGGACATAGGACTCAAATCATCCACCAGGGGTGCAAGAATATTTGCAGCTCTCAAAGGAGCAGTAGATGCAGGATTAAATGTACCACACGGCGATGTAATTCTACCTCCAGAGGGAAGAATAAGAGGAGAACATGTTGCAGCATACGCTGAATCCCTCAGTGATGAAGAGGTGGAGAAACGATTTTCACAGTACATTAAAAATGGACTATCTCCAAAGGATCTCCCTGATCATTTTGATTCAATAAAACAGAAGATTGAGGAAGGGGTATAATGGCAAATAATTACACTAAAGAAGAATTTATACCTAAAACCCAACTTGGGCATATGGTTAAGGATGGTAAAATAACTGATATTGACGAGATCTTCGAGAAAGGTCTTCCAATTATGGAACTCGGAATAGTAGACACATTACTACCCGATCTTGAAGAAGAAGTCATGGATGTTAACCTGGTGCAGAGGATGCACAAGTCAGGCCGAAAAGTTAACTTCCGAGTTATAGTAGCTGTTGGAAATAAAAACGGTTATGTGGGACTTGGACAAGGTAAAGCTAAAGAGGTAGGACCCGCAATAAGAAAAGCAGTTGACAACGCCAAATTTAATATAATAAAAGTTAGAAGAGGCTGCGGAGACTGGGGTTGTGTATGCGGTAGAACACACACAGTACCTTTCAAAGTAGAAGGTAAAAAAGGCAGTGTTCGTGTCACACTAATACCAGCACCTGGTGGAGTAGGTCTTGCAATCGGAAACGTTGGAAAAACCATACTCGGACTTGCAGGTATTGACGATGTATGGTCACAGACAATGGGTCAAACTCAAACAACCATAAACTTTGCTGGTGCAGTTTTCGAAGCATTAAAAGAACTGAGCAAGGTTAAAGCAACATCCAGAGACCTTAAAAATCTAGGATGTACAGTATAATCAAGGTGATAACATGATCGCAGCAGTAAGAGTTAGGGGCAGAACCGGTGTTAAGAAAGGTATTCAAGACACCATGTCCATGTTGAAACTCACAAGAATTAACCACCTAGTCTTTATACACGAAGATCCTACTTACAATGGTATGCTCGTAAAGGCAAAAGATTACATCACCTGGGGAGAAATAGACGTGGAAACAGTCTCTCAGATAATAACCAAACGTGGAAAACTCTCAGGTAATGTTAAGGTTACAGAAGAATATATTAAAGAAAACACAGACTACTCTTCCATTGAAGAACTTGCAAAAGCAGTTTCAGCTGGAGAAGCTAGTGTTGAGGATGCTGGAATTAAACCAGTTTTCAGATTACACCCTCCAAGGAAGGGGTATGAAGCAACCAAAACAAGCTTTAAAGAGGGAGGAAGCCTGGGAAACAGGGAAGATATTAACGAACTTGTAAGTAAGATGATCTAAAATAACCTTTATTACTAGGTTGAACAATAAATTAGATCTTCTACTACAATTTTATTTAATATAATATTTCCAAATTTTTACCAGAATTTCTACTTACAAATATCATCAAGGTGATTTAATGATAAGAAAAACAAGGAAAGTATGCAAATTGCGAGGTTCAAGAACTATGGCAGGCGGCTGTTCCAAGAAGAACAGAGGTGCAGGTCATAGGGGTGGAAAAGGTATGGCTGGTGGGCATAAA
>OBLU010005641.1_pt1 | contig 11195 bp, 10 predicted proteins | sample 1518681 | NCBI WGS metagenome assembly OBLU01 (sample SAMEA3539304, study PRJEB22396) | soil metagenome | biome: tundra; feature: field; material: soil | place: USA | collected 2010-05 | depth 0.15 m
GCGGCCGAGGTCCTCGACGCGATCAACGAAGGCGAGCAACTGTTTTGCCTGTTGACCCTGTGTCTCGAATCCACGGTTACACTCGCAATCCCAGCGGCGACGCCCTTCTCGTCGTTTCGGTTTCTGCTTCCGGATTTCGTAGCCCCGCTTCGGCTGGTGGTGAAGGGAACCCGGATCAGGCCCGCGACGCTCGCCAACCTCGACGCCGAGAATCCCGCCTGGCAGGCGACGCCGGGCACACCCAGCCAGTACGTAATGCTGGGCTTCGACCTTCTTGCCCTGACTCCACAGCCAGCCTTCTCGATCAATTCGAGCTTCACCTATGCGCGCTCGGCGAAAGTTCTCGCCGACGGCGACACTCCGGAGATCCCCGACCAGTACCACCCGCTGCTGGTCGATTTCGGCATCTACTGGATCAAAAAGAAAGAAGGCGGCCTCGGGTTGCAGCGCGGCCTTGACGCCTTCACCCGGTTCCTCGACGGCGCGCAGGAACACCGCGACTTCGTGCTGGCAAAATCCCGCGCCGCCGGATACGACACGCTGCCCTTTGAACTGGCGCTTTTCGACCGCTCGCTTTTGACTTCATGAGTAAACTCCTGCTCGCATTCAAACACCCGAAAACCGACTCGTCCGACGCCTGTCACCAAGGTCTCGGAGTCACGGCCCTGAATACCGCGATGGGAATGCGCGAGAGCGGCACCGAGGCAGACGCGCAGCCCGTCACGAACGGCGAGTATCTGTCTGCTCAACTGGCGGGGCCGTGGGCGGATTATACCCATGTTGCGCTGGAAGCGCCGTACATCGACGCGCCGTATCTGGCCGGCATGTTCGCCCGGTTTCCGCAGAAACAGTTTGCCCTGATTTACCATTCCAACCTGGGTTTTCTGAGCCAGGACGCCTTCGCCGGAGCGAGCCTCCCGCTTTATGTGGACCTGGAGGCGCGGCTGAAGAACTTCCGCGTGGCTGCCAATTCGCAGGAACTGTCCTCGGCTATCGAAGCCGCGACGGGCTCGCCCTTCGCATGGCTGCCGAATCTTTACCACTTACCGAGCCAGAGCCGGCGCACACGCGCTCCGTGGCGCGCTGGACAGGTCTTGAATGTCGGCCTGTTTGGGGCATCTCGCGCGCTCAAGAACTGGCTAACTGCCGGCGCCGCGGCCATGATTATGGCGCGGAGGCTCGGCGCTTCGGTTTGCCTGCATGTTTCGAGCGGGCGCGACGAAGGCGCCGCAGCAACCCGCAGGAATCTTTCTTCACTGCTGGCAATGAACCCCGCGGTGCGGCTGGTTGACGTTCCGTGGCTCAACCATGACGATTTTCTGCGCTACCTGTACGGGATGGACCTGCTTTTGCAGCCGAGCTTTACCGAAACGTTCAATAACGTGACGGCGGACGGCTGTTTCTGCGGAGTGCCGAGCGTCGTCTCCGAAGCTATCGACTGGGTACCGGAAAACTGGATTGCGAAAGCCGACAGCGCGGTCTCAGTGGCTGCCCGCGGCTGCGCGTTGCTGAGCGATAAGAAAGCCTCCATGAATGGTTGGAAAGCGCTCGACGCCTACAATCACAAGGCCGGACACGCCTGGGCTCAGTGGATGCAATGACCGGCGACCTCGACACCACCGAAGTAATCGACTCAATTCTCCCCGCGTTGCACACCGACACGCGGGCGAACCTCTATTTCTGGACGGAAGCCGATCTCATTCAGTGGATGGACGAAGCGCTCAAGCGCCTGGCGCGGAAGGCCTGCGTCTTCGTCGAACGCTCCACGGCGCTCAACTCAGTGAAGGGGCAGGCCGTCTACAATCTGCCCGACGCGCACGAAGCCACGCTGCACGTGAGCTACATTTCGACACCGCTCCGGGCGGCCGGAACCATCGAACTAGAAGGGCGCAACCCGCAGTACCAGACGGCCCCGGGCACTCCCGACCACTGGTATGAGGGCCTGCAAGGGGACTACACGATCGGCGTGACCCCCGTCCCCGTCGAAAATGGCGATGCGATCCCGCTCATCTGCGCGGTCTATCCCCCCGACCTCGACACGGCCAAGGTCAACACGCTGGTGACCGCACCCTATCCGCTGAAGGGTTATCTCGAAATGAGCGTGCTGGCGGCGGCCTACGGACGCGAAGGCGAAAGCGAAATGCAGGACCTGGCGCAGCACTGCCGCTCGCGGGCGGATATGTACGAGCAGATGTTCGCGCAGTACTACGGAAAAGCCGTCTGATGGCTTACAAAGAGCAAGAGCTGAAAATCTATCCCGGCGGCTTGTCTCTCGTGCCTCCTGGTGACCAGGTGGCCGAGGGCGCTTGTCTCGACCTCACCGACTGGTGGCCTGGCTGCGCGGGAAGGCTGGAGCAGGCTCCCAATCGCATCGCCATCAGTTCCGGCGCGGGAGTGGCTTCGGACACCCTGCTGCAATCGAACGGGCGCATCTATTACGGCGGTGGTGGCCAGCTCTCGCAGATCGGGCGCAACGTCATCGACTCGGGATATGACGGCTACCCGATCGGAGTCACGAGTTTTAACGGCTACGCCTGGTTCATGAACCGGAGCAAGCAGCGGCGAGACGACGGCACAACCTGCTCGGACTGGTGGATCGGCAACGCGGACCAGGGTCTCACTCTCACCGACATTCCGGGCGGTGGAGCGCTCAGTCCGAACACGCCCTACCAGGAATACGAATACTACATCACCTGGGTGGTTGCGGGCCTCGGGGAGACCAATCCCGGCCCGGTCGCGCCGCTCACGGTGAACCAGGGCGACGCGGTTCTGATCGCGCGGCCGAACAGCGGCGACGCTCCGGTGGGCTGTACCGGCTGGAACATTTACCGCCAGGATTACATCGACACGGACGGCGTGCCCTTGTTCGGCACGGTCTACCTGCTGAACGCGGCTCCGATTCCGCTCGATCAGGCGACCTACACGGATTACGGCGACGCGCCCCACCAGCAGGACGCCACATCGCTCCTCGAACTCGGCGTGATCATGGAAATGAATCACGACGCGCCGCCCCCGGCGCGGGTCACGGGGAACCAAGTTTTTAACGGCCGCATTGTGGTGGCGAGCTCGGCGGACCATCCGAATCGGGTTTGGTACACGAACGCCTTGCAGCCGGCCTACTTCCCCGGAGCCGACGACCCGAACATGGGCAACTGGGTGGATATCGGGACGGACTCGGGCGATGCGATTATCGCGATCGCGGTCCGACCGAAAACCCTCATCATCTACCGCCAGCGTTCCATCTGGCGGCAGCTCGGGGACTTCGACGATCCGAACGCGCGGATTGAGCCAATCGTGCCGGAGCTGGGAATTGCCGGCCCGCGGGCCATGTGCTCGACTTCGCTCGGCGACTACTTCATGGCCTCGGCAGGTCGCGGCCTTTACTACTTCAACAACGACACCGCGCAGAATGTGAGCGACGGTTTTGTCGATCCGATCTTCCGGGGCCAGCAGACGGAGAACCTCCGGCAGTTCGGGAGCGCGTATGAGGCGGACATCGCGGTCGGCTACCGTGGCGGGCGCGTGTGGATCTCTTACCCGGGGATCGAAAGCGGAATGATCCAGTCGCTGATCTACCACGTGCCGAGCGCGCGCTGGTTTGCAGGCTCCTACAGCTACGGCGCTTTCTACGACACCGGAGAGCAATTCATCGGATGCGGAGGAGACCGGCAATATGTGTGGGCGCTCGAAAGCACCTACGAAGCGATCTTTTCGAACCTGTCCTTTCAGTCGCAGTATTACACCGGCGGCCTGCCCGACCGGGAGAAGACCTGGGCCGACCTGGTGATCTCCCACAACACACAAGGCCGCTTGCTCACGGTCACCATTCGCGTCAACAAAAACAGTTCAGCCACGATCCTCAACCTGAACAACGATCCGGCGCTCTGCTCGTTCGTGGTGGCGTACCTCGTTTCAACCAGCATGACCAAGCAGATTATTCCGCTCGTCTACCCGGGGAACTTCGAAACGGTGGCGCTGCGCGGCCAGCCGATCCAGAGCTACAGCCTCTCGGTGCGGATTGCAGGAGCTGGGGCCGATGACGCGCCGGTACTGATCGACGGGCCGATGATAGTCCACTACTACGTGGAAGCGCGGCGGGCCATGACCTTCGACACGGCGCCGGGCGATCAAGGCACGCCGCTGGTCAAGATCGTCGACCAGGTCGAATGGTCGATCGACGCCTCCGACAGCGAAGGCTGGATGCAGCTTTATAGCGACCTGCCCGGCGGCGTGCTGGTTCCCCGGCTCAGCCCCGTGCTGGTCATTCCCCAGACGGTGGGCCGCCAGGCGCAGCGCCTCGTTCTTCCGAACAAGATCGCCGGCAAGCTGCTTCGGGCAACTGCCGCGACATCGACCGACTTCCGGATCTACGGCGCCCGCGCCCGAGTGCTGCCGATCGGTGTCTACATCGACGGCACGATCGGCGATTTCTGGGAGCCGGTCCCGATTTCAATAGGAGTTTAAATGGCATTTCGTAAAGTAGCGCAGTTCAAAGAGGTCAGTCTGGCCTACGTCTCGCCCTCGGGCGCGAGCACGTTCACTTTCAAGACCGACATGCCGGGCGGCACGATCGCCTCGCGCTTCACCGGCACACTTCCGCAGACGCCGAGCGATCACAGCGTAAAGACCACCACGTTTTCGCTGGTGGACGGAAACGGCGCTCCGCTCGAAGGCACGCTCTATGTGCCGCGCGTCGATCCTTTCGCGACCTCGGCCAGTGGAGGAACGCAGCTCCGCTCCGGCGTGATCTGGTTGCGGCCGATCGGGGTTTACCTCGATGGCACGCTCAACGAATTCTTCGAGACGCTCCCGATCGCGGTGGGTGCGTAGCCTTGGAAATCATCACCCTGTTCGGAATCCTGGAGTTGACGCTGGATTGTACCGGCGCCGGCACGGCCTATCTGTCGACGGACTTACCGGGCGACTTGATGGCGGTGCAGGAAACCAAGCAGATCACTACCACCACCACGCGGCGCGTCTTTCGCTGGCGGCTGAAGCCAAGCACGAAGGGGCGGTTATACCGGCTCAAGGTGGTTCCAACGGGCTCCGCGATCATCCGGCTTTACGGCGGCCGGCTGTGGGCGCGGCCGATCACGGTCGCGAGCGGCTATAACGAGCAGATGGCGCCGGGCTGGCAGTGGTTCGCTATCCCGATTCCCGCGACGCCTGAAGAGTGGGCCGCGGTGCCTCTGCCGATCCCCGAGACGCCGGTGGACTTCGCTGCGGTGCCGCTTCCGATTCCCGAGACGCCGGTGGAGTTTTCGCCGCTACCGCTGCCGATTCCGCCGACTTCTGAAGAGTGGACCAGCGCGCAGCTGCCGATCAAGGAAACCCCGGCCAACCCGGAGTGGGTGGATATCGCGGTGGACGCGTGAGCATTAACCTCAACCCGATCTCGCCGATTGCGGGGGTACCATCGGCCCTGCTTCAGGCGCTCAATGACCGCTTCCGGGAGATCGAACTCGCGGCTCCCACGGCTGCCGCCAGCACGTCCGCTCCCTCCACGGCGGCTCCATCATCTGGGGCGGCAGGTCCCTTTCAGCGGACATTGCTCCTGAAGAACACCACGGTCGGCAACGATATCGCCGATCACGTGACCTGCTATGGCCCGATTCCGGGCGTGACTCACACGGCGCTGCTGGTCACGGGAGTGCTGCGCAAAGCGATCGTTTCGGACCTGACGGTGCGGATCAACAACGTGTCACCGGACGGCACGGTGGTTGTCGGGACTTACACGCTGCCAGCGGCGACGCCTGTCGACACCCCGCAACTCTCGACGGTCTTCACAAATAGTTCGCTCCCGGACATGAGCGTCTTCACGTGGGACGTGCTGGCTTCGGACGGCTCGACGGACCCCGCGGGGGTGGCGAGCTGCACGATCGAGTGGCAGCCGTAGCTTATGGACTACGCCATGGCGTTGCCCAACACCTACGCGGTGCTTACTGGTCTCACCACGCCCGCGGGACTGGTCGCGGCCCTGGTCGCGGTTCTCGAATCGGTGGGGTGGGTGGCGACTTCCATCTCGGGCGGTTTCCGCTGCCTGGGAGCCAGTCCGCAAGGCTACCAGGTGTACGCGAACATTGTCGCCTTCGACGCCGGCGTGGGCGTGCAGCTTTCGAGCGCGGTGTCGGCCGCGGCGGGATACGGACACTACCTGTCTTTCAGCACCGGCCTGACGTGGCAGATCGCGGCTCACCCGGCAGGCTTTGCTATTTCGCAGCCGGGTGTCGAGCTCGACCCGGGCGGGACTTACGTTTTCGCAGGAATTCCCCGCGTCCCCGACGGTTGCGGCCTGGCCGCGGCGCAAACGGTCACCGAAGTCTGGTTCAGCTTCGGCGACTACTACGGCGATCCGTTCGGCACCATGACCGGTCCTCGCCAGAATCTGGACGTGGGCGGCGAACGTGCCGCGGGCAACCAGACGGCGTGCTTTGACGGCACGCTGTACGCGATGGCAGGCGCAGGCGACGGGTTCACCGCCAACTGGAGCGAGCCGCAAATCATACGCCAGTCTTCGGCCGCGGCCGATACCTACTCGAACTCTCACCCCCTATGGTTCGACGGAACGGACCTGGTTTATCCGGCGATGATTGCCTGGGGCGCCGCCGCGGACGGCGCGCTGATGATCCGGGGCCAGATTTACAACGCCGTGTGTCGCAGCAGCTCGGCCGCGATGGACGCGACGCGGACCTGGAGCGTCCCGATCGAAGGCACAAGCCTGGATGTGACGTGGATCAACTACACCGATTCGTACTATTGGGGCTCGCTGTGGCTGGCAATGGGTTCAGTTCCGGGCGGCGCGGAGTGGCCGACGAATGTCGCTTACTGACCTGGCGGCGCTTTCAACTCATCAGGCTTGCGGGAGCTTTCGCAACGGCAACTCGTCGGCTTTCGTGGCCGACCAGGAGACGTGCCTGAGCGCGACGACCATTGCCTTCACCTTAAATCAAGGTGGCTGGGTTGTAGGGCCGGCCTCCGGGCAAAGTGGGAGCTATCCGCCTGGGGGTGGGACGCTCACTGGGCCATTCGGTTTTGGTTATACGAGTTTCGCCCGTTTGGCTTGCGCGATTTTTCCGCCGAGCTGGGCTGGCGGCACTCCTGTGGCCTACGAGTATTACGATCCCACCTTCGAAACACCGCCTCATGGCTACGTGAACGTCCTCGGCGTACCGTGCTTGATTGTACCTGTGCCTAACTCTGGCGACGCTGAGGAGAATCTGGCGGCCGCTATCGGCGGCCCCGGCACTGGAGTTGTCAGTTCCACGGGTATTTTTGTCGGTCGGCCGGACGGCACTTTGATTTTCGGTGGGGACTTCTACATTGGCGGTATGTGCCAGGGGGACAGCGGATGCATGCACACCCAGAGCCAAACGAAGCTTAATTTGACGGGGATGTGTTCCGGGGACGCTTCAGGTACCACGGTCACGTGGAACGCCGGCGAACGTTTTTGTCCGCAAATGGCTGGGCAAACCGTCACCGTGACCCTGGTTCCGGCCTCCCCCACCGCCCGCGCGATCACCGTTACCTTCGGGGTTTCGAGCGTTGCGGCCGACACTCAGAGCCTCGAAGCATCCGGACCTTTGGGCGCGTCGTTCGCCGCCAAGAGCTTTACTTGTCCCGTCGCCGGGGTGAACACCGCACAAGTGTCCTTGTCATTCGGCACGGCCTCTCCCGGTTCACTGGGTTTATCATTGCGCGTCGAGCGGTCTCCATTCGATCCGAATCCGGACCCGGTGGATTTTCCGCTTGCTCATGGGGACTGGACCGTGGTGGCGAACGACTACGGGGCCGTCTTTTACTGCCTCAACCCCGACCCGTTGGCGCTGTATTACTACAACTCGTTCTGCTACGTGGGCGCGCCGATCATAGACGGCAATTTGTCCAGCGTGCTCGACTACGCCCAGTTCGCCTGCCATCAGAAGAACCTGCCGAGCGTTTCGACTCTGGGCGGCTTCATGGCCGGCCAGTTGATGCCAGCCGCTACGTGGACAGGCCTCGGCGGGACGAACACTTTCCAAGACACGGCCTACGGGCAGCAGGGCTGGAGCGTGCTGATGGGCCACTCGGAAGGTGCCCCGATCACGGACCCGGTTGCGGGTGCGGTCTTCGACAGCGCATTGCTCATGCTGCCCAACACCGCTGAGGGCGAATCCCGGATAGTGGGCTACCTGCCCTGCTGTTTCACGAGCACAATCCCCGGCACCTTGGGCCAGCAGATTTACCAGGACGGCCGGGTCTGGCGGTGCGTCGCAAGCCAAGCCGAACCGCCCGCCAGCCTGTGGATGGCAACCGGCGAGACAGGACTGCCTGGGCAGTCGGAATCCTCTAGCGGAGCTTGCAGTTGTGAAGTCGGGTACCCGCCCAATACGGTCGTCTGGGTTTCGGGCGATATATTCCAGCCTTCTTTCGTCGGCCTTCCCATGCAGATCGGCCCGTTTCCAGGGTTAGACCCCAGCGTCATGGTGGTGATCACCGTCCTGGCTGTCTCCGACGACGGCAAAAGCCTGACCACGCTCGACACTCCGAATTTCTCTTGGGAAAACTGCCCGTATAGCATCACCGCCGGCGTGCAATCGGGCGGCGCTCCGCCGACCATCCCACAGCCGCCTCTGACCAGGCTGCCGGATCGGTCCGGGATTGTTACAGGCGTACCGGGCGATCTCACTGGAAAAGCTGTCCAGCTCGTAAGCGGCTCAACTTTCGACTCCTCGATGGACGGACAGCCAATCTCGATAGGGAACTATGACCAGGTACTCCAGGACTGGCCGATGGAGGTCGTGGCGACGGTCGCCGATGCCTGGCATCTTTCGATCGTCAACATCGGCGCTCCGACGACGCCCGTGCCGTACCATTACTGGGCGCCTTTCCCGACGATCGCCACCTCGAAAAAAGGCGTCGTCGATGTTGGTGCCTTCGAAGCGAGCGATTACACCTCGTTGCCCTGGGTCAGTGGCGATACTTTCGACTGGTCGATGGAAGGCCAGCCGATTTTACTGGGTGGCAGCACGGTGCTGCACGTCGGGGTAGTGTTCGACTCCACGCACATGAGCATCGCGGAAGCGGACGCCGGGATGGAATTCCAAGCCCAATATCTGGGCGCCGGCGATGTCACGTACTCCATTGGCGGGAGCGGTTCCGTGCTGGTGACGGTGCCAAATTTCGTAGGGATGACCAAACTCGACGCTTTTGCGGCCATGGTCGCCGATGGGTTCGAAATTCCGAACGCCGGGCTGGTGGTGACGGCACCGTCTCTGACCGTGCCATACGGGAGCGTTGCCAGCCAGACTCCAGCCGCCGGGTCAAGCACATTTGCGGGCGGAGCGATTTATCTCGTGATTTCAAGCGGCGCCTAAAAAGGCAGGGAAGGCCAACGTTATGTCAGTCGCAGGCATCGGAAACACAATCGCCATCAACAACCTCGATCTGGATCTCGGATCGGGAACGCCGGCCACGTGGTACGTCGCGCTCTTGACCACGATGCCCACGGACGGCGCCGCCACCGCTTTGGTGGAAGCGGCCTGGACCGGCTACGCGCGGCCCGCGATCACCAACAACGGCACCAATTTCCCCAACGCCACCGCCGTATCGAACATCGCGACGAGCGTCTGCCAGTTGTTGATTGCCTTCGGGGCGGTCTCCGGACTGGGCTCGCCGATCACGGTCGTAGGGATCGCGCTGTGCTCCGCCGCGTCTGCCGCGGTCTCCGGCAGCAACATGGGACGCACGGCGGTCTTCGGCACGCCCACGTCGCCGGTGAGCTACGTCCTCAACAACGGCTCCTCTCTGTCGATCGCGGCGGGCAATCTCAGTTTCCAGGAAGTCTAATGGCAGTTGAAGCGGCGGACGGATTCGACACATACACGGCGGCGCAGGCGCCTCGCTACCACCTGGGGGCGGGCATCAACCAGATGATCACGGGGTATGGCAGCTTGGGGCAGGCCGCTGCGCTGTATAACAGCGCAGTGATCCCCTTTTCTTTGACGGCGCGCGCCGAGTACATCTTCGCCTTCGACTTTTACTCGGACAACTCCACCAACAATGTCCCCTTCTTTGTCGTCGATAACTTGATCACCGCGGCCGTTCTGACACTCGGACGCGGCAGCGTTCCGACGACTCTGACGATCAACGGCACCCCCTACACAGGCGTCCTGACGGGCGTCTGGCAAAATATCACGGTGCGCGTGGTGGCCTCGGCGACGGTGGGCGTCCTCACCGTGAGGCTCGACGGCAACGTGATCTACGCCGGTACCGGGCTCAACACGGGCGCGCCGCTGCTCGCTTCGGCGACGCTCGCGGGGCCTCCCACCTCGTATCTCGGCAACCACTACTTCGATAACTTCGCGGCGTTCAACACGCTCGGAACGCACTCGAACGCTTTGCCCACGGGCCGCGTCCGAGTCGCGGCGTACCATCCGAACTCTGACGGAAGCTACTCCGGCTTCACCCCGGATTCGGGCTCGACGCACTACACCCGCGTGAACGATGCGCAGGCCGACGACGACACGAGCTATGTTTCGAGCGCCGTCGCCGTGGCCGACAGCTACGGGATCGAGAGCCTTCCCGGCTCGGGGATTTCGCAAGTGCATGCGGTTCAGGTCCGCGTAGTTCACCGCAAGGACGATGTGAACCCGAAGGTGCTGCACGTGACGGCGCAAAGCGGCCTGGTGATCTCCGAGACAGCCGATATCGCGCCCGGGTCGAGCTATGCGGCCGCGGCGCTGTTGCTCACTGACGACCCGAATACTGGGAGCCAGTGGGCCGTGGCCGGAGTGAATAGCATGCAGATCGGTGTGAAGGAGATCAGCTAAAAGTGTCCTGGCAACTCACCAAGAACCTCGCGCAGTCCACGCTCGCGAGCGGCTACACGGCGGGAGACTCGTCGATCACCGTGCAATCGGGCGACGGGGCGAAGTTCCCGACGAGCGGCGACTTCATGCTGGGCCTCAACGATCCGCCGGATTTCTTCTTGAAGTGTACGGCGAGATCGACCGACACGCTCACCGTGGCGACCTCGGGCGCGGAAAGCTCGACCGCGATCAACGAGGCTTCGGGCATCAAGGTGACGCAGGTCATCACGGCGGGAGTGCTCTCGGACCTGCTCGCGGCGGCCGGCGGTGGTGGCGGTGGTGGTGCCGGAACGCCACCGACTATTGTGCAGTTCGCGGCCTCCACCGCAGCGTCTGCCAGCATCACAC
>OBLU010005642.1_pt1 | contig 11193 bp, 22 predicted proteins | sample 1518681 | NCBI WGS metagenome assembly OBLU01 (sample SAMEA3539304, study PRJEB22396) | soil metagenome | biome: tundra; feature: field; material: soil | place: USA | collected 2010-05 | depth 0.15 m
TGAACCGGCAGACCAAAGAACGCCTCCGGACCGTCACAGAGTTGTTTCCCTCGATCATGGACACCACGCTCGGCGAAGGCTCCCTTCCCAGTTGCTCGGCTGCAGAGGCCTTGGAACGGCAGGAACCCTTCGTCAACAACGTCCTTGCCACCAGTGCGCTATCGATGATCACGCGTCTCGTGCGGTACGGGGAGTTGAATCACCAGGGCGCTTTCTACAATGCCGAGTCTGGCCGATCCCAGCCCATCTCCATTGATCCAGAGCTACTAGCGAAGCAGGCACGTCGCCGACGCGATTCAGCGAAGGCGGCGTAAGCCCTGTCGGTGGCATAAACCAGCACAGTACCAAGGAGAAATATGAGTCAATCATGTGGAGTAGCCGGAGCCTACGGGATACCCCTGGCCAATATCGAGCAGAAAGACTTTCCAGAAGTCTTTGAATTGAGAGAGAAGCTACGCCAGTACCTTGACGACGGCGATAAGAATGGGACCTGGATGGACAAAGGCTTCAACTCGCCGGACCAAGACCCGAAGGTCAAGCGTTTCCGGAAGCAATTCATTGCAGCCTTCCAGTTGAGGAAGGTCAATGTCCCATCTGGCGTCCTACTCCACCATACTGGGGATGAAGATGATCGTCCGGCCAAAGGTTGCGATCCTGCGGACGAGTGGGTGCTCGGATTTGGACTCTTTACTACACCCGGAAGCTACCCCAAGATGGCCCGTTCCTTTACCCGCTTGGCTGTCTGGTACACGTGGGTCTGGATGGGTTGACCGCAAAGGCCGCGTTACGTCACTGTGGACTCTCTTTGATCGGCGTGACTGCTGCTAAATGCAGCGGTCTCGCCGCGCATGGAATGGAGTAGGTATGTGCATCGTTTGTGCTGAAGTGGCGACGGGCGCGGTCGCCGTCGCCGGCATTGTCGCGCAGAAACTGAATGGGAGTGGTTCATTGGCAAGATTCAAGGCACGGTTCTCATCTTCGATTGAAGTGGATGAGGTTATCATCGCTGACAATCTGTCCGATCATTCCCAACCGACCAAGGAGGTCGCATGTCACGAGATTTTCGCCCCGTAGTAGAGACTTGGGGCCCCAATAGCTCATGTTTCGTTGAATCGGATGCCATCGTAGAGGTTCTAACCTCACTCGTTCTGGCATCCTCCCCTGACTTGACATCATCCCCCGATGGCCAGGTATCGGTAAACGGTTATGGGGAAGTTGACGTGCTCTGGATCGAGAACGGTAAGAAATTCCTCGACTACGTTGACAGCAAGACCGTCGACCAGATGATCTCAGAGAACAGTGAGATCACGGAGAGGCCCGACGTGGAAGACGTTCGGAGTCTCATTGGGAACATCAAGGCACTTTCCTCCGATTGGCGCAAACTTGTCGATCCAAAGGGCGGAGCACTCCGCTTTTACATCGACCAGTATTGAACGCCACTAACCTTGTGGCCCAATATCCGGACCGCGCTGTTGATGCACTGGACCCCAACGAGTGCCCTCCGTTCAGTCGCGCCAGCGGTGACAGCCTATGCAAAATGTGTAGGCGTCCCCTATGGCGGCACTTCCAACCGCACGCAAAGACCTGTCCCACGATGATCGTCGATTGCTACAGAAACTGGTGGAAATTATGAAGCTTGTCATAGAAATGCAGCTTGGCAACTCCGCTATGAAGACCTATGAAGACGCTATGGCACTTGTCCAGGCGAGGGTTGGCCGGCGCAATCCAGAGCAAGGGCCAAACCCTCTGTTAGCAAAGCCTGCGTATGGCGACGGCGGACCGCTTATTGACGCCAAGCAGTTCACGTCAGCTGGTGGCGAGTTGATGTAACGTAGGATGCCGCAATGGATGCGATTCTCAATGTAGTGCTTGGGAGGGTTCAAGTGAAGAAAAAGTGGCGCGTAGTTGGTAGCGTATCTGCATCGAAATACCTCGGAGTATTCGAGGCGGACACGAAGGAAGAGGCAGAAGAAATGGCCCTCAATTCAGATGCCGCGTTTGTGGCAATTTGCAACCACTGCAACTCTGAGTGTGAAGACCCTGCTATCGAATCGGCTTCTGCCGAAGAGATCGTATAACTGCCCCAATGGGCGACACTGCGACATCACGACCCAACGGCAACTGTCCCGGCTGGACGGCTCATTGCGCTGTCCCCTGGAGTACGTTGGTTAAACGTACAAAAAACATGAGCACCACAGGAGTTGGCAGTTGGCATCCATCATTGATTTGCTTCAGAAGCTCATGACGCACGAGAAAAGTGCGCGTGAGATTGGCAGCACCGAGGAGGCACAGGCCTTCGCAGCTAAAGTCCAAACGCTCCTCACCAACCACAAGCTCACGATGAGCGAAGTCGAGTTTGAAGCGCAGGAACACTCCAACCCCATGGGGGAAACGGTTGTAAAAGGCTCGAAGACCAATATCCCGTCTTGGACCGTATACATCCAGCAATCTCTGGCGAGGAACTACTTCTGTAAGTGTTTTGGAATCGCCGGGCGTGGCGACGTCTACTTTGTGGGCCGACAGACCGACCGCACGGCGGCCGTCCAGATGTACATCCATCTCGTCCAACTGGGCAAGGTGTTTGCTAAAAAGGATTGCGCCGAATACACCAACAACACCAAAGTCTCGGAGTGGATTTCGCGCAACCGGGGGCGATGTACTAAGCAGGTGTTAGACAAAGCGCTCAAGTCGATAAAAACTGATTTCAAAGAATCATTTCTTGTCGGCTACGGCGGCGCGATTCAGAAACGGCTAGACGCCACCCGGAACGACCTGGAGGCCTCGGCGGACAGACATGGCCGATCAATGCTTACCCGAAATATGGCCACCGTAGAGGACTACTGTGCTGAACGATTCGAAACCAAGTTAGTGAAGCGCACACCGAAGCCTGGAAGCCAAGCCGGATTGATTGCGGGGAACACCCGTGGATCACAAGTCGCACTCAATAACAGCAGATCCCTTGGATCGGGAGCCTAACAAGCTCCTCCTCTCTTTCCAGAAAGGCCCACCATTATGGCAAATAGCTTTTTTGTCAGTATGTTTGACAGGCGCTCCAATATCCCCGGTGATGGCACCCACTACCGGCTTGTAGGGCCGTTTACCACCCTCGACGCCGCAACGCCACACATTGATCGAACTCGCACGGTAGCACGCGAGTTGGACTTTCGTGCGGACTTCTGTTCGTTCGGCGTCATCGAGAGTGAATCGAGCAAGCCAGGCGTTCTCAACAGCAAAATCCTCGCATAGATACGGGCCGACCTTGACGTCGTCCGCTTCTAGCGGCGGCAGTAAGGAAGGCAATTATGCCGAGCAATAACTTTTATGTCAGCATGTACCGAACTGGGAATAGCAACAATTACCGGCTCGTAGGGCCATTTGCAACATCGGGTGCAGCCGAGCCGCACCTTATCCGGACCCGGGCGGCAGCGCGCGAGGTGGATATCCGCGCTCATTTCTATCTCTTCGCCGTTTCTGAGTGCCAGTCAAACCAGCCAGGCGTCCTCAACGCCAAGGTCCTCAGCTAAAAGTTGCATTGTATGAAAGGTGGCTGTGGTATATCGTTGTTATCGCCGCAACCGAATTAGGGGCATAAATCATGAAAACGATTCTATGGAGCTTCACTGCTGACACCGATGGCAGCCCAATACGCACCAGCATCCACACAACTGCGCGTGCGGCGTATGTCGCCTTCCTTGCAGCGTGGCAGGGGGACGGAGAAGAAGATCCTGTTGCCGCCGACCTGTTGGCCGCTGCAATCGACACCGGCTTGTACTTTACCTTCAACAAGTATTTACAAGAGAGCGATAGAGTAGCCTGCACCGACGAGTTTCACGTTGAGTGCCACGAGGTCGACATTGAGTTGCCGCCCGTCATTCAGGGCAAGCTCATCCCCGGACGTAGCGATGGCGCCATTGCGGCCGTAGTGATCAGCGCAGCCGACATCTGCGGCGTTGTCATGGGCCAAAACCCCGCCAACCCCACTGGTAGCTTTGATTTTGGTATCACCGTTGAACAAGCCAAACAGTATCTCGCAGAACATGGCGCCGACGTCAGCGACGCGCTGCTTCTCGATTGGCCGGAGATCGTCCGTCCTATTGAATCGCTAGATACGTTTGTTGCGGAGCATGCCACATTGCTCAATGCATGTGCGGCATAACGAGAGTTCCGAACTTGCCACTCAATGAGTCAGGAGAACGTGATGAGACGGTTTCAATCGACGGATGGCTACATCTTTTACGAGCAACGGGACGGGTCAATGACCGGCCATGTTGATCCTGAACTGGCCGACCTGACGTTTACCAACCTGGCAGAGCTACAGGCCGAGCATGATGTGAAGGAACTTCCGGAATAGGATTCCTTCACAGATAGATAGGAGCCCTCCAAACGGGGCTCCTTAGTTTTTGGAGTGTGCATTATGGCATCAGTTCATCGTTTTCAGTCAGAGCCCTTCACTGCAACCAAGTGGAGCACCGCAGAGGAGAAGGCTAAGTTTGCCAATCAACTTATGGCATTCATTGCGGCCGATTTTCCGGAGAACAAGTTCACAAATGCGTTCTACGACAGGCTGCACAATTGCTTCATGTTTATTGCTCATACGGATAAGCAAGGTTTTATCGCCACTTTCTTTACGTGCACAGAGGACAAGCTCGATTTTCTGAAGCTCATCGCGAGAAGCCCTTGCTATGGAAGCCCCGAGTTTACCTTTTCGGATGTAGAAAAGGTGGTCTCAGCCGAGGTCCGGTCGATGGGGTACGTTGAGCTCTACCGGGCCAAGCTGGGTCGAGAGAAGGAAACTCAGGAAAGGGCTGATCTGGCTAAACTGCGCGCCAAGTATGAAGGCGCAGAAGCATCTCCAGCCGAGTCCACCGCCGAGGATGAGCCTCTGTTTGCCAGACCACTTGCCCCGGTCTCCGTGTCAACCCCTGCCGACGTTCAGTTTGCATTGTTTGGATAGGGATACAGCATTCGCAGTCAGTACCGTTTCAGAACTGAAAGGGATCAAAGATATGTCCTACGACGTGTTTTACAACGGAGAAATTAGCATCACGCCGCCGCTTACGGATGCCGATTCGGCCCTCATCACCGCAATCGTCAACTTGGAGCGCACTGAGGAGACAAAGTTCTTCTTCGACGCCATCGCTGCCAGCGATGAGCCGGACGAGCCTTACTACGGCGGGCTGCTTGAGTGTTCCGACGACAACGCGAAGATTATCCCCGAGGAAGGCGAAAGCAATCCCGGAGCCGGAAAGTGGATGCGCCTCCTGGCGAAGTATTTCTTCGCTTCGCGAGGCTACTCGCTGGACGGGCAAATCTCGTGGACCTCTGACGACGATGCAGACGATCGCGGTTGTATCTTCGCCAGTGGCCAGCAAGTCGAGGTTGTTGACGATCACATCGTCAACGCTGGCCCGAGTTGGTCGCGCTCATCATATGCAAGCGAGGATGTGAAGGAAGCGATTCAGAACCTCGTAGACTCGGCGGACAGCGCCGGATGCTCCGATGACCTTACGGTTGTCTCCGCAGCCAACGTGGGAGCTCTCCAGCTTATATCCGCAGGACTGTAAGCGGAGCGGGGGAGTGAAATCCCCTCCCCTGCTCGCGCAACCATGCAACAACTACCGCTTTAGACTCGCCAACCTGAAAGGTTCTATCAATGTCCACCGCTGCCGTAACACCCCAACCCGCACAGGCCCCGCCGCAAGGCATGGCGCTTGTCTCCGCACCCCCGACCGCAAAAGCCAAGGCAACCGCCCTCATGGAAGTAGTTGTGAGCCGTGACGCGCTTCTGGCCGAAGTCGCCGTCGCCCAGGCTATCTGTTCACAGAAGACAACAATCCCAATTCTCTCCAATCTGCTGATCGAAGCCCACGACGGCTTTCTCAAGATTTCGGCATCGAACATCGAACAGACCCTGACCACGAAGGCGCCAGCGACAGTGAAGAAGGCGGGTGTTGCCGCTATCCCGGCACGCAAGCTGTACGACTACCTCAAGCTGCTGCCATCCTGCGACATCAGCATCAAACTGCTGGAGAACGATTGGATCCGAATTCAGGCCGGTCGATCCAACACAAAGATGGTCGGCATGGCGCGCGATAACTATCCCGCGATCCCCACCATCGGCAGTTTGCCCAAGGTGACCCTACCCGCCGCCACGCTCAAAGCCCTGATCGGCCACACGATCAGCGCGGTGTCGACGGAGGAGTCGCGCTACACGCTTACCGCATCCCTGCTCCTTTTGGAACCGACCAAGGTTACGATGGTCAGCACGGACGGGACCCGTCTCGCGTTGGCTGAGAAGGATGAGACTCTTGAGGGCGTCACTGCTCCCCGGAAGCTTCTCGTCCCCTACCAGGCGCTGCACGACATCTCTTCTCTACTCGCTTCGAGCAAGAGCGAAACGATTGAGATCGCCGAGAGCGAGACCACGCTGTACATGGTCATCGGAGATCGGGAATACACGACCAGAAAGAAGGCGGGGTCGTTTCCCAACTACGAGGCCGTTATGCCCCGGAGCAACACCAACCGGGTCATCTTGCGTACCGTGGATGTTGAGCGGTCGGTGCGCAGGGTTGCGCAGTTTACAGATCAGAAGAGCAGTGGCGTCAAACTCGAACTCGGAGCAAATGCTCTGAAGATCAGCGCATCCACAACCGAGAGCGGCGAGTCCGAGGACACCATCGATGCTCCGTACGCTTCCGACCTCATCCTGATCAAACTGAACTCCGACTTCATCCTCGACTTCTGTAAAGTCGTCGGAAGCCTGGGGGAGGTCAAGCTCAGCTTCAAGGATGGCAAGAGCGCAGCACTGTTGGAGCCACAGGCAGAAAATCGTCTCGTGCGCTTCAAATTGGTTTTGATGCCGATGAGAATCGGCTAAAACTGAAACTACACAGGACGAGGGCACAGTGCGCCGACAAGGCAAGCTGTGCCCTTATTCGTGAAGTATGCGAGTACGAGAAGGAACGGGAAGAAGTATGAAACTCAAATCAAGAATCGCCGTACTGCGCAGCATTATCGCCGCCGATGAGATTAGCGTTGCCAACGGTGCAACTCCTCAGATCGACGACGATGGCAAGGTGGTCGAGGATATTGCGACTTGCGGGAACTGTGGCACGTCATGGAATGACGCCCTAATCACAGGTCGGACTCCCGCGCCAAGTGCGCGCTGTCCGTATGAGGCCATTCATTCAGAGATCGCAGAATTGCGAAAGTTGGAGCGACGAATCGCTCGCGCTGCCTAAACAAATAGTGGAGATATCAATGGACAGTAGAGTACGGGCCAATGCTAAGGCAGAGGCCCGACGAAGAAGCAGATTGAGTGGCCTACGGGTCTTTGCAGCGAACGTGCTGAGAAATGAGATTTCAACCATGAAGACAAAGTCGCCAGACTGGATTGTATCGGGCGGAAAAGAGGGGGCATTGGGAACCTGCACGCGATGTGGGGACACCCTAAAGATCGGACTGCCCCAGTCGCTTACTGTTCTCGCAGCGAGCGTGAAAGCGTTTGTGAAGAAACACTCCGACTGCCCCGAAGAGCCGCAAGCCTAAAGAAAGTTGTCAACCATGCCACGATTAGATGTTTACGCCCTAGACGGATTTACAGATCGGGTTGCCTATGCAGCGAGTGTTATAGCCAGAGGTGGCAAAAGTACCCGCAAGTTCGACGCGACCGCGGAAATGTACGACGGCGAGGCAGTCACCGCCGCACTCGTGCGGCGGGCCAAGGCCAACCCAGGCGGCAAGCTTGCACTCAACCTCTTCAAATACATTGGGGAGGCGGCTGCGAACGAACGCTACGAGGAGACGAAGCACCTCTCCACACGCGGACTCGCTGAGTATGCGGCACAGCTACGCGCGGACGCCGAGAAGGCTTATGCCGAACAGCGGGCGAACTGGGCCGACAAGCCCGCCCAGGCTGAGACGCCAGCGGTCTTGGCTGCTTGAGACACAACCGTTTATCCGCAACAACGGAGGCAGTATGACACTGGAATTCGCACAGACCGAGGCACAACGCCGTACCACCGCGCTCAAAGCCACGCACTACGTAATTCGCGCTCTGTTCGACGCGGCTAGCTACATGGTTTCGACTAGCGTTCCGCGCGGGCAGTCGCCAGTCCACACGTACTACGCAGACGGTTCGGAACTGGAGACATAACGGACTACCGCGACGACGTTACGGTCGACCATGACCACGGAGGTTTCAATGGGATATAGCTGCACACAAGCGGCCACGCACATGCTGGGGGTCATCCGACACACCTTTGCCAAGAGCAATGGATCGAATACTCTCACCATCAAAGGCAAGGAGTACTTCTACGAGGGAGGCGAGGAACGGAGAGACGGCGCAATCGTTGGCGAACTCTTCCTTATGCTTCCAAACAATCTGGCGCGCAAGGTCGGAAACTATCGCATCAACCCAGACGGCACTAGCGGCCGCTTCCCGGTCATGACTGCCGAGGATCGCAAAGAAGCAGAGGCAACGCTTCAGGACATGAGCGCGCGCAACCAGCATCTTCTGCATGCTTGGGCCATCGGGAGTATCTAATGTCGATTGAGCCGAAGGAGTTGGGTCGCGCCGTTCGGCGTTGGACCCACTCCGACGCCAGCTTCGCTGTGATTGCAAAGACAGAAGCGCACGAGGGCGGTTGGGGCGACGGCGGATGTTGGATACTCGCCGCCCCTCGCCTCCGGCTTTGGCTTGGAGATGTTCGGCGTATTTGGGCATCACTCCCCTGGCATCGATCCGACACCTCGCCTCCACCACGTAGTGGTCAGGGCTGGGAATGGTTTTATCGACCAAGACGGTTACCAGAGAGAAGCGACATTCCGACGTAATTACCTCGCCTGGGAGAGAGTCGCGATCGACTACATCGAACCGGTGGATCGCTCGCGATTGGAACAGACTAAGTTCCCCCGCCCGTCCTCGCAAGCGGCCATCATCGAGGGCGTCAGGTCTACAGCGAAGGGTCTCAAGCCTCCCGCACGATAAGATGCATAGGACGTTGTAAAGCGCCAGAATCTGTCCGGGAAAGAGAGCACTTGAACTTGAAGAGACCTATATTTTGTCTGCTCCTCATTTGCGGATTACTGACGGGGTTTACGAAAAGTCCCGCTCAGTCATATCGCCTGAAAACTTATCACAACTCCAGGTACGGGTTTTTAATCCAATACCCAGACTCGTTTACTGCACAGCGCGCCCCTGAAAACGGTGACGGACTTGGATGGAAATCGAAGGATGGGCTCGCGTACCTGACGTCGTATGGATCGAACGTTGATCCGGAAGTCACAATACAGAGCCTATACGCAGACGCGCTCAAAGACATTGCCGGCAAGCCATCGTATGCCCGACTCACCGACTCCTGGTTCGTATTGAGTTGGGAGCAAGAAGGAACCATCTACTATCAGAAGGTGTTCTTCGGGGAAGCTTCATATAATGGCTTCCAGTTCAGTTACCCCGCCGCCCAGAAGGGCGACTATGCAGCGATGACTGATGCTATATCGAAGTCCTTCCATCGCGGAGACACCAGCCACTCTCAATAGATCGAGTCAAATTGGCAACTCGGCGGCAGGCGACAAATCGCCCGTCGTCTTTTCTTTGGCACAAGTGGGCGAGTAGGGCGTTGCGTAGTAAGTGAAAGAGAGATTACATGACCGAGTTCTATTGCAAAAGTACCCCGAATGGAACCGCAAGCTGCGGCAACATCCAGAGCGCTGCCGATTGCGACGACCTGATTTGCACGCAGTGTGGCGGAAGCGATTGGAGTCCACGCGGTCCCGCAGGAAGCGAAGCCACCACCGGACCCATGACCATCGACATCACGCCAGTCGGTTGCTCAACGCCCGAAGGTGCTGCTCGTGTCCAAAATGCCATGCGTGAGTTCGCCGACGCGACGGCAAATGTTGCCAACGAAGCCGACCAGATTCTGGACTACCATGACCAGGACGATCTTGGCCCGCAGGAGTGGCAAGTGTTGCGAGATCTCCTCGGCACCCGCAGGTTGAAGCAGGATGCGCTTCTGAAGGCCGTCGCCGGCCGCTAAAAAGTTAGGAGTTCTTGTATTCCATGAAAACCGACGAGTACCCACAGCTTCCAGTGATGTATGGCTCCCACGGCTGCCTGACAGACGATTGCCCCCACTGGGAAAATCGTAGTTGTACGACCCAGTCTGCATCCTGTGCACTTGGACGCACCTACACCAACCGTCCTCTGACCGCAGAGCGGGCAGCCTACATCACCAGCGTCATTGGCGAAAACTCCGTCGACTTCTGCGGCGGCAAAGGCCAGTTAGGTTAGGTTGAGGGCCATTAGTTCAATGGAGAACTCTGCGGCGGTGGGGTTGCTCCCACGTTAGTCCCGGCAATGCGGGTTTCGATTCTCGTATAGTCCACCAGCACCAATCCAACCACCAAGGGTGAGCCTTAATAGGGCTCACCCTTCACCGTTTTAGGAGACCAGCATGGCCCTTCCTTCTCACACGCAACTCATGCTGCCCCTCCTGCAGACTCTCAAGGATAAGGGTGGCGCAGCCCACCCCAAGGACCTCTACGACGAGATCGCGGGCCAACTCAATTTATCCGACGAGGACCGTCACGGCATCGTCAAGGTGGGCACGAGGAAAGTCAACGCGTTCGAGCGCCGGGTGCGCTGGACCCGGCAAACAGCCGTGCTACGAGGCCTCATATCTAAAGACGAGCCCTCCGTATGGCGTTTGACCGAGACAGCCAATGCCAAGCTTGGCAATATTCGCCAGGGCTCGATTCTGATCTTCGCGGTCGCGGCAAATGGGGCCTTTATCTGGGCCAACGCCGAGGATGCTGTTGGAGTGGTCGAAAAGGGATCGGTTCAACTTATCTGCTCGAGTCCGCCCTACCCGCTGCTCCACCCCAAGGCTTATGGGAACGTTCCTCCGGCGCAATACGTCGAGTGGCTCACGCGACTCTTTGAGAAGTGGCTCCCGCTCTTGACGCCCGATGGATCGTTCCTGTTCAACATAGGGCACGGCTTCAAGGAGGGGTCCGCTTCGCAGCAGTTGCACATCGAGCGACTTCTCATCAAATTGGAGGACGAGCTCGGGATCCACCTCTTGCAACATCTCTACTGGCACAGCCCCACCAAGATGCCTCCGCTCCAATGGGTTGGCATCCAACGGCTGCGCGTGACGCCATCAGTTGAGCCGCTGCTTTGGCTCAGTC
>OBLU010005643.1_pt1 | contig 11193 bp, 7 predicted proteins | sample 1518681 | NCBI WGS metagenome assembly OBLU01 (sample SAMEA3539304, study PRJEB22396) | soil metagenome | biome: tundra; feature: field; material: soil | place: USA | collected 2010-05 | depth 0.15 m
GGGTGCAAAAGAATTATTGGAAGTGGCGTCACGATCATCCAGATCACGACTAGCGAACAGAGTCGCTTAGACGACGGATTTCTGGCGACAAAGAGCGCGTCCCGTCCTGAATGCTTCGGGCGGGACCTCGCGGCAAGGCGACCGTTACAAACCCCTTGATGGGCTCTGACGGGGCTGCGGGGTTAAACGTAGGCCGAGAAAGGGAGCGGAGCTATGTCATTCGCACTTTATTCGATCGGGTTCGCGATCGTCATCGGTGGGCTGATTTACGGCGCCTACTTGATTCACGTGCCGGGACACTGGATTGCCGTGCTGGCCATCGTGCTGCTCGGCATAGGAATTCTTTCCGGAGTGAAGGCGACGCGTCAAAAGGACCCGCAAGCTTAGAGGCCGCAGTCAGCGCACGGGTTCGGCTTCGATTCGAGCTTTCGTTCGAGAAGCTATGCATCCCTCCAGGATTTTGTGCAGCTCCTGCGGTTGGATGGGTTTAATCAGATAGCCGTCCATACCCGCCGCGAGGCAGCGTTCCTGATCGCCCTTCATGGCGTGCGCGGTGAGAGCGATGACCTGCTGGTGAATCTTTTTGCCCCGCTGCTCTTCTTTCTTCCGCAAGGCCGTGGTGGCTTCCAGGCCGTCCATATCAGGCATCTGCACGTCCATCAGGACGAGGTCATAATTTGATTCCTCGAGCGCGGCGAGTGCTTCGCGCCCGTTCGAAGTCGTTACGACGCGGTGACCGCGCTTCTCGAGCAACCGGGTCACGAGCAGCTGGTTGACGAGGTTGTCTTCGGCCACCAGCACGCGCAGAGAGGTTTCGGGGTCGCGAACATCTTGCAAGGCGTAGCGCGTGACAAGAGGAATCGCGCCAGTTTGCTCGCGGGCTCCCAGCACCCGCGCAATCGCCTCACGCAATTCGGACTGCCGGACGGGCTTCAACAAGTATGCTGCGACTCCCAGCGCCCTGCATCGCGCTGCGTCGCCCCGATGGCCCGAGGAGGTGAGCATCATGACGGTAGCTGCGGCTAACTCGGGCCTTTGCCTGATTCGTTCGATCAGGGCGAAACCGTCGATGTTCGGCATGTTCCCGTCGGTTAATACCAGCTCAAAAGGTTCGCCGGCAGTTCGAGCTGCGGATAGCTGCGCAAGGGCGTCTTCGGCGTCCGGGGCAGAGGTCACCTTCATCTGCCAGCGCTTCATCATTCCATCGAGAATCCGCCGGTTGGTGCGGTTATCGTCGACGATGAGAGCTTTTACGTCGCGCAATATTTCAGGGGGCGCGATAGCGCCCACTTCGATGGATTTCTCCGAAGTCTCAAGCTGCACGGTGAAGTGAAACAGCGTTCCTTTGCCCACTTCGCTCTCGACCCACATTGTGCCGCCCATCAGCTCGACCAGGCGCGCCGAGATCGTCAAGCCGAGGCCCGTACCTCCATATTTTCGCGTCGTCGACGTGTCCGCCTGAACGAAAGGCTGAAAGATCAACTTCTGCTTCTCGAGGGGAATGCCGATTCCTGAGTCCGATACGATGATATGCAATAGGCGATTGTTGCCGTCTTCGGCGTCGATTTTAGCGGTCAATCCGATCTCACCCACCTGCGTGAATTTGATGGCGTTGCTGACGATGTTGATTACCACCTGGCGCAGCCGATTGGAGTCTCCGCACACGACTTCGGGAACCTCGGGAGCTATCTCGCACAGAAGCTCGAGTCCCTTTTCATCGGCCCGCAGCGCGAGCGTTTTCATCGTCACTTCGAGAGAATCGCGTAAGTTGAAATCGGTTTTCTCCAGGTCGACTTTGCCGGCTTCGATTTTCGAAAAATCGAGAATGTCATTGATTACGTTGAGGAGAAGGTCGGCCGAGAGCTTTACCGTGTCCAGATATTCGCGCTGTTCCGACGTGAGCTCGGTTTCGAGCGCCAGCTCCGTCATGCCCATGATTCCGTTCATGGGCGTGCGAATTTCGTGGCTCATGTTCGCGAGGAACTCGCTCTTGGCGCGATTGGAAGCTTCGGCCTCTTCTTTCGCGCGCTGCAAATTTGCTTCCGCTTGCTTGCGGTCCGTGATGTCCACGTTGACGCCGATTACCCGCCTGACATTCCCCTGGTCGTCCAGAACCACTCCCTCGGCTGCGGCAAGGTGTCTCACGGAGCCATCGGCGCGGATGATACGGAATTCGACCGATTCCCGTCCCTTTTCCTTGACGGCCTTCTGCAACGCACCTTCGGCTGCCGGGAAATCGTCGGGATGAACCGCCCCGCGCCATTGTTCATAGGGTTGGGCGCCGAGCGAGAAGCCATAGATCCTTTCCATCGTGTCATCCCATGTCATCGAGCTCCCAGCTATATCCCACTCCCACACACCCACCGCCGCAACTGCGGTTGCCAGTGAGAGGCGTTCGGTGAGCAACTGATACTTCGACTCAGTTTGTTTTCGCTTTGTGACGTCATGGCCAATGCTTAGGTAACCTATAGTTTCTCCGGCAGCATCGTGAATAACCGTTGCGGCGATGCTTGCAGTTAGATGCTGGCCGTCTTTACGCACGCAGGTCCATTCTTGCCCTTCGGGATCATCCTTGTGGGCAAGGTCGACGGGGAGGTCGACAGGCGGGGGCTGGTTGACATGCCAAAACTCTGCGTGCAATCTGTGCCGCCGAGCCTCGAGTTCCGATTTTAAGTAAAAAATGGCGGGAGTGTGTTTACCGACCACCTCACTGGCGGTGTAACCCAGCATTTGTTCCGCTCCAGGGTTGAAGATCGTGATCAATCCCTGCCGGTCGGTGGCAATGATCGAATTCAGTGTCGCTGCATTCAGGACGGCGCTGAGTCTGGCGTTGATTTCGCTAAGTTCCGCCGTGCGAAGGTCGACACGAGCACCGAGTGGAGCTTTCGATTCGCGCAGAACCTCTTCTGCTTGTTTCTTGTCGTGGACGTCGGTGCTTGTGCCGAACCACTTGAAAACGCGGCCCGCCGCGTCACCTACGGGCAAGGCGCGGACAAGGTGCCATCGGTAGACGCCATCGGAGGCGCGTTTGAGGCGGGCCTCGACCTCATAAGGCTGGCCTATTCGGAGCGCATTCCTCCACGCGTAGGTACACCTCTGGGCATCCTCCGGATGCAAGACGGCGCCCCAACCATCCCCTTGAGACTGTTCGAGCGTCAATCCTGTGTAATCGAACCAGCGCTGATTAAAATAATCGAGCCAGCCGTCAGGCCGCGCCGTCCACACGAGTTGAGGAATGCTCTCCGCGAGGAAGCGGTAATGATTGCTTGCTTCCGATGAAGGTTCTTCCGTTTGTTTTTGCATCTAGCTCACCTTCGACTTGCTATTGGCATGCGCCAGTTGCTGCGTGCGTATGTCTGGCCTGAGTTGGGCTCCTCGTTGGAGCTGCAGGGATCGGGCACTGGGAGATAAGCATTGATAAATCCCGTGAACTATCGGCCACACTAGAGACAAGCTTACTCCTGACAATCTGCCTGTCGGAAATACTCCACTCGGATGTTCCTTCCTGGTCATCAAAGAAGTGCATGAGATTGTTGTAGATCGGGCGACGCAGGTCGTGGGTGGCCGGGACCGGGAATCGGCCGGACCAGTGAAGGTGGCAGGCAGGAAGATGGGGTCGTTAAATGCCAGTGGTTGGGCTAAACCAGAATAAGACAGAGTGATGCATTTTGAATGATATCGGGAGTATAGGAAAGAAAATGTTGGGGTGAGCGACGGGGTTGAACCGGTGACCCTCGGTGCCACCAGGCTGCACTTCTGGAGTCGGAGAGTTTGTAGTCAACCGGTTAGAGCGGCTCCTGTGCCTCGATTCCCGCTGTACCCATTCTCTTGACTCTCGCGTCCAAGATTTATAGAGTCAAGAATGAATGATGTGTAAACGACTACTTTTCATTCTGGCAACGGGCGCTCTTCTGCTCCTGCAATTCGGGGATTGCACGTCTGCCATGGCGCTAGACCAGCAGGGCATGCAGTGCTGCCGTTCCATGCCTTGCACGCCCGCTCACCACAGTAGCCGCTGCTGCAAGGATATGACCTCTGCCCAGACGCCCAATATGCTTCCGGCGGAGCATGTGTCGCTGCGCGGTCCGATGGTTGCGGCCGTCGAATACCCGCTGGTGCTTGAAATTGTTCGCTCGAGGACTTCACCGTCTGTAATCGTAGATGCTCAACAACATTCTCCACCCGATCTCTACACGCTCAACGTTTCTCTCCTGATTTAGACCCTCGCCTTGGTGTGCATTCCGCACACCCTCTCTCCATGTGCGTACGTAAGTTTGTGCTGCGCTCGCGTTGAGCGGAGACCCGCGGTTCTCAAATCGCAATCGCGATTCTTGAGGCCCTCTCAGGAGGCATTGAAATGTCACCATTACCTTATCAAATTCTGAAGATTGAGTTGTTTTCACGGCACGCTATCCGCGTTGGCTCATTTTTCCTTCTTTTCGCGTGCGCGGGTGCGGCTTGCGGTCAACGGCAGACCGATGCAACCGCCCAGGTTGCGCCGCTGTCACAGGACCACGCGCATCCTGACGCGGTCACTTCGCTCCGGGATTTGTTGGCCGAAGCCGAACGTAACAATCCGCAGATCGAGGCGACGCGACAGGGCTGGCAAGCTGCGAAGCAGATTCCCTCCCAAGTGTCGACATTGCCCGATCCGCAATTCACTCTGCAACAAGTCAACGTGGGCAGCCCACGACCCTTCGCCGGATATACGAACAGCGATTTCGCCTACATAGGTGTGGGGGTCTCTCAAGACATTCCCTATCCAGGCAAGCTGCGACTAAAAGGCGAGATGGCGAAACGAGATGCGGATGTGATGCAACAGCAGTATGAGTCCGTGCGGCGTTCCGTCCGCGCTGGAGTCAAATCGGCCTATTTCCAACTTGCCTACCTCTCGAAGACTTTAGGAATCCTTGAGAGCGACGGACAACTGCTCCAGCAGGTCGAGAAGGCCGCGGACGCGCGCTATCGCTCGGGGATGGGAAAGCAACAGGATCTGCTACAGGCACAGCTTGAACAAACCAAACTGCTCCGTGAAATCACCATGCACCATCTCGAAGTGGCAAAGGCGGAGGCGCAAATCAAGCAACTTCTCAATCGCCCGCAATCCTCTCCCGATATAGAACCGTCCGAGCTGCCCGATACGCCGCTGCCATATACATTTGATGAGCTCCTCTCTTACGCGAAGGCTGATAACCCGGAGATTTCTGGCGCGCACAAGATCGTCGAAAAGCAGAACCTGCAAGTCGATCTTGCCCACAAGGATTTCTACCCGGACTTTAATCTCCAGTACTCATGGCAGCGCACCGATCCCACTCAATTCCGCGCTTATTACATGCTCAGCGTTGGCATCCAGGTGCCTATATATCGAGGCCGGAAACAGCGCCCAGAACTGGTGCAGGCGGAAGCAGAACTCAATCGCGCGCGAAGCGGCGCAGAATCGCAAACGCAACAAGTCGCCTTTGAACTTAGAAACGAATTTGACGCGGCGGAGAAGACCACCGAAGTTTTGAAGATTTACCGTGAAGGACTGCTTCCGCAAGCTCGCGCCGAATTCGAGGCGAGTGAAGCCGCTTACCAGAACAACCGCCAAGACTTTCAAACACTATTGAACGCGTTTCTCGATGTTCTCAAGCTGGATGAGGAGTACTGGCAGAGCGTAGCCGACCGTGAGACGGCCTTGGCGCGCCTCGAACAACTAACCGGACTGTCATTTCGCGAGGAAGGGACGAAGAGATGAAAACCTACCGGACAGGATTCTTACTAGCACTGACTGGGAACATTGTTCTCGTCGCGGTCCTGACAGGACTCTGGTGGCACTACCGAGCTGCCAAGACAGGGGCGGACGCGAAACCGCAAGAGATGGTGGCGTCTACCGCACTAGACTCGACAGCGAGTTCGATGCCAGCCACACCTACCATGTCAGAGACGCCTTTGGTTCCAGTACAAATCTCTCCACAACGTTTGCAGAGTATCGGGGTGAAGACCGGCGTGGTCGAGCGCAGGCTGGTCGAAGATGAGATTCGCGCTACGGGCAACGTCGCTGTGGATGAAACTCGGGTGGCGTACGTCCAGGTACGGTTCTCTGGTTATATCCAGAAGGTCTTCGCCGATGCTACGTATCAATATGTCCACAAAGGTCAGCCTCTACTCACAATCTACAGCCCCGATCTGGTCGCAACCGAACGCGAGTACTTAGTGGCAAAGCAGAATCAGAAAGAGGTGGCGCAGAGCACTGTTCCAGGTGTCGCTTCCAGCGCAGCATCACTGCTAGACGCAGCGGCCGAACGGCTCAAGCAATGGGGCGTGCCGCAAGCCGAAATCGTCAGACTGGAGTCTACCGGACAGGTGCAGCAGGAATTGAACGTTGATTCGCCCGTTTCCGGCTACATCACCGAACGCAATGCTCTCCCTAGTGTCGCCGTCCAGCCCGACATGCGCCTCTACACGATCGCCGATCTTTCGACTGTTTGGGTTCAGGCACAAGTCTTTCAAGGCGACCTTGGACGAATCAAAATCGGCGATCGGGCGAGACTCACCGTGGATAGCTTTCCCGGCAGAACTTTCAGTGGGCGCGTGGATTTCATCTATCCGCAGGTGGACATGGACACGCGGACGGCCAAGGTGCGCGTCATCTTTTCTAACCCTGGCCTCCAGCTCAAACCGGGAATGTTTGTAAACGTGGCCCTCAAAGTGCCGATGGGGAGCCAATTGGTCGTTCCCGCAACCGGCGTCCTGCAGTCGGGAGAGAGAGAGATTGTTTTTGTGCAACGCAATGACGGTTACATCGAGCCGCGCGAAGTGCAGCTGGGTTCGCGAGTGGGTGACGACTTTATCGTGTTGAAGGGATTGGGCGTGGGCGAGCAAATCATCACATCCGCAAATTTCTTGATCGACTCCGAAAGTCAGCTTCAGGCCGCGATGGGTTCATTCGTCCCGCCTCCTCCCGGTGCGGGCGTGGCCTCAGCCATGAATGCTGCCAAGGGAATCCTTGAATTGAGCTCAGACCCGAATCCGCCCCATAAGGGCGGGAACCTATTCCGCGTAAAACTCACAGACGCGAGTGGCTCAGCGGTTTCAGGGGCAGACGTTAGCGTCACATTCTTCATGCCGGCCATGCCGGCAATGGGCATGGCGGCGATTCGTATCCCGGTCACACTCAGCGACAAGGGCAACGGGCTTTATGAAGGATCGGGCCAGCTTGAGGGCGGCGGAACGTGGCAGGTCACAATCCTAGCCAAGAAAAACGGTCAGGTCGTAGCCAGTAAGCAACTGAACGTCAATGCCACAGGAGGAATGTGACGTGATCTCCCGATGGATTGATTGGTGTGCTCGGAATCGCTTCCTCGTTTTCGCGGGGACGTTGCTTCTGGTGCTGGCAGGGATTTGGTCATTGCGCCAAATCCCTCTCGATGCGCTGCCAGACATTTCCGATGTGGAAGTGATTGTCCACACGCCTTTGGCCGGTCAACCTCCGAGCATTATCGAGGACCAGGTTACCTACCCGATTGTCACGACACTTCTCGCGGCGCCACATGTCAAGGCGGTGCGGGCACAAACCATGTTCGGCGATTCCTACGTCTTCGTTGTGTTTGAGGACAGAACCGATCTGTATTGGGCACGGTCGCGTGTCTTGGAGTACATGCAACAGATTACCGGGCGTTTGCCGGAGGGTGCGCATCCCGTGATTGGGCCGGACGCGACGGGAGCCGGCTGGGTCTATGAATATGCTCTCGTGGATCACTCCCACCAACACAGCTTGGCAGACTTGCGGAGCCTGCAAGATTGGTATTTGCGCTACCAACTCGAAACCGTTCCTGGCGTTGCTGAGGTAGCGACGATTGGCGGGTTCGTTCGCCAGTACCAGGTCAATCTCGATCCCGACAAACTTCGTGCATACGGTATTCCGCTTTCGACTGTCATTGAGAAAGTTCGAGGCAGCACGAACGAAGTGGGCGGACGCCTGCTTGAAATGGGCGGGGCCGAATACATGATTCGCGGCCTGGGCTATCTCCGATCGTTGAACGATCTGGAAACTGTTCCTGTTGCAACCAAGAACGGAACACCGGTGCTCGTCCGTGATCTGGGGACTGTCACATTTGGACCAGACATTCGCGAAGGAGTTGCGGAGTGGCAAGGGGAGGGAGAAACCGTTGGCGGAATTGTCGTGATGCGCGACGGAATGAATGCGCTCAACGTCATCAACGGCGTTAAGCAGAAACTGCAAGAAATCAAACCATCCCTCCCCGCAGGCGTAGAAGTCGTTGCCGGTTACGACCGCTCGGGGTTGATTCGGACATCGATCGACACGTTACAGCGTGACTTGTTGGAAGAGGCCATCATCGTCAGCGTGGTCATCATCGTTTTTCTATTTCACTTCCGGTCGGCTCTGATCCCAATTTTGACTTTGCCCATTGCGGTAGTCGCGTCATTCATCCCCATGTATTATCTGCACGTCAGCTCGAACATCATGTCTCTGGGCGGATTGGCACTCGCCATTGGCGTGCTCGTTGACGCCGCCATCGTCATGGTCGAGAACGGCTACCGGCATCTTTCCGAGCATCAACTATTGTTGGTTTCCTCGCCCGTTGACGGCATTTCGAATGGCTCCGGCGCGAGCGCTCTTGTCCAGAAAACTGCCGCCGCGCAGATGAAAATCCCAGAAGCAGACAGGCGCCGGATACTTCTCGATTCGGCTAAACAAGTTGGTCCCGCTATTTTCTTTTCGCTCGTGATCATTGTGGTTTCCTTCTTGCCCGTCTTTCTCCTGGAGGCCCAGGAAGGACGGATGTTTCGCCCATTGGCGTGGACGAAGACCCTCGCGGTCGGATTCTCCTCGATTTTGGCCATCACGCTTGTACCCGTCCTGATGGTCCTATTCATCCGCGGACGACTCACACCTGAATCGAGGAATCCGATTTCCAGAATCACGCAGGCCATTTATCTGCCGGTTCTTCGCCTGTGCCTGCGTTTTCGCAAGACTACGCTGCTGCTCAATCTGCTGTTTCTGATCGTTACGCTGCCTCTCGCGCTTCGCATCGGTAGCCAGTTCATGCCGCCCCTTTTTGAAGGTTCTTCTCTCTACATGCCCACCGCCCTCCCTGGAATTTCCATCACCCAGGCGTCGCAGTTGCTTCAGGAGCAAGACAAGATCATCCGAACCTTCCCGGAAGTTGAGACTGTCTTCGGCTCGGTCGGCCGATCCGACAGCGCAACCGATAATGCTCCCCTCGACATGTATGACACGACTGTGATGCTCAAGCCCCGCGATCGGTGGCGGCCTGGAATGACTTACGAAAAGCTCATTCAGGAACTGGACACGAAGCTCCAGTTTCCGGGCCTGTCCAACACCTGGACGATGCCGGTCGAAAACCGCCTGGACATGGAGTTGACGGGAATCAAGACGCCTCTCGGCTTGAAGATTCAGGGGCCAAACCTGGAGGGTGTCCAGCAAGTGGGTGCGCAGGTACAACAAATCCTTTCGGCGATTCCTGAGACGAGATCCATCTTCGCAGAACGCGTATCGCAGGGCTTCTACCTCAACATCGAAGTGAACCGGGCGGAGGCGGCCCGTTACGGTCTGACCATCGCCGATGTCCAGCAGGCCATCACGTCAGGAATCGGTGGCGACACGATTGCTGAAAACGTTGAGGGCCGCGAACGGTACCCCGTGAACGTTCGCTATAGTCGTGACTTTCGCGACAACGTCGAGGCTTTGCAGAACGTCCTTATTGCCACACCGACTGGCGCGCAAATCCCCATCTCCGAAGTGGCGAAACTCTCATTTTCGCGAGGCCCTTCTATGATCCGCGACGAGGACGGCGCGCTGACCGGCTATGTTTACATCGACTTGAAAACGAGCGATTACGGCGGATTCGTCACGAAGGCCAGCAATCTGCTCAATCAGAAGCTCACGCTGCCGCCCGGTTTCACCTACAAATGGTCTGGCGAGTATGAATTTGAGTTGCGGGCAAAACAGCGGCTGGAATTGATCTTGCCGGTCGTATTCTTCGTGATCTTCGTGCTCCTCTATATGGTCTTCCACTCGGTCACTGAGGCTGCGGTTCTTATTTTCCCCACCGTCTATGCGCTGACCGGCGGTCTGATCCTTCAGCGGCTGCTCGGCTACAACTTCAGCGTCGCCGTGTGGGTCGGTTACATCGCTTTGTTCGGCATTGCCGTGGAGACAGGTGTGGTCATGGTCGTGTACCTGCACGAGGCCTTGGACCATAGGCTTAAGTCGGGTGTCCCGCTGCAAAAAGAGGACATTGAGGCAGCCACAATCGAAGGCGCCGTCCAGCGCCTTCGACCGAAATTGATGACCGTCTGTGTGGTCCTTGCCAGCCTTGTCCCGATCCTGTGGGAGACCGGCGTCGGTTCCGACGTGATGAAGCCGATTGCAGCACCTCTGGTCGGCGGGATGATCACTTCCACAATCCATGTCTTGATTCTTGTGCCTGTCTTTTTCGCGCTGATGAAGGAGCGAGCACTCCGTCGGGGAACGCTCAGCGCGTCGGAAGGGGTTGCAAGCGAGGGGAAAGAAACGATCTGAGGAAGTTGTATGGGCGATCTCTTTGTCAGTGGCAATGAAGCGTGGGTGTAGAAAACAAGAACCATCAAGGAGCCTTGACATGAAAAAGCACCGAATCGGGCAGGTCTTGGTACTCGTTACGGCAGCGATAGTGACAGCCTATGGCTCGCAGTCGCAGCCAGCTTCGCAGAGCGGAATGCACGACGGCATGCAGCAGAATGGTTCGATGGCGGCTGGGCAGATGGCGTCAACGCAAGGGTACAAGATCGCCGTTCGTACAGAACCACAACCCCTGAAAAGCGGTCAAGAAAACACGTTTCACGTCGGCGTCACCGACCCTAATGGGAAACCTGTCTCCGACGCCACTGTAAAACTCACTCTCGACATGGCCGCCATGCCCGAGATGAATATGGCGGCAGTGAAAGTTTCACCAGCCCTGGCTTGGAACGGCTCGGACTACTCGGGAAAGGCGAAGGTACCCTCAGCCGGACCTTGGAGCGTGACGGTGAAGGTGATTCGGCAAAACCAAGTGATTGCATCAAAAAGAACAAAGCTGATGGCTAAGTAGCTCAGTACCGGCATCGTCGCGTGAGGCGATTTCCGCAATCGCTGGTGAGGGCACCAAGGTAATGTTCGATTGCCGTCCTAACTCCTTCTGGGGCGTT
>OBLU010005644.1_pt1 | contig 11192 bp, 12 predicted proteins | sample 1518681 | NCBI WGS metagenome assembly OBLU01 (sample SAMEA3539304, study PRJEB22396) | soil metagenome | biome: tundra; feature: field; material: soil | place: USA | collected 2010-05 | depth 0.15 m
GGATGGCCGGCAAAGGTCAGCATTTCAATGTCGTTATAGTTATCACCAACGGCCATGACCTGCTCGCGGGTGATCTGGCGATGATTGGCCCAGCGCTCGAGCGCGTGTCCCTTGGAGCAGCCGGCGTTGAGCACATCGACAATCGAAAGATCGCGGCCGGGATACTCGGTGCGCAAGACTGTGATGGGCAGGCCGCAGCTCCCGAGAACTTGCAGGACGCGCTGCATGTGCGCCACCGGGCCGCAGAACATGGCCTGGACGGGGTCCGTAGTGAGCGCATCTTCGATCGGCACCACGAACTGGATGTACTGCATGTTTTTCTCCAGCCAGCGCTGGATGCTGGCTTCCAGCATATCCAGTCGCTCAATCACGATTGTGCCCGGACCGTTACTGTCAAAGGTGAGAACAGTCTGACCACGAAATTCCTGCATTACATGGACCAGTTCCCGGCAGGTCGGTTCGGGGAGCAGGTCGCGGTGGAAGGTTTCTCCAGCGAGAGACCGGGTGACGGCCCCGTTCGAGCTGATCAGCCAGAGATCGAAGCCCAGTTGTTGGGCGATGGGCAGGGCAAAAGTATGACGGCGCCCGGTGACCAGTATGATCTCGATGCCCTCGGCATGGGCGCGCCGTAGAGTCGCGAGATCGGTTGCGGAGATCTGAAACTCCGGGTTGAGCAGGGTGCCGTCAATATCGATGGCAATGAGGCGGAGAGAATTGGCGGGCACACATAATTTTAGCATTGGGCTGCCTAGCCCGGGCCTGCCCGAAGCAGCCTCGCTAATCATTATCCGGTTCGGTTGGCTTCTCTTTGCTGTTAATGAAATGTTGCGCCCCGAACTTTGACTTGACCGCCTTGAACCCGTTCGGCGTGCTGAGCGGAAAAAAGTCCGTCAGATCGTCGGCATAACTATCCGCCCATATTCCCGGACCGACCAGACCCAGGCTGAAATTCGTCTCCACGAATCTGAGCACGCTGCCAAAGTCGTGGTTCACGTTGCTGACGTAACCCGCAGGAGTAAACGCCGAAACGACGATGAGTGGCACTCGAAACCCGTACACATAACTCTTGCCCCATCCATTGCTCTGGCCAATCTGCGGCGGCGGAACGTGGTCGAACCACCCACCCCAATCGTCCCACATAATCAGAATTGCTGTGTTCTGCCAGTATCCGCAGTTGGAATTTCCGACGGCGTTCACGATCGACGCCACCCACGATGGTCCTCCCCCCGTACTGATTGCCGGGTGGTCCGAGTTCTGGCCCGTAGGCGTGACCCAGGAAACATTGGCAAGCTTGCAACCGCTGATATCCGTCAACACCTGGGCCGGTTGGAAAACTACGTTCGACCACGCGGTGCCGGTGCATTGGAGTTTTCCCTTTACGGTGGCAGCGTTGCAGAGTGAACTGACTGAGTTCGGCGCCGACCAGATTATATAACCACTGGCCGCATAATATCGCCAACTTAGTCCCGCGCCTTCGAGCAAGTCAATCAGCGTGGAACGATTGAAGCACGGGTACATCGTGCTATAAGTCCCGTCTGGAGCAATCATCTTAACCAGGGCGGTAGGTGGTGAAGTACATCCGTACCCGCCGACGGGAGTTTCGGCGGCGAATAGGTCGCTGGCATCATTTGGAGCCGACGTCCCTGAAATCAGAAACTGGTGCGCCGGGAAACTCGGTCCCTGATTGGTTTCGAACATTCTGTTGGCAAATCCGTAATGCGTGGCGAGATCAAAGTAAGGCTGAATTGTCCCGCTGGAGTTGTCCACGTAGCGGTACTGCGGATTGGCCCCCAGTACGCATCCAGGCTTCCCGCTAACTCCCACTCTATCCCAGTGGTCCATGGCTCCATTGTCGTACCCCTGCAAAAAGGCCGCATGGCTGTGGGCCAGGTCGTAACAACCAGCCAGAGGCACAGGCGTAAGAGGCACGGTCTGGTGCTTGGAGTTGAGGCCGCTGGTCTGAATATCAACCCCAGGCTCGAAGGCGGGGTTGCTTCCAAAAAGGTTGTCTACGCTGCGGTTCTCCTGCACCACGATGACAATATGGCTGAATTTCGGTTGGCCCTGTGCGGTAGCAACCGCAAGGAATAACGCCAGCAATACGGTGCAGCAGATTCGCATCTTCTCCCCCAACCAGCCCGTAGTTACGGAAACCTCTGCAATGTCACGGCCCGCAATGCGCATCTGCTTTGTAGCCGCCGAAGCATGTCCGCATGCAAGAGTAATGCCAAAACCCCTAACATTGTATGTTTTGTACTGCTATTCTCCCGACCGCTGACCTGGCATTTCCTTAGCTGTTCCCATGATGGACTATAGCATCGTTCGGGAAGCTTTTCTTCACGTAATGTTTTGCACATATGCGACAATTCCTTTCCACGGAGACCCTCGATGAAATGGAAGTTTCTTCTGTCGTTCCTGATTCTGATTCCCATCGTTCTCCCCGCGCAGCCACCGCCGGAGGCGGGTAAGCCCTTCGTGGTCGAATACTATTACAAGGCGAAGTGGGGGTATGCCGACGAGTTTCTGCGGCTGTTCAAGAAAAACCACTACCCGCTGCTGCAAAAGCAGGTGGAGATGGGGCGCATGCTCAAGGTCTGGATGGACCAGCCGCGTTACCACACGACCGAAGACGGACGTTGGGATTATCGTGTGACCATTGTGTTCAAGAACTCCACGGTTGCTAACGAGCCTTTCGACGAAGACACGCTGAAGAAGCAACTTTGGCCCGACCAGGCCACTTATGCGAAGGAAGAGCAGAGGCGGTTTGAAATCCTGCTCGGCCATTGGGACTTGCCGATCAAGAACGTCGAACTGAGCGGGAAGTAAATACCGAGGCGATTCGCGAAAGCCGAAAAAGATGTAAAAGCTGGTGAATCGCTCGCGCAAATCCTCTATCGGTGCCATCAAAATTTGGAGTTAGACACCGTTCGCGACCGCCGGTTAAGTTGGATCATGGACAACTTGATCTGGGTGGAAGACTCGCCGGTTGATTTGCTGCATGAGATTGGGGTCCGGCTGGCCACGGCCGGCGGATTTCACGATGTGCTGGGCCGCGTGGTGGAGTTTGCCTCGGACCTGGTGAAGTGCGATTCCTGTCTGATCTACGTGCTCGAGGGAGAATACCTGGTCCTGCGGGCTTCGAAGAACGCGCATCCCGAAGTGGTTGACAGCCTCAAACTGCGTGTGGGGCAGGGCATTACAGGCTGGGTGGCGGAACACCACGAACCCGTGGCGATTTCTGAAAAGGCGGCGTACGATCCGCGATTTCAGTTCTTCCATGAGTTGCCCGAGGATAGTTATCAAGCGTTTCTCTCCGTTCCACTGATGTCCCGCGGACGGGTGGTGGGGGCCATCAATCTGCAGCACCGCCTTCCTCATATTTACAAGCTCAAGGAGATCCGGCTGATTACGACGATTGGGTTTCTGGTGGGCGCGGAAATTGAACTGGCGCGCATGGAGGAAGTCAATTCGCACCTTGCAGGGCAGTTACAGACGCGAAAAGTTGTGGAACGCGCCAAAGGGATCCTGCAGCGCGAGCTGGGATTGAGCGAAGAGCAGGCCTATCTGGCTCTGCAGCAGCAGAGCCGGCAGAAGCGTAAGGCCATGCGAGAAATTGCCGAGGCGATTATCCTGGGCGACGAAGTAAAGGTGAATACGCGCAGACCCGGAGTTTCCTGAGAGAACCCTGAATCATTCAAAAAAAACGGGAGCGGATTGCGATGCAATCCGCTCCCGCGCAAAACTGAAGGGGCGGGTTATTTCGATGCGGTTTCGGGTGGGACAATGAAGTTCAGTACCATCTCGTAGTCGGGGAGTTCCATCGAACTGACGAAGCTCTGCCCACCTCGCGGCACTAAGATGAGCTTGCTGGTACCGGTCGACTTGGCAGTCTCAACCTCCGCAACCAAAAGCATCGCGTCGGTACCGGTGCCGTGGATCCCCCGTATCATGAGAAACGTCGGGCGTCCGGCTTCCTTGAGAGAGAAGGCGTAGTCTCCGGCACCAAGGACGGAATTCTGCCAGTGCACTTCGTGAGACAGGGTGAAAACGCCCCGGGCGTCCTCGGCGGCGGCCAGAGTCGGCTGAATGGTGAAGATGCTCAAGCCCAGAACGGCGGCATATGCGACTTTGCGAATTGATCTCATGCAATCTCCTGTTCTTGGTCGAAAGGGCACACGGCCCATGTAAGGCTGAAGGCGTGGCTCAGATTGAGATGGAGAACAACAAGGTCAGCAGATTTGCAAAGCAGCGAACACGGCTGAAAGCAAACATCGTATTCGACGAACCCGCCGCTCAGCGGGGCTCGAACTGAAAACACTATCGCGGAAATCAGCCGCGGCGTCCAACGAAAAAAAGTGATGCGTCGAATTGGCGCAAAGAGTTATTCGGGAAAATCGCGAACGCCAACCGATGCTGTCCAAGCACCATTGAAATGACTTTCCTGGCGATTCAGGCGCGCCCGTTTGCAAAAAGGCCGCTACATACGAGAACATAGTTGGTTTGCACACATCCCACAGTTCCTACAAGGAAGCAGCCAAAATATGGCGAAGTTGAAAACTCTCCCCGCGGGCGTAGTCAAGAATAGCGAAAGCAGAGCGAAGAAGGTGGCGTTCGACAATCCGCCTTCGGCGAAAGCATACAGCGAATCCCGACCCTACGGGTCGATCGAGCCGGCCAAGGGCAAACTCGGCGTGATGATCCCGGGCATGGGCGCGGTTGCGACGACGTTTGTTGCTGGTGTGGAAGCGGTGCGTAAGGGAATTGCGCACCCTATCGGCTCGCTCACGCAGATGGGAACGATTCGTTTGGGGAAGCGAACGGACGGCCGCTCGCCGAAGATCAAGGAATTCCTTCCTCTCGCCGGACTCAATGACCTGGTGTTCACGGGCTGGGACATTTTTGAAGACAATATGTACGCGGCCGCACGCAATGCTGGCGTACTCGAGCGCGATCTGCTCGACAAAGTGAAGGGACGGCTCAGCGCTATCACTCCGATGAAGGCGGTGTTCGATCACAACTATGTCAAGAAGATCGACGGGCCGAACGTGAAGAAAGGGAAGAACAAGCTGGACCTGGCCGAGCAGTTGCGGCAGGACATCCGCGATTTCAGGAAGTCGAGCGGCGCGAGCCGCCTGATCACGATCTGGTGCGCTTCGACAGAGACCTTCATTGAGCCAAGCGCCGCTCACCAGAGTGTGAAAGCGCTAGAAAAAGGGATGAAAGAGAACGACGAAAATATCGCGCCCTCGATGGTGTATGCCTACGCGTCGCTTATGGAGGGAGTCCCTTTCGCCAACGGTGCGCCGAACCTGACGGTGGACATACCTGCAATGCTCGAACTCGCGCGCGAACGCGAGGTTCCGATCTGCGGCAAGGATTACAAAACTGGCCAGACGTTGCTGAAGACCGTGCTGGCTCCGGCCTTTAAGGCGCGGCTGCTCGGGCTGAGCGGATGGTATTCAACTAACATTCTCGGCAATCGCGACGGCGAAGTGCTGGACGATCCCGGATCGTTCAAGACCAAAGAAGAGTCAAAGCTCGGGGCGCTGGAGCACATTCTTCAACCAGCGCTGTATCCGGAGCTCTACGGCAATATTTTCCACAAAGTTCGCATCAACTATTACCCGCCCCGTGGCGATAACAAAGAGGGTTGGGACAACATCGACATCTTCGGATGGCTTGGCTATCCGATGCAGATCAAAGTAGACTTCCTGTGCCGTGACTCGATTCTAGCCGCGCCGATCGTACTCGATCTGGTGCTTTTCCTCGACCTCGCGCAGCGCACGCCGGAACTGCGCCGCCTGGGAATTCAGGAATGGCTGAGCTTCTACTTCAAGTCGCCAATGACTGCGCCCGGGCTGTATCCGGAGCATGATCTGTTCATCCAACTCATGAAGTTGAAGAACACGCTGCGGCACTTGAAGGGCGAAGAGCTGATCACGCATCTGGGGCTGGAGTACTACGACTAGGGAATGAATTGTGTGAGGGACGGGCGGCTGGCCCGTCCTACTCGCTGAAGTCTCGATCGTGAGCCTCGATCGCTGCCTCGATGGATTCGAAACTGCCGGCTCGTTCGTCCGGTGCCTGCTCCGCCATCAGTTCTACATACTGCCGCTCCACAGGAGCAGCTTGTTGTACATCGAAAGGCATTTTGTAGAAGTCCGCACTTTGAACGCTGTAGCGTCCCGATGAGACATCTCTGAAGCAACGATAGCGTACGACTCGTGCGACAGAAAGCCTGCGCCACACGTCGATAGCTTCAAATAGGCGCACCATCGTGGTCTTCACCAAACCGTCTTGAGCAGCGGACAGCGCCGTATCCGCTCATCGCGTGTCACAAGCGTTATCCCCTCCGCCCGCGCTGTAGCGCCAATCAACCGGTCCGACGGATCGCTAGGGTAGGTTTCTGGAAATTGTGTGGCGAGCACTGCAATCTCGGCCGTGATCGGCAAAATCGCAATGCCCTCAGTCATCGAGCGCAGGGTAGCCTCAGTCGTGCTGTAAGACTGAATCCTTCCACGGGACAGAAGCCATGACAACTCCCAAAGAGTGATTGCCGAGATCGCCAACCCGCCGCTCCGCCGAGCGCGACGAATTTCCGATGCGGCTGCCCGAGAAAGACGCTTGGAGTCTCCCACTGTCCACGCGAGAACGTGGGAATCGAGCAGGATCACGACGTTTCCCATCCCTCGATGGGCGACTCAATATCGCCCACAATACGTATAACCCCTTCCAGGCGTCCGATGAAGTCTTCCTTCGGTTCATCCGCAGGCACCAGCTTAGCCACTGGCTTTCCCCGCTTGGTAATGACCAACGGTTCGCGCGTAGAACGCACGTCTTCCATGAGTGTGAGACAGCGCGCCTTGAATTCTCCTGCCGCAATCTTCTTCATGGACAAATTGTAACATACATGGTCGTATGAAGATGACCATATGAGAGCCCTGTCCGCGGCGACGCTCGTCGCTCCACGGCCAATTCATCCATCTCGTACGCCTTCTTCAGCCAGCGCTTCACCTCGTCGTCGATATCAGCTTTCGACCTGATCTCAATCCTCCGCGTAATGCGGTCCTTCTTTTCGTAGCCGCCCGTATCAATCAGGCGCTTGGGCCCCTTCATATTTCCGAGAGCGAAGCCAAGATCGATGCGCGTATTCGTTGACGGTTTGATCTGCGCGAACACGTGGTTGCGATAGAGCGGCACCATCGTCTTGCAGGGGCAAGCCTTCACGTCCCTGCCCAGCGAAAGTCCCAGCTTCAGCAACTCCTCATACAGAGGACGCATCGCGGCGCGCGGGCCGAAGTACTGCGCCTCCACCCATCCGGCGGCGGATTTCAGGTATGCTTCGGGCGAATCCTCCTCCGTACCTTTGCCGTCGGCGCGCTCCGCGATCCACGCCGCAGCATTCGTGCCCAGTTTGTGCTCTTTCTTCAGCCACTCGCGACGTTCTTTCTCGGTTGGCGGACCGGACTTCCTGGTGAGAGCGATCCATTCTTCGAGCGAGCGGCCGGTGTTCCGTGGCAGTTCCCTGATCCACTTCTGGACCATGACAACGCCGGGATGAACGGTATAGAGGCCGAGTGCCTTTGTTACTGCTGACATTGAGACCTCCATCGGCCTGATGATACCCAATCTAGATCGCTGCTCGCGATAGAATCTTTCGATGGCTGCGAAGAAGTCGAAACTTATACGGGCGCAAGCTGGACGTTTCGAAGCCGGCCACGACACGCGCTACATAAAACTGCAGAAGAACTACTGCTTCGCCTGCGGGACGGGTAATCCCCAGGGTATGCGGTTGCGTTTTACTTACGACGAAGAGCGCGACTGCTTCGTGTGCCGGTTCCGGCTGGGCAAGCGCTACACCGGACCGCCCGGCCACTGCCACGGCGGCATTATAGCGACTATCCTCGACGAAGCGATGGGCAAGGTGAACAAACTGCGCCATGTGATAGCCCTGACTTCCGAGATTACCGTGCACTACCTGAAACCGGTGCCGCTGCAACAGTCGCTCCGCGTAGAATCGCGTGAGGTCAAGGTGAAGGGCCGGAAGCACATCAATATGGCTGAGATCCTGAACGAAAAAGGGGAAGTGCTGGCGCGCAGTCAAGGGTTGTTCATCGCCATCGATCCCCACCGCATGTTCGCCCCGTTTGTGGAGCGCTAGATTCCACAGCCGCGGGCGGTATCGTTAAGAGGAGGGCTTGTGCTTGCAGACCGAAATTGCGTCCCCTGCCGCGGCGGTATACCGCCGCTGAAGGGAAATAAACTTGCTGAAATCCATCGGCAGTTGGCGGAACCCGGCCAGTGGAATCTTGTCAACGAGCATCACCTCGTGCGTGCCTTCAAGTTTCCCGATTTCCGGTCCGCGCTGGCTTTCGTGAACCGGGTTGGAGAACTGGCCGAAGAGCAAGGCCACCATCCCGATATTTTGCTGGGATGGGGGAAAGTCGAGATCACGATCTGGACGCATGCGGTGGATGGACTGACCGAATCGGATTTCATACTGGCAGCGAAAATCGATCCGCTCCTTTGAATCGGGTCATCTGACGATCGGGTCATTTGAAAATCATGTATTGGAGACCCGATCATTCGATCGCCGGATCGAAAGTCCCCACAGGCCTGCCGGAATCAGCATCAACATGCCGGTGACGCCGGCGACGTGGCGGGCAGCGAAGCCCCAATCCACGAAGCGTCCGGCGAGATACGCTCCCGCGGCTATGGTGAACATGGAGAGGCCGAGGTCGGCGGCGAAGACGCGGCCGCGAAATTTGTCGTCGCTTTGCATCTGCAATAGCGTGGTCGAAAACACCCATACAATGGAGCTTCCAAAGTGCGCGACCGCCACGCACAGGCACGCCTGCCAGAGATGTCCAGAGACGCCCAGCAGCGTGTAGCCCACTGCGGCGGCAAGGTATCCCCACACGATTGCAACTTCCAGACGATGTTTCCAGTGTCCCGCCCAGGACGCGGCCAAAAGCGGTCCGAGCAGCGCGCCAAGCCCGCGGGCGCCGAGCAGCAGACTCATTCCCAGAAACGCGCCTCGTTCGGGCGCCATGCCGTGCCAGCGGACGGCGAATTCGTTTTGCCCCATCACCGTGAACAGCACCCAGCCCGGCCCGATGATGAGGTTTCCAAATTTCACAAAAATCGTCGAACGCAAATGAACATGCTCCCGCACGTAGCGGATCCCGGCCAGGATCGGCGAAAAGTCCACCAACTCGCGCGCCTCGAAGCGACGGCCGCCTTCGGCGTGGGGCTCGGCAAAGCGCATCCTCCAAATCAGCGCGGCTGAAATCAAGAACGACAGCGCATTCAGCAGGAAGACCGCGTCGCGGCCCAGCAGCGCCGCGACCACGCCCCCGAGGGTCGCGCCCAGCATCAGATTGACGCTCCACGTGGTCGAGGCGAGCGTGTTCGCCACCACTACATCTTCCCGCTCCACAATGTTCGGAATCACGGCATTGCGCGCCGGTTCAAAGAAAGCGACCAATAGAGTTTCCGCCATCAGCAGCGGATAGACGAGCCAGACTTTTTCTTTCGAGCGAATCAGAAGCATGCAGAGCACGATCAACATGCGTCCGATATCCGACGCGATCATGACCTGCTTGCGCCGCAGTCGATCGTTGACCACGCCGGCAGTCGGGCCGATCAGGGTTTGGGGCAGGACTTGCAGAACCAGCGCCAGCGCTACCGCCCCGGCGCGTCCGGTGAGTTGCAACAGCAGGTTGTAGATGGCCAGTGTGTAAAACCAATCGCCGATTTCGCTGACGATCTGCGCGCTCCACAAGCGCCGAAAATTGCGGTTGCCGCTGAGCAGGCGCGCATACGACGCAAACGATACCGGGCTGAGTTGCAGTTCGGGAGCGGGTTCCATGCAGAGAGATCAAAATTATCGGAATTTCAGAGCATACTCGATCGGGTCCTAAAGCCGCACGCTGAGCCTGCAATGGGCATTAACCGGGCAACTCTGTGCAAAATGGTGCACAGAAGGGAAACCCCGGGCTCTGGAAAACGACTGGACTCTCGAGTTTAGGGCATTGTTTGCCCCAAAATCGCTCTTTATAAATTGTCTGTTAAAGCCGCCTGGTTGGCGAACAGCGTGCCAATATCCCAGGCGAGAGGAGTTTCACCAATGCGAAAGTTGGCCCCTGTCGTTCTGCTAGTTCTGATTCTGGCTACGAGTTCCTTTGCTACACCTGCGGTCGTAAAGTCCTCGGTGGTTCCTGAACCTGGCGTTCTTGCCTTGCTTGGAAGCGGTCTGATTGGCTTAGCCACTCTGATTCGCCGTCATCTGAGCAACTAAGTTTTTTTGCAGAGAGCCCCTCGGCACCTTTCGTCTTCTTCGGCTGCGGTGACGACGATCACTGTTCTGAATGCTTTCCGTTCGCGACCACGTCCAGAAAGTATTGGTGAATGCGGCGGTCGTCGCTCAATTCAGGATGGAAAGTCGCGGCCAGCGTTTTACCCTTCCGCACCAACACCGGGGCTTCGTCTTTGCCTTCGGTGGCGATCACTTCCACGCCTTGGCCTACGCGCTCGATCTTGGGAGCGCGGATGAAAACCATTTCGATGGGCTGCTGCAAAAACTGTCCTTCACGGATGGAACTGTCGATTTGACGTCCGTAAGCGTTGCGGCGCACGGTGATGTCGAGCGCACCCAGTCCGGCCTGCTTCGGATTCTCAATGTCGGTCGCCAGCAGGATGCATCCCGCGCAGGTTCCAAACGTCGGCTTCGCTTGCACGAAATCTTTCAGCTTCGCCAGTCCTTCTTCACCGAGCAGCTTGAGGAATGTTCCGGACTCGCCTCCGGGAATGATGAGGCCGTCGATGTCATTCAGTTGCTCGGGTTTTTTTACCAGGACAACTTCTGCGCCGAGTTCTTCGAGTCGGCGGCGATGCGCGTCGAAATCACCTTGCAGTGCGAGGACTCCGATTTTCATTGAAGCAATGGTTGAAGGGGACGCGTTCAGTTTCCGTAATCGAGGAGGTACCCCCTCCCCCTATTTCAGTAAAGTCTTGATAACAAACAGTTTGGTTCCAGACGATCTCGGCAAAGTATTCATTTCAGATACTTTAAAGGCAAAGTCTTGAATGCATTAGACTTAGGCTTGGCATCCGGAATCTCCGTGTGTAAGTGAGCGCTGATTCAAGCATCGGATAGATGATCTCTTATGTCAATTGAAATGCTACCGACT
>OBLU010005645.1_pt1 | contig 11191 bp, 10 predicted proteins | sample 1518681 | NCBI WGS metagenome assembly OBLU01 (sample SAMEA3539304, study PRJEB22396) | soil metagenome | biome: tundra; feature: field; material: soil | place: USA | collected 2010-05 | depth 0.15 m
GAGACATTGGAGGCGACGGTGGGAATCGAACCCACGATCAGGGTTTTGCAGACCCGTGCCTTACCACTTGGCTACGTCGCCTTGCCAGGAATTCTCGTCCCTGAAGGTGTGGCCTGACACCTTCGCGGGGTGACAACCATACCGGACCGGGCGAGGATCGCCCCGGTCGGCGCCGCCCACCGCCACCCTGGGGTCAGCAGGGGCGTTATCCCCTGGACCGTGGGCGTCCGCTGGGGACGGCGACCAGATCGACGTCGGCGGCCGGGAGTTGCGCCGTTGCCTGGGCATGGTTGCCGTCGCGGTCGCCCGGGACCGAGGGTCCGACCAGGGTCAAGAGCGGCTCCCGGCGAGCTTCGCCGAGAGCCGCCTCCATGACCTTCGCAGCGTCATCCGCCTCCAGAACCCTTGAGCCGTCTGGGGGATGCGGAGCCACTGCTTCGCGGGGAACGCAAACCTTCACGCACGTCCCATTCCCGGGACTGCTTTCGAGGGACCACCACCCGCCAAGCGCCTCGGCTCGCTCACGCATGGAGGACAGGCCGACGTGACCGGTGGGGGAGTATCCGCTGCCCTCGGGGACGAACCCTGGGCCGTCGTCTCTGATGGAGATGGTGTAGGCGCCCTCGGGATCGCTCAACCCCACGGTGACGGTGGCGCCGGTGGCGTGCTTGCGGGCGTTGACGACCGCCTCGCAGGTGATGCGATAGAGAGTCGTCGCAATCGTGCCGGACGGTTCCTGGGCGAACTGCCCATCGAGAACGCAGCGAAGATCGCTGTCACGTTCCACCTGCTCTAGGAACTCCCGCAGAGCCGCGGTGAAACCGCGCTCGACAACCTGCGGATGCAGCTCCGACATGAGGCCGCGCATCCTCGTGATCGAGCCGCGGACGGCCTCGTCCGCGCGGCTCACTGCGGCGGCGAGCTTGGCGTCGGCAATGGCCGCCTGCGCGATCTGGAGCCGGGTGTGACCGACGGTCATCCATTGGAGCATGTCGTCGTGGATGATCACGGAAAGCCGCCGGCGCTCTTCGTCCTGCAGGGTGACCATACGCAGCAACAGAACCTTCCCTTCATCGTTGGCTTGTCGCAAACCCTCCAATGTCTCGTCGAGTGCGCGCGTGCGCTCGGTCACCAGCTCGTCGAGCCGGAGGTTCTGCTCCTGCAGTCTGAGATCGAGGCCTCGCGTATCGCGAACCAGGATGAATTGGCGGATGAGCACGACGGCGACGATCAAGAAGCTATCCCAGAGCATCAGGCTGTCGAACTTGGTTCCACGCAGCTGGGTGATGGCGGCGACGACCCCTGCCGCGATCACGGGAATGTACGGTAGGGCGGTGCGCCAGCGCACCGGCTCCGCCACTTTCTCGGGCGCGTGGGTACCGGAGTTCAAGGCGCGCAGGGCGGCCAGTCCGATGAGCAGGTACCCGAGTGTCCAGCCGACGTTGACCGGGTTCGAGGTGCCGTACCTCTGGACGGTGGTGAGGTACGCAAATGTGCTGTCGGCCACCGCGTTGAGGCCCAGCCCCAGACCCAGGAAGAGCATCGTGTCGCGGGTGCTACCCCCCACCCGCGAGAGTGCCAGCAGGACGATGGAGATCATGACGAGATCGCTGATGGGGTAGGCCAGGCTCAGGACCTGCTCGATGAAGCCGGTGGAGGAACTGGCGTACAACGGGCCGAGAACCGTCGCCCAACTGACGAAGAGCACTCCGCCGACGATGAGGAGGGCGTCGAGGAAGAACTGGGCCTTGAGCGCCCGCCGGCCGAGAACGGGGAGAGCGAGGAGCCCCGCGATGGCGAAGGGGATGGAGGAGAGGAAGCCGAGGTCAGGCCAGGACGGGAAGAGGTTCTGCGGATTCTCGCCCAGGCCCACCTCTTGGACGGTCCAGGCCACCTGGCCGAGGCCCCAGAGCAGCGCGGCAACACCCATCAGCGACCACGTCAAGCGCGCCTCCGTCTGCCGGTTGCGGGCGGCGAAGAAACAGGCGACGGCGGCGGCCAGGGCCGCCAGGGTTTCGGAGAGGTCATCGAAGGCGACGGTGCCCGGGTCGTGGTGGGGGTGTGCCTCCAGCCAGAAGGCGCTGAACACGGAGAAGGCGACGACGGCCGCCGCAAGCGCGAGGAAACGGCGATCACGCATGGCGCCGCCGTGTTGGGGGAGATCGCGTTGCACCCGTCGAGCGTAGGGTGAGCGCGGTTGCGGAGCCAGATGCATGAACGCCAGGACTGGCTAGTGCAACTTCGCCATGGGAGGATGGCCCATCCGAATCTTTGCAGTCCCCGGCGCGGAGACGATGATCATGGCAACACCAGCCGTAGAGGAAGACCACTGTGAGAGATGATCCAGAGTTCGCCAATGCGGCCCTGTGGAATCACGAGGTTCCGGAGCGCTTGACGGTGCTCATCGTCGACGACCACCCGGCGATGCGGGAATCGGTCCGGGAGATCATGGAGACGGATGACACGCTGGAGGTCGTCGGCGTGGCCGGGCGCATTGCGGAGGCCGTGTCGCTGGCGCGGCTCTGGGAGCCGGAGGTCGCCGTGCTCGACGTCAACATGCCGGACGGCGGCGGTTGGGCGGCCGCACGCGAATTGCGGGAAGTCTGCCCGGGGATCCGGCTCGTCGCCTACTCGTCCTTCGAGGACGCCCTGGTCACCCGGACGATGACGGCCGCCGGGATCTCTGCGTACGTCACCAAGGGCTCGGACATCGGGCTGCTTCTGGCCGCGGTCCACGGCGAGGACCTCATGCCCCTGCCGCGCGCGGACCAGCCCCTTATCCGGAGGTCCATCGCCGGCGTCGCCGGCTGAGGTCCGGCTCTACTTCCGCGGCCCCGCCGCTGCTCAGTCTCGCGCCATGGCGAACGGCTGTCTCGGGACATGGTGGACACCCCGCATCGAGGCTTGCCCGCCACCGGGCCCGAGCGCCACACCCGGTGGCCCCGGAGGGTCGCGACGGCCACGGTGGCGACGACCGGATGCACGAACGCCAGGACCTCTAGTGCACCTATGCCACCGGAGCTTGGCCCATCGGAATCTTTGCAGTCCACCGCCTGGCGACGATCATCACGGGGAATCAATCCAGCAGGGAGACGCATGTGATAGCCGACCCAGAGCTTGCCGACACGGCCCTGTGGGGCCATCGCACAACGGACCCGGTGACGGTGCTCATCGTCAACGAGAATCCGGGGGTGCGGGAAGCCGTCACGGAGATCATGGAGAGCGACCACACAATCAACGTCGTCGGCGTGGCGGGTCGCATCGCCGAGGCCGTCTCGCTGGCGAAGCTCTGGGAGCCTGAGGTCGCCGTGCTGGACGTGACCATGCCGGACGGCAGCGGCTGGTCGGCCGCGCGCAGATTACGGGAGGTTGTCCCCGACATCCGGCTCATCGCCTACGCGTCGTTCGGAGATGCCCTCATCACGCGGATGATGATGGCGGCGGGAGTCTTCGCCTACATCATCAAGGGCTCGGAGGCCGGGCTTCTCCTGGCAGCAGTCCACGGCGACGAGTCGCCACCGCTGTCTCGGGGGGAGCAGGCGGTTGCGGAGAGGTCGACCGTCGGCGTCGCCGGCTGAGCTCGGCTCGGGTTCCGCGGCACCGGCGGTTTCTGAACCGGCGACCGGATGTCGGCGCGCCTACCGCGTCGAGTGGACCGTCTCGGCGTTCCCGGTGGCAGCCGCCTCGGCACAGTCGGCACACAGGCCGAGCATGGCGAAGTGATACGGGTGCAGGACAAAGCCGACGCTGCTCTTGGCCCCCCTCGCCATCGCATCGAACAGCCCGGGGGGCGCCTCCACGGCGGCGTCGCACTTCTCGCACACCAGGTGACCGTGGGCTCCTTCGGCGAGGTGGTAGGTGGCCGCCCCATGCCCCAGGTGTGTGTGGATCACGACGCCGAGCCGCTCCAACTCCTCCAGGTTGCGGTACACCGTGGAGGCATTGATATCCGGTGCGATCCGGCGCACGGTGCTGAGGAGCTCCTCCGCGGTGGGGTGGCTTGCCTCGCCCACCAGGGCGGAGATCAATAGGCGCCGGGCCGTGGTGACCCGCGTCCCTTCTTCGCGAAGGTGGGCGACCAGCTCGTCGACGGTCGTGGGTGTCATTGGTTAAGGATAGCCGCCCGTCGAACGTATTCGCCCAAACAAGGCAGAGGCGGCGGGGAGGCTATTGCATCCAGCTCGCATCTATACTAGGGTGGGGGCCTGGGACGATGCGGAGAGGAGGCGGCCCGATGGCGGTGATCGGAGCGCGATTGACCCGGGTGCGGAACGCCCTGACGCCGCGTGAGTGGAGCGGCGTCGCCGGCATGGCGGCCTTCATCCTCCTGCTCTACGTGCTGGGATGGGGCATCTTCATCGCCGCCATCGTTCCCCAGCACTTCAAGCTGCTGGGCATCGGCGTCGCCATCACCGCCTACACGCTGGGTCTGCGCCATGCCTTCGACGCCGACCACATCTCCGCCATCGACAACACGACGCGCAAGCTCATGGCGGAGGGCAAGCGCCCCCTGTCGGTCGGCTTCTGGTTCTCCCTTGGGCACTCGACCATCGTCTTCGTGCTGGGCGTCGGGCTCACCTTTGCGGCCCGCGCCATCATCGGCCAGGTCAGCAACCCGAATTCCACCGTCGAGAGCTTCGGTGGCGTCATCGGAACGCTGGTGTCGGGCAGCTTCCTCTACCTGATCGCCATCCTCAATCTGATCATCCTCGTGGGCATCGTCAAGGTGTTCCTGGAGATGCGCCGTGGCCGCTACAACGATGAGGAGTTGGAGCAGCAGTTGAACCAGCGTGGGCTGATGTTCCGTTTCTTCGGCAAGCTGATGAGGTCGATCCACAGCCCCTGGCAGATGTACCCGGTGGGAGTGCTCTTTGGCCTCGGTTTCGACACCGCCACCGAGGTGGCGCTGCTCGCCGCCACGGCCGGTGCCGCCACCGCCGGCCTCCCCTGGTATGCGGTGCTGAGCCTGCCCATCCTGTTCGCCGCCGGCATGGCCACCCTGGACACCTTCGACGGCTCCTTCATGAACTTCGCCTACGGGTGGGCGTTCTCCAAGCCAGTGCGCAAGGTCTACTACAACATCACCATCACGGGGCTGTCCGTCGCCGTCGCCATGCTCATCGGCACCATCGAGATCTTCGGCCTGCTGGCCGCCGAACTGAAGCTCTCGGGTGGCTTCTGGAGCTTCATGTCCAACTTCAACATCAATGAGGCCGGCTTCTTCATCGTCGGCCTCTTTGTCGTGACGTGGGTGGTGGCGCTGGCCGTGTGGCGCTTCGGCCGCATCGAGCACCGCTGGGAGGAGGCGGCGGCTCAGCGCCACTCCGAGGAACGCCGATCAGCCTGACGCGACCGGGCCGGTTGGGAGCCGGCTTACCTCGTAGGGGGTGCCGTCGGCGTCGGTGACCGGGTAGTGGCCGCCGGTCGCATGGCCGGGGACGGTCACCGCACCCGCCGACACGAGGGAGCGCACCGCGCCGGCCGGGTCGGCGGCGCCCAGGCCGACGCGGAGAAGGCCCGGGGCTTCGGCGTCCCGGTGCCACGGGTTCGGTTGGAGGGGAAGCCCGAAGCTGAACAGCTCCAGGATGGCCTCTCCCGCCATGACGTAGGTGATGAGGAAGGCTCGCGGATCGTCCCGCTGCTCGAGCTGGCCGATCACGTCGAAGCCGAGGGCGTCGCGATAGAGGGCCAGCGACGCCGTGAGGTCTCCGACGGAGAGGGCGACGTGGTCGAAGCGCGGCCGCTGCGGCGCCGGAACAGCCGCCTCCGCCCGGGCGAGAACCGGTGACCAGACGTCGGTGTAGCGGACCACGCTCTGCACCAGCTCCAGGTGGGTGCCGTCGGGGTCGAGGAAGAAGGCGATGCGCACGTCGCCGAACGCGTCGAAGGGCTCCCTGATGAAGACCGCCCCCGCGGCGCGGACGCGCTCGGCCCAGGCATCGATGTCGTCGACCTTGAAGCCGATGTGGCGCATGCCGAGCTGCAGATCGTCGTTGACCCAGGCGCTCGCCGCGGGGTGGAGCAGTTCCTCCAGCATGAGGTGCCGTCCCTCGGATTCCAGAAGGCGGCGTCGTACTCCGCGTGGGGATGCCTCGGGAGCCGTCTCCCGGAAGCCGAGGCCGCCGCGATAGAAGTCGAGGGATCTGTCCAGGTCGGTGACACCGACGACGCCGAAGCGCAGGGTGGCCCGCAGGGCGTGCGCCGGTGCAGCGTTACCGCCGCTCGTCGACGTTCCCGCCGGCGGGCCATCAGTTGTCGTCACGGTCCCTCCGTGGGCGCCGGTGGCGGTGGCGGATGGGCGTCGGGATCCTGGTCCGCCGCCTCGGTCCGATCCCCCGGGTCCGGGGGCAGGACGAAGCCGACGTCCAGGGACCCGGCGAGGCCGCGAAGCCGCAAAAAGAAGCCGGCCGTGTGGTACGAACGTGCCAATCCGAGCCCGTGAAAGTCGTAGTGGTGCATCCACTCGTGGAGGACCGTGTTGAGGAAGACCTTGGGAGAGATCGGTTTCTGCTGCACCGCGGTCCGATGGTAGATGCGGATGCGGGCTCGGGACGGGCGGCCCTCCTTGCCCGGGGTGAAGCGGTAGTAGCCGTAGGTCTTCATCTGCAGACGTCGGCCGTCGTGGCGGTGGACCTGGGGACGATCGGGGACCACCACTTGGCAGGGGGGCAGCCCGGCTTCCCTGCTCAGCTCGTCGACCAGGTGCTGTGCCACGCGCTCGCGAAAGGCGGCGTCATCGCCGGAGCTCAGCACCTGCAAAGCCAACCCTCGCGCGACGGGGGAGGGGCGCAGCGGGATCGCGGTGGCAGCCTGGCTGCGTCGGTAGCTGGCGTTGTCGGCCCACCTGGCGAACATCCGTCCGCAGTATAGGTGGTGGGGCTAGACTGGTCGGAGGCCACCGGGCTGGCGGAATGGCAGACGCAGCGGTCTTAAACACCGTGGGGGCATTGCCCCGTCCGGGTTCGACCCCCGGGCCCGGTACGTTGAAAACCGCAAGGGCCGCCAAGCCCTCGGGGGTTCGAATCCCTCTCCCTCCGCCACATAGTGGTGATGGACAAGGGTTTTCTCTCCAGAGATGGGATCGGGGCAGCGCTCCGAGACGCACGAGCCGTTCCGGCATGTCCGCCTGCCCGCAAGGCTCGCCCCCTGCTGCTCGACCGGGTGGCCCACAGAAACGCCTGGGAGCCGGTAGCAATCGGCTGCGCAAGGGGAGGGAACCGTTGGTTGACTCTCATATTCTGCCCTGCAAGACTCGCCTCCGTATCCGACTGCGCCATGGTCGCGGCCGAACGGGGAGGTACGGACATGAGGGCGAGGCGTAACGAACCACCTCCAGGGCGGCGTCATCCAGGGGTCGACGTCGAGTCGGCTCCCAGGGGCGCCGGCAAGCACGGAACCGATCCGGGGCCGCTCACTCCGGTGCTGACTCCGGAATTGGAACTCGTAGACCCGGACCTGGCCGCCGACGTGCACATCGACGTGGATGAGCCGCGAGGCTCCGATCCCGGTCTGATCCACCATCGTGACGAGCGCGAGCTCGTGGGGGATTGAGCATGTCGAACGACAGTCTGAATTTTGTGGCCGGCTCCGTCTTCGGCAATCTCATCGACGCTCAGCTCAAGCAGGAGCGTGACCGCAAGACCTCCCTGGAGCAGCGAGGGATGGCTCTGGTGACCGCCGCCGGCACGCTCGTGGCTTTGGCGTTCGCCTTTGCCACCTTCGCCAAGGGCGGGAGTGGTGTGAGCCTCTCCGCGCTCGCAAAGGGCTTCTTCATCGCCGCACTGGTCGCCTTCATCGTCTCCGGCATCTTCGGTGTGCTGACGAACAAGCCGGCTCTGTATGGCGAGGCGGACGTAAGGCAGCTCAAGCGCCTGACCAAGGAGGACCACTGGATCTGGAACGATGTGCCCGGAGCTGCGCGGCGCGTGGCCGAGCTGGAGGTCTCGATGATCGCGTCCGGCCGCACCGCCAACGCGGCAAAGGCGCGCCATCTCCGCAACTCCATCCTGCTTCTCTTCGCTGCGCTGTGCCTCCTCTCGGCGGCCATCATCACCGTTCTGGTGAGCGCCTGAGGCACACCTCACCTCAACGGATCAGCGATTGCCGATGGCCCTTGAAGTAGCCCGGGCCCATCGATCGCGCCAACCGCTGAAAGCCGCCGCGACCCGTCCTTACCCCAACCGCGGCGACACGAGGGGGTACGAGGCGGCACGGAGCTACCACGATCTTGTCGTCAATCGTGTTCAGGGTGACACCCAACGTCCCGAGACAACACGCCAAATGGCGCACTCAAATAATGGGGGCATCGCCCCGTCCGGGTTCGACCCCCGGGCCCGGTACCGGCCGGCTTGTGGCCGGATCGACCCTCGGCGGGGGCTGCTTGGAGCGGAGCGGGGCCAACTTCGGCTGGTTCAGCAGGCACTGGCCCGGCCCACCCTTTGAAACCGCTCCCGATCGGGGGACAATGGGCTCGCACGAATGACCGCGACATCCGTGACCGCCCGTACACGGGGGTAGCCTTCATGAGCCTTGCGATCGACGTCAACACTGTCACCCACGTCCTCCTCGCCGACGGCTGGCACACGGTGGCCGAGCGCTCCTTCCTCCTCCGCAGCTATGAGTACTACTGGTCCGGGGAGGAGGGGGTGACCGTCGCCGAGCTTGACGAGAGGGAGGGACATCGCAAGCACGACCCGATCGTGCTCCCCGGCGGCGGGCAGTCCGGCGTCACGTCCACTGGCTTCAGCTTCCGCGACCAGGAATCAGGCAGTCTGGTCCTGGGCCCGCTGACCTCCGTTGTCGCCGTCATGGCCGGTAGCAGGACGTCATGAGCCGGCACGGTGCCGGTGCCGGCAGGTGACGTGGGGAAGGACGCCGAGAGCGGATCGCCGGGTTCGTCCCCGGGTCCGGGCACCGTGCGGGCGAGGGCTCAGCCCAGCTCGTAGGTGACGTCGGCCACCGCGAAATCGGAGCCGCCGAGCAGGGCCGCCTTGATGTGGAAGGCCCGGTGGTTGTGGAGGATCTGATTCCACCAGTGCCGGGTGACCAGCTCGGGCAGCACGACTGTGCAGAGGGCGTCGTGGTTCTGCTCGCGGTAGGCGGCCAGGTAGCGGAGGATCGGCTGGACGACGGTCCGGTAGGGGGAGACGAGCATCACCAGTTCGGGACGAGGGTGCCCCGGGCTCGTGGTCAGGTGGGCGTCAACCCACCCGTCCCAGCTGGCGACCAGGCGGGCGGCCTCCTCGTCGGGCGGCCCTCCGGGGTCGTCGTGGCCGGCGGTGCCGGGGCCGTTCTCGTCCTTGGGGGCGTCTCCGGGCTGTCCGGTGGCGACGTGTACCGCCAGCACCTCGTCGGCGATGTCCTGCGCGTAATGCAGCGCCCGCAGCGTGAGCACGTCCAGGCCAGAGACCGGCACGATGGCGACGCGGCGCCTGGCCTCCATCGGGTTGTCGACCGCGTCTCCCTCCTTCCAGTCGGCGGGGTAGCTGACCGCCACCACGTTCCGGCTCAGCAGGGCGAGCTTGAGGCGCAGCGATCGGGGGTGGAGGAGGAGGCCAAACACTCCGGCGCCGGTGACGGTGTCGGGGACCATCACCGTGACCCGTCCGGGCTCCGCCTCGCCGGAGAGGCGGTCGATGAGACGCAGGAGGTTTCTGTGGCCGTGGCCCGTCTCCGCCGTTTCGACCTCGATGTGGACCGTGGGGTGGCCGCCGGTGTGCCCCGAGGCCGCCGCTGCCAGTTCTCGGATCTGCACCGCCACCGAGGGGTCCTCGCTCACGTCGAGATCCACCACGTCGCGACCCAGGGTCAGGGCGTAGGCCAGGGCACGGCGTGTGGGTGGGTCCAGTCCCCTCACCGGGACCACCGTCTTGTACGCCTCCAAAGGCTTGTCCCCGACCTCGGCCGCGTGGATCTTTTGGCGGATGTGGACGTAGTGCCTTCCCACGAACCAGAAGAGGAGGATCAGCAGGGGGACGATGATCAGGACTACCCAGGCGCCCAGGCGGAACTTGACGGCCATCACGATGACGTCGACCAGGGCCGTGGCCGAAGCCCCCAGCCCGTTGATGAAGGCGTTGCGTCGCCAGTGGCTGCCCCGATGGTGCAGCTGGTGGCGGACCAGCGCCGCCTGGGCCAGGGTGAAGGCGGTGAAGACCCCGATCGCATAGAGGTTGATGAGGTGATCGGTGTTGGCGTTGAAGGCGATGATCACCGCCACCGCCACGCCGGTCAGGAAGAGGATCGCGGCTGAGTAGACGAGCCTGTCGCCGAAGGCGCCGAAGCGATGGGGCAGGCGGTCGTCGCGGGCGAGGAAGGCGCAGAGGCGCGGGAAGCCGTTGAAGCTGGCATTGGCGGCCAGGATGAGCACGAGGGTGGTGCTGAACTGGATGACATAGAAGAAGAAGCGCCAGGACCCCCCGAACGTGTCCGTGGCGATCTGGGCAAGCACCGTGGGGCTGCCGCTTGCCTTGGGTTCGACCCCGAAGACGACGTCCAGCAAGGTGACGCCGATGAACAGGGTGACCAGAAGGATGCCGAGCAGCACCAGGGCCTTGCCCGCGTTGTCGCCGGGCGGATCCTTGAAGCTGCGCACACTGTTGGAGACGGCTTCGATCCCGGTCATCGAGGAGCATCCGGAGGCGAACGCGGTCAGCACCAGGAACGGCGTGATCACCGCCGTGACGTTGGGGATGGGCGGGTACGCCCCGATGGCGTGGTGGGCTCCGCCGGTCAATCCCTCGACGAGTCCCACGACGATCAGCGCCACGATGGCGCCGATAAAGAGGTAGGTCGGGAAGGAGAAGAAGTTCCCGGCCTCGCGCACTCCGCGCAGGTTGCCGGCGCAGAGTAGGAGGACCAGGCCGATCGCGAGCGGGAGGCGCAATCCCACCAGGGCGGGAAAGGCCGAGGCCACGGCGTCTGCCCCGGAGGAGATGCTCACCGCCACGGTCAGGACGTAGTCGACCAGCAGCGCCGCCGCCGTGATCATCGCCGGCCACGCCCCCAGGTAGTCGCGGGCGACCGCGTAGGAACCGCCGTCGGCCTGGCGGGCGATCACCAACTGGCGGTAGGAGATGACCACCAGGATCATCAGGACCGCGATGGCGATGGCGATGGGCACCTCGAAGGCAAGCGCCCCGACGCCGGCCGCGACCAGGACGGTGAGCCCGGCTTCGGGCCCGTAGGCCAC
>OBLU010005647.1_pt1 | contig 11189 bp, 8 predicted proteins | sample 1518681 | NCBI WGS metagenome assembly OBLU01 (sample SAMEA3539304, study PRJEB22396) | soil metagenome | biome: tundra; feature: field; material: soil | place: USA | collected 2010-05 | depth 0.15 m
CGGAAAGTTCCGCGGGTGTGTGCGTTTCCCAGCCGGTCAGCCCTACCGAAGCAAGTGCCTGCCGAGCAACTTCGCGCCGCTCCGAAGCAGGTTGGCGCCGGTAAAGCAGCGGGAGCTCGACGTTCTCGAGCGCCGTAGTGCGCGCCAGCAAATTGAAACCCTGAAAGACAAAGCCGAGGAAATTCCTTCGCAACAAGGCGCGCTGGTCGCGCGACAACTTCTCCACGTGCACGCCCTGAAATTTATAGACGCCGGAGCTGGGAGCGTCCAAACACCCCAGCAAATTCATCACGGTGGATTTACCCGATCCGCTCGGGCCCATAATCGCGACGAACTCGCCTTGGACAATGCGGAGATCGATTCCCCGAAGCGCTGGAAACGCGGAGCTTCCCTGGCCGTAGATTTTGGTCGCGCCGATAAGCTCGATCAGCGCCTCATCCGGTGGCTGGGAGGCAATCTCCTCCGGCGAAATGCGATTTAGCGTGGCGTTCATTGTGCTCTCATTGTTGGGTTCATCTCGCTACGTTCATTTTGCAAGCGAGGCATTGTCGGTAATCGCCTGCATGCCTTCCTTAATATCGCCGCCGGTAATTTCGGTGAATCTGCCATCGGTCACACCGACGGTGACCGGTATCGCCAAGGCTTTTCCATCGACCAGGGCCCAGACTTGCTGTGAGCTTCCTTTCGGTTTTGTCGCTGCACTTTGGGCCGATTTGTCGGCTGGCGGATGCGGCAACAGGCTGTCCAACAGACCGCCACTCGGCGGCGCACCGGCGGTAGTGGCCGGCGTGAAGCGCAGCGCCGCATTGGGGACCAGCAGAGCGTTGTCGCGGGTTACGGTGGCAATCTCGGCGGTAGCCGTCATACCTGGACGCAAACTGAGATCGTCATTCTTGACCTTCAGCACCGTGGAATAGGAAACCACATTGTTTTTCGTGGTCGAACCATAAGCGACGCGGGTCACGCGCGCGGAGTATTTGCGGCCCGGGTACGCATCCACAGTGAAAGTGGCGGTCTGGCCCTCCTTGACTCCGCCCACATCCGCCTCATCGACATCGACTTTCAGGTCCATCTGGCGCAGATCTTCGGCCACCGTAAACAACGTCGTCACCTGCAAACCAGCGGCAACCGTTTGTCCGGGCTCGGCCGCGCGCGAAAGCACCACGCCATCCACAGGCGACCGTATGGAAGCTTTGGAGAGATTGGTCTGATCGGAACTCAACGAAGCGCGCCCCTGATTCAAGTCTGCGCGCGCGCTAAGCACGTCCGCTTGCGCGCGGTCGAGCGTGGCCTGGGCGCTCTCCATTTCGGTTTTCGAGGGGACCTTGCCCCCGGACAAACGCGAGACTTCCTTGTCTCGATCGAGGCTAGCCTGGTCCAGTTGCAACGTGGTTTCAGCCTGCGCAAGTTTGGCCTTATATGAGGATAGGGCGGCTTGGGACTTGGTGATCTGATCCTGTAATTTTGAAACATCGAGCCGGGCCAGAACCTGACCTTTTGTCACCCGATCGTTTTCCTGCACCATCACGGTTTCAATCGTGCCCGATTGTTCGCAGCCGATTTCAATCTTATTGGTGGGCGCCAGATTTCCCGTCGCCGATACGGTCACGCGCAGAGTGGCTCTGGTTACAGGCTCGGTCTCATAGAGCGGCAGTTGATTTTGCGAGCGCGAGGTCAGGAGACGGTATCCGGCGATCGCCGCTAGCAGTACCAAAGCGGCAGCGATCCAGCGGACATATTTAGACCGCCGGTTGCTGGCCGACTCGGCACCAAGTATGCGGGCGAGTTCTCGATCGGGCTGCGTTGCAGTATTGCTCATGTTGGGTTCCCTTGTTTGGCGGGGGTGGCGATCGCCGCATCGGCTTGCCAACCCCCGCCCAGTGCCTTGTAGAGTTGAATTAGTGCGGTAGTGCGGTCCGCTTGCGTTTGCGCGACGCTGTCCTCAAGGGTCAGCGCGGTGCGCTCGGTATCGAGGACGGTCTGGAAATCGATCAGTCCAGCCGAGTATCGATTGTGCGCCAACTGCGCCGCATTGCGTGCGGCATCGCTGGCCTGGTTCAGAGCCTGTAAACGCTGGCGGCTGTTCTGAAACGAGACCAGGGCGTTTTCGACGTCTTTTAACGCGGTGAGGACGGTTGATTCGTACGAAATGACGGCTTGCTCCTGCACCGCATTTTGGATCTCGATCTGCTGGCGGATGCGGCCTCGGTCGAAGAAAGTCTGCGTGATGCTTCCCAAGCCCGATTCGGTGGTGGTGGTATTCGCTGTCAACGAGGTGAACGTGCTCCCGGTGACCACTCCCACTGCGGTCCCGCCGAGCAACTGCTCGAGAATGAACGAACCGCTAAGGGAGAAAGTTGGATAACGCGCCGCATCTTTCTGCCAGAGCCGCGCCGTCTCCGCAACGATCTTCTTTTCCGCCGCGCGGACATCGGGACGCTGCCGCAGAGTTTCGGCGGGAATTCCAACCATTAAGGTGTCGGGCGCGGAAGGAATGGGCGCGGTTGCCGCAAGCTGTGTATTCAAGGCGGCAGGGCTCAGGCCGAGCAGAACACTGAGCTCATGCTTGCTTTGCGCAGCGCTAGTTTCAAGGGTAGGGATGGTGGCGCGTGTCTGCTCCAGATTCGAGCGGGCTTGCTCGACGTCGATACTGCTTACCAGTCCAGCCTGCGCTCTCCATTCGGTCAGCTGGAGCGTTTCCGCCTGGCTGGCTTCATTTCGGCGGGCAATCTCCAACCGCGCCTGATACGAACGCAAATCCACGTAGTCTGTGGCCACCTCCGCGACGAGCGAGACTTGCGCGGTCTGGAGGTCGGCGGCGCTGGTTGCGAGATCGGCATCTGCCGCTCGTAGTGCCTGACCCTTGGCGCCAAACACATCCGGGTCCCAACTGGCGTCGAGTTCCGCGGAAACTGCATTCCCGGTGGAACCACCCGCCGAATTGCTCTTGCTCCCGCTACCCGATACCGTGCCAGTGACGGTCGGAAAACGATTGGCGGCGGCGAGGTTCCGCTCAGCGCGGGCTTCACGTAAATTTGCTCGCGCGGTTCGAAGGCTGGTGTTCTTCTTGAGCGCCTGCGCAATCAGATCGGATAGAACAGGATCCCCAAGCCGCGTCCACCATTGCGATAAGTCTCCCGTGGGGCTTTGCACGGTATCGGGTCCGGCAGCGCTCCATGATGGGGGCGCTACGATTTCCGGCTGCGCCGGTCTCGTCCGCACGCACCCGCTGCATAGCAACGCGCTTGCTAGCAGCGCGACGACCACAGCAGTACGCGGCAGCGCTCTGCCGCGAAGCTTAACCATGGTTGTGATCATTACTACTCTCTCCATCAACTAATCTCCCGGTTACTCATGGGCGTGGGCTGTCATGGCCGACGCTTGCTTCTACCCCATTCGACCACGCGTACTAGCACTTAGTTATTAAGTGTCAGTAAACGAGGAGTAAAGCTTTGTAGCGCCACGTGGCTGTTGAACGCCTGGTCCAACAGTGTTGGCCACTAACTGTGAATCTAATGCAAGGGCCGTTTTGACATAGGCTTCTGCCGCCTTCTTCGCCTCAGCAGCGAGACGACGGGTCAAGTCCTGATCTTGCTGGTCGGAGGGTCTCTCGGCGATGCCAGGAGTGCGTTGCGCTTCTCTCATGACGCGCTCGGCTGCTCTCACTTCTTGATGGTTGATATGTCTTAGTCTGCCGTTGAACGGGCTGCCCGAGAACGACCGCGGGGTTGGCCTCCGGCAGGATCCCGGTGTTGACTCAAGAACTCGTACTTCTCGCGATCGTCGCGGTCACTAGCCTCCTGCTGTTGCATTATTCGACCGAGACGAGCTTTGTAACTGTTAAGTGTTGGTTAACGAACCGTAAAGATTTGTCAGCGCGAAGGGCGGCAGTGGTTCAGCAGCCACAGGTGCCCAGGAGCTTCCCGGAAAGCCAGTCGGCAATCCTTGCCGGATCGGCATGTGCAGGATTTGCCGGGTTGCTTTCTTAACGGTAAGCAGAGCTCTGAGACTCTCCGCGAAAATATTATCAATTGCGGAGTTCCTAGCTCGCCTTTCAGAATGCGCGTTTTGGCAGCCGTCTTGCGGCTACCACGTGGGACTTAGCGGCAACTGAAGCTCAAACCAGCAAACGCCGATAAGGACAGACAAGACTTCGGGAGCGAATCGTTCCCTTTTAGGAGATAACATTATGTCGGTTTCTGGAATTTCCAGCAGCAGCCTCTACACCAGCGATAGTCTTCAAAACACAATTCAGAAAGAGTTCCAACAACTCGGCCAGGATCTGCAATCTGGCAATCTTTCGGCGGCACAGTCGGACTTTGCAACCTTACAAAGTCTTGGGCCGCAAAGCAATTCCACGTCATCGTCGCAGAGCAGCAATCCCCTTGCCCAAGCCTTCAACCAACTTGAGAAGGATCTGCAATCGGGAAATCTCTCGGCGGCGCAGAACGACTTTAAGACGATTCAGCAGGACTTCAAGAATCACGCAGCGCAACAACAGAATGATCAGGCTAGCGGGACCGGATCGAATGCGGTTAGTCAGCTATTTGAACAGCTCGGCCAGGAACTGCAATCTGGCAACCTGTCTTCCGCGCAACAGACTTTCAGCTCCCTGCAGCAGGAGTTTTCGCAATCGACGACATCGGCGTCATCGTCGAATAGCTTGTCGATCACTGCCTGATCGCCGGAAAGGTCCAGGCAAGAGTGAACAACGGTTTCTTAGTCGAAGCCGCAGGGAGTTGGAAGGCACTACGTGCCGGAACGAAGATGAAAGGCAGCGGAAACCGGTAGAACGGACCAGCAGGGGGTGAAGGCGAAGGGCTTTACGCCTTTCTCCCTCAGCTGGTTCTACAGTATGAAAATTCTGACGGAGCCTTGACAGCAACACGGCGCCAGATGAGGTTTCGCGATCAGGCAGCCGACTGGGGACTGTGAGTGGGCGACTCGATCAGGCTCTTCACTATTTCGATGAGTACGTCGAGAGGCAAATCCTTGACGGCATGGAAGTCCACGTACAATAGTTCGCCAGCCGGCAGATGCGAGCGTCTTGACAAGAGAAGTATTTGAGCCCCAGGTTCTAAAGCTCTTATTTCCTGCGCGAGTTGCGCCCCTGTCATATCCGGCAGTTCGTAATCGAGAATCATCACATCGAAGGCGTGCTTGGCGATCAGTTCCAAGGCTGCAATCGCGCATTCGGCTGTTCTGACTAGGAAACCCGCCCTTTCCAGGTCAGCAGCCAGCCGTAGTCTTCGGGGAGCGCTATGTTCCGCCTACAAAATAGCTGGGAAAGTATTCTTCACCTCGACCTGCTTTCCAGTTCGGGGAAGAAATTCCGACCTCTCGATATCGACTGCCAGCGATATCGGCTGCTGGGAGTTATGATCGCCATGTAACGAAGTTTGAAAAGTACTTTTCACTCTGGCCCCCTTTTGAAAATCATTGGTGCGTTGTTACTGGAAAAGATGCGTGCTGAAAGACCTCTGGAGTGAAGACTTCGTTACGCTTCAGTAAGAATTCGTTGCTGAAATTGCTCCTGGGTCCCATACCGATGCGCTGGCGGCACTGCGCAAAGGTTCTTGGATTTCTGCTCGAAGCAGAGTGAATCATCTGTCGGCGGAACTCGAGGCGGGAAAGGCGATCGTCACTTCGAGCCCACCTCCTGGTGCATTGGAAGCGCTGACTTCGCCACCATGAAGCCGAACCGCGCGCTGTGCGATTGCCAAGCCTAACCCCACGCCCCCGGTCTTCCGTTCCCGCGACTCATCGAGCCGGAAAAACGGGCGAAACAGTTGCTGCAGAGAGGAATCCGGTACTCCGGGCCCATGGTCGCGAATCTTGACGACGGCTTCGGAATTGGCAGCGTTCGCTTTGCAGAGAAGGCGGACTTCAACCTCCGTCTGGTCGGCGGTGTACCGCACCGCGTTGCGGACAATATTTTCGACCGCACTGTGAAGCAGCTCCGGGCTGCCTAGCGCCCGGCACTCGTCCGCCTCGTAAAGAGTCACGCGACAGTTGCGATTACGGGCTTCAAAATCGGCGTCGTCAACCACCTGGCGCAGAAGATCGGCTAGCTCAATTTCCTCTTTGTCCACCAGTTGTTGGCCGGCTTCCATTCTCGAAAGGGTGAGGAGTTTCCCGACCATTCCGTTCAGCCGTTCGGTTTCCTGTTCTATGCGGGCAATCGCCGTGCTGACTCCAGGACTGTCCACGTTGCGAATCAACTCGACCGCCAGGTTAATCCGGGTCAGTGGCGACCGAAACTCGTGAGATACGTCACTAATCAGCCGTTTTTGCGAGTGCATCAACGATTCAATTTGCTCCGCCATCTGGTCGAACTCTTGCACGAGTTGTGCGATTTCGTCGCGGCGATGATCGACATTCTTTTTTTTCGCGCGCGCAGCCAGGTTTCCCCTGGAAAGCTCTTGTGCGGCATTGCGCAGGCGAACGATGGGGGCACTCAAGTAACGCGCCAGCCAAAAGCAGACGATCCCCGAGATAATGATGGCTATACCGAGATCTCTCAATGGCCGTTGAGGGCCGGGTGGTGGGGGAAATTCGTCGACGGTACGCGGAAAGCCTACAACGGCCACATAGCTCGCTCCGCTATTCGTTACGATCAGTCGGGCAAAGAACTCTTTATCCTCTGCTACCACGGACTCTGACTTGCCCTCTAACTGCGCTCGGGCAGCCAGCTCTTTCGCCTGCGGAGGAAGAATCTGTCCGGCAACTTCATTGCCCAGTCTGTCCAGCAAGTAAGCTTCGCCGCGCGAAGTCCGCTTGAACTGTTGCAGGTAACGATAGAGTTCCACCTTCCCGCCAACGTCGTAGGTTTGCGCTAAGCTCCGCGCATACATTGCAAATGCGTTGTTATCGACTGCTTGCCGACGCGTCTCTGGCAGGGGAGCCCGTCTCCCCAAGAGGAGGACGGCGATAACGATGAAAATCGCCACCACTGACCAAAAGGAAATGAATATCTTCCAAAACAGAGTTCTCATCAGCCTCGCTACTTTTTGTCTTCTTGCGCGACAGTGTAGATATACCCAACGCTTCGGATTGCCTTAATGCGATCCTCTCCGGGAATTCGCTGACCAAGTTTCCGCCGAAGTTTGCTGACGTGCACATCGATGCTGCGATCCGACGCCGAGAACTGCCGGCCCAGAATAAGCTTCGCCACCTGCTCGCGCGTTACAACCCGCCCTGCCGTCCGCAACAGCAATTCCAAAAGGTTGAACTCCAGCGCGGTAAGCTCCACTTCCTTGCCCGCCTTTTTCAGGCTGCGGTTTCCTGTGTTAAGTTCCAGATCGTCCAACACAATCCGCTCGGGTTTGCCATTGCTGCCTGGCCTGCGAAGAATTGCTCGAATGCGCACCAGGAGTTCACGGGGACTAAAAGGCTTGGGAACATAATCATCCGCGCCCACTTCGAAACCCACGATTTTGTCGACTTCCTCACCCCGCGCTGTGAGCATCAATACCCGCGCGTCCGATTCGCTGCGTAATCTTCGCAGGACCTCGATGCCGTTGATGCCGGGGAGCATCACATCCAGGACGATAACGGAGTGTTCGCCCGAAAGCGCCCGAGTAAGGCCGTCTTCACCGTTGTGCACGGTTTCGACCGCGAACCCTTCGGAACGCAGGTATTCGTCCAGCATGCCGCACATTTCTTCGTCGTCATCTATGACGAGGACGCGATCCATACTCACCTTTGCACTAATCACAGCATAGAACGAATGGTTTGTCACGGTTCGACAATGACAAACATTTACCGTGTCTTTGCAAACTCTTAACTTGGGCAGAATGCTGCACTGTGCTTACCTGATCTTATGAGCGCCGGAGGTGCAGATCTCATGACAGCAACCAGTTCCACAGGATACACCCCCAGCGAATCAGGATTTAGCCCAAGGAAAATGCATCATTCCGATCCAAGTGTTGATCGTCGCGGCGCTATCCACCTGCCGAGAAACGATACGCGCTCTGTTGGAACTCCAGGACCTTGGCTGGATTCAAATCATTGGCAGAGTGGAAAGCGGAGTGGACGCCTTGCAGGCCATGATGGTCCTGCTCCCGGATCTCATAATTCTGGATCATCAGCAAGACGTGGGCTCTCTGCCCCTAAGCTCAGCGCTGGCAAGCAACTTTCCTGCAATCAAGCTGCTTTGTTTCGCCGAGGAAAACTCGGCGCGGCTTACAGAAGCCAGCCTGACTTTCCGAGTACAAGCCATCCTTTCAAAGGCAACACTGCGCGCGGACTTGGTTGCTGCGCTGGAGCGGATTTCGGGTTCCGTCAGAAAGCAGCCAGCTTCTCGAACCTGAAGACTGAGCTGAAAGCAAAGTCCGAGTACGCGAAGCTGGACGTCAACTTCGCCTACTTCGGGCACGACTGCAACGCTCCTGCATCGGTTCCCGCTACGGCTTTACAAATCTTAATTAATCTCTTGCGAAAGTAATTGCGGAGCCCACGTTCATGTCTATACAGAAGCTGCGGTAGCAGCCATCGCGTAAGCAGCGCTCGGAAGCAAGCCGCTTTGCGGCACCTGCGCTGGAAGTAAGTAACGACGGGAAATGATTTCTTTGGGGGAGACTCGTGCCGAGGGTTTGTCGGGTACTGCGTGTTTTTCTGCTGCTGTTGTTAATAATGACTACGCTCTCGGCTTCGGAAACCGCATCCTCCGCCTTTGAACGCGGAAAAAAAGAAGAGGCAAGTCAGAATTACGAAGAAGCGTATCTCGCATACAAGGTGGCATATACTCTGCAGCCCTCGAACATTGCCTATCGCAGCGCGGCCACGCGCCTGCAATTTCTGGCGGCGGCAGTCAAAGTGCATCGGGGAATACAGCTACGCGATGCGGGCAACTTGAAAGAAGCCCTGTTGCAATTCAAATTTGCGCTCCAAATTGATCCCTCCAGTGCCATCGCCCGGCAGCAGATCGAGAGCACGAAGCGAGCAATCACGGGGGCCCAGACGCCGAACGCGACAGATTCAAACGGCGAGGAAGACGCCTTGAATGCCGAACTCGACGCCATCCAGGGTCCCATAAAGTTGGCGCCCGTGGCTGATTTGCCGATCACCTTGAAGCTCTCAGAGGACAGCAAAGTCATTTATGAAACGATTGGGAAGCTGGCTGGAATCAACGTCCTCTTCGACCCCGATTACACTTCCCGACGCATGCGCGTTGAACTGACGGGTGTCAGCCTGCTGCAGGCGCTGGAGACACTTGCGCTGCAATCCAAGACTTTTTGGAGGCCGGTAACGCCCAACACGATTTTTGTCGCAGCCGATAACCCCGCCAAACGAAAAGAACTCGAACAGAGCGTCGTAAAGACCTTCTATCTTTCCAATTTGTCGCAACCCACCGAATTGCAGGACGTTGTCAACGCGGTGCGCACGGTATTGGAAGTCAGCCGGATTCAGCAACTGGCGTCCCAGCAGGCGATTGTGATGCGCGGAACGCCGGACCAGATTCTGTTGGCGGAGAAACTTGTCCACGACATCGATAAAGCGCCTCCGGAAGTCGTTGTCGAAGTTGCCGTCATGCAGGTCAGTCGAGACAAGGTCAAGAATCTTGGTATCAACCCACCGAGCAGCGCGAGCGTGCAATTGCAGAGCAACACTACCAGTTCTTCCAGCAGTTCGAGCAGCAGTTCCAGTTCCACATCTTCTACCAGCAACTCACTCAACCTGAATTCGCTTGCCAACTTGAACGCCACAGATTTTCAGGTGACCATCGGAGCCGCCAGTTTGAATGCGCTGGCCAGCGACAGCTCTACGAAGATCATCCAAAACCCGCAATTGCGTTCGATCAATGGGCAGAAGGCTTCACTGAAGATTGGCGAGCGCGTGCCCACCGCAACGGGATCGTATTCGTCCGGAGTTTCGTCGACGACGGTCAGCGCACTTGTGAACACGCAATTTCAGTATCTTGATGTTGGAGTCAACGTCGATATCACGCCTCGCGTTTTCGACAACGGAGACATCGGCTTGAAGGTTTCGCTCGACGTTTCTTCGGTCACCTCCTACGTAAGCATCGGTGGCATCAGCGAGCCAGAGATCGGCCAACGGAAGATCGAGCATGAGATTCGCTTGAAAGACGGAGAAGTCAATCTGCTGGGAGGGATGTTCGAGACGCAAGAAACCAAGTCAATCAGCGGAATCCCGGGCTTGTCGCAGATTCCGGTACTGAAATATTTGTTTTCCGAAACCAGCAAGGAGACGAAGAATAATGAAATTGTGTTTGCGCTGATACCTCATATCGTGCGGGCACGCGAAATCGTACCGCTGAACCGACGGACTCTCGATGTTGGCACCGCCAACGGCATCCAGTTGCACTCTGCTGAGAATCGTCCGGCAGCAGCCGGCGCCAAGGGGCAGCCGGTGTCGATCGTTCCTGTGTCTGTTGCTCAGTTGTCGGCGGCAGCTAAGGCAACTGCAGCCTTCGATCCGCCTTCCGTGTCTGCTCGCGCAGGTGCAACCTTCGCAGTTAACGTGATGCTATCGAATGTCGAAAATGCATCCTCCGTGCCTCTGCGCCTGATATACAATCCCGCCCGTCTAGAAGTAGTGAACGTCTCCAACGGCGGCTTCCTCGACCAGGGAGATCAGATTGTCGCCCTTTCGCATCGGGAAGACACTTCAGCCGGAGTTTTGGAGTGTACAGCACTGCGGCCCAGGGGCAGCGGCGGAGCGTCCGGCAACGGCGCAGTCGTCACGGTCACATTTCTCGCAAAAAGCGCTGGCGTCTCAAGGCTGACAGTCGCAGATGCCAATGTGGTTCATCCAGACGGCCAGATGCTAGCAATACCGGCAACCGAGATGAGCGTAACCGTGCAGTAATCGCGAGTGCGCATCTTTCGAATTCCTACTAGAGCTGATGTTGCTGCCGAGGTGTTGAGGGGGTAATGGCAGCAACCAGTGGCGGCACTTGTTGCTGAGGGCCGCCCGCGCGGCGGGGTCCGAGAGCCGCTCTTCCCCGAAGGGCCCCGCCGTCACCTTCTCGTATTGTTTTCAGAGGCCAACAGCGAAGGATGCCACTGGCGTTTCTTCTTGGCGAGCACACAACTTTACAGAAACATAACGAAGCATTTACGCAAACGGACGCGACGAACCGCATCTTTCTTGAGTGATGATCTGTCCACGTCAGACTTCCTGTATTCGAGAATCCGTGCCATCCACTCGGTGCAGCGACTGTTTTC
>OBLU010005649.1_pt1 | contig 11188 bp, 10 predicted proteins | sample 1518681 | NCBI WGS metagenome assembly OBLU01 (sample SAMEA3539304, study PRJEB22396) | soil metagenome | biome: tundra; feature: field; material: soil | place: USA | collected 2010-05 | depth 0.15 m
CCCCGAGTCTCCATGGCAGTTGGAAACCCCCTCTGCTGACCGATGCGTTGCTTGAGCACCACGTCGGCCTCCGCGAACACCGCGTCGATGTCGCCCGCCGGGAATGAGGCATCCCAGCCGATATTGTCCGGTCGATCGCTCTTCACCAGCGGGCTCCCCGGCTCCATCGCCTTCTCGATGTCCATGATCGCCGGGAGCGGCTCGTAATCAACGACCACCAACTGAGCGGCATCGTCGGCGAGATACCGATCGTCCGCGATCACCACGGCGACCGGCTCGCCCGCATAGGCGGCTTCTTCAGCCGCGATCGGGAACTGCTCGGGCACCTGCTTCTTGTCCGGAACAAAGGAGTTGGTGACCGGGAGCGGCCCCAGAATGACGCCCTTGAAGTCGGCGGCGGTGAGGACCGCGACCACTCCCTTCGCCGCCAGCGCCTGCGTCGTGTCGATCGAGCGGATGCGCGCATGCGCGTGCGGACTGCGCACCACCGACATGTGCGCCATGTTCACAAGGTTGACGTCGTCGATGAAGTTGCCGTGCCCGGTGATGAGCTTGGGGTCCTCGCGACGCTGGATGCGAGCGCCGATCATGGAGGTGACAGCCATCGTTAGTCCTCCACCGGAACCGCGACGGATCCGACCAGCTCGCCGGATGGTTCGGCGGCCCCGCCGTTCATCGCGTCTGAGGCGGATCGCACGGCTTTCTTGATGTTCTCGTAGCCCGTGCAGCGGCACAGATTGCCCTCGAGCCCGCGCACGATCTCGTCATCGGTCGGCGACGGGTTCTGCTTGAGGAGATAGGCGGCCGCCATGATGAAGCCCGGTGTGCAGAAGCCGCACTGCAGGCCGTGCTCGTTCCAGAAAGCCTGCTGCACCGGGTGCAGGGTGCCGTCCGCGGCGAGCCCCTCGATGGTGGTCACCTCCTTGCCCTCCGCCTGGACCGCGAAGACGCTGCACGACTTCACCGCCTCGCCGTCGATCAGCACGGTGCAGGCGCCGCACTGACTGGTGTCACAGGCGATATGCGTGCCGGTGAGCCCGGCGACCTCGCGCAGGTAGTGCACGAGGAGGAGTCGCGGCTCGACGTGATCCTCCCTCCGCCTTCCGTTAATAGTCAGCGCGACCGGCTGCGTCATGGAGATCCTCCCGGGAAGGAAAGGCAAACGACGGCGGCATCATGCTTGCATTCGGCCATGGGAAGGGTCAAGCACAGCCAAGTGCGAGGTGGGCATGGCATGTACGGCGGTTTGACCCCGGTATTTGCCGCGCGACCCGCTCACGGCGCAACAAAAGCTCCCATCTGCGGCAATAGGCGGTCATCGACCACCCGAGATGCTTTTTGGTCCTGGCGTCTGTGGACATGGCGGCGGCGAAAGTCCACAATGGCGCCCACCTATTCAGTTCTCGGGCTTTGGGGGTCACACATGGGTCGCACGGTCACATCGTCGCGTCGCGCTGGAATCGCTCTCCTTGTTCCGGCGGCACTGCTCGCCGCCTGCGGTGGTTCGGGGAGCACCTCCACGCCCACGCCGACGAGCTCGGCCGCAGCAGGCCCGGCGGCCCAGGCCAGCATCTCCGCCGAGGTGCCCGCGGCGGTCAAGGCCGCTGCGCCCCTCCAGATCGCCACCGACGCATCGTATGCGCCGAACGAATTCGTCGACCCGAGCAGCGGCAACCTGGTGGGATGGGATCCCGAGCTCGCCAAGGACGTCTGCGCCGTGCTCGGTGTGGCCTGCACAATCAATAACGTCACCTTCTCGGATATCATCCCGGCGTTGCTCGAGAACCCGGCGAAGTACCAGATGGCCTTCTCGAGCTTCACACCGACGAGTGCGCGAGAAGCCAAGGGCATCGACTTCATCACCTACTACCAGGCAGGTGAGGCGTGGCTCGTGAAGGCTGGAGGCGCCTCCATCTCGTCGGCAGCCGATATGTGCGGACACGCTGTCGCAGTCGAGTCGGGCACAACCGAGGAGTCCGACGCGTGGGGATATATGGGGATGCAGCCGGGCGGCGCACAGATCTCAGGCGACACAAACCACTGCAAGGCCGCGGGAAAGCAGGACATCAACGTGCTCAGCTTTGGGACACAGACCCAGGCGAACTCGGCGCTGCTGTCGGGCCGCGCAGACTTCGGTTGGCTCGACCAGCCGGTCGCTGACTACCAGGTCAAGCTGGAAAACGGCAAGTTCAAGATCGGCGGCACCGCCTGCAGCGTTTCGCCATACGGCGTCGCGATGGTGAAGTCGACCGGGCTCGAGCAGGCGGTCCAGGACGCGATCAAGTACCTCATCGACAACAACTTCTACACGAAGCTCCTCAACACGTGGGGTGTCGCGGACGGTGCAATCACCAGCTCGGCGGTGACGCTGAACAACAACAGCGCGACCGGCGCCAGCTGCGTGCCGTCGTACTGAGGTACTTCGTCAACGCGGATCGCGATGTGAGCACCGATATGCGACCGTGAGCGAGCGACTGGCGCGACCGTGAGCGAACCCATCCTCTCCAGCGGTAGGACCCGGCCCGAGGCTATCAAGGCCATCCCGCTGCGCCACCCGTGGAGGTGGGTCTCCGCGATCGTGGTCCTTGCCCTTGCGGCTGCGGCCCTCTATACGTTTGCCACGGCGCCCGGCCTCGACTGGCGCGTCGTCGGCAAATATCTCTTCTTCCCGCAGATTCTGCGAGGGATCCTGGTCACTCTCGAGTTGACCGTTATCGCGATGGTGATCGGCGTCACCCTCGGTGTGCTCCTCGCGGTGATGCGCCTCTCGGCGAATCCAGTGGTGTCGACCGTGAGCTGGTTCTACATCTGGTTCTTCCGCGGAACGCCGGTGCTGGTACAACTCTTCTTCTGGTACAACCTCGCCCTCATCCTTCCCCATCTGTCGATCGGTATCCCCTTCACCCATATTGAATGGGTCGGGACGACGAACCAGATCGTCTCCCCATTTCTCGCCGCAATCCTCGGGCTGGGACTCAATGAAGCCGCCTACATGTCCGAGGTCGTGCGCGCGGGGATCATTTCTGTGGATCAAGGTCAGACCGAGGCGGCGCAGGCACTCGGCATGACTCGGGTGCGGGTGATGCGCCGGATCGTCCTCCCACAGGCCATGCGCGTGATCCTCCCTCCGACGGGCAATGAGACCATCTCAATGCTCAAGACCTCGTCGCTGGCCTACATCACGACCGTCGCCGAGCTCTTCTATGTGCAAACGGAGATTTCGAACGCGAACTTCAGCGTCGTCGAGCTGCTGGTCGTCGCCAGTATCTGGTACCTGCTGATGACGTCGATCCTCACGTTCGGCCAGTACTATCTGGAGCGCTATTTCGCACGCGGTTCGGCGCGCCAGCTCCCGCTCACCCCGCTGCAGCGATTCCGGCGGATGCTGTTCCACTTTCATGATCCTCCGCCCGTAGGGCCGTTCGAACCCCCGCAGATCTACCCACACCACGACGATCGGATCATCTGATGGCGACGCCGATGGTTCTCGCCGAAGCTGTCCACAAGTGCTACGGACGTCTCGAGGTGCTCCGAGGCATCGACCTCAGCGTCGCGCCACGAGAGGTGCTCTGCATCGTCGGTCCGTCCGGGTCTGGCAAGAGCACGTTCCTGCGTTGCATCAACCATCTCGAGAAGATCGATGCGGGGAGGCTTTCCGTCGACGGCGACCTGGTCGGCTACCGCCAGCGTGGCGACAAGATCTATGAGCTGCCGGATGGCGAGGTGTGTCGCAAGCGTGCGGAGATCGGCATGGTGTTCCAGCGATTCAACCTGTTCCCGCACATGACGGCGCTGGAGAACATCATGGAAGCCCCGGTTCGCGTCAAGGGTGAGCCCCAGAAGGCTGTCGAAGAGCGGGGGCGAGCCCTCCTCGCCCGGGTCGGCCTCGCCGACAAGGTGGACGTGTACCCGAACCACCTCTCAGGTGGCCAGCAGCAGCGGGTCGCGATCGCGCGTGCACTGGCGATGCAGCCCAAGCTCATGCTCTTCGACGAGCCGACGTCGGCGCTGGATCCGGAGCTCGTCGGCGATGTCCTCGACGTGATGCGCGGTCTCGCCCAGGACGGGATGACCATGGTCGTTGTCACCCACGAGATGGGCTTTGCACGCGAGGTTGGCGATTCGCTTGTGTTCATGGATGGCGGCGTCATCGTCGAGTCGGGCAATCCCAAAGAGGTGCTCGCCAATCCCCAGCACGAGCGGACCAGGGCCTTCCTGTCCAAGGTCTTGTAGCCGGGTCGCAGCCGCTGCTCGATCGGGCGTCGACGCTGTGCTAGAATCTGATGTTACTATGGAATTACTAGCCTACCGTCCGAACATTCTCGCCCGCGGATTGAGGCGCCTAAGCCGGTCTCGCATGGCGCTCCTCCCATGAGCACACTGGGTGGCGTCATCCTCCTGATCGGTCGCATTCTCTTTGTTGCCCTCTTCGTGTTCGCGGCGCGTGGCCACATCAAGAATCACCCTCGCTATGTCGCGGGGTCCGGCAAGAAGCTCCCGTTCCCCATCCTGGCCGGCTGGCCCACGGGAGTGTTCCTGCTCCTCGCCGCTACCTCCATCGTTGCCGGCATATGGGCTGATGTCGGCTCGCTGATGATCGCCGTGTTTCTGGTCCCCGCGGCCGTGCTCTTCCATCCGTTCTGGAGTGAGAAGGACCCGGCCGCACGCCGCACGCACGAGATGAGCTTCTACCGCGACGTGTCGTTGCTCGGCGCGGCCCTCGCGCTGTTTGCGCTGTTCGCGGCGTCGGGCCACGTCCCCTTTGCAGTGACGGGTCCCGCGTTCAATCTCCGTTAGGACCGCGGGGGCGTCAGAGCCCCGGCGCCTCGGTGGTGATGGCCGGCTGCGCAGTCCCGATGCGCTTCCCGCGCGACCATGAGGCCACGGCGGCGATGAGGCAGACCACCAGCGAGAAGGTGAACGCCTGGTGCAGTCCGGCCGCGAAGGGCCCCGAGATTAGCTCCGGAAAGAACTGGCGACCGGTCAGGACGGAGGCGTTGACTGACGACAGCTGCGAGATGACGTGGGCGCCAACCAGTGACTGGATCGGGTTGTACCCCAGGAACGCGGCGAACAGGATCGATACCGGCGGCAGGTGGCCCACGTGCTCCGCCACCGCCGTCGAGACACCGTGCGCCTCCAGTCCCGCGGTCATCGTCGTGGAGAGTGTCGCGGCCAGGCCGGTGATCATCAGCGTGAAGAAGATGCCGATGGAGAGCACCTGCGCGGAGCTCTGGAACGTCGCGTTCATGCCACCGCCGGCGCCGCGGTCTCCGGGGGGCAGGCTGTTCATGACGCCGGCGCGGTTCGGTGACGCGAACGCACCCATCGACAGGCCGTTGAGGAAGAGGATCAGCGCGAACAGCTGATATGGGAAATCGATCGGCAGGAGTTGCAGGAACGCGAAACTCGCGGCCGCCCCGATCATCCCGCCGGTTGCAAATGGCCGTGACCCGAAACGGTCCGACAGGAAACCTGACAACGGGCCCGCGAGGAGGAATCCCACGGTCAGCGGAATCATGTAGATGCCCGCCCAGAGTGGTGTCGACGTGAAGCTGTACCCGTGCTCGGGTAACCAGATCCCCTGGAGCCAGATGATCAGCATGAACATCAGACCGCCGCGACCTATCGCCGCGAGAAAGCTCGACAGCGTGCCGAAGGTGAAGGCGCGGATCCGAAACAGGCCAAGACGGAACATCGGATTCTCGACGCGACTCTCGACCACGGCGAATGCGGTGAGAAACAGCGCCCCGAGCGCGAGCGCAGAGAGCACGAAGGGGCTGGTCCATCCCATCGGATCGGACTTGTACGGCTCGATGCCGTAGGTGATGCCGATCATCACGAGGATCAGACCGATCGCGAAGGTGAGATTGCCGAGCCAGTCGATCGGGACACGGCGCCGCACCCCTCGCTCCTGGAGTTTGAGGTACGCCCAGACCGTACCGAACAGACCGAAGGGGACCGAGACGAGAAACACCAGTCGCCAGTTGATCGGGGCCAGCAGGCCGCCGAGCACGAGCCCGATGAAGACACCGCTGATGCCGGCGATGTTGTTGATGCCGAGCGCCAGACCGCGCTGATTGGTCGGGAAGGCATCGGTGAGGATCGCCGCCGAGTTGCCGATGAGGCACGCGGCACCGATGCCCTGCACCACCCGGAAGATCATCAACCAGATCGCACCCGGCGGTCCCGTCATCCAGTCGATCGTCAGGAGCAGCGACGCGACCGTGTAGATGACAAAACCAAGGTTGTAGATGCGCACGCGACCGACGATGTCGCCGAGGCGCCCAAGACCCACCACCAGCACACTGCTGACGATGAGAAAGCCGAGGATCATCCAGAGCAGATAGAAGCTGTTCGCCGGGTCGAGCGGATTGAGACCGATGCCGCGAAAGATGTCGGGCATCGCGATCAGCATGATCGAGGCATCGATGGTGGCCAGCAGGACGCCAATCGTCGTGTTGGAGAGCGCGACCCATTTGTAGCCGTCACCTCGCCCGCCACGAGCAGGCGTGACGGCGCGCGTCGCGTCGCTGGTCGTCGCTATGACGCCGCCTCGATCACCTTCTGAGTCTGGCAGGGGTGCCCGTCAACGCGACGGGGCGCGATTTGCGTTCGCCAGATTGTGCTACAATCTCTGAGGAACTCGCAGCAGCTCAGCGGGAGAAGCACCGTGCCACGTTCAGGCCCCAAACGAAAGCAGATCGTGTTGATCGCACATGACAACAAGAAGGCAGACATGCTCGAATGGGCGCGCTTCAACCGCGACACACTCGCGCGCCACGATCTCCTCGGCACGGGCACCACTGGGTCGATGGTCGCAAACGAACTGGGTCTGCCGGTCTACCGTTTCCTCACCGGACCGCTGGGTGGGGATCAGCAGGTCGGGGCGGCGATCGCCGAGGGCCGGATCGACGTGATCATCTTCTTCTGGGATCCGCTCGAACCGCATCCGCACGACGTCGACGTCAAGGCGCTGCTCCGTATCGCGGTGGTGCACAACATCCCCATGGCGTGCAACCGCGCCACCGCCGACTTCGTGCTATCGAGCCCGCTGATCGACGAGGTCTACCCCAGATCGCTCGATGCGATCGGAGCTGTTCGTCCGACGGGATAAAGGCCTTCGTCGCGGGTGGTCGCGTGCTCGATCAGCCACGACGTTGCATTCTGCAGGTGGTGACGGATGACGGTCTCTGCCGCCACCGGGTCGCCGCTCTCGATGGCTTGGAGCAGCGCTTCGTGCTCGTCGGCGAGCTGGCCGACGGTGGCGTATCCCTGGACGAGTTGCGCGAGACAGAGCAGGATTTCGACCTCGAGGTTCTTGTGGGCGCGAGTCAAACGGGCGTTCCCGGTTCCGATGACCAGCGCGCGGTGAAATGCGAGGTCTGCCTCGACCATCACGCGCTGCGATGAGCGATTGCTGAGGCGCTGATGCTGCGCGAGCGCAGTCCGCGCGGCGGCCGGCACCACCTTGCCTGCGGCGAGCATGCGCGAAGCCTGCACCTCGAGCGCCGTTCGCAACTCGTAGATCTCCGCCAGGTCGTGCGCGGTGAGCGCGCGTACGAACACGCCGCGGTTGCGCGATTTCACCAGCAGGCCCCTGCCCGCAAGGCCGTCGAACGCGGCGCGAAGCGTGTTGCGCCCGACGTCGAATTCGACCGCGAGCGCAATCTCGCCGAGATGCTCACCAGGCTTGAATCGCCCTTCGAGGACCTGACGCTCGAGTTCGTCCTCGAGGGTCTCCACACGAGATGTCGCCTGCCGGCGGATCACCGTGACGTGCTAAACCGGGCCGCTCGACTCACCGACCGACGGCGCGGCTATGCGTTCGAGTCAGCGCGGTCGCGGCAGCGGTGGCAGACACCTTCGCTGGTGCCAAACGCGTCCTGCTGCGAGATCGCCTCGCCGCACGCGCGACAGGAGCGACCGGTCTCCAGACCGTACAACGCTCTCAGCGTGAGCCAGACTGTTCGTGCCATATCAATTGCTCCAGGGTAATGGGTCCTAGAGGGGATTGTAGCACAATCTTACGTCGGCGCTCGCTCAGCCGGTGGTCACGCGGTACGCCAGTCCTCCGTCCGCTGGGGCGCCATCCCTCGTGATCCGGAGCCCGGTCGTGGGATTGAACAGGTGGAGCCGCCGGGGCGATGTCGAGAGCGTGACCGACTCACCCACCTTCAACGTGTTGTCGGCGTTGATGATCGCCACGACGTCCCGGCCGGCGCTGCTCCCGTGGATGAGCTCATCGTTGCCGAGGAACTCGACGACGTCGACGACGACCGTCACGCTGAGACCCGGCCCGGTGAGCGGTGCAACGTCCAGGTGCTCGGGCCGGAATCCGACCGCCACCGTGTCAACTCCGAGGTCGCGCAGCTGCGCAGACTGCGTGTCGTCCGGCCGCATCTCGGCTCCTTCGCCCGTGAGCCGGACCACGCCGGCGTCCTGCGAAACCTTGAGATCGATGAAGTTCATCGATGGCGACCCGATGAATCCCGCCACGAACCGATTCTGGGGGAGCTCGTACAGCTCCTTGGGACTCCCCGCCTGCTGCAGTACGCCCTCGCTGATGACCGCGATCCGGTCACCCATGGTCATGGCCTCGACCTGGTCGTGCGTGACATAGATCATGGTGGCCTCGAGTCGAGTATGCATCCGCGCGATCTCGGCACGCGTCTGGACGCGCAACTTTGCATCCAGGTTCGAGAGCGGCTCGTCCATCAGGAACACCGCGGGCTCGCGGACGATCGCGCGCCCGAGCGCGACGCGCTGGCGCTGGCCGCCGGACAATTGCCCGGGCTTGCGGTCGAGGAAGCGCTCGAGGTCGAGGATACGCGCGGCTTCGATCACCGCTTTGTCGATGTCCGCTTTCGGCGTCTTGCGCAACTGCAGCCCGAACGCCATGTTGTCCCGCACGCTCATGTGCGGGTAGAGCGCGTAGCTCTGGAAGACCATCGCGATGTCCCGGTCGCGGGGCGGTAGGTTATTGACGACGCGATCCCCGATGCGCACCTGACCGCTGGTGATCTCCTCGAGGCCGGCGATCATGCGCAATGCTGTCGTCTTGCCGCATCCTGACGGCCCGACCAGGCAGACGAACTCGCCGTCGTGGATGTCGAGATTGAGCTTGTCGACCGCGAGCGCCCCGCCATCGTAACGCTTGGTCAGATCGTCGAGGACTACGCCGGCCATGACACGCTCCTCATTTGACCGCCCCGGCGAGCACGCCTCGGACGAAATATCGCTGGAAGGCAAAGAAGACGATGAGCGGGATGATGATCGAGATCATCGCCCCGGATGAGATGATCCAGTAGTTGGAGGACAGCGCTCGCGTCTGCCCAAACAGGAACAGCGTCAGCGTCTGGTGCGAGTTGCCCGACAGGAAGATCAGCGCGACGAGCAGGTCGTTCCAGACCCAGATGAACTGGAAGATGGCGAGCGACGCGAGAGCCGGAATGCCGATCGGCATCACCACCTTCCGGAACAGCGTCCACTCCCCCGCTCCATCGATCCGCCCCGCCTCGAGCAGGTCGTGGGGAATGCCCGAATAGAAATTGCGCATGAGGAAGATGCCGAACGGCAGACCGAACGCGACGTGGAAGATGATCGTGCCGATCACGGAGCCGAACAGCTGCAGGCCTGTCGAGTTGTCGAAGACCTTGTACAGGCTGGCCACGGGAATCAGGGCCATCTGCAGCGGCAGCACCAGCATGGCGACGATGAGCAGGAAGACCACGGTCCGCCCGCGCCACCTCCCGAACACGAGCGAGTACGCGGTGAGGCTCGAGATCACCGTGACCAGGATCGTGACCGGCACCGTGATCGCGATCGAGGTGGTCAACGAGTCGAGCACGCCGCCCGGCTTGAATCCTGCCGAGAAGAGGGACTGATAGTTGTGGAACGTCAGCTGCGCTGGTGCTGTGAACACCGTCCACCACCCGGACTGCTGGAAGGCACTGTTGGGGCGAAGCGAGATGATCGCGATCCCGATCGACGGTACCAGCCAGAAGAGCGCGATCGCGGCAAGGACGACGTTGATCACGATGCGCGATGGGCGCACGCGGAAACGCTGCTTCTGGGGCCGAGCAGCGACCGGCATCGACGCAGCCTGCACACTCATCCGCGGATCCTCTTGAGGTTGAACAGCATTGCGGGAATCACCAGGATGAACAGCACCACCGCGATGGCTGCCGCGAGTCCCTGGCCTGTCGGGCTCGAGAAGTCGTTGTAGATGTCGACTGCGAGGGTGGCAGCCCCACTCTGAGACGACGGCGCCGCCATGTTCAGGATGATGTCGAAGATCTTCAGGACGTTGATGAGCATCGTGACGAATACGACCACCAGCACTGGTCGCAGCATTGGCACCGTCACCCGGCGCAGCGTTTGCCATTCGCTGGCGCCATCGATCTGCGCGGCTTCGAGCACCTCGCGGTTCAACGCGGCAAGCCCCGCACCGATCACCACCATCGCAAACCCCGCCCAGATCCAGAGGTACGCGATGATCATTGCGATGTCGACAATCGGCAGGCTCAAGATCGCCTGCATCGTCGGGCTCAACGTGCTCGTCGGCGTCAGCGACTGTGTGCCGAGAAAGAAGATGCCATTGAATCCGGCATGAAAGTTGCTGGCGGTGATCAGCACCCGGAAGTCGCCGGACCCGACGCTGTCGAACTTGAAGGTGCCATTAGCGGCCGTCGTCGCCGTTGCGGTGGTGGCTCCATTTGATGCCAGCAGCGCCACGTGCATTCCGGCGATGCCGTCCTCGTCAGGGAACACCTGACCGCGCGAACTCGGATGCGTCGGTGAGAAGTCTCGCCACACCAGTCCGGTGATTGCGCCGGATGCAGCACTGGGGACGACGGCCGCGACCGCGCCGTTCTGCTGCAACGTCGTGGGGCTGATGCCGATGAGCCCGAGTTCGATCGTGCTGCCGGCACCGACGGTCGTCTTGCTCTCGAGCGTGCCGCCCGCTCCGGGTTGCACGTTGGAGGCAACGAGCCCTGAGACAGTCTGGCCGGCGGTCGGGTCGATCGGGTAGAGCCCCGGGGGGGTGATGGCGTTCGCGGCGCCCTGGATTGTCGCGTTGACCATGCCCGTGTGGGGATCGATGAAGAAGATCGACGCCGACGTCAGACCCGCGGCGGTTTCACTGAACACGAGCGGCATGATCACGATCGTCTTGAACGCAGTC
>OBLU010005650.1_pt1 | contig 11187 bp, 7 predicted proteins | sample 1518681 | NCBI WGS metagenome assembly OBLU01 (sample SAMEA3539304, study PRJEB22396) | soil metagenome | biome: tundra; feature: field; material: soil | place: USA | collected 2010-05 | depth 0.15 m
ATACGGCGACCACCGAGATCTACACTCTTTCCCTACACGACGCTCTTCCGATCTACGGCCACCAGCTCATCGGCTATTGGGCCGGCTACGGCGCCGCGGGATCCACTATCCCGCTGCGCGACGTCTCGCCGCAGTGGGACGTCATCATCGTCGCCTTCTCCACGCCGGATAAGAATGCGCCGGAAGGCACCATGCAATTCCGCACACCCGCCGGCCTCGATGCCGGACAGTTCAAGGCCGACATTGCCTGGCTGAAGGGCCAGGGCAAGAAGGTGATGATTTCCCTCGGCGGCGGAGGCCAGCACTTCACGCTGGCCGATCCCGAGCGTGTTCCGAACTTCGTCTCCTCGGTGACCCGCATCGTCAGTGACTACGGCTTCGACGGCATCGACATCGATTTCGAAAGCCCGTCTCTATCCATCGGTCCCGGCGACACGGACTTCAAGCGTCCCACCACGCCCTCCATCGTGAACCTGATCTCGGCCCTGCGCCAGTTGCACGATCATTTCGGCCCCGGCTTCATGATCAGCCTGGTGCCCGAAGGCACGCAGATTCCCTCCGGCTACCCCAGCTATGGCGGCCAGTTCGGCTCTTATCTGGCCATCACGCACGCCATCCGCGACATTCTCTCCTTCATCGATGTGCAGAGCTACAATACGCCGCCGCTGGAAGGTCTCGATGGCGAGATTTATCAGCCCGGCTCGGTGGACTATCACGCCGCCATGACGGAACTGCTGCTGCACGGCTTCAACGTGGGAGGCGATCCCCAACAGTTCTTCCCGCCGGTGCCGGCCGATAAAGTGGCCGTCGGCTTCCTCACCGGGGACACTACGCCTGGCATCGTCAACCAGGCGATGGACTACATCATCACCGGCAAGGTTCCGGCCGGAACCACGTACAAGCTGCGCGAGCCCAAAGGCTACCCCGGCATGATCGGCGCCATGTTCTGGACGATCGACGCCGACCGCCGCGGCAACTACAACTACTCCAACGCCGTCGGGCCGCAACTTCACGGCTATCCGGCAGCTAAGTAGTCCGAGCGATCGCGCCGCGCGGCTACTTCGACACCGCCAGGCCGTCCACTTGAACTTCGAGAAGATGGTTGATGCGAATGCCGTAGATACCGTCGGTCTTGGCCATGGCGCCGGTTTTCGGCTCCGAGTGCACCACCACGCCGTTGACCACGAAATCGATCTTATCGCCGCCGACGAGCACTTCGAGGGCGTTGGTGGATTTGCCGTCGGCATCCGGTTTCTTGACGGCGTCGTTGGGCGTTTTCGGCGCGATGGTGGCGGTGGCATCGCCGGTGCGGCTCTTGATCAGCCACGTCCCGTTTTGCGCGACCACAAAATACAGATAGCTCTGCGCGGGACCTTCGAGGCCATTGCCGCCAAACACCAGGCCGTAGTAGTTGGTGTGGCCGCTGGGCTTCATCAGAATGAACTTGGCCTTGAGAGCATACGTGCCGGCCGCGGTATTGGCCGGATTCCAGTAGACGGCGGCTTGCGGATTGGTGGCGTGGAAGCCCGATCCTTCGGTGACGAATTTGATGTCGCCGGCGGCGTCGGGGTCCGTCGCGGACGTGCTGCGATCGGCGCGCACCTTCCAGCCTTTCGGCGCTTGGGCGGCGAGCGGCGCAAGGGCGACCAGCGCGAGCACCGCAATGTGAACGTGACGCTTCATCATGTGTTCTCCTTAGAGGCTTTGGTTGAGGCCGGACTCCATTATATATCCGGATGTTCCGGTATGGTTTTGTCCGAGCTTCGCTCGGATGGACAAGCCAGGAGGCTTATCCCACTGATATCATGCAGGCATGACACGCAGGCTGATTGCTCTAGTTTCGTTTTGTGCGGTGCTCGGGGCACAGACCCCCGATGCGAAGCCGGTGCGCCTGGCCATCGCCGGACTGGTACACGGGCACGTCTCGGGATTTCTGAGAAGTGCCCGTTTGCGCAAGGACGTGGAGATCGTCGGCGTCTTCGATCCGGATGCCGGGTTGACGGCCAGCTACGCGAAGGCCAACGGGTTCGCTCCCCAAATCCTCTTTCAGGACCTGGGCGCCATGCTGGATCGCGTCCATCCCGAGGCGGTGGCCACCTTCACCGCCACCAGCGATCACGCCATGGTGGTGGAGGCGTGCGCGGCGCGCAAAATCGCCGTGATGATGGAGAAGCCGCTGGCCGTGGATACGGCGCAGGCGCGCGCCATACAGAAGGCAGCGGCCGCCAGCGGCATCGCGGTGATGGTGAATTACGAGACCACCTGGTACAAGAGCCACGGCGAGATCTGGAAACTGATCAAAGAGCAGAATGCGGCGGGCGAGATCCGCAGAATGGTGGCCATGGACGGGCACGAGGGACCGAAGGAGATCCACGTGCAGCCGGAGTTTCTCGCCTGGCTGACGGACCCGGTGAAGAACGGCGCCGGGGCGCTGTTCGATTTCGGCTGTTACGGCGCGAACCTGATGACGTGGCTGATGGACAATCAGCGCCCGGTGGCGGTGACCGCGATAGCACAGACCGAGAAGCCGGGGATTTACGCCAAGGTGGATGACGAAGCCACCATACTGCTGCAATACCCCAAGGCGCAGGGGGTGATTCAGACCTCCTGGAATTGGCCGTTCAGCCGCAAGGATTTCGAAGTCTACGGCGAAAAGGGGTATGCCATCGCCACCGGCGGGGACGGGTTGAAAGTCCGATTGCCGGGGCAGCGCGCCGAGGAGACGCGCAAGCCGGGCGAGTTGCCGGCGGCGGAGAGCGACTCCATCACCTATCTGACCGGCATGGCGCGCGGCAAGTTCAAGCCTTCGGGGCTGAACGGGCTGGAGAACAACGTGATCGTCGTGGAGATTCTTCAGGCGGCCAGAGAGAGCGTGCGCACGGGGAAAAAAGTCAGCTTGCAGTGAGGCCAGCCGCGAGGCATCTACCCTATTTGGCGTACCAATCGCGGAGGCGGACGTCGATGCCGGTGCCCTCCAGCGCTTTGGCGAAGATGGCGGTGTCCTGGCCGCGGTAGTGATATGGGTAGACCACAGCCGGATGGAAGGCGCGGACGGCCTCGGCAGCGGCCTGCGGCGTCATGGTGTAGGGCAGGTTCATGGGGATGAAGGCCACGTCGATGTTCTTCAGGGCGCGCATTTCGGGCGTGCCCTCGGTGTCGCCGGCAAAGTAGAAACGTTTTCCGCCGTACGTGACGACGTAGCCGTTGCCGCGGCCCTTCTCGTGATAGACCTGCCCGTCGGCGGCGGGTTTCAGGTTGTACATGGGGATGGCGTCGATTTTGAACTCGCCGATAGTTTTGGTATCGCCGTTGGCCATGACGAGGGCACCGGGAAAGCTCGCGGCGACGGCCTTCGGCGCCACGATCACGGTGGACGCTTTCTTCAGCTTGTCGACCACGGCGGGCGCCATATGGTCGCCGTGGATATCGGTGATGAGGATGTAGTCGGCTTGCGGCAGGCCGTCGTAGGAGCCTTGCGCGGGGTCGACGTAGAGCACTTTCCCGCCGGCTTTGATCAGCAGGCTGGCGTGCTGGATGATGATGATTTGAAGGGCGCCGGCAGAGGTGGAAAACTCTTCGGGCGCGGCGGCGAAGAGGGCGATGGCGGAGAGTACGAGGGGGGCCAGAGTCTTCATGATGCCGATTGTACAACGGCAAACACGAAAACCCTGGCCGGCAAGCGGACAGGGTGATTAGAAATTGAAGCGCAGCGCTAGCTGAAACTGCCGGTTGGTCCCCGACCCAACCTGGTTGGAGACCGTGGAGGTCAGCGCGCCGAACGTGCCGCCGGCGGCGCTTTGGGTGTACGCCTGGCCGGGTTGAACGATGCCGGTGGCGTCATTGAGGCGCGGCGTGCCGCCGCCCGGCGCGGCGAAGATCGCGCTGTTCAGAACGTTGTAGCACTCGGCCCGGAATTCAAAGTACTTGCCTTCGGCGACGTGGAACTTTTTGGACAGAGTGAGGTCAAACTGGCTGATGCCCGGTCCGCGCAGGGCATTGCGGCCCAGGTTGCCGACTGTGCCGGGCTGCGGAACCGCGAATGCCGCCGGATTGATAAAGAACGTGCCGTTGCTCACGTAGTAGGGGTTGACTCCGGGAACCACGTCGGGACGGCGCACGTTGCGGCTGCTGCCGCCGCCGGGGACGTTGACCACCGGAGTGGTCATCACCACGCCGTTGGCAACTAACGGGGACGCGCTGATCGCGCCCGTCGTGTTGTTGACGTAGACGATATCCGGCCGGACGATCTCGACGTCAATCGGCAGACCTCCGCGCTCGTTGAACATGCTGCCGGCCTGCCAGCCACCCAACAGAGCCTTGGCCACGGGGTTGGCGTTGGAGGATTTGGCAAACGGCAATTCGTACAGCAGGCTGAGGTTGAAACTCTGGCGCACATCGGAGATATTGTTGCTGTACTCCGAGGTGAAGCTGTAGTTGTTTGCCGAGGTGCGGGCGTCCTTGGAACCGTTGCTGTCGCCGAGGCTGTGCGCCCACTGGAATTGGGAGCCGATGGTCAGCCCGCGGGCGAAACGCCGGTTGAGCATCACCTGCAAGGCATTGAAGTTATCGCTGCCGCCGCTGGTCTTGGTATCGATCTCGGCGAACTTATTGGTGACCGTGGTTCCGCTCACTACGCTGAATTCACGAACGGGGGATCCCACCCCGGTGGCAGGATTCATGACGACGCCAGTGATCCGGTTGGTGATGCCGCGCAAGAACAGGTTGCGCCCCTGGCTGCCCACATAACCCACCGTCAGCACGGCATTCGCGGGGAGCTGCTCTTGGATGGACGCCGAATACTGATAAATCTTCTCGGGTATCTGATAGCCCGGCAGATAGGCGCGGGGCTGGAACTGCAGGTTGGGATCGTTGACGTTGTAGTTATCCAGAATGTTCTGCGGGGTCACCGGATAGGTGAGCAGCGACCCGCTGGTGATGGTCCGGTTGATGCGGTCGTTGAGTGCCGGCTGAGTCTGGCCTTCGGTCAGGCCCGGACCATAGTATATGCCGGAGCCGATGCGTAACACGGTCTTGTTCTTGAACGCTTCCGGCGACCAACTCAACCCGAACCGCGGTCCGAAGTTAGTGGTCTTCATGGTGTACCAGTCCGGGGTGTAGTTGGGAATCAGGGTTCCGGTCGGCACGTCGAACCAAAGCACTTTGTTATTGGATTCATGCAGCGGGCTGTAGTATTCATAGCGCAATCCGAGGTTCATAGTGAGATTGGGCCGGATTTTCCATTCGTCCTGCACGTAACCGATATAGAATGTCTGATGCATCTCGGTGAACCCGCTCTTACCGGTAAACGGGCTTAGTGCCGTGGTATCGCCATTAAACGCCACCTGTGACGGAGCGTCAGCCAGGAAGGCCTGAATGTTGGCGAAGCTATAAGTGGTACCGCCATCGAACGCGGTCTTCAAGTGTTCGGGCCGGACTTCCACGCCGAACTTGAGGTTGTGATTTCCGTGAATCCAGTTGAGGTTGTCGATGAAGGTGAGGGAGTAATTGGTGAATGGCGCGGCGCGTCCGTTGAGGGCGCTCGACAGTTTCAACTGCCCGGTGGGAGACGAAATACCGACGGAACCCTGCTGTCCGCCGGTGCCGCCCAACGACACCACACCGGAAAGGCTCAGGGTGACACCGCTGAGGTCCAACCCCGGCACGTTCGGCGCGTTGGCGTAGACGCGGGTCTTGGGTGCGTTGATGCCGACTTTAATCTCGTTGAGCAACGTCGGCCGCAACACCTGATTGAGGGCTACCATCATATTCTGCGGTACGGCGCCATAGACGATGGTGCTGCCGCTGGAGTTCGCCGTCGCAAGGCCGTAACCCTGATCCCGCTGATAACGCGCATACATTTTGGTCTTGTCGTTGACGATGTAGTCGAAGCGGACGTTGCCGGAATACTCGTCGACGGAACCGGGACCTTGCATATTGACGATGTCAAACAGCGGGTTTATGGAAGCGGTCTGCCCGATGGGGAACGCCTTGAGCAAGGGCCGGATGGCCGGATTGATACATGTCGGCGTGGTTTGCTGCCCCGTTCCCGGGGGGCAATCGGGAAGCGCGCGCACGGCGGCGCTCGGCGTCGATTCAATGAACGGCGACGTGGTCCGCTGCATGAGCGTTTCCATGCCGGCGAAGAAGAACAGCTTGTCTTTTACGATCGGGCCGCCCACCGACCCACCGAATTGATTGAGGCGGAGCACCGAGGGGCTGGGGCCATCGAAGAAATTGCGGGCGTCCAGCGCGTCGTTGCGGAAATACTCGAACAGGCCGCCGTGGTAGGCGTTGCCTCCGCTCTTGGTGATAATGCTGATTTGTCCGCCGGTGCCGGTGCCGAATTCCGCCGGATAGTTGTTCGACTCCACGCGGAACTCCTGCACATTCTCCAGGCTGGCCTGCAGGCGAAACGGGCCGGGGATCTCGCCGTTGAAATCGCTGGGATTGTTGCTGATGATGCCGCCGGCTTCGATGCCGTCGTAGCGGATGGCGTTCTCCTCGTAGGAACGGCCGTTGAAACGCATGTCGTCGAAGGTTCCGGCGCCGAAGTTTACCGCGCCCGGCGTCATGAGATAGAGTTGCGAGATCTGACGTCCGTTAATGGGCAGGTTGGCGACTTCGCGCGAAGGCACGTTGGCGCCCATCACCGAAGAGGTAGTCTCCAGCGCTGCCAGTTCTCCAGCGGAGACGTTGACCTCCGTCGTGGTGGATGCCGGCGAAAGGGTGATGTTGAGCGTCCGCGCCTGGCCCACCTGCAGGCTGAGCCCGGTGAACTCCGCCTTGGCCATTCCCGGCGCTTCCGCCGTCAGCGAATAGGTCGAGGGCTGCAATTGCGGAGCCAGGTAGACACCATGCTCGTCGGCGGAGACTTTCCGTTCCTGTCCGGTCTTATCGTTCTTCACCGTAACGGAAGCCGCCGGGATAATGGCGCCCGAGGCGTCGGTCACCGTACCCGTCATGCGGGCGGAATCGGTCTGTGAAAACACCAGGGGCAGAGCCAGCGCCCCCAGGAGCGTAAAACGCAGAACTTTGGTTAGCATTCCGCTCCAAGGTAGCGGAGCCAGGTTACAAACAGATAAAAACTATGTGAAGAAACAGGAGTACGGGGCGGCTATGGGGCCGTTCCCTACCTCGCACGCACGGCAGATTTCTCGGTATCGCCAAGGCTCTCCGCGTAGGCCTTCATATCAGCCGCGGACACGGTAACCAGATCCTTCTCCATGTCTTCGCCGGTCTCCACCAGGTGGCGCAAATGCATGGCGCCCAGCCGGGAGCACCACGGGTCGTCCACCTTGCGGCCAACTTCTCCGGCCACGCGCAGCAAATCGGCATGAGGCAGCGCGATGGTCTTCTCCGTGCGCCCGCCGTTTTCCTCCACCAGGATGAACTTCACGTCCACGGTATCGGCGTGGCGGATAGAGATCGCGGTCTGCATCCACTTGAACAGGATCTGAAACTTGCGGCCAAAGGGATCGGGTCCGGCTTCGAACTGGCGAAAATTCTGCATGCACACCCAGTTTACAATGGCTGTGGGGAACCCATAGTGCTGGTAGCCGAACTCGTCGCGCAACGCCAATTCCGTTTGACTGAACAATCGATCGAAGACCCGGGCCCGGGCGAAGTCCAGGTGCGGGTCAATGCCGTCGGCCTCTGCGGCAGCGATCTGCATTCCTACTCCGAAGGCGCGGTGGGCGACAGCCCCTGCGAGTACCCGATGGTGCTGGGCCACGAACCGTCCGGCACCGTGATAAAGACGGGGTCCGGCGTCACCGGCTGGCACGCCGGCGATCGCGCGGCGCTCGAACCGGCGCTCTACTGCTACCACTGCGAGTATTGCCGCGCCGGCCGTCATAACATTTGCGAAAACATCCGATTCCTGAGCCAGCCAGGCATCCCGGGTTTCTTCCGCGAGCTCGTCAACCTGCCGGTGTGCAACCTGTTCGCCATCCCACCGGAACTCTCGCTGGAGGTGGCCACGCTGGTGGAGCCGCTTGCCGTGGCCATGCACTCCATGCTGTTCGCGCGGATTCAAGCGGGCGAAACCGCCGCCGTTTTCGGCGCCGGACCTATCGGACTACTGACCATCGCCTGCCTCAAGGTGGCCGGCGCGGGGCGCATCTGGGCCATCGACCCGGTGGCTCATCGCCGCGAACTGGCGCGCCACATGGGCGCCGACGCGACGCTCGACCCCAGCCAGACGGACGACGCGCGCCAGATTCTGGCCGATACCGCCAACCGCGGCGTGGATTGCGCCATCGATTGCGCCGCCAAGGAAGACACCATCAATGCCGCCATCCGCGCCTCGCGCAACGGCGGCCGCGTGGTCCTTACCGGTATTCACTCGGGTGTCATGGTGCCCTTCGAAGTCTCGCCCATGCGCCGCAAGGAGCTCGCCATCTTCAACGTGCGCCGCTCCAACACGGAAACCCCCGACGCGCTGGCGCTGCTCACCGCCCGCATGGCGTGGTTCGCCCCGCTGGTGACCCACACACGCCCGCTGCATGCGATTGCCGATGCCTTCACGCTGACGGAGCAATACGCCGACGGGGTGGGCAAAATGGTGATCGTGTAGGCAGATCCGGCCGGCGCGAGCCTCGCGTGCTAGGCTATTCTCAACTCAGCATGCTGTCGGGGTTGTCCAATTCGCCGATCCGCCTCCTGGCCTTTTTCGCCATCGCCGCCGTGTGCGGCACAGCCCAACATCAACGAGGCGAATTACGCCTGGAGGTGCATGACGCCGCCGGCGGAGCGCTGGTTGCCGCCGTCGATTTGACCAGCCAGATCAATCAGCTTCACCGCAAGGCGTCGACGGACGCCAACGGGCACTATGCGGCCCAGGACCTTCCCTTCGGACTTTACCGGGTCAGCGTCTCCGATCCGGGGTTTCAGACGTTCACCCAAGTGGTGCGCGTCGGTTCGGAAGTGCCCGTGCACGTGGCCGTCACCCTGGGAGTGGCGCAGATGCAGACCAAGGTGGAAGTGACCGATTCGGCGACGTTGGTCGATCCCAATCGCACTTCCACGGTGAATTCGATCGGCCGGCAATCGATCGCAGAAAGTTTCGGATCACAACCCGGGCGTGGTCTGCTCGACCTGATCAATGCCCAGCCAGGATGGCTATATGAAGCGAATGGCGTGCTGCATCCGCGGGGATCGGAGTACGATGTCCAATTTGTCGTGGATGGCGTCCCCCTGAACGAGAACCGATCCCCGGCCTTTGCGCCGAATTTCGATTCTGGAGACGTAGAGTCGATGCGCGTCGTCACGGCTGGTTATGCGGCTGAGTACGGGCGCAAACTGGGCGGCGTGGTGGAACTTTCCTCGCCCAAAGACACTACGGACGGTTGGCACGGCGACGCAGCACTTGGAGGCGGCAGCTTCGGGTCCGTGAACGGCTATGCCGGCCTGGTCTACGGTCGGGGTTCCGACCGGCTGTCCGCCAGCGGCTACGGCACACATACGGACCGCTATCTGGATCCTCCCGTGCTCGACAACTTCACCAACAGCGGTTCGTCGGGCGGTGGAACCGCTGCCTACTCGCGCGATCTTTCCAGCCGCGACCGGATCCGCGTCAAGGTCAGCCAGAGCGACGTTCATTTCGAGGTGCCCAACGAACTGGTGCAGCAGAGCGCCGGGCAGCGGCAGGATCGCGCCAATCGGGAGACCAGCGGTCTTATCTATTATCAGCGGGTCGTGACTCCGGCTCTGCTCTTCGACGCAGAGGGCAGCGTGCGTGACGATTCCGCGGATCTGTGGTCGAATTCCCTGTCCACGCCGATTGTGGCAGCCCAGCAGCGCGGCTACCGGGAAGGGTATGCGCGCGCCGACCTGGCCTGGCATTACGGGGGCCACGATCTCAAGTTCGGAGTGGATGGCATTTTCAGCTCGGTCAAGGAAGCATTGCAGTACACCATCACCGACCCTGCGCAGTTCGAACCCGACACCAAGCCCAATTTCAACTTCGCCGGCGCCGCCGCGGACCGGGAGCAGTCCGCGTTTCTTCAGGATTCGTTTCACACGCACAACTGGAATGTGAGCGCGGGAATCCGGTTCGATCATTACCGTTTTGTAACAAAAGCGTCGGCGTGGAGCCCTCGGATTGGGGTCTCGCGCTACTTCCCCTCGCTAGGGTTGCTGGCGCACATCTGCTACGACCGGGCATTTCAAACACCCGCAATCGAAAACCTGCTGCTGGCGAGTTCGCCCGCCGTCGATGTCTTGAACAACACGGTGGTGCGTCTGCCGGTGCCGCCGAGCCGGGCGAATTTCTACGAGGCCGGCCTTTCGCGCGGATTCTTTGGCAAGCTGCGGCTGGAGGCGAACGTCTTCCGGCGCGATTTTCGGGATTTCGGCGATGACGACGTGTTACTCAACACGGGCGTCAGCTTTCCCATCAGCTTTTCCAGCGCACGCATCCGCGGGGAAGAGATCAAGATTGAAGTTCCGCGGTGGGGACGGTTTTCCGGGTTTGTGAGCTACTCCAATCAGCTCGGTGTGGCACAGGGTCCCGTGACCGGCGGTCTGTTCCTGGGTGACGCGGCCAACTCGGCGCTCAGCGACAACTCGCGATTCTATGTTTCCCAGGACCAGCGAAATTCAGCCCGGGCGCGTGTCCGGGCCGAACTGGCACGCGGGGCATGGGTCGCTGCGAGCGCATCTTACGGCAGCGGCCTGCCCGCGGACCTGAGCGACAATGCAGACTACAGTTTTCTGCTGGCACAATACGGCGCGCAGGTTCTGAGCCGCGTGAATTTCGACCGGCAGCGGGTGCGGCCTTCATATTCGCTCGATCTGGCCGGCGGCTTGGACGTGCTGCGACGGGATCGCACGGCGGTGACGCTGCAAGGCGAGGTGGCGAACCTGACGAACCACGTGAACCTGGTCAATTTCGCCGGTTTGTTCTCGGGCACAGCCGTGGGAATGCCACGCAGCGCCAGCGTACAGCTGAAATTCCAGTTTTAGCGTGGGTACGCCAAGTCCGAGCTTCGCTCGGATGCACAAGGCGGCCCAGAGGGCACCCCCTTATGCCACCTACGGCGCGGGCTCCACATGCACCAGCACGTCGGCCACCCACTCCAGGCGCGCCAGTATGTTCAATTGCACCTGGTGGGCCAGTTGATGGGACTGCCGCACCGTCATTTCCGGGTCCACCTCCAGGTGCAGATCGACGTGATATTTGAAGCC
>OBLU010005651.1_pt1 | contig 11186 bp, 14 predicted proteins | sample 1518681 | NCBI WGS metagenome assembly OBLU01 (sample SAMEA3539304, study PRJEB22396) | soil metagenome | biome: tundra; feature: field; material: soil | place: USA | collected 2010-05 | depth 0.15 m
ATTGAAGAAATGGTAGGCACGAGGGGACTCGAACCCCTGACCTCTACCGTGTCAAAAATGAGGTCAGTACACTAAATGGCTTTGGTTCTGTTGCTTTTCCGTTGCTTAACGACCTCAAAACCGCCTCAGAAACGCGAGGTTTTGTTGACGAGTTGTTGACGAGTTTTGCGCCCCGCACAGCACTCCGTGACGGCGGTCACCGACCTCGACTCTTCGGTTTGTGAATAACGTGCAGCCGCGGTATTTGGGTTACCTCGAAAACGCGCAACAGATGGCGAACCATTCCTCACCGCGCACGACTAAGCTGTATGATCGGCGCAACGATGAAACGTCGCTCGATGAGTACGAGAAGGTAGGGATTTGAGACTGATTTGAAGGCATGGCATGGAACTGCTGATCGTTGCAGCGGTAATTGCGCTTATTTGTTGGGTTGCGGCACAGAGTCACAGGGCAGGGGAGAAAGAGGCCGAGGCGCGGCACGAGCGCGAAATCACCGAAGCGCGCACACCCGACTGGATTACGTATGTCGGGCAAATATCGGGAGTAGGCGAATGTGAACCAATGCCAGGTCTGTACTCGCTCCACGTTATCGGCCAGCCAATGGGCTATACGTCCATCGCCTTGAAACGTGCTTTAGCGGCGAATTTCGCCGATGGGGTCGGACGCGGGAGGACGATCATCTATACAATTAGCAGCGGCGGTGTATTGGAAGGCTTTACGCCTATCGAGGAATGGACCGGACCCGAGATTCCTTCGCAGGGAATTGAGGAAAAGCACATCACGCGGCTGCAACCGAAGCACAAGAATCAGTTCATCGACGATTATTTGCGCCAGCAAGTAGAAGGAGATCCCAAATACGAGAATGTGCGGTTTTGGTAGCGGAGAAAAGCTAGGGGTCTGGGAGCAATCCACGATTAACAACTGGTCTGCAAGTCCTATGATTCCTCTTTATAAACCGGTGAAAATTGTTCTCGGGGTGCTATTCGCCTTGTTTGCTCTGGACACGCTGACCGAACTCCGGTTGATTGTTGCTCCAATCTTCGGGTTGGTTTCTTTCTTGATGTTTCGTTCCGCTTACTACCACGGGAAATATGAGCCGCCCTTGTTTAAGCGCAAAGGCTAAATTCATTATTTCCAACCCGTCATCGTTATTTCTGTGCTGTAAGTCCATTTCTGACCGGTTGGCAACGGATGCGGAGCGGCCCCGCAAAATCGGCTGGCTTTGCCCACGTCGAGAAAACCGCCAAATTCTCTCCTCAACCTGACAAGTTCTGGTGGTCTGTCGAGAAAGCTAAAGTCGCCCTTCTCGCCCATCGTGGAAACGCCTATAGTGATTTCCTGCAAGACGTAATGTGAGCCGTTCCGGACGTCGAAACAAATCTGTCCAGCGGTGTCGGATATTCCGTTTTCCCAAATCCCGTTACTCAAGCCGATGCTCAGAGCCTCGCCTGTTGGTATCGTCTCGGGGCTCGCCTTATATTGACTGCCCCTAGTTAGGTGCGTGTAGTTACTTCCAAGCGATTGCCGCCCGAGAAGATAGCCCTCTCCTGCTGCAACGCCCACCGCAAGCAGCAGTACAATGCCAGTAGCGGTTTCGCTGCGGGGACTCTTCTTGTGCCAATACCACGCCAGTCCGCCCCACATTGCAGCCTCGACGGCATAGATGGGAACAACCCCCTTAACGAGACAGACCACAAGGCTGAGCAGCGAGAAGCTGCCGAATACGAGAGTGCCGTAGTTGATGCTGGATTCTCGTTTCTCGTTCATCGACATGGCATCCGGGGCAGAATTGACGGGTGTCCCCTTTCGATTTCGACCTAAAGTCAACGGCTGGTGATAAATCCGAGCTTTTCCATTGATTCCTGCACCTGTTCTCTCAATCCTTGGTTCTGTCGGTCTGCACTCCACTGCCGCAGCAAGTCCGCAAGCCGGTTTAGCTCTTCCCACCATTCGGCGGTGTTCTTCTCGATTATCTGCATTCATTTTCCTTTCGGCTCAGCCCATAGACTCTTGAGCCACGATTGGAGGGCAGACGGTTTGGGCACATTTTTCGGTTCACCTGTCGAATTCGGAACAGCTACAGCGATTGAATTTCAAGTTTGCCGAAATCGCTTGCTCACTACATTACGGTACGCACTAGCGTACAGTATGTTAGGCGAAAGTCTCTAAACCCTTCTTTTTCGCGCTGCGGTGTGCAGTTTTCGGCGTTTTCGCAGGCTCATCCCTATGAATCTGGGTCGGGAGGTGCATGTACCGGACTACACGGCACGCAAATTCCCTCAGAAATCAGCTTGTGCATTAGCTGTGCAATCCTTTCGCGTTCCGCAATTTCATCCTGATGAATCTGAAAACGGCGATATTCTCCAACTCTCATCTCCACCAGCTTGTCTTTGAATGGCGATTTGAACCGATTGCACAAACTACGTATGGTCTCAATGCGACGGTCGAGGCTCAACACCCGGCGCCTACTTCGCTGACCCCTCTTGGAGCGTCCCAGATGCTTTTTCACATATGGCAATTCCGCAAGGGTGATATGTGCTGCTTTCGGATCACGTCCAGCTTGCAGGGATGCCTCAAGCCCAACGTACAGCCGCTCGCAAAAGTTCGATCCTCGCAAGAACGCCCACTTTCCTTGAAGACACTCGTATTTCCCCATCAGGGGCTCCTTCTGCCTTTTTCCACGTGTGCCCTTTCTCTTTGCAATGGCCGCCTCGTCGAGTAGCCACTCGATAAATTGATCCACTTCTTCCGTCTGCAACGGCTGTTGCGTTCGCTCGTGGACGTAGCGCATGTAAGCCCTCGGGTCTAAATCACTTCCTTGCCACGGATACATCACGATTGACACCTAATACACAACAACACTCTTGATCTCGTGAAGCAATTGTTGCAACGTCGTGGCATCGTTTGCAAGATTTTTCGGAGGTGACGTGTTAACTGACTTGAAAATCTTGATGCTCCGAAAGGGGCTTTCCCAAAGAGAATTGGCAGAGGCTATGAATCTGAGTTGCTGCCAGGTGTCGCGCCTCATTAACGAGCGGGTTCGCTTGCGCGCGCATCATCGGCGGATGATTGCGCAGTTCCTTCGCGTGCCACAGGCTGAGATTTTCCGCGTGAAAGCGCGGTCACAAAAGCCGCGCAATTTGCGGCAGCGAATTCGCAGGGAGGGAGGTGGACAGAAGAAACATGGCGAGAGGTCAAACTAAGCAGGAACTGCAAGACCGCGTAGCCGAGCTGGAACAGGAAGTGGAAGACTTGCAAGCCAAGCTCGATCAGATCGCGGATGTTGTCGGGGACTACGAAGAGATGTATGAGGAACCCGACGAAGAAGAGGGCGAAGAGGACGAGGAAGGCGAAGAGGATGAAAGCTAGTTTTTCTCGTCCGCGCGAGCGGCGAGTGCGGTTGAATCTGAAACCAGGCTCCGAGTGCGCCCATTCTCGTCCTGGGGCTGGAGCAACCAACACCCATAACACCTGGCCGAAAACCAGGGGCCGCTCTCCACAACCAATTCCCCTCCAGCCGCAAAAGGGCCGGGGAGGTTCCGAGGAGGGGCTGGCCCCTCCTCGGATTTTCGTCGCTCACAGACCACCACAGAACGGCATTGTTGCAGGCGTGGTCTAACAGCCTGCAACAAGTGTCAATTTGACGTGCGAAAGCTGCTTACGCGGCACAGGAAATCTTTGTGTCTTTCGATGGTTGACAAGCTCGATGTGCGAATACCGGCAGACGCACAGCTCACTCCAGAGTTTGGGAAGGTGTACGCAGACACTCGCGGAGACCCGAAGTATTGGCATTCGTCCCCGTACTACGGCAGCACGGCAGACTTGCGACCCTTTGGACACGAAATGATATTGCACATGGGATTGCATCACCAAAAGCAGGGCGAGAAAGGCCACAGTCACAAGGTGGAGTTGATCGACACAGGTATGAGCACGTATAGCGAGTGGTTGGCTGAAATCGAGCGGGTTTTCGAGATACCGATTGCCTACCGGAAGTCGAGCACTTCCCGGTTGCAGCCACAGGGAGTGCAGCAGCTCGAAGTCATGCGTATTGACCTCGCGGCAGACGTTCCCGACATTCCCGTGGACTGGTTCCGTACGCACATGCGTGTCCTTTGGAAGAGGAGGAGGGCAGAAATAGGCGAGTACATGATCCTCTCGCAAGGCGAAGGGGAGACTCTGTACTTCGGCAAGCGGCCAAACTGTTTCCGTGTCTATAACAAAATCGCGGAGCGGAAGGAACAGCACAAGCGGTTGACGCGGCGAACCAGCCCGGACGCTGAAATCTTGACGTTCGAGGAAGCATGTCACACGTCTCCGGATGCGATCTTGACCCGCGTTGAACGGCAGATCGCTGGCGGCAAAGTTCCAGCGAACATTCGCACTCTATCGCAACTTGTAAACCTCCCTCATTTTGATCCGTTCGTGCCCGTTGAAATACTCCCGCGTGCCTCTTTGCCGAGCGAACAAATCACGACTAACTGCATCTTGACGCTGGCGGGCAAGGAAGTACAGCGGCTCGTGAATGAGCACGGGTTGCACCGTGCGCGGCAGTTAATTCGGTACATGGACCCCGCGAACGCCAGTCGAAACTTGAAGCGCCTGGAGCTGTTCTTCGAGGTGAAAAGTCCGCAAACGGGCGTGAGCAGAGAACAACTCCTCGCCTTTTATCGCAAGAGCGTCAAAGCGCAATTAGTTGCGTGACGTGCAACCAGATGACGACTATACTTCTCATCGCGGAAAAGCAACGAGAGCCAAGCCTGAATGGAGGCTGGCAAGAAATGGCTCGTCGTCGCTTTCAAAAGGGAAGTATTCGCAAGCGCGGCCGTCACGATCCGGTGTGGGAGTTGTTATGGCGAGAGGATGTGCTCAGAGAAGATGGGCAGATAGAACGTCGGCTCTGCTCCAAGACTCTGGGCTATGTGCGGGAGTTGACACTTCGGCAGGCTCGCAGGCAGGCCGAGGAACATCTGCGACCGCTCAACGTAGGCGCGTTACAGCCTCAGCACGCGATCACGCTGCGGAGGTTCGTGGAAACGCTTTTCATCCCCAATGCTTTCCCCTCGCTCAAGCTCTCGACTCAAAGGCGGTACAGCCGCACTTTCAACAATCACTTGCTCCCTGCTTTCGGGGAGCGTCGCCTGTGCGACATCGGAACCCTAGACCTGCAACGCTTCGTGTTGCAGAAAATGGAATCCGGCTTGGGCTGGGAGTCGGCAGATCATCTGCGGAATCTCATGTCCAAGATTTTCGCAACGGCGAAGAAGTGGCAACACTTCACTGGCGAGAATCCCGCCAGCGCGGTGGAGCTGCCAGAGAAGAAGCCCGTGCGTCTCAAGCAGGTGCTATCGCGGGAGCAGGCAAGACGGTTGTTGACACTGTTCCACGATCCCGTGCGGACCATGGTACATCTGGCCCTGCTTACCGGATTTCGTGTGGGGGAGATTCTCGGACTCCGATGGGGAGACGTGGACTTCTCCGCCGGCGAGATTCGAGTGGCGCAGGCGTGCTATCGCGGGCAGATCGGCTCTCCCAAGACGAAGGGCAGCAGACGTACTCTGCCTATGCCGGAATCGCTCAGAGAGGCGCTGCTGCGCTTCCAGGGGGATTCTGGACAATGGTCGCCAGAGATGCTCGTCTTTCGGACGCGGAACGGGAAGCCGCACAGCGATACCAACCTGCTGCATCGTTTCCTGAAACCCGCAGGCCGCGCCATCGGAGCGCCGTGGCTGAGCTGGCACACGCTGCGCAGAACCCACGCCACCTGGTTCCAGGCGGCAGGCGGTTCGCTCAGAGAAGCGCAGGCGCAGATGGGACACACGAAACTCTCCACCACGTTGGAGATTTACACCATTCCGCTGCCGACACAGCAGCGGGCAGCAGTCGAGAAACTTTCAGAAATTCTGTTGACGAAGGTTGACGAGTGGGAAGGAAATCTCGAACGGCTGGCACTGCCTACCGAGCAGATTCAGTAAGTTAAATGGTAGGCACGAGGGGACTCGAACCCCTGACCTCTACCGTGTCAAGGTAGCGCTCTAACCAACTGAGCTACGCGCCTACGCGGTGGGACGGACTTTATTCTAGCGGGCGGGCGCTAGGTGGGCAAGTTCGCAATTGCTACGGTCCGCGTCTTGGGATGAACAAGCGCCTTGGGACGAAGGAACTTGCCCACTGTTCGAAACCGCGGGGCCCTGAAGCTGACCTCAATCCCGGGTTGGTCATCTTCGTCGCCGCCAGAAGTGTCGATCGCGGAAGTCTCGATGCCAGTAGGTTCGTGGCTTATCGGTGTCCCACGAGAAAGCCCCCTTGTGCACCGTGATCTGGGGTTTGCCATCGTCGCCCTGCAAAATAATGCTGACTATGTCGAAGCGGCACGGCGGCGGCCGGTCGCCGGGGAGGCGACGAACATATCTGCGAGCGACCGATAAGATGTGCCGCCGCTTGCTCCGATCGACTGCGGTCACTGGTGGCGCTAATCCCACGTTCGTTCGGGTCTTGACCTCAATGAAGCAGAGGATGCCATCGTCCCATCCAATCAGATCAATCTCACCCCGGTCATACGGCACACGAAAGTTTGCAGCAACGATCGTGTAACCCAGGCTGCGCAAGTGCAGGTATGCCTCAAGTTCGCCGCGTTTGCCGGTCAGCAGATGTTTGGGCTTGCGCGCCGGTAAGAGACGACTAGCGAATTCCAGACTGCGCATGACGAACTTGGTCAGCCACAACATGAGGCGAGTGCGCCTCCGATAAGCCTGACTCTACTGGTTTCCGGTCTCTGCCGTTGTGATGCGCATCACCGAAAGTCGTGCTGGGGAGAGAAGAGCACACTACCGCGCTTTGGGAAATTCCGTTACCCGGTTGCCAGCCGGAGACAAAGCCGTCAGAATCGAGGAGGCGCCGGGTTAAGCTTGGTCCGTATGCCGGTTTGCGAGAGTCGCCCGGCAGCCATGCCAAGATTTAGAGATAGGTTCGGAGACCCGCAGGAAAGGTGCACGTGGAACATTTGGCAGTAGCAGACTTCGTTTTCGGAGTAGCCGCGTGAAGAGTCAATTCTGGACTGCGCCCAACCAGATCACACTGCTGCGCCTGATCTTCATCCCGTTTGTCATCATTACGGTGTTTGACGGGCAATGGACTTGGGCGCTCGGCCTTCTGGTCGCGGCGGCACTCAGTGACGCCCTCGACGGACTGTTGGCGCGTGTCTTGCAGCAGCAAACCATGCTGGGGCAATATCTGGATCCCATCGCCGACAAACTGCTGCTGAGTTCGCTGTTTCTGGTGCTTTCGTTTGTCAGGAAGATCCCGTGGAAGTACACCATCCTGGTGTTCAGCCGCGACCTGTGCATCGTCGCCACCGCGGTGGTTTTATATGCCGCGGTCGGGTTCCGCGACTTCCGGCCCAGCATTTATGGCAAGCTGAACACGGGTTCCCAGATCGCCGCAGTTTTCTTCGTTGTTTTGGCACAGGTGCTGCGCGTGCCTTGGGTGCTGTACCTGCAAACGCTCTTTCTCTACGCCACCTTCACATTCGCGACCATTTCGGGCGTCCACTATGTCTTGATTACGGGACGGCGCTTGCGCAAACAGGACCAAAAGCCGGCCGTCTAGCCCGACGCCAGAGCGCAGCAAGCTGACCTGGGCTGCGGCCATCTTATGACCACGGATCGCCATCACCGTCTGCAAGTGATCGTCGCCTTTGCCTTGGTGTACGTGTTCTGGGGCTCGACCTATCTGGCCATCGGAATTGCCGACGACGAGCACCTTCCACCCGCCGTGATGTGTGCTCTGCGATTTCTGATCGCCGGTCCGCTGATGCTGGCCGCGTGTGCCGCCTTGGGCCGCAGCATTCGCATCAGCTTGAACGAGGCGATACGGCTGGCGACGATCGGGTGCTTGCTACTGGTCGCCGCCAATGGCGGTCTGGCCTGGGCAGAACAATGGGTGCCTACGGGACTTGCAGCACTGATCGTAGCGGTTACGCCGATCTGGTTTATGGTGCTGGAAACCTTCGTCTTCCGGGGAGACCGGCTTTCGCGCCGCGGTTTGATCGGGCTGGCGCTAGGCATCGCGGGCATTGCGATCCTCTTCTGGCCGAAGTTTGCGGACCGCACTACGCTTGGCACGATGCAACTGGTGGGTTCGTTCACACTCTTGCTCTCTTCCATGAGTTGGGCCATCGGCTCGGTGCTGTCGCGCAAGTGGCAAATGAAAGTTGACCCACTCACCGCAACCGGATGGGAAATGTCGTTTGCCGCGATCGGCAATACCGTGGTCGCATTGGCGACGGGCCAGCAGCATCGCATTGTGCTGACTTCCCGCGCACTGATGGCGGTGCTCTACCTGGTGGTTTTCGGGTCGTGGGTCGGTTACACCGCGTACATCTGGTTGCTGAAGCACGTATCCACGCACAAGGTGGCGACATACGCCTATGTGAATCCCATCGTCGCGGTTTTCCTGGGATGGCTGGTGCTGCACGAGCGCTTCGATGGATACATATTTGCCGGAAGCGTCGTGATCATCGCCGCCGTGGCATTGGTCACCACGGCAAAAGTTCACCGCCGCGAACCGGGCGAGCAAGCGGTGGGATTGCCCGAACTGGAGTCGGAAGTGTAGGGCTGCAGCAGTTCCAGGATTGTTGTGCGCAATGGTCTTAGAGCGCTTTTCTTGTGAGTCGGTCGCGATCTCGCACGCTTTTGCTTCTCCCTAACTCAGCTCAGCAGGATTCGGGTTTTCCATTACCACATTTGTGGTAACTTTATACCATGATGCTTGACCTTCGCTCCGCGGCACGCCGGCGATTGCTTGCCTATTACTTTACCAATCCCACTGCCCGCCACCATCTGCGGGACTTGGCGGCGAGGCTGAGTACCGATCCTTCTAACCTCTCGAAAGAGTTGGGACGGCTGGAACGCGAGGGCCTGTTTCTGTCAGAAATCAGTGGCCGCCAAAAGTATTTTCACCTGAATCGTAAGTACCCGCTCTTCGCGGAAGTTAAGAGGATCGTTGAGAAAACGATCGGGGCGGTAACTGTGCTCCAGGAATCCCTCAGAAAAATTGAGGGAATCGACAAGGCATATTTGTACGGTTCGTTTGCCATGAACCAGCAGGATGCGGCGAGCGACGTTGATGTGCTCATCATCGGCGTTCCTGGTGAGGAAGTCTTGGCGCAAGCCGTGCAAAAACTTGAGCGGCAACTAGGCCGTGAAATCAATTACACAGTTCTGACACCGAAAGAATTCGAGTCCCGCCGCGACCGCAAGGATGCGTTTCTGGAAAACGTCTGGCACAATAAGCGTGTTTCACTCATAGCTCCAGATGAAGAAGCTAAAACCGCACACCGTTGACTGGGCGCAGATCGAACGCTTCCTGGCGAGCGCTGACAAGAAGCTCGCCTCGGCCCGCCGGATTTTGGCTTTTGACGAGGAGGCCAGCCTTCAACAAGCATACGAGGCGATGTTGAAAGCTTCTCTCGGCTTCATGTTCAGCCATGGATTTCGTGCGAGAAGCCAGCCTGGGCACCATATCGCCATCATCGAGTTTGTGCGGTCGCGCCTCGACAAGAAACACTCCGGTCTTCTAACGGTTTTTGATCGCCTTCGGCGTAAACGCAATCTGGCCCTTTACGACGACACCGGGTTTGTGTCTCGGTATGACGCCGAACAAGCGCTGGAAGCCGCAGGAAACTACTTGAATGTGGTCCGAGCCGATATCGCGGCGCGAAGACCGTGAATGTTAGATTCCTACTTCCTTCTCCACCGCACCCCGTCCTTGGTGTTTTCCAGGATGACGCCGTTTTCCGCCAACTGCGCCCTAATCGCGTCTGAGCGGGCGAAATCACGGCTCTTGCGGGCTTGCGAATGCTCCGCGACGAGTTGCTCGACCTCGGCGTCGGAAAGCGCCGCAGCTTTGGCAAGCTCGGCCGTTTGCGCGCTGATCTTGCCCTCCAGTCCTTCTGTCTTTGCCCATTCGACCGTTGCGCGCACTTTGGCGGCATCGTCGTCCTTCAGCACAGCGAAGATCTCTTCGAATTCTTCCAGCACCCTGAGCAGTTGAGGTACGTCGCCTTTCCGCACCTCCCCCGCATCGGCGGCAGCGTTTACGTCCCTCACCATGTCAAAAACGGCGCCCAACGCGCGGGCTGTGTTCAAGTCATCGTCCAGCCCGGCGCGCATTTCGGCGGAAGTCCTCTCCGCGATTTCGGCGATGATCACATTGCCGCCGTCGGCGAACTGTGAAGTCTGCAGCCGCAGCTTGAAATTGCGCAGACGCTCCACCGAATTAGCCGCCTGGGTCAGCCCGTGGAAGGTGAAGTTGAGCTGTTTGTGATAAGGGACCGACATCAGCAGAAAGCGGATCGACGATGGCTTGTGTCCCATCAGGATGAGATCGCGGACAGTGAAGAAGTTCCCCGCGCTCTTGGCCATCTTTTCGCCTTCCACCAGCAGAAACCGCGCATGCACCCAAACGTGCACGAATGGCTTGCCGGTCAATGCCTCCGATTGCGCGATCTCATTCTCGTGATGCGGGAAGATGAGGTCTTCGCCCCCGGCATGAATGTCGAAGCTCTCGCCGAGGTACTTCATCGACATCTGCGAGCACTCGATGTGCCAGCCCGGGCGGCCGGGGCCGATCTCGGTCTCCCATTGCGCCTCGCCCGGTTTCGGCGCCTTCCACAGCGCGAAGTCGCGGGCATTGTCTTTGTCGTATTCGTCCACGTCCACTCGCGCGCCGTCGTTCATCCCGGCGAAATCCTTCTTGGAGAGCTTGCCGTACTCCGGAAATTTTGCGATTCGGAAGTAGTAGGAGCCGTCTTCCGTGCGGTAGGCATATCCCTTTTCCACAAGTCCGGCGATGAAGTGGGCCATCTCTTGAATGTGGTCGGTGGCATTCACCAGGAATTCGGGATGCTGGATGTTCAGCGCGTCAGCATCTTCCAGAAACGCCTGCTTGTACTTCTTGGTGTAGTCCTGGACGCTAACGCCCGACGCGGCGGCGTTGCGGATGATCTTGTCATCCACGTCGGTGATGTTCATCACGTGCTTCAGCTTGTAGCCACTCTGCTTCAGAAATCGCCGCAACGTGTCCACCACGATGAAGGTGCGGAAGTTGCCGATGTGGCCGTAGTCGTAAACCGTGGGCCCGCAGGCGTACATGCGGACCAGATCGTCTTCCAGCGGACGGAACTCCTC
>OBLU010005652.1_pt1 | contig 11185 bp, 10 predicted proteins | sample 1518681 | NCBI WGS metagenome assembly OBLU01 (sample SAMEA3539304, study PRJEB22396) | soil metagenome | biome: tundra; feature: field; material: soil | place: USA | collected 2010-05 | depth 0.15 m
GACGGCGCGGCGCGGCGAAACCGCGGCGCCTGGCCCACTCCTTCATATCGGTTGACATCCTCGTTTTCTTGATACGGCACGGCGTCCCCGAAGCCCGCCCCGCCGCCGCTTCCCCGTTACAATGAAGATCTGTGCCTATTACTTGCTACCTGGATGCATTTTCCGGAATCGCCGGCGATATGGTGGTGGGCGCGCTGGCCGATGCGGGGGCGGATCAAGCCGCCATCGCCGATGCGATCGCTTCGCTGGACGCCGGCGCCACCGTCGCTTTCGAGAAGGTCAGGCGCTGCGGCCTGGGCGCTACCAAGTACCACGTCCACGCGGCGCCGGGCCACGTTCACCGGCATCTTTCACACATCGTGAAGTCCATCGAGAAGGCCAACCTGCCGCCGCGCGCGCGGCGCAACGCCATCGCCGTGTTTCGCCGGCTGGGCGACGCCGAGGCGGAGGTGCACCAGGTCCCCATCGAGAAAGTTCACTTTCACGAAGTCGGTGCCTCGGATTCCATCGCCGATATCGTGGGCGCGTGCGTGGCATTCGACTCTTTGGAAGTGGAAACCATCGTCTGTTCGCCCCTCAACGTGGGCAGCGGTACGGTGAAAACGGAGCACGGCATCCTGCCCGTGCCGGCGCCGGCCACCGCGCTCCTGCTGGCCAATGCGCCCGTCTATGCGCGCGGACCCGCCATGGAATTGACTACGCCCACCGGCGCCGCGATCGCCGCGACCCTGGCGCAATCGTTCGGCGTGCTGCCGCCCATGAAAATCGCGCGCACGGGTTACGGCGCCGGCAGCTACGAATTCCCCGAGCAGCCCAACGTTCTCCGGGCGATCCTCGGCGAACCGACCGGCGCGGACGAGGCGCTCAGCGTCTCCATCCTCGAAGCCAATATCGACGACCTGAATCCCCAGGTGCTGGCCTACGCCGCCGAGCGCTTGATGGAGCTCGGCGCGCTCGATGTGACCTTGCAGCCCATCGTCATGAAGAAGGGCCGCGCCGGCCATCTGCTGCGCGTCGTCGCCAAGCCGGAAGATCGTGAGGCTCTGGCGCAAATCGTCTTTGCCGAGACCTCCACCTTCGGCCTGCGCATTTACGCCGCCGAGCGCCGCGTGCAGTCCCGCTCCTGGAAGGACGTGGAAACGCAATACGGTAGCGTGCGGGTCAAGGTTTCGAGCGAGGGGTCGTACGCCCCGGAGTACGAAGACTGCCGGCGGCTGGCGCGCGAATCCGGGGTGGCGTTGAAGCAGATCATCGCCGAAGCCAACCTCGCGTATTTGAACCAATCGAGATGAAATACTACCTCACCACTCCGCTCTATTACGTGAATGCGGCGCCGCACATCGGGCACACATACACCACCATGGCAGCCGAAACCATCGCGCGCTTCAAGCGCATGCAGGGGCTGGACGCCGTGATGTTCACTGGCACCGACGAGCACGGCCAGAAGGTGGAGCGCGCCGCGGAGGCTACCGGCAAGTCCCCCCAGGAGTTCGCCGACGCCATCTCGGCGGAGTTTCGCAACCAGTGGGAGAAGCTCAACATCCGCGTGGATCGCACCATCCGCACCACCGACCCGCGGCACCACCGCGTGGTGCAATGGCTGTTCCAGCGGTGCCTGGATAACGGCTTCATCTATAAGGGCAGTTACACGGGACAGTACTGCGTCCACGACGAGCTCTACGTCAACGAAGCCAAGCCGGGCGATCCCTGCCCCGAGTGCGGCCGGCCTACCGAGACGGTAACGGAAGAGAACTACTTCTTCAAACTCTCGGCTTTCACGGACCGCCTGACGGAGCTATACGAAAAGCAGCCGGATTTCATCCTGCCCGAAACGCGGCGCAACGAGGTGCTCTCGTTCGTGCGGCAGGGCCTCAACGATCTCTCCATCAGCCGCACCACGCTCAAATGGGGCATTCCGCTGCCCGTCGAAGGCCATCACGTGTTCTACGTGTGGTTCGACGCGCTGATCGGCTATATGAGCGCGGTGGACGGCGAGGATCTGTGGCCCGCGGACCTGCATTTGATCGGCAAGGAGATCGTGCGCTTCCACGCCATCTTCTGGCCGGCGTTTCTGATGGCCGCCGGTCTGCCGCTGCCCCGGCGCGTGTTCGCTCACGGCTGGCTGCTTTTCGAAAACGACAAGATGAGCAAATCGCGCGGCAACATCGTGCGCGCCGAGCCCATCCGGCAGGTGATGGGCGCCGACGCGCTCCGCTACTTCCTGTTGCGCGAGATCGTCTTCGGGCAGGACGGCGCTTTCAGTTACGACGCGCTGGTGGGCCGCTACAATTCGGACCTCGCCAACGGACTCGGCAACCTGGCCAGCCGCACGCTGACGATGATCGGCCAATACCGCGGCGGCGTGATTCCCGGCGGCGCGGAGCCGGAGATCGCGGCCCTGGCGAGCGACACGATCCGGACGGTGCAGGGCGCGTTCGACAAGTTCGAGTTCTCCAAGGGCCTGGAAGCCGTGTGGGCTCTGATCTCGGCGGTGGACAAGTTCATCGTGCAACAGGCGCCATGGAAGCTCGCGCGGCAGCCCGACGCCGCGTCGCAGCAGCGGTTGGAAACCACCCTTTACACTTCCGCCGAGGCCCTGCGCATCGCCACCGCGCTGTTGTCTCCGGTACTCCCGCAATCGGCCCCGAAAATCTGGGCGCAGCTTGGCATGACGGAGCCCATCGAATCGGTTCGGTTCGACACGCTGGAATGGGGCGGACTGCAACCGGGGCAGCGGATCGGAGAGGTCTCCGCGGTTTTTCCGCGCATCGATCTCAAGGAGGCGGTGGCGAGCATGCGCGCTATCGAGGAGCAGGTGACGGCGGGGCAGGCGGCCCTGCTCGGGAAAAAGACGGAGCCGGCCGCGGCCCCGGCTCCGGTAGACGCCAGGATCGCCATCGACGATTTCGCCAAGGTGGAGCTGCGCGTCGGCCTGGTCCTCTCGGCCGAGCGCGTGAAGGGCGCCGACAAGCTGATGCACATGAGGGTCGATATCGGCGAACCCGAACCGCGCACCATCGTGGCAGGCATCGCCGAGGCCTACACGCCGGTGGAGCTGCTGAACCGCAAGGTGGTGATCGTCGCCAATTTGCAGCCGCGCAAACTGCGTGGCATCGAATCGAACGGCATGATCGTGGCGGCTTCCGTGGAAGGCGGCAAACCCGTGCTGGCCGGGTTCCATGAGGATATCCCGGTGGGAGCGCGCCTCAAGTGAGCAGGCCGTGAGGCTGGTCGATTCGCACTGCCACCTGGACGATCCGCAATTCGACGCGGACCGGGAAGAGGTCATCGAGCGCGCCGTGGCCGCGGGCGTGAGCCGAATGCTGGCGGTGGGCACGGGCAAAGGCCCGCCCGACCTCGAAGCCGGTATCCGCCTGGCGGAGCGTTATCCCTTTATATATGCCACGGTCGGGGTCCATCCCCACGACGCGTCGAAAGCCACCGAAGAGACGTTCGCGCGGCTGAAGGAACTGTCGGCGCATCCCAAGGTGGTCGCCATCGGCGAGATCGGCCTGGACTACCACTACGATTTCTCGCCGCGCGACGTGCAGCACGCCGTTTTCGCGCGCCAGGTGGAGATCGCCGCCGAACTCGGGAAACCCATCGTCATCCACACCCGCGAAGCGTGGGCGGACACCATGGCGCTGCTGCGGCCCGGCGCTCCGGTAGCGGGCATCATGCACTGCTTCACCGGCGACGAGCGGCAGGCGCGCGAAGCGCTCGACCTCGGGTTCCATCTCGCCTTCGGCGGCGTCCTGACGTTTCCGAAAGCCGATGCGGCGCGCCATGCGGCGCGCATGACGCCGGAGGATCGCCTGCTGGTGGAGACGGACTGCCCCTATCTGGCGCCCGTGCCGCACCGCGGCAAACGCAACGAACCGGCCTTCATGACCGAGGTGGTGCGGCGCCTGGCGGCGGAACGAGGCCGCGCTCCCGAGGAGATTGCGGAGGCCACCACGCGGAATGTCGAACGCCTGTGTTTGCGGGGCGAGGCATCTCCTTTGTAAACTGGTTGAACTACATGAATTTAGGCAAGCTGGGGCAGGCTCTCACGGCCAGGGAGATTTTCGATTTGATCCAGGACGATCTGGAGCGGGTCGAAAAGAAGATCGGCGCCGAATCCGTGGCGTCCGCCGATGCGGTGACGGCCATCGGGCAATACCTGCAATCCGCCGGCGGCAAGCGCCTGCGGCCGGCCTTGCTCCTGCTTTCGGCGAAACTCGTGGAGGGCGAGACCCGCGAGACATCGGCCGCGGCCATTCATCTGGGCGCGGTAGTCGAGATGGTTCACGCCGCCACGCTGGTGCACGACGACGTGATCGACGCCGCCGAGACGCGCCGCGGCCGGCCCTCCACCAACATGGCGTGGGGCAACCACACTTGCGTGCTGGCGGGCGACTGGCTCTACATGCAGGCATTCCAGATTGCGCTGCGCGAGCGGGACTTGCAGATTCTGGACCTGCTGATCGGCGCCACCCAGATGATGGTGGAAGGCGAGCTACTGCAACTGGAGCGCATCGGCAAGATCGATATCAGCGAAGCCGATTGCATGGAACTGGTGGACCGCAAGACCGCCCGCCTGTTCTCGGTGTGCGCGCAGTTGGGCGCCCTGGCCGCCCGCGGCGGCGCCGCCGCGCGGGAAAAACTCGGCGAGTACGCCTGGAACCTCGGCATGGCGTTCCAGCTCGTCGACGACGTGCTCGATTTCACCGCCCGCGAGAAGACGCTGGGCAAGCCCGTGGGCGGCGATCTGCGCGAAGGCAAGGTCACCCTGCCGTTGGTATACGCCCTGGAGCGCGCGACCGCGGAAGAGCGCAAGCTGGTGGGAACCATCCTCCGCCAGCGCAATTACGAGACCGTGCCATTCACGCGCGTTTTGGCCCTGCTGGAAAAATACGGCGGGATCGAGCGCGTCCGGGAACGCGCGCAGACCTTCACCGACAGGGCGCGCCAGATCGTCTCCGAATTCCCGGACTCGCCCTACCAGCGGGCGCTGATGGCCGTGACCGAACTGGTGACGGAGCGCGACCACTAAACAGAACGTCATAAGTAATTGCGCATCCGCTCTCTGACGTTCGCGGCTCCGAATCGGCGCCGTACGGAGCCGCGCGCGTAAGCAAGCGGTTGTGGCGCAAACAATAACGTCGCCATGTTTAGGTTTCTGCCCCGCGTGGCGAAGTCCCCCGCAATCATGCGATATTGAGGATTATTACGGCGCACCCGCCTTTGAGAGGATTTTTGAAGACCCTGTTCGTTTGCACCGTACTTGCCTTGAGTTTCTGCGCACATACCTCCCAGGTGGCCCTGATTGCCTTGGATACGGCTAACTGGACCGCCGGCAGGTTGCCTTCGAATTGGCAGATCAAAGTAACCCACGGCAAGCCGGAAGTTTCCGTCTGCGCGGACGCCGCTGGTCCCTGCCTGCACTTGAAGAGCGTGAAGTCGTCCTTCGCGCTGGAACGGAGCGTGGACGTGGACCCGGCCCAGATGCCCTACCTGAGCTGGCGCTGGAAAGTCGCGGAATTGCCCCGAGGCGGCGATTTCCGCCATCCCCTGACGGACGACCAAGCCGCCCAGGTCATGGTGGCTTTCGCCGATCGCAGAGTGGTCGCGTATATCTGGGACAGCAACGCTCCCAAAGGCGCCGCCGAAAGCGCCGGGTTCATCCCGCTCGTTCATGTCTTCGCCGTTGTCTGCGAATCTGGCGCGGCCGGCCTCAACCAGTGGATCGCGGAGGACCGCAACCTGGCCGTCGATTACGAGCGCGCCTACGGCAGGCCCGCCCCCCACGTCAAGGGGCTGCGCCTCCAGATCAACTCCCAACACACCGGGACCACGGCGGAGAGCTACTTCGGCGAAGTCGCTTTCCGCGCCACGCCGCGGTAATGCTACTGATCACGGGCGGTACCGGCTTCGTCGGCGGGCATCTGCTGGAGAAGCTCGCGGCGTCCGGAGAGGCGGCGCGCTGTCTGGTGCGCCGCAAGACGTTGGCGCGCCCGTTGCCCCCCGGAATGGAGCCGGTCTTCGCCGATCTGGCCACTGGCCAGGGGCTGGATGAAGCCTTGCAGGGGGTCGACACAGTCATCCACCTGGCGGGCGTGACCAAGGCGCTTCGGAGCGCCGATTACGACGCCGGAAACGCGCGCGCCACCGAAACGCTGGCTCGGGCCGTGGCGGGCCGGCCGGTTCGCTTCCTGCATGTGAGCTCGCTGGCGGCCATGGGGCCCGGCACGCTGCTCGAAGAGGAGGCCGAACCGCAGCCAGTGTCCCATTACGGCCGGTCGAAGCTGCAAGCCGAGCGGATCGTGCGCGCGCTTCTGCCCAATGCGGTCATTGTGCGCCCCCCCGTGGTCTACGGCCCGCGCGATACCGATGTTTTCCAGGTTCTGCAATCCGTCGCGAAGGGCCTGACGCTGGAAATCGCCGGAGGAGGCCGATGGTTCAGCGCCATTTATGTGAAGGACTTGGCCGATGGGTTGGTCGTGGCGGCGCGCGATCCGCGGGCTGCCGGCCGAACCTACTTCCTGGCGGCGCCCCAACCGGTTTCGTGGCGGGAGCTGGGCGAGGTCGCGGCCCGCGTCATGGGCCGCAAGCCGCCGCGCGTCGTGCGGATCCCCTACGCCGCCGCCTATGCCGTGGGGGCCTGCGGGGAAGCGTGGTCGCGCCTCACCCGCACGCCGGGCATCCTCTCTCGTGATAAGATTCGGGAGGCCCGCTGCCCGTCCTGGACCTGCGATGTCCGCCGCGCGGCCGCGGAGCTTGGCTTTGAGGCGAAGACCACCTTGCAGGCCGGTCTCGCCGAAACCCTCGCATGGTATAAGGAGTCGGGTTGGCTGAAATACTGAACCGCGGTGGCTCGCCTGCCGACGCCCGCTTCTGGGCCGTCGATAAGGTCATCCTGACCTACCAGGCCTGCACCTTTCTACTGATCCTCGGCTGGTGGAACCGTCTTCCGGAAGCGCCCATGTTCGCCGCCGTGCATGTGGCTGCCGTGGCGTTTCTGGTTTTTGAGGTGAAGCGCCCCAATCCCACCAGTTGGATCTTCCGCAATTGGTATCCCCTACCGTACGTTGGGGCTTGTTATAAGGAGATGGCCCGGCTCATCCCCGCCATACGCGCCTCGGACGCGGACCAGGCTCTGGCCAACCTGGATTACCGTTTCTGGCACGCCAACCCCTGCGTATGGCTGGAGCGCATCCAGACGCCCGCGCTGACGGAATTCCTGCAGCTCGCCTATACCCTGTTCCTGCCGGCCGTGCTGGGGCTAGCTTACCTGATTTGGAGGCGGCGGAATTACCGGAACTTCCAATATTACGCTTTTTTAATTGCGCTCGGGTTCCTCACCTCCTACGTCGGCTATCTGCTGGTTCCGGCGCGGGGGCCCCGGTTTCTGCTAGCGCCCTTGCAGCACGTGCCATTGCGCGGATTATGGCTGTTTGGCAACATGCAGGGGGCGCTGGACCGCCTCGAATCGGCCCACTACGATTGCTTCCCGAGCGGGCATACGGAACTCACCATTTTGGCCTGTTGGGGCAGCCGGATGGTATCGAAACGGCTTTTTCGGACCTATTTGGCCTACACTCCGGCCCTCATTTTTGCTACAGTTTATCTTCGATACCACTATTCGGTCGATCTGTTGGCCGGGGCCGCCCTGGCGTTGATTTTGATTCTGGGAGCCCCGCTAATTTACCGGAAGCTTTCACAAAGGGGCGTAGAGATTGGGAGCCATTGAGGTTGTCCCGGCGGACAACAAGAGGTCGTTGAAGGAGTTCGTCGAACTCCCTTACAGGCTCTACCGCGGAGACCCGTATTGGGCGCCTCCGCTGCGGATCGCCGTGAAAGAACTACTCGACCGGGCCAAGCACCCCTTCTACGCCAACGCCGAAGCCGAGTTTTTCCTGGCCATGCGGGACGGCCGGGCGGTGGGGCGCGTGGCGGCGATCGTCGATCGGAACCATAACAAGTTCCACGACGAGCACGCCGGCTTTTTCGGCTTTTTCGAGACGGTGAACGATTCCGCGGTGGCCAGCGCGCTTCTGTTGCGGGCGCGCCAGTGGGTATTCGACCGGGGCGCGAAGTTCTTGCGCGGACCGGTGAATCCCTCAACCAACTACGAATGTGGGATGCTGGTCGAAGGCTTCGATTCCAGCCCCATGATCATGATGTCCTACAACCCGCCTTGCTATCCCGCGCTGATGGATGGCCTGGGGCTGCGGAAGGCCAAGGATCTCTACGCCTACCTACAGCACACCGATACGCTCGACACCGACAAGATCGGGCGCGTCGCGGACAAGTCGCTCGCCAAGCATGGGATTCGCATTCGTCCGATCGACATGAAGAACTTCCACGCCGACGTCGAACGCATCTGGGAGGTGTACAACTCGGCCTGGGAGCGCAATTGGGGGTTCGTCCCGATGACCCGCGAGGAATTCCTCCTCATGGGTAAGGAGATGAAGCAGATTCTCAAGCCGGACCTGGTGCTGATCGGCGAAAAAGAAGGCCGCGTGGTGGGGTTCGCGCTCGCCCTCCCCGATATCAACCAGGCGCTCATCCACGCTGGCGGAAGTCTGTTCCCCACAGGCCTCCTCAAAATCCTGTATTATCAACGTTTGGTCAAGAATGTTCGGGTCCTTGCGCTCGGGGTGGTGGAGGAGTATCGCGCCTCCGGCGTTGCGGCGGGATTCTACGCTACGCTGTGGCGCAACGCGAAACGTTTGGGCTACGGCCCTAGCGAAATGTCGTGGATACTCGAGGATAATGTACTGATGAATCGCTCCCTGATAGCCATGGGGGCGAAGCGGTACAAGACCTACCGAATTTACGAATGGAATTGAGGACCATGCGCTTATCGACTAGCGACATCACCGGCAAGAGGAAAGCCAGCGGCTCCAACGATCTTTTCGAAAAATGCCGCACATTCACTCGCCCTAGTGAATTGCAGGCCGCCGGGCTCTACATGTATTTCGAGGTCTTCGGTGAGCGGGATGGCTGCGCGCCGGGTGAAGTCCGCTTGGGCAAGCGCAAGGTGATGATGTTCGGGTCGAACGACTATCTGGACCTGATCAACCATCCCAAGGTGAAGGAAGCCGCCCTCCATGCCATCCGCAAGTACGGCAGCGGGTGCAGCGGATCGCGCCTGCTCAACGGCACGCTCGATCTGCACGTCAAGCTGGAACACGAGCTGGCGGCCTTTGTCCACAAGGAAGCCGCCATCATTTTCGGCACCGGATTCCAGGCCAATTACGCCACCCTCTCGGCCCTCACCGAGAAGGGCGACGTCATGATCTGCGACCACAACCTGCACGCCAGCCTGGTGGAAGGCGCGCTGCGGTCGCCGGCGCGCACCATGCGCTTCCGCCATAACGACCTGGACCACTTCGAGCGCTGCCTGGAGAACTGCCCGCCCGACGAGAAGATCTTCATCGTTTCCGAAGGCGTGTTCAGCATGGAAGGCGACGTCGCCGATTTGCAAGGTATCACCCGGCTGGCCAAGCCCTACGGCGCCCGCGTCTACGTGGATGAAGCGCACGGCATCGGCGTGCTGGGACCCACCGGCGCCGGCGCGGCCGAACACCTCGGCGTGCTCGACGACATGGACATCGTGATGGGCACCTTCAGCAAGTCGCTCGCTTCGGTGGGTGGCTTCGTCGCCTCCGAGCGCGCCGTCATCGATTACCTCAAGCACACGGCCCGGCCGTTCGTGTTCTCGGCCAGCCTGCCCCCGGCCTCGGTCGCGGCGGTCGGCGCGGCTCTCCACATCATGAAGCAGGAACCCGAGCGCCGCCTGCACCTGCTGCGCACCGCGCAACTGCTGCGCGACGAGCTGGGCGCCCGCGGCTTCAACGTCCTGCCCGGCGAAACCGCCATCGTCCCCGTGGTCATCCAGGACGAGATCGACCTGTGCCGTCTCTGCAAGGCGCTGCTCGCGGAAGGCATCTACATCAACCCGGTGCTCCGCCCGGCCGCCGCGCAGAACCTGCTCCGCATCTCCTGCACCGCCGCCCACACCGAAAAGCACGTGGACCGCCTGATAACTACTCTGGTCAGGGTGGCGGCCTCGCTGGGCATCGAGAGATAGGGCGGGCGTCGCGGCCCCGCCCATGAAGAACGTCGTCATCCTCGGATCGAGGGGCAATCTCGGCGGACAACTCCTGAAGCTCTATCCGGACGCGACAGGCTGGGACCGGGAAGACATCGACGCCACCGATTTTCCCTCGCTGCGCGCCAGGTTATCGAGCCTTGCCTTCGTCCCCGGCGCGGTTGTCAACTGCGTCGCGTTCAATGACGTGGATGGCGCCGAAGACCGCCCGGAACAAGCCTTCCTTCTGAACGCCGATCTCCCTGGCGAACTGGCGCGGTTCACCAGGGAACTCGGCATCCCGCTGGTCCACTACAGCACCAATTATGTCTTCGACGGCGCCAAGGGCGAATACGCAGAAGGGGACACGCCGGCGCCGCTCTCCGCTTACGGTCGGTCGAAGCTCCTCGGCGAGCGGCGCATCGCGGAGAACGGCGGGCAGTGGTACGTGCTGCGCACCGCCGTGATCTTCGGCCCCAAGGGGGAGAGCGCGCTTTCCAAGAAAAGCTTCGTGGACATCATGTTGGAGCTGTCCGAAAAGCGGGACGCCATAGAGGTGGTGTCGGACGAAATCAACAACCTGACCTACGCGCCGGATCTCGCCGGAGCCACCCGCCGTCTGCTCGCAACGCCGCCCCCATCGGGAATCTATCACCTCACCAACAGCGGCGGCGCAAGCTGGTTCGAGTGCGCCAGGGAGGTCTTCCGCATCGCCGGGAGAAACGTGACCACCATTCCGGTCCCCGCCGCCCGATTCCCACGGAAGGCCGCGCGTCCAGCCAAAGCCCTTCTGCTCAACACAAAACAGCCGCCCCTGCGCCCCTGGCAGGAGGCGTTGGCGGAATTCCTCGCTGAATAAAGAAGGGATGCCGGACGGCCGGTAGAGGTCGGCCATGGCCGACCCTGCAGGGCTTCTACCGTAAGCGGCGGGCTCTGGCTGTGCGGGGGTGGGAGGAGCCGGTGACCTGTTCGGACCTGGGTCGGGCATGCCCGACCCCTACGGCTTCTTCACTTCGATGCCCGCCATGCCCTCGATGAACGTCACGATGGCCGAGTGGTCCAGGTCGCCCTTGCCTTCGTTCATCAGGGCCATGAGCATCTGCTGCA
>OBLU010005654.1_pt1 | contig 11185 bp, 6 predicted proteins | sample 1518681 | NCBI WGS metagenome assembly OBLU01 (sample SAMEA3539304, study PRJEB22396) | soil metagenome | biome: tundra; feature: field; material: soil | place: USA | collected 2010-05 | depth 0.15 m
ACCCCGCGCCGCCGGGCCCGACGCCCGCGGGACCATTGGTCACGCGCAGTTCCGGGATACCGAGTCGCGGGACGCCGGAAACGAAACGAAAGTGGGTGGCATCCTTGATGCCGTGGACCTGTGCAATCTTTTCGTCGAGCGTCATCCGCGCAACAAGCTGACGGGCACGCGTAACGGCCTGCCGGTGGGAGAGGTGCCCTTGCTCGCGTGTAGTTTGCGCAGGCAGGGCTACGGAGATAAGCATGATCAGCGCCACAACACATACCCGAGCCGACCGCACCGGCATCAATTCGAGTTCCGACTTCATTACCGCCTGCTCTATCCTGTTCCGACTATAGCCATCGTTAAACAAAGCCATGACCCACCCTTATTAGCGATGGGTCATGGACGAGGTAAGCTTTGTTGAGTCTGTCCGGTTGTTCTGGGCTATCACTGTTGCATCTAAAAACCAATTCGTCGATCATCGTGCAATCATCTGGATTTCATGGATATTCGCTGGACGACCCTTAGTGCTACCGGCCCGATCAGCCCCGATGGCAGCAAGGGCGTTCCCGACGTGAACTTTGTAATGTTGGTATGAGTGAAACGCTTGTCTACCGCCAAGCTCTGATCGCCAATTATTCGGTTAGGCCAAAGGTTGGTGACATCGATCCTCAAGGTGTTGTTCCCGGCCACAACGGCAGAGGTAACATCGAGTGCGAAGGGGGACTTCCAAAGAACTCCTGCCTCACGGCCATTCACCCACACCCTCGCGATTTCGCGAACATCCCCAAGATCAATCTGGACCTCCGCATTCTTCGATAAACCGCTAGCGGGCATGTCGAATGAAGATGTGTAAGAAGCTGTCCCAGAGTAATGGCGAATATTGTCATCAATTGAATCTGTCCAGGATTCCAGCCGGTCGATGCTTACCTGAGCCGGCGCACCCCAACCAGGCGTAAATGCGAGCTTCCACGGCGTCTTGATCTGGATGATCGACGGTTTACCCAAAGTGGCGCTATAGGTCCGGCCGTTCGTATCAACCGCAAGATATTGTCCCGCCTCCACTGTTTGAAGGACTGGAACGCCATACCGCATCTCCACTGAAATCGGAGCCGAGGCCGAAGCCATGTTCGGAAATATCTCTTGTTCATTGCGCTCGAGGCGGACAACATGAGGACTAATAGGCTTATCGAAGACCACGATCGCAGACCCGTAAGGAGCGAACCAGACTGGCATGCTAGTGTGCCCATCCGGTGTTTCGGCATACACGCCGAGAGAAGTGGCCTTTCCGGTTTCGGCGTTCCATAGCTCAGGTGCGAGCCCACTCACACGGAAGTTCAGTACGGCAGCAAGTGCAGTAGGCCGGGTGCTACGAACGAAGTAGATATCAGTCTTGCCGCTTCTCCGGTGTACGAAATCGAAGTCGCTGCCCTGAATGGCTCCAGTTGCGCTGAAATCCGGGGATACTTCGTCTTGTTCCAGGCCATGGAGTGCCGTCCCATCGCAGACAATCTTGCCTGCACCGACCGTGCTGATTGCGTTGCCTCCTGGGCTGCAACCTGCCCAAAGATGATCGGCGAGCTTCACAACCTCCTCATCCAAAGCTCCCGGATGCGGCAGTCCGGTAAGCCGGACGGGTTTGTTCCCAACCACAGTCGCCCCATCTGTCACCAGTCGATCAATCGCCTTCAGAGCAGGAAGCGAGATGTTCTGTAGCGGCGGCAACACCAACTCGCGATACTCCGTCCCGTTTGTCAGGTGAAGCCGGTGGTCTCGAACGCTGAGGCCTCTAGTGAGTACGTCCTCGTCCACCACGTCGTAGTCATAATGTGGCAGGACATGGGCTGGATCAGTTCCCTTAGTCTGAACGAAGTTCGGCACTTGGTCGCCGTAGTAATAGAGAACGTCCGATACGGGGAGGCCTTGCTGCATCATGAACTGCACGCGATGGATATATTCAATGAAGGCCTTGCCGTCCTGAAACCACGTCACTTTTGGATTGAAGTGAGTTCCGGCGAAGTATTCCTGGCCAGGAAGGCCTGTGTCCTTTGGCGAAGCGGTGAACGTATGCCAGACCAGAAAATTCAACCCTTCGCATACTGCCTGGTCAAAGGCTGGCTTGAGGTCCGCCCCTGGGGATTCCTCCCACTGGGGCCCAATGCTCGTCATCCCTTCCCCAGCGACAATTGTCTTGCCATAGATGTGAGCGGCGCTTGAAGCTTCCTTCACGAAGAAGCGATCGATGTCCTTTGTGCGATGCACTTTTGACGGAGCCCAGAACTCCGTTTGAGGAAACCTCGAGGCGCCAAGGACTCGCAAAGCGTCCACCGGAGCGCCATGCGGCCCTCCGGACTCCGGGTGGATCCCGAGACCATTCTTAGCCGCCAGTTCCGCAAAGACACGATAGTGATCATTCAGAACCAGATCGCCTACTGTGCGCCGAAAATCGTTCAGGAAGCGATCGCTTGTCTCCCGGTCGGTGACGATACGGCCGGTGACGACTGGAAGGTAGGGAAGAAGGTCGTATCCTCTGTCAGCGCGAAAAGCTTCGCGGAAGCGCCCAGTCCAATTCACGCCACCGACTTCCCAACTATCGGTGTAGACATTAGTGAGCGACACCCCAAGGTACGGCTTTGCCGCATCCAGCATCGGCTGAATGGTCGTGTTCCAGTAGCTGGTTAGGGCATCGCGATCGAGATAGTCGATTACAAGCCCTTGCCATGCTCCGCTTCCGGTCGAGACCCGCGCATTGGAACTCGTATAGCCAAGTCGGAGGATCTCCCATTCGCCTTCGGGCACCTTCCATTCCAGAGACCCTTGGGCTGTCATGTGACTGGTTATGTCGACGACTTCGCCGGCCAAACAATCGGCCTCGTCTGCGGTTGGCGGGAAGTCGGCCAATAGAGGCTTGCTGTCTGGAGTTGAGCCGCCCGCCTCAATAAAGACAGCCTTGGTCTTAAGATCACGGATTGGTTGACGCTTACTGCCGGCTGCAGCGTCACCTGCCAGACTGCTGCCGTGCCTCAGTGGGTAAGCCAGGACAGCGATGTCCTGGTAAAACCCGTTCTTACTCGGAGGGGGAGCCAACTGGAGAGAGACGCTTTGCGGGCCACGCACCGACTGCCGGGACCAAGTCAATAGCTTGGCGGATTGCGCGGGCGTCACATTGGGCCCGCCAACATTCCAACCGCTTTGAATCGTCAGACTTACCTTCAGATTCAGACGCTTTGCCTCTTTCAAAGTGTGCAGCAGGAGTTCCTGCCAAGCTGGGCTTCCGAAAGTCGGCCCCGGCGTGACGAGGGAGTTTCCGCCTTGGTCGGAGCCATTGGCATCCATCAAGATCGCTCCGCCGTATCCTTCCTTCTGCATCGCCTCAAGGTCGCTGGTGATTGTGGCTGCATCGGTATGTCCATTCAGCCACCACCAATAGGCGTAAGGCTTTGCCGAATCGGGCGGCGCTAGGAACTGAGCGGACAGATCCGCTTGATGCTGCGCAAACACGACTTGCGCTAAGACTAGAAGCAGGCAAAATGCGCCGAGTGTCGTCGGTATCCGACAGTGTAGCTTCGGACCTTCGCAGCTTCTATGTCTCATTTCCATCCTCTTGCGTGCTCCGACCTGCCACTTTCAGCCACGGCGCAAAAGGTATGTATGCAAGGTCGGGTATGGCAAAGTGAAACCTCCACATCTTCAGCTTTGCGATAAGCGCAATTATTGTAGAGACTGAGCCTGCGCTCCGCCCTGCCTCAGCGCAACGCTAGATCAATGTCCGGCTGCCCAAATATGTACTTTGGATAAAACTGATCTATGTTCTTGGGTGTCATCAATTGCACAGGTACATAGATGGCCGGCGGGGCTGCCCGGTGGTGCAGAATGTCCAAAGCAAGTTTGAGCACGCTCTCACCGTAGCGCTCTGGGAAAAAGGCGACTGACCCCGTGAGGCGTGTGCTTGGCAGTCGCAATTCCCTCCTAGCCTCCGGAATCGCACCGAAACCCACCGCCAGGCAGAGTTTGCTACGACCAGCCTCTTCAAAGGCCCGCAGTGCGCCAAGCACGGCGAAATCATTAATTCCAGTCAACAATGTGCGTCTCTTCGGTGCGGACTGTAAGTATTTACGGGTAAGCTCAAATGCTCGCATGAATTCGCCGCGTGATTCAAGATGAGTAGTCACCCAGTTCCCTACCAAACCTTTTCGCAGAACGGACTGCGCGCTGGAAAGCCGCATATGCGGCAGCGACCCGGCGATCTCCAAATCGAGCAGCAGCAATTCGTCACACTCCCCCTTCCATTCGGTTTCCGCAGCTCGCAAGAGCGCCTTGCCCGCCAGTATGCCAACCTTATGGTTATCTACTCCAAAGAACGTCGCACCAGGTTGCGGGATCTCAAGCGCAATTACTGGAATGCTGGCCTTGCTGAACAGGCTGGAGATTTTAGTGGCGATCCGCTCGTAGACCTGAAATTCGATTGCTAAATCCAGTTTCTGCTGCACCAGCATTTCCGCATTTCGTAACGCAATCTTCTGGCTGTACTGGTTGTCCAGTTCGATGAGGTCCACTTGATGCTCACTAGCAGCCCAACGTAGCCCTTGGCCTACCGCACTGGAAAAGGAGTCATTCCCTTGCGCCGCGTACCCGATGCGAAATCGCTTGCCACTCAGTATCCGCAGATTGGAAGCATATTTATGGCGCCCTGCCCTCCGTAGAAAGCCCTCATCCTCGAGTGTCCGCAATAGCCGAAAGCATATTGTTCTCTCCAGCCCGGTCCGTTTCACTATCTCGCTGAGAGTGAGTGCCTGCTGTTCGTCGTTGAGTTCGCGAAGCAGGATGCAGGCACGAGACACCGTTTCGAGTTTGTAACTGGACGACTTAGCGAGAGAAATGACTTTGCCGTCTTTGGCCACCACGCGATTCTAGCACTAGAGGCCAGCCCGGCAATCCGATCTACCTTAAGTCAAATGATTGCGTTTTCCGCAATCTCAAGGGCGAACACATTGAGCCTCGACCGGGTTGTGGCTTCAACGTAGACCCCCGGAGATTGAAGAAAACCGCTGAAAAAGACGCGGCTGCGACGGCCTACGCCAGATCCGTCATTGAGTCACAATTATATTTGGGAGTGAACTGACGTTCCTATTCATGGGCACCATACGGTTCTGGTGCCAGACTCAGCCTTATCTTGAGTCAAAGCGCCCGCACCAACTTGCTATTTCCGCAATTTATTTAGAGAAGCATTTTGCCATTGCGCTCTAGCCCAACCCGGATTCGACTGATATACGTAGATGCTCGGCAATCATGGACCAGCACTCAATAACCATGCACCCTTTCTCTACAGTCGAGGTGGCTTGATGCCTGAACGAATTAAATGCGGTGTGATCGGGGCCGGATGGTGGGCTACCTATGCCCATATCCCTGCACTTCTTGCGCATCCCGCAGCCGAACTTATTGCAATCCAGAAGCGCGATCCCCGCCAGGCGCGGAAGGTTGCAGACGATTTTGGGGTGCCCGTTGCTTGCGCCACAGTTGCGGAGCTTCTGGCAGTCGAGGGTCTGCAAGCCGTGGTTGTGAGCAGCAGCCCGAACCGCCATTACGATCATGCATACGCGGCCTTGGATCTTGGCAAGCATGTACTGGTAGAAAAGCCCATGACCATGACCGCCGCGGAAGCCGTACGCCTTGTCGAACTGGCGCAAGAACGAGACGTCCAGTTTCTCATCAGCTGCCCATGGCATTACACCAGCCATGCAGCTGAAGCCCGGCGATTGATTCGCTCCGGTCATCTCGGCAAGATGCGTATGATCAGCGTGCTGATGACCAACCCAATCAGCCAGTTGCTCCGTGGCACGAGTAATGAGGTTACTCACGGTACACCCTACATGCAACCCATGGCGGGCACCTACAGCGACCCCAGAATCGCCGGCGGGGGCCAGATTTATGCTCAGGTGTGTCACGTCGCCGCCTATCTCGCTTTTCTTACCGGAGCCCGGCCGTCTGAGGTCTTCGCTCGCTTCCATAAAGATAACGAGGTTGTCGACATCTATGATGTCATCAACCTAGAGATGTCCGATAGTTCAATCGTATCCATTGCAAGCACGGGGGCGACAAGTATCAATCGTAGAGATTATGAGATCCGTCTGTATGGAACCGACGGAATGCTGTTTCTCGACCTGTGGGGTGGCCATATGGAGTTCGTTCCAATGTCCGGCGAACCAATTCGCTACGCCGATCTGCCATCAACCCAGATTTATCCTGAGAGGGCACCTGCGTGGAATCTGATCGACTCCATCCTGGATCCGACGCGGAATCTCTCTCCGGCAACACTTGGCCAGACTGCGATGGAGGTTATCGAGGGTGCCTGCCGATCGGCAGAGACCGGCAAGAACGTCGCCGTTCCTTCCAGAATTTGCGAGCCTGTATGAAGCGCTTGGTGCTCAGGGGAATTACCTGGAACCACAGCAGAGCCCTACCCCCTCTGGTTGCCTCTGCGCAGCGCTTCGAGGAGTATCACCCAAGTGTTCGCATCGTCTGGGAGAAGCGTAGCCTGCACGAGTTTGGGCACGCCAGCTTGGCTGAACTAGCCAAAGTCTTTGACCTCCTGGTGGTTGATCATCCCATGATGGGTGAGGCTGTAGATGTGCTCGTCAATCTACGTCCAATGCTGTCATCGGCTGAGTGGGACGATCTCAAGCAAGACTCCGCTGGTCCATCATTCGAAAGCTACATCCACAACGGTGCGCTCTATGCGCTTCCGATTGACGCGGCTGCCCCCGCAGCAAGTTGTCGGATGGACCTACTCGATGCAGCCGAACTGTCGATACCTGCGCACTGGGGCGATCTTCTCGAGTTAGCCAGGCGCGGCATTGTCAGGATGCCAGGCTTCTCTGCCGACCTATTTCTCAACTTCATGGGCATGTGTGTCACAGCAGGAAGCTCGGTGGTCGTAGAGGACGGCCAACTGTTTGATAGGGCGATTGCGGCCAATTGCCTGGAGCAGCTCCGCGAACTTGCTTCTTTCATGCCTGAAGCTATCTACAACTGGAATCCAATTGCGCTCTATGAGCAAATGGCCTCAACTGACGAATTTGCCTATTGTCCCTTTGCCTACACGTATAGCAATTACTCACGGGCGGGATTCGCCGAGCGGCCATTGCGCTTTTCGCAGCCGGTGAATTTTCCCGATGGCGCCCCAATGAGAACTGTGCTCGGCGGCACAGGACTGGCTATCTCTGAGTCCAGCCTGATGCCTGACATCGCACTTGAATACGGCTTATACGTGGCAGGAAAAACCTGTCAAAGTACGCTGTACGGTGTTTCCGGAGGGCAACCCGCGCGCCGAAGCGCTTGGAAGAATCCTGTCCTCAACTTACTGACGGATGGATTCTTCGAACGCACTCTTCCGAGCCTAGAGACTGCTTACATCCGGCCAAAATACCACGGCTACATAGCATTGCAGGAAAAAGCGGGCATCCCCATTGCCAGCTATCTTAAGAATGGAGGCAGTCCCACTCAGGCCGTCGATCAGATCGACATTCTTTACAGAGAGAGCTCCTCCTCGAAGGTGCAGCATGCTTGACTTCTCCTGCGCCGACTACGCCTTTCCTCTGCTCTCTCGAAATCAATCCCTGCAATTGCTAAGATTGCTTGATTTTGATTTCGTCGACATTGGCCTATTCGAACGTAATGCCTCGTACTTACCGTCAGATCTGATGTCCGCGCCCGTGGAGTTCATCCGTGGCGTCCAAAACGACCTCTTACAGGCACAAATTCGGCCGTCCGATGTCTTTATACAGGTAGGACAGGAACCAGCCCAGTCGTCCGCTAACGACCCAGATCCTGCAGTGCGCAGTCTCAATCGCGAGGTGTTCAAGCGGGCCCTCGAGCTTTGCATCACGATCGAATGTGATCACTTGACGGGACTGCCGGGGGTTGACCATGGCGATGCCGAGAGGGACTTCGCACTGGCAGTCGAGGAAGCAGCTTGGCGGCTTGCACTCTCCAAAGAGGCAAATGTCGTGTACTCCATTGAGCCGCACCTCGGCTCGATCTGCACGACTATCGAGTCCACGAGTAGTTTCCTTGCCCGAGTCGAAGGACTTACTCTGACCCTCGACTACGGACATTTCGTCTGCCAGGGCGAGGAATCCAGCAAGCTGCATTCGCTCCTGCCCTTCGCCTCCCATATTCACGCAAGAGGAGGTTCCCCAGGCCGCCTTCAGACTGGTGTGACCGAAAGCACCATCGACTTCGAGGGCATGTTGACAGGTCTCCATAATCGACATTACAGGGGCAAGTTCGCCTTAGAGTATGTCTGGATTGACTGGCAGGGTTGCAACTGCTCGGACAATCTGTCTGAGACCATCCTTCTTCGAAAGCGGTTGCGCGAGATCGCCACCGTGCTGAACTGGGAAGCAGAACAACACTATGCCTGATCGTCGGGACATTGGGAGGTTGGCGATCAAAGGCATCATTACATCGGCATATTCCCTCGCGTCACTGCTTGCACTTGGGCTGCCAGGCCCGGCGGAAGCCCCGAAGCATGGTTCACTACGGTCGACCTTCGAAAACCCTAAATCATCGACCCCTAACGAAACCTCCGATCTGGATTCGCCGCAATACAAACGTGTGCAGCGCCATCTTGCGGAAGGCTGGAATACTTGGGACGTAAATAGCGTTACAACACATGTTCTGCTTCCCGAGGGCCTGGCAATTCACGTCGGGTTACAGCACAACTCAACCGAGGATAGCGGTGCCTTTCTTGAGGATGCGATCGAGGGCAGGCGCACACGGGACTCAGAGCAGCTAGCCTTGGGCCCTCACTCATGGAATGGGAGCTATACGGACCTTCAGGTTTCCTGGAAGAGCCATCGGTGGCGAATTCAGAGCGCCCACATCGGGAAAGACCTCGTTCTGCTCGCAAGCCCTCTTTCGTCGTCGTCACAACCCACCTTGATCCCGACCATCGTATTTTCGGTAAATTTTCTCTGGCACAACTCCGGCACAACTATTCGGCGTCTGGGCTACATTGAGGCACAGGGACCGTCAAGTAACGTGGCGATCTACTGCACCTGTACGCGATCGCCGGCACCGCGTGGCCTCGACGGTTCCGGAAATCCCCTGACCGGCGGCAACACCGACTTTCTGGTCAAAAGCCCGTACTTTGCAATGCAGTTCACCCGGCCTCTCGGTATCAGCACAGGCAAACAGCGCTCGCTTGCTGAAATTGAGGCGATCCTCTACCAGCAAAATGCCATCCGTCAGAAATCGATTGTTGCGGGAGATGCCGCAGCTTCCATTGAAGATGCAATTCAGACCACGCTCGGCTGGAACACCATCTACGATCCGGACAACCATCGTGTAATCACGCCTGTTGGACGCAACTGGAGCGCAGCGAATGGTGGCTATGTGCTCTTTGAGTGGGACACCATGTTCACCGCTACCATGGCCTCCAGTGGGGATCGCAATCTGGCTTATGCAAATGTGATCGAGATATTGCGCGGCGAAAGACCTGAAGGATTCATTCCAAACTACACTCGAGCCGGCCACCACGAGGTTGGGGATCAGCAGACTTCTGATCGTTCGCAGCCACCTATTGGATCCATAACTGTGCTCGGTCTCTATGAAAAGTTCCACGACCGCTGGCTCCTCGAACAAGCGTTCCAGCCTTTGCTCAATTGGAATCGTTGGTGGCCTTCGCACCGCGACATGGAAGGCTATTTGACATGGGGCAGCGACGGAAAGAATCAGCCAGTCGACATCACCGACCATTCGCGCGGTGCGCGGCAAGGTGCTATTTACGAGTCGGGCATGGACAACTCGCCGATGTACGCAAACGCCCAATACAATTCGTCAACCGGATTGCTTGAGTTCGCTGATGTTGGGCTAATGAGTATGTACGTTTCGGATTGTGAAGCGCTCGCGACCATTGCCGACATATTAGGAAAACACAAGGAGGCCGCCGACCTTCGCGACCGGGGTTCACGCTACCGAGCGAAGCTCGGTACAATGTGGAGCGATCGTGATGGTATCTTTCTAAATCGGGACCTGTCCACGGGCGAATTCAACCATCGATTGTCGCCTACCAACTTTTATCCTCTGCTTGCTCGCGCCGCTACGCCCCAACAGGCTGATCGCATGATCAAGGAACATCTACTGAACGAAGATGAGTTCTGGGGGCCGTGGGTGCTCCCCTCAATTGCTCGGGATGACCCCGCCTTCAAGAGTCAGATTTACTGGAGCGGTCGTATTTGGGGTCCGATGAATTATCTCGTCTATCTTGGCCTTCGTAACTATGATCATGCCGAGGTCCGCAAGGCCCTCGCTCAAAGATCAGCGCGCCTCTATCTAAAGGAATGGGCCAAGAGCGGTCATACGTATGAGAACTATAACGCGATTACCGGAACTGGGGAGGAAGGAGCCAGAGACGACCTCTACAATTGGGGAGCTTTGCTCGGATACATCGAATACATGGATCAGACCGACTTGCCGGCCCCTTGATCTCTAAATCCTCTAACTTCCTTCGACTATTCAGGTTAGGTGGTCACATGATTCGTAGCATGGCCCTAATTGTAGCGACGATGCTAAGTATGATTGCGGACGTGCAGTCTCCAGCGCGCTGGTCTGCTGAGGAGGCAACGGCATGGTATGCACAACAGCCTTGGCTGGTGGGTGCCAACTACGTGCCGTCTGACGCAATCAATCAGTTGGAGATGTTTCAGGCGTCCATCTGGAACCCACAGTTGAACGATAGGGAGCTCTCCTTAGCCCAGGGAATCGGCATGAATACCGTACGCGTCTTTCTGCAGGACCAGCTTTGGCAGCAGGCCCCAGTCGGCTTCAAGAAACGCCTTAATGAGTTTCTGACTATCGCTTCCCGCCACGGCATTCGGCCGATCTTTGTACTCTTCGATTCTTGCTGGGATCCTGAACCTAAGCTGGGGCCTCAGCATCCTCCGATCCCCGGGGTGCACAACTCAGGCTGGGTACAGAGTCCTGGCCAGAAAGAACTCGCCAACCCAGCCTACTATCCCGCACTTGAAGCCTATGTGAAGGGCATCGTCGGTGCGTTTGCAGAAGACAATCGCGTACTGGCGTGGGACATTTGGAATGAACCGGACAACCCCACCAGCCAATACCCAGCGACACCGCAAAAAACAGAGCTGGTCGATGCTTTGTTACCACAGGCTTTTAAATGGGCTCGCGATGAGCATCC